>Ga0181528_10000571_pt1 | contig 25783 bp, 31 predicted proteins | sample PEATcosm2014_Bin_47_FD_119742 | JGI IMG/M metagenome (GOLD analysis project Ga0181528, IMG submission 119742) | Peatland microbial communities from MTU Mesocosm Facility, Houghton, MI, USA - PEATcosm2014_Bin10_10_metaG | ecosystem: Environmental > Terrestrial > Soil > Wetlands > Peat | place...
CTGGGATGGAAATCACACCCTACAATAATCATGAAGGCTTCTCCTGACCCAGCTTCTTGGTCCTCAACCAAAGAATACCGAGTCCGCTGAAGCCTTCGTTCTTATCCCATCATTTTTCTTACCCATCTTTCACCAGTTGCGCCGCTGTCGTAAGTAGCCCAATCATTGCCGAGCGAAAATCAAGTGTCTGCCGCTCACCAAAACCGTTAACGTAAGTTCTTTGTATGCGTGCCCGGTGAAGGCTCGGGCGGAGGGGGTTTTTAGCTCACTGCCCTTGTCAGCCGGGTACGAACGGTACCGTACCCAATGCCGAGCTTGTGGGCAATCTCCCGCAGACTGCAGCCCTCGGCCTTCAACCGCAGGAGCTGGTCATTACTAACCACCCGGCGCGGACGACCAAGCTGCTTACCGTGTGCACGGGCGTTAACCAGCCCACAGCGCACACGCTCTTTCGTTAACGACAATTCGAACTCGGCCATTGCCCCGATGACGGCAAACATCAACCGTCCAGTCGGTGTGCTGAGGTCGAGCTTGTCATGCAGCGAGATGAACGCAACCCCATAGGCATCGAGGTCGGCGAGGGCAATCACCAGATGTTTCAGCGAACGCCCGAAGCGGTCTATCTTCCACACGAGCACCGCGTCAAACTGCCGACGATGGGCGTCGGTCATGAGGCGATTGAGTGCCGGGCGAGATTCCTTAGAGCCGGACACGCCCTCATCGACGTACTCGCAGGCTACCTCCCAACCACGGCGGGCGGCGTATTCCCGCAGCTCCGCGAGCTGCATCTCAGGGTGTTGTCCATACAAGGTGCTGACGCGGGCGTAGATGGCGACTCGCATAATCCCTCCGTGTTCCCGTTTTAGTTGGTAACTGCACAATATGTGCGTCGGGAAGAATACGTGTTAACTGCTTTCAGATTCTGCATGCGCCTTGCACCTCGTTCGACTCCACGGCCCCTCCGTCTGTGACCCCGGCTGGCCGCAGACCTCGCAGGTGTGGAACGATTCCAGCGTGGCGGCTTCAATACGCGCCGAGATAGCATCGCTGTGAAAGTTCGTCCGGAACCGCATGCAGCCAAACTTTTCCTTAACTTGACGCACTTCGAACGGCTGTCCGGTTTTCAACTCGACCTCGGCGACCAGCGGCTCCAAATCTTCACAGAGCCGCCAAACGATATTGAACCAGCCATCGAGGTGCTGGAAGCCAAGGGGCATCAGGGTTTCGCGGATGTCGCCGTTCACACGGAACCACGTTGGCCAACGCTCGACGAGCTTTTGTTCCAGGTCTTTTCGCATGGCGTTTATTCGCAAGTTATATTGAGGCTTTTCAGAAATCGTTTGTCACGAGCCGTGAGCTTCATTCCTGAACACATCTCCGACGGCTCAGGAGTATCCCGCCGCTGCCCCTCCAGCGTACGGTAATAATTCTCTAGGCTGCCGACATGGTTCGGGTTCACGCATTCCTTACCCATGGTGCAATCCGGCATCCGGTAGCATTTTCCATTTCGGCTGGGAAGTGGAATCCCCAGCGCCTCCGAGACCAGGCGGAATACGCCTTCCGCTGGAGACCCATCCCACGTCCGGCAGCCGCTTGCGTGACGTACGATGTGCGGTTCGATTTCGTCCCAGTCGTAAGTGTCGTCCATGTCGCTCCTCCGCTTCCGCTACTGACCTCCGATTCACTTTCACTGCTTTTCTCTTCTTGTAGCTCCAGAACGTTTACCTGCCGTTGGTTTCAAGGCCGTGCGCTCCCGAGACTCCCGCAACTCCTGCTCCGCCTTTCGATGCCGCTCCAGCATCTTCCGACCGGCGGCGGTCTCCAAGAAGGTAAATCGGATGTCATGCTCAAACTCTGGACAGCCTTGGTGCTCGAATGTAAGCAGTCCCGCACGCGGACTTTTCGGATTGGCGCACACTCCCCAGTCCTGTCCCCTGTTGCCAGCCAGGAGGTGAAACCAACTGCAACCGGAGGAGCAATCTTCGCTAAGGCGTTCGCGCACACCGTATGGCTCAAAGTCTGTTGGCAACTTCTTAACGACTTCCCAAAGAGCTTCATGGCTCTGGAAGCCTGGGTTTAGCCGCAATTCACGGCGGCTTTGGATACTTATCAACCGGCGAATCCGTTTTCGCGATTGCTTTTCCATCTCACTCCGTTGCTTCATGACTCCCCCTCAGATTGCGCCGGGGTAATTGTCGCCAGCCTCGCCCTCGCACTGTCCTTCAACTGCTGCGGAGCGTCTGGGCAATGCTGAGCGAAGTGCTCAGCTTCAATCTTACGGGTATATCTGCCGTAGCCGTGACCACACCAAAAACACACCGCCGCATAAGAATCACCCTGTTCTACAGCACGTTTAATCTTGTCAGCAGTATCTTCTGGAAAACTGATGGGAACGCCTCCTGCGACTTCTCCCGGCTGGAGTCCATCAAGATGCTCGGGGCATGCACGCAATTCAATTGGGCACTCGCTATGGTCGCCTTGCTCCATTCGGTCGCCGCAGATACACTCGCAGTCGGGATTTTCGCACTGCCAATCGTGTCCGGCTACATCGCAGTGATGCTTGTGGCTCATTTTTCTCCTTGGGGGTTCAAATCCGTCCCACAATATCCTTCACCTGGCAGATGTATTCCTCCAGTTGGTTCATCTTCTGTTGGGACCCAACTAAATAGGGGTTGTCCACAGCGTCCGGGGCGTCCCTTTTGATTCGCTCCACGACGTCATTGAACTTCGCTGAAACCTCCTCCAGCCTCGCAATCATGCGCTCGGCAGCTTGTACTAAATCTCCACGCTCAGCAAACTCCCCGGCCTTGAAACGCCGGGCAAAGTCTTCACCTTCGCCTTTTGCAATTATCATCACTGCGGTGACGTACCGGATGGCGTCGTCCACGTTCACGAAGTGAGCAACGGAATCCGCAGAATCTGAGGCACCAGACGAGTTGATGTGCGCAAAGGCTTCATTGATTTCCCGCAGCTTGTCTTCAGCCTTGCTACGGAGCCGTGTATCGTCCGCACTGAACCTATCCGGGTGCCAGATTTTTACCAGGTCTCGGTGCGCTTGCTTGATTTCCTTCCTGGTTGCAGTTTTCTGTACGCCGAGAACCTGGTAACAATCAGGAGCCTGCTCACGCTTGGCAGCTTGGCTGCGGTCGCGCTTGGGTGCAGAATGCCGCCGAGGCCGAGGGGTGTGAACCCGCTTCCGGTTGGTGCTCTCCATCGGCCTGCCGGAGTCGGCATAGACTTTGTTCTTGCGACGACGATGCTTGGCTCCCACCCATAAATAACCCAGGAGTTGAAAGCCCCAGAGTACGTTCCTCACCGTTTCATAACTGGGAACGGGGGAATCAGTCTGCGATGCGGAATAGAAAAACGCAGTTGCAAACAAAGCGATGCCGCCGAGCACAGTGAACCACGGAGCACTGAGGAAGAGAATGGCCAAGCCGATAACGAAAAGGGCAATTTCAATCTCCATCGCGGAAGCCGTGCCCGTCGTGACGAGGTGGTAGACCGGGGTGACGATGGCAACTACGGCGACGAGCAGGAGAAATCCCAAAACTTTCACCGCGCCGATGAACCACTGGATGGGCTTGGTCACGATGTCCAGCACCCCGTATACGCGTTCCTGTGGACTCTGCATCTTTTCGTCCTTTGCCTGTTGGGCGGGTTGAGGGTGATTACCCGGACGCTCAGTATTCGCTGGGTAACAGAATCGTCGTGGCCGACCTATCTGCTTCCGTGATAATCCAAATCACTGTGCCGTTGTGCAACGTGTACGCCGACAGCACCCGGAAACCATGCACCAGGGAAAATTCGTTTTCTTGCCTGTCTTCTTCGCAGAGGTCTCCCCAGTTTCCGGATGCGTGCCGCGACAAATATTCGCTGGGATGTTCGCCGGATTCCTCCAGCGCCGCCAAAGCGCCGGGGGTCGCCACAATCTGACCAAGTCTCAAAGTTCCTCCTGGAGGCCACGTGCCGCAGTCAGAACGCTCCGGCTGTGGACAAACCCCGAACTGCCGGTCGATGCCTTTACTTCCTGGGCTCCCGCCGCCAATAGGTTGATGGCTTCAATGACATCGATAGCGGAAATCTCCCGTCCGAGTTCAAATGCAGACTGAGCGCCCAAAATGTAGGTTTCTCGTAGCTGGGCAAACGAGAATCCACTGGTCTTCTGAATGGCGGATTCGAACTGTTCTCCGCTGAGATTCGGGTTGAGCCGCTGATAATACTGGCGACGGAGGCTGGCATCCGGATTTCGGAACTGAACTACACGGTCAAAGCGTCCCGGTCTCTTCAAGATGGCGGAGTCGAGACTCGTTGGATTGTTGGCCGTGGCGACCACAATCACGCCATCTTGAGTTGCCACTCCGTCGAGGCAGTTGAGCAAAGTCTGGAAACTTCCCGCCCGTTCACGGGTTTGTTTTCCTTCGGTCGGAAAACAACGGTCAAGGTCTTCCAAAATGACCAGGGCAGGAGTGCTCTCCGCCGCTCTCTCAAACAGCCGGGTAAGGTCGCGGCTCTCATTCTCAACGTCACAGAGGTCAATGGAAAACGGCTTAATGTAGGGATGAGAAGCCATTACCCGGACGGTCTGAGTCTTGCCATTACCGGGTGCGCCCCAGAGCAGATAACCTCTGCGATAGGGGATATTATGGGCGCGGAACCAGTCTTCACGCTCGAAGAAAAGCTCGAAGTCGCTCTTCACTAATCTGCGAACTGCGGGCTCCATCACAACCATGTTCCAGTCATAACTGGCTACGAACCGAGTCTCTCCGCCTACGGTTTCCAAGGACCGCTCTGAATGCTGTTGCACCTGTTGCACCACCTCAAGCAGTTTGGCAGCATCTTCACGGCTAGTAATCAACCAGTGCTCAGATGCAGAGGGCGGAACATCGCTAGGTGGAAACGCCAACGGAACTTTCACACTGATGACAGGATGCTCCAATCCTTTGAGCTTCAGGGCGACCGGACACTCCTGCCAATCCAAATCCCAAACGGCGGAGGGGGCGGCTTTGGGCTGGTGCTCCCGCTGAAGGGACACTGCAATTCGTGGGCTTGTGCCAGTCGGAAGCGACCAATCTTCAATGAACCTGTCCCATGAACACTTTCTTGCCGCAAGCGAGGAGGTTAGTGCGAGCCCTTTCAAAATCCGCCCCGCAACGATATCGCCGGGATTCGAGTCCACTGCGAGGATAAGCGTTTGGGCAAAGGCTACGCCCATCGTCTGCTCGATCCATGTCATATACGGGCCGAGCGATGCTCGGACCAACTCTACCGAAGAGGTGAGTCTAATCTGCAACTTCTTGGGATTGTCTGCCTTCGTCGTCATGCTTCAACGCTCCTGACTGGAATGCGGAAAGTTATGCGACGAATTCGACGGCTGCGGCGCTCGACTCAGCCTGGACCTAGACTCCGGCGAACTGCTTCTGGGATTCCCGTACGAACCGCACCACGCTGGCCCTGCTCACTCCGTATTTCCGGGCAGTGTCGGTCAAGCTCATACCTGCCAGGCGGTCACGTACGAGAGCCGCATGGTTGATGGCCAGCGGCTGCCGTCCGAGTTTTAGTCCCTCCAGCTTGCGCCGCCGCATTCCCGCCTTTATTCGTTCTTTGATGAGGTCGGATTCCAACTCGGCGATACTGCCAATCAGCGTCAGGAACAGGCGTCCCATTGCACCCGTGGTGTCGATATTCTCCCGCCGCGAGACGAACTCGATATTCAGCCCGTCCAACTCGTCTACGACCTGGAGGAAATGCTTCGTGCTCCTTGCCATACGGTCGAACGCCGCGACGACAACTACATTGAACTTCCGTTTTCCGGCATCCTTCATCATCGCGTCGAGTCCCGGACGCCGGGCTTTCTTGCCGGAGACAACATCGGTGTATTCGGCCACGACTTCGAAGCCGCGTTGAGCCGCGAACTTGCGCAGGTCACAGAACTGGGTTTCCACATGCTGTTCGGGGGTTGAAACGCGAGCGTACAAGGCGCACTTCTGCATGAGAAAGCCTCCTCCATCAATCAGTCGTCACGTTGGCATCATCCGGACATGGGTGTCCGGACGCTCTATCCAATTAAGGCCCAACAATGAAACTGCTCCAGGAGTGTTTTCTCAGGTAATGCGGGAGGGATCTGGGTGCTGCTTGTATCTGACTTCGACGCTAAGTAGGCTAGGCATCTGCGTCCTATTATACGAGAAAAGTCAATGTTTGTACTGCGACATTAGTAACTTATTTTATAAAAATCGAGTTAGTTTCCCCGTGCTGGTTCATAAAGGTAGTTATCGAACCAACTGCAGATTCAGCTGCATCGATTAGTTAGGTACCAGTCTTAATTCAATACCCACGGGCTTTGACCCTGGGGCATGGCTTTATTAGTTATGAATCACGGCAGGAGCACTCCGCCAGTCTGTTTTCAAAAGAGCCGAAAACCGGAAATGACTTACTCGGTTACTTCGAATACAGAATCTCCGAATGCTGTGGGGTCGTGCTCCAGTGCTTCCAGCCGCAGACGCCAGAAGGCTTCGGCGTCGGCAGCATTCAGTCTCCGAATCTCTGGAGCATCACCTCGCATCATTCCGCTCTCTTAGTTGAATCTATAGAACCATATTAACGTCCCCGCCGTTGAGAGAAACACCTGCGAGGGAGGAGCGGAGTCAGACAATGGAACTATTCATTTTTGGTCGTTTCCACGCCCGTGAGGGATGTGAAGACGCTCTGGGCGAAGCCATGCGGAAGGTCGTTAACGCGACCCGCGAGGAAGCGGGATGCGTGGGCTGGGGTGCTTGTTCGGCTGCGTGTGATTGAGCTATTTCGATTTGCGAGTGCGAAACTTGCAGAGCTGAAGGTGGTTTTCTTCAGCCATTCTTAGACTCGCAGGCGTCGGACTTCCGATTGTCTTCATGCAAAGCGAACACGTCGAAACAGTGATTCCGTTGGACAAAGTCCTGTGAGCGAAACCGGGTACTGGCGAGTTCGGAATCGTTGGCATTGTTTTTAACTGTTCCACTGCCACTCTGCATCGCGAGTGGTAGCAGTGGCTGTGAAGGTATTCATCTTGCTGCATGTTCTTCAGTTCACCCTCGGTGACGAGGCATTGGCATCGGCCATTCGCTCCTAGTTCTTCGTCAATCGGAGCGTAACGGTGTCCCCAATGACATCGACCTTAGGGTGCATCACCTGAGCACAGGGAGTGCATAGCCATATGTATTCAGTTTTGCGCTCATCCTTGCCAGCCATGTTGCCGAGGTCGATATCTAGACGGAAAAGCTTGCCCTCGTGGCGATGACGGGTAGTCAGACACCAGCTATTGGCACATTTGCTGACCATGGCACATCCTGCTTTTATTGTGAAGTCGCTGTCAACATAGTGCAAGGCAACCGCCGCTTCTGTAATTTCAGACACTCACAGGGGTGAGGTTGCTCACATGTGTGTTCTTTGCAGGAGGTGGGTCACAGCGAAGTTCACGTACCAGCCGCAGCTTCCCGCACCACTGGCTCCGCACACGCTGCATCATCGTACTTCACCAGATTTGCCCGGTTGCTCACCTCATACCGCCGCATCAATGAGAGCGTTAAAGACTCCAGATATTCAGAGACGATGCCACTCGTCCCACGTTAGAATTGCGAGATGAACGTTCTCAACCTGCCACTGAACGACGACGAGATTGAGCACCTCGATGATTTCCTTTACGGACTGAATTACGGCAAAGCGATGACGCTCGAAGAGATGGATGGTTTCTTCTGCGCCTTGATCTGTGGCTCGGAGGTTGTGCCGCCCAGCGAATACCTCCTGCACGTTTGGGGTGGAGGACTGGTTCAGGGGCGTGGGTTCAAAACCATCGAAGAGGCGCAGTACATCATGACGCTGCTCACCCGCCACTGGAACCACATCGCCGAGACGTTGCTCCGGGGAGAGGTGTACATACCGATGGTCTTCGACGGCGAGGATGGCATCGCAATGGGCAATGAATGGGCGGTTGGTTTTGAGGAGGGCATCCATCTGCGTCGTGACAGTTGGGAGATTCTGGTGGATGACGATGAACGCTGGGAAGTTTTGGCTCCGGTGACTCTGCTGGCACATGAGCACGACCCTGACCCGGAAATGCATGGCAAGGTGCCCATCACGCCGGACAACAGAGAGGAAATCCTGTGCCACATGGCCGTATGCACGCTAATGATTTATGACTTCTTCAGAGGCCGGAAACCGGGAGAGGCGAGGCATAAGAAGCCAGCCGCGAAGAAGCGCCGGGGCGTTCAATAATCCTGCATGCCAGCCGCAGCTTCCCGCACCAGTGGCTCCGCGCACGCGGCATCGTCGTTCTTCAACTAGCGAACCTTCTACTGCCCTCCGGATGCAGAGGCAAGAGCCAGCTCGTGCGAAGCCCCACTTTGGCTAACTCACTCGCGAAAAGTGGATTCGAGGGAAACTCGGCGACGAGTTCGGAGAGTTGCGTTCGGGCGACATCTGGTTTCTTTTCGCGCAGAGCCGCCATCGCCAGCAACATCTTCGCAAACGGACGAAGGTAGTGGCCATTCTCGGCGGCGATTTCAAGCTGCTGAAGGCCCCGCTCTTTGTTTCCGTGGATTCCCGCGAAGCCAAGAAAAAATCTCTGATGTTTTGGCAGACTCCCGATGATGTAGTTCGCCATGCCGAGACCGAGGCAGGCGTCCGCTGCTTTCGGGTCGATCACCAAGAGCCGCTTGGCGTACTTATCGGCTTCGCGGGTCAAGGTCAAGCTCTTGAGTTGCTGCTTATCGATGAGGCTTGCATAGTCGGCCTGCCTACCTAGGCTCAAAGCCATAGCGAACAGGGCGTTCGTATCATCTGGATTTTTCTTCAATCGGAGCTGTGCCAAGTGCTGTGCCTGCTCCTCCGCAGCGAAAAACGCTGAGCGCAGCTCCGGGTCGGGTTTCAAAGGGTTTTTTCGCAAAAAGCGGTTGTTATCGAGGAAGAACGCCGATGTCAGAATACCCTGCCGATAACACTCCTCAAACAGATAGCTTGCCGCCTCCGATGCGCTCCCAAGGGGGTCTTCCGGGTGGGACTTCTGCCACGCTTCAAATTGGGCACGCGCTTTCATTGGCTTCAATTGATAAAGCAAGTGAAAGCCAGCCTCGATTTCAGGCACATGCAAAATATCGGTTGGAGCCTTCTCGGTTGCCAGCACAGGAGAATGGCCAAGCACCGCTGCCAACAGCGCACTACACGAAAGAACGATAGCGATACGAGTCAGGTAATGGCATTTCGCCATCGATACAGAATGAATGTTGATGTTCAGGCAGCCTTTCTACCATGTTGTAACGCGGAACCCAGTCATACTCGGGCTCGATGGCGAAGCGTTCAGCGAGTTTAGAAGCACTGGTCAGGCGGAATCGATCACACATGGGAAAGCAGTATAGCCCGAACAGGAACTCAACGCAGACCGCATCTGTCAAAATGATCGAGTCCAGATGAACGCCTCCGTCCCAGAACGTACCGCCCCCACCGCCCAACTGTCCGGCGTGATTGAACGGGTCACCTTCTTCAACGAAGAAAGTGGCTTCTGCGTGCTTCGCATTAAAGCGCCGGGGATTCTACCCTTGACCAGCCGCCATCTGTTCCGTAACCTTCTTCTCTGTCGCAAGCGACTCGCCATCAGCAGCGTCTAACGTGTGGTTCGTGCCATTTACTTCTTGGCAGTTCTGCATGAGGTAAGGAGAAATTGCGTGACTGTCCACAAAAGCGTACTCACGAAGCGCGAAGAGATTGCAGAAGGCACTATGGCTTTTTACTTTGACCGACCTCCGGGCTTTGAGTTCAAGGCCGGACAATCCATCGACCTGACGCTGATTGACCCGCCAGAAACCGACTTTGAAGGCGACACTCGCGTATTCTCGGTTGCCAGCTCTCCACTCGATGCTCACCTGATGATCGCAACCCGGATGCGGGACACAGCTTTCAAACGGGTACTGCGTAAGATGGACATCGGGACAGAGGTCGCCATCGAGGAACCAGTTGGTTCCTTTACACTGCACCTGAATCCGGCGAAACCTGCGGTATTGCTTGCGGGCGGAATCGGCATAACGCCGTTCTTCAGCATTGTCCAGCACGCGGCACAGGGGAAGCTACCGCACTCCCTGTACCTGTTCTACTCCAATCGAAGACCGGAGGATGCCGCCTTTCTCGCTCCGCTTCAAGATTTGGAGAAACAGAATCCAAACTTCCGATTCATCCCCACCATGACCGAGATGCCGAAATCGCAGCGACAGTGGGGAGGGGAGAGGGACTTCATCAATCAGGACACAATTGCCCGGCATCTTTCTTCACTACAAGGGCCTATCTATTATCTGGCTGGACCGCCAGAAATGGTCGGAGCGATGCGCCGAATACTCACGGCTGCGGGGGCAGACGAGGACGATATCAGGACGGAAGAGTTCTCGGGATACTGAGTTCACGGGCAGCGAAGTCGGCAAGGGTGGCGACCGCCGTGCCTCCGAACCTATGTGAGATTCGCTCCGGACAAAAGACTGCTGATGCTGGTGGGGCGGAAGGAGGCTCTGGGCATTGCGGTTCGCAACGACAAAGACCCAGTGACGGTACCCGCCGCGACGGCACGTTTTCGGGGCGAACCATCGATACCAGTCGCGAGAGGCCGAGTTGGTCGAAGGCGAACTTCATACAGCCGAGAGCAGACTCGATGGCGTATCCCTGCATTTGGAAGCTGCGGTCGACGTGATATCCAACTTCCACTTCTGCGGTATCACTCACCAGTTGGCGTGCGAGGCCGCAATCTCCAATAACCTGCTCATTGGTCTTCAGCGTTATTGCCCACAGACCGTAGCCGTCTGTTGCGTACCGATTCAGTTGGCGTTGAATGAATTCTTCCACCTCGGAGCGGCTATAGGTGGAAGGGAAAAATCGCATCGCGACCGGGTCGCCGAAGATGGCAGATATAGCTTCGATGTCTGCTTCATCAAGACGGAGGTGCCGCAACCGAAGGCGAGGTGTTTCCAAGACGAAGTCAGACATCGTTAGGCCATAGACTGTGCGCGGCCATTCTGCTGCCCGGCAACAACGGACTCAAGCCGACTTTGCGGCAGGTGCCTTGCTCGTGGCCATTTCTACCACGTTCGATGGACGCGACCCTGTTAGAGCCCGGTCAACAGAAAATGCTCCTGAGCCCTTGACGAGAATTGCCACGCACAACGCTATCGCAAGGAGGTGATATTCGTATCCCTCACCCTTCTGGGTTCCAAACCAGTTCATGAAGAACCCGACGTGGCTGGAGACCAAGACGATTGCAACGACCATGTTGCAGAGTATTCCGAACGCTGCAACCCGACCAAGCAATCCGACCAACAGACCCAATCCACCGAAAAACTCGGCTGCGATTGCCAAGAATGCAAACAAAGCCGGGATTCCCATATTGTGGGTGAAAGATGTCATCGTGGCGTTGAAACCGTGTCCGCCGAACCAGCCGAGCATCTTTTGTGCGCCATGGGCAAAAAAGACCGCTCCCAGAATCAGGCGAACTACGGTCAGGGCAGGATCGTTCGTCGTGCTCAAAAGTCTACGTAGCATAAACATCTCCTCGGAAATGCAAATTCCGCAATCTGAGTCTGGATCGCTGGAGAGCACATCGGTTCGTCGCTCGACACTTGCTACCTACATCAATGAGATTCTCAATTGCGGCCACAGAGTATTTGGAGTTCGCACAAAAGATGAGTGAGCAGAAGTAGGAACTCGACTCTTCAGGTTGCGGGGCGGCGGCAATGCTCGACTCCTGCCGGGGTGCGTCATGCTGTTTCAGCAGAATCGGGCGTTCACAGACAGGCATCAGAAGAGAGGGGCGGCCGAGAAGATTACGCCTTGGTGCCGAGCTGCGCAGCAGCCCCCGTCTCGCAAGGCAATCCGGAGCCGACTACCAAGCTCAGTAAACCTCAGCTCACCTTGTAAGGAGGCCATTTATGAGAGAGCACGCAGATTACGACATGAATTTCATTGCTGCGCCGTACGCTGACAACTCTGCCAATCGGAGCGGTTGGGGTACTGCGTCGTACGCTGAGACATCTGCCAATCGGCGCGGTTGGGGAGAAATTGGTGATGGCCGCTGGAGCGAGTTGCAGCGCGACCCGCGCCATTGGGGTGGTCAGATACGGTACTCTCCGGTTCCAGTAGCCAAGACAGAAATTGACGCTGACGAGAATGCCAGAGACAAGGCTGCGTAACTCTTGCCATTGACGAACCGCCGTCGTCGTCGGGCTCGATGTCGAAGCGTTCGGCATGCAGGGGCTTGGGTTGGCGTACAACTCAATCTGGGTTTCTCTCACTCCATGACAGAATGGCCTTGAAATTCACGACCTCTTATCGTGACGACTCTCTATCCGTCTTCCGCTATTACAAGCGGTCGGCGGAGGCGGCGATGATACAGGTGACGGACGAGCAACTCTTTGCCGTCCTCGACCCGGAGATGAATTCCATTGCCCTGATCGTCAAGCACATGTCGGGCAACATGCGGTCTCGCTGGACGGACTTTCTCACCAGCGACGGGGAGAAGCCTGACCGCAACCGCGAAAGCGAATTTATGGAGCCGCCATCGAATCGCGAAGAATTGGCGGCATTGTGGGAGTCCGGCTGGAACTGCGTCTTCTCAGCGCTTGAGCCCCTCTCCTCGGAGGAGATGAAGCGCACGGTCTTCATCCGGGGGGAGGCGCACTCGGTGATGCAAGCCATCAACCGCCAGATTGCTCACTACGCCTATCACTGCGGCCAAATCGTATTCTTGGCGAAGCATTTCCAATGCGCCCAGTGGAAGTCTCCGACCGTACCTCGTGGCCAGTCTGCCAAATTCAATCAAGAGGTAAAGACGGGCAAAGCCAGTCAGCGGTGAGTCGCTATGGCAATGGTGGTCACACCGATCACCTACACAACCGGGCGGCTGCGACGGTCAACGCCAATCATCAATCAGGTACACGCCTTCGCGGCTATAGCCGATTTCATTTCCTCGCTGCATAGCCACGCCCTGAAACTCTGTTCGGAATCCTTCTGCCAGCATAGAGCGGTAGGCTTGAGTGCGACTGGTATTGACACCAGCTATCAAGCGTGTGGCTCCTGCGGTTGCAGCAAATTCTTCGCAATGCTTCAGCAGTTTCTCAAAAGTCTGTTCATCGGCGAGGCTGGCTTTAAGCACAGCAAATTTCACGTAACAAACTCCGCTGCCAGCTTCTGACCCAGCCCCACAATGGCAGACGGCAAAACCCGCCAACCGCGAACCATCTATGAGCAGAACTGTATCCCCGAGCCGTTGGTCGCCCACGGCACGGACTTCGTGTTCAACATCCAGTCCCGGATAAATCGAGTCGGTGACTTCAAAGCACTCCTTCAACATCGAATTCTTGTCAGTAGCGAGAAGTGTAGAAAATCGGACGATTTCCATCGCGGTGCTGCTACCCACAACTGGTTTGGACATTATCATGGTAAGGAATCGCGGCCAGAAGTCGAACTTTTGGTAGAGCGCGGCGTGCTTTGGACTATGCCCGAAAGTGAACAGGCCAGCATGGGTGACCTGCCAGTCATTGAACATATCCACGGTCGGTGCAAGAAGCTTCTTCGCAATGCCGCGCTCCCAAAAAGACGGATGCACGGTGAGAGGCCCTAAAAAGCCCACGCTCCCCCATCGGGTCACAAAGTTCGACCCGACGAGACTTTCATCGAGTTCCGCACCTAACGTAGCTGCCGGATTAGCCAGCCACCGGGTGCGAACGAAGTCGGAGTCACCAGAGAAATCCTCTGGATTGGGGAGCCCGAGAAAGGTTCCAAACGCCAGTCTAAAAATGCGGTCTGCACTGTCGAGGTCGCCTTCCTGTAGTTGTCGAACCGAAACTGGGCAGCTTTCAATATCAGACATTTGTCTCCCTGACCTACGCAATCGACCTAAGAACGCCCCCATCCACGCGAACCGATGCCCCAGTGGTCGCCGAAGCTGCTTCGCTGCACAGATAAACCACCATCGCGGCAACTTCATCCGTCGTCGCAAAACGCTTTATCAGGCTGCTGGGACGGGCATGTTCGAAGAACTCTCTCTCCACATCTTCTTTCGTCTTGCCCTGTTGCTTTGCGAGTCCCTCCACGAACGTGGATACTCCCTCGCTCCCCGTAGGACCGGGGAGCACGGAGTTCACAGTGACGCCGCTTCCGGGAAAGGACTCAGCAATGCCTCGTGCCACCGCTAACTGAGCCGTCTTGGTCATGCCGTAGTGAACCATTTCCGCCGGAATCTGCAGTGCTGACTCACTCGAAATGAAGATGATGCGCCCCCACTTCCGCTCCAGCATCTGCGGTAGGTAGTGGCGGGTCATTCGAATGCCAGAGAGTACATTCGCTTCGAAATACCTGCGCCATTCTGCATCCTCGATTTCGAGGAACGGCTTCACCTCAAAAATTCCGAAGTTGTTCACCAAAATGTCGAGCGTCTCCACGCGGCTGAAGAGTTTCTCTGCGCCCTGCTCGGTTGTCAGGTCTGCCGCCACGCCATCGACCTTGCCCCCAATCTCGGCGACGGCCTTTTTGACGCGCTCTTCCGTGCGTCCGTTGACATATACGTAAGCACCCTCACGGGCCAGCAGCTTGGCAATCGAAAATCCAATCCCTGCCGTTGACCCCGTCACCAGCGCACGCTTTCCGCTGAGTTTTAAATCCATGATTGACTCCTGCAAATCTACGAATACGGTATTGATTCCGGTCGAGGAAGTCAGGATTCGTTTGAGGAAGAAGGGGCTTTATTGAAAGAGGAAGAAGCTGCTGATGCTCGTCGGGCAGAAGAAGGCGGTGGGGATTGCGGTTCGCAACGACCGCACACAACGGCGGTACTCGGGGCTCCTCGCGAGTTTGAAAGCGGGATGGCAGACGGCGGGAGAGTATCGAAGAACCGAAGCGTTTAGGTTGCCGTCGTCGGCGCGTACCTTGAAAAACACGTCGCTCTGGCCGTGCCACTGGTCTAGCGTTTCCTCTACCTGATACTCGTGCCCGTCCAGCCGAAAGCGAACTGGGCGCTCATCAGCCTTGTAGCCCGAATAGCAGTCCGCCTCGACGTGCATGAACGGCATTGTCGCATGCCCGGCTGTCATAAGGGGGCTCCTGCTAACGAAGCGGGTTGGCACCTGTGGTCAGGCAGGCGTTGGCGGATTGACTGGCAGCGGATGAGGCGGGGATGAGACAAAACGAGATATTCTGATGCCCAGCGGCAAAGGAAGAACAACGATATGAGCTTACAATCCGCCCACACATTCTTGGCCGAACATGCGCCGACCTTGAGATTCTGGAGAAATCCACTAGTACGGCAACCGTCGCGGAGGCCGCAGAAGCCCACGGCGTCGAGCCCGCGCAGATAGCCAAGACGCTCTCTTTGTGGCTGAAAGACGAGGTTGTTCTGCTGGTAAGCTGTTAAGTACATTAGTGTTACCACTCTGTCACGGCGGAGGCCGCGAGTTCGAGTCTCGTCGGCCCGCCATTCTTCTCAGGAAGAATGGCGGTTTTGCTTTTTGGCGGGGTTCGGCGCGTCTACTCTCTTACCAACCGCTTCCCCAGCACCTCTTCCACGTCCCGGACTTTGCCCACGATTCTTCCGGTTGCTCCCTTGCGATCGTCGATGGTTATGCTGGTCAAGACGCGCGGCGCGAGTTCCAGAACTCTGCGATGGCAGCGCAGGATGACGTCCATCACCTGATCGGCGTCGCCCTCGATAGTCGTGTGCATCGCGCCTAACTGATAGGGAAGTCCCGAAGCATCCACAATGGCTAGGGCTTCGGCCACTAGATTCTTGACTCCCTCCTGAACCCCCATTGGAACAACAGCAAAGCTTGCCAACATAGATCCTCCGCAGGCTACGGCTGCCTGTTACCTCGTCAATATGTTACTGCGGGAGAGTCGGCTTCTGCGGGGTACGAAATCGCACGGGGTGCATGGGCGCGCACGCACCCTGCGATCGCCTGCGGCTATGTCTCTTCCGCTACCAGCGAGCGCAGTTTGGCGGGACCCGTGGAATTCTCGCCAATGCCGACCACGCGCTCGGCTGCCGATTGCAGTGCTTTCTGCAATCCTGCGAGGTGTTCGGAAGTGCTCAGGTAGCTGATGATCATCATGCGCAGGACGCTTTTGCCGCGCACGTGCGTACGGCTGATCCAGTAGCTTCCGTCACGATTGAACTCTTCGATAAAGGCCTGATGGGCTGCTTCGGCATCAGCTTCGTCTACTCCGCGCAGGCGGAAGTTCAGGATGGGCAGAACCTGTGGCGCGGCCAGCGCAAAGTACTCGGAGTCCTCGAACCATGCGCTCATCTCGGAGGCGAGCTGCATCTGCCGCTCGATCATCTCCTCATACGACTGGCGTCCATGCACGCGCAACGTGAGCCAGAGCTTAAGGGAGTTCATGCGGCGTGACCATTGCGCGCTCACCTTGAAATTGTCGATCATGCTAGGTCTGGCCACGTGAGGCATGTAGGGCGATGCCATCGCGAAAGTTCTCTCCAGCATGGCCGGGTGGCGGGTCAAGATGATTCCGGCGGCGAAGGGCATGGAGAGCCACTTGTGCGGGTCGACCGTAATGGAGTCGGCGCGCTCGATGCCGCTCAGCAATGGGCGATATTTGTCACTGAATGCGGCGGCCGCTCCGTAGGCACCATCGACGTGCAGCCAGAGTCCGTAACGCTCGGCAATCGAGGCCAGAGCATTGAGGTCATCGATCGCTCCCGAACTGGTGGTGCCCGCCGTGGCCACAATGCAGAAGGGAAGAAAGCCGCAGGCGTAGTCAGCTTCAATTTGCAGGATGAGGCGCGCAGTGTCCAGGCGGAGCCGGTCATTGACCGGAATCCGGCGCATTGCTTTGCGTCCGAGCCCGAGCAGGCCTGCCGATTTCTCCAGCGAGTGGTGCGACTCGGAAGAAGCGTAGAACACCGGCCGAGCACCGATGGTGGCGATACCGTCTTCAATGGCGTTGGGGAAGTGATGCGAGATCGCCAGAGCCAGGGCAGTAAAGTTGGCTTCATTGCCGCCACTGGTGAAGGTGCCGTCGCAGAGAATTACATCTGAGGGCGCCGGTGCGTTGCCGGTGATCTTGTGCCAACCGAAGCGCGAGGCGATCCAGCCGATGGTTTCCGCCTCCAGGGTGCTGGCAAACTGCGAGCGCGCCAGCGACGCGAGCTGCGGATTGAGTGCCGAGACCAAGGCATCCGCCAGTACGGCCATATAGGTTGGGGTTGGATTCATTAGTCCAAAGTAGTTGGCGGCAGGAATATGAAACCCCCGGTCAATCATCTCCGTGCAGAGGTCGTCTAAAACTTGCGTAGCATCGGAACCGAGCTCCGGCAATGGCTGCGGCTCGCGGGTAACCGTTCGCTGAGAGGCAGGAGGCTGCACGGCTCGATTGTTTAGAGAGGAAAAGTACTGATCGATGCGGTCGATGAGGCGATAGCCGAGCTCTCGACGTTCTTCACTGCTGAAGTCAAATCCCATTGGGTACTCGCTTCTTTATCTGCACAAGAGACCTAGTAAGTGCAAGGCTCAACCCCGACGGAGCGGTGGCGGTCCTTCGTAATAGTAGATCATGCGGAAAACGAAATCGGTGCAAAAAATGCTGCGGGGGGAGAAGCGGCTTTCTAAGTTCGAGAGCAAAGACGGATACCCTGGCTCTCGTTTCAAGCCCCGGGGCCAGACGTTACTGATCTCCAACTGTTTGGCGTAAAGGCAATTGATTTTGTAATCAATTATTCCGCCCTTTTCATACCATTAGGTAAATAGTAATGTCAGCTCCCGAATTGTTTACCTACTAGTGAATCGTTGCGGCAGAGTTATGATGGTGCCAGATCTAGAACGGTCGAACATTGCCCACCCTCCGCCCCGACCAAGACGGAGGGTGGAGCACCCGAAATTCACTTCTAAGGTTACTGTCCCCTAAACTGTAAGTTCGCTATCGAACTTCCTGAGTGTCGGGCTTTCCGGCGGCTTCGGTCTTCTCTTCCTCCTTCTTCTCGGGACGAAGCAGAGGGAAAAGGATGACGTCGCGAATTGAGGTTGAACCGGTGAGCATCATGGTGAGACGGTCGATTCCGATGCCCTCGCCTCCGGCCGGAGGCATGCCGTAGGAGAGCGCCCGGATGTAGTCCTCGTCCATCTGGTGCGCTTCGTCGTCGCCGCGCTCGCGCTCTGAGATTTGCTGCTCAAAGCGGCGGCGTTGCTCTTCGGGATCATTGAGTTCGCTGAAGGCGTTGCCGAGTTCCATGCCCGCAACATAAACTTCGAAGCGCTCTACGAAATCAGGTTCGTCGCGCTTGTTCTTGGAGAGCGGCGAGATGGCGAGCGGGAAGTCGTAGATGAAGGTTGGCTGCCAGAGATGTTCTTCGGCCACCGCTTCAAACATATCGGCGATGGCTCGGCCAGCGGGCTCCTTGGGGTCGTAGGGGATTTGGACCTTGGCCTTTTGCAGGCGGCGCACCAGTTGCTCAATTTGCTGATCGCTCTTGAAGTCTTCCATGGTAGGCGCGTCGCCAGCGGATTCAGGCCAGTACTTGATGATGGCCTCGCGCATGGAGAGCCGTTGAAAGCTGCTCCAGTCAATCTCACGCTCGCCGAACTGATTGACCAGCGTGCCGTTCACATCGAGCGCAACCTGCTTTAGGAGCTCCTCGGTGAGATTCATCAGGTCGTTGTAGTCGGCATAGGCCTGGTAGAACTCGAGCATGGTGAACTCTGGGTTGTGGCGGGTAGAGATGCCCTCGTTGCGAAAGTTGCGGTTGATCTCGTAGACCCGATCCAGGCCGCCGACAACCAGGCGCTTGAGGTAGAGTTCCGGCGCGATGCGCAGAAAAAGATCGATATCCAGGGTGTTGTGATGGGTGACAAACGGGCGCGCCGCCGCGCCTCCGGCGATGGGTTGCATCATCGGAGTTTCGACCTCGATGAAGCTGCGGGCATCCAGGAAGCGGCGGATCGATTGCACGATGCGGGCGCGTTTGGTGAAGACCTGACGCACCTCGGGATCGAGCAGGTCGACATAGCGCATACGGTAGCGCAACTCGACATCGGTAAGGCCATGGAACTTTTCGGGCAGCGGCAGGAGATCCTTGGAGAGGAAAGTCAGATCCTCGACGTGGATGCTAAGCTCTCCGGTGCGGGTGCGGAAGAGATAGCCGCCTACGCCGATATGGTCGCCCTGGTCCAGGAGCTTGTAGAGCTTCCAAAGCTGGTCGCTAACGGCATCCTTCCGAATATAGATCTGAAGCCTTTCTCCGGACTGCTGGAGATGGGCGAAGCAGGCCTTGCCCATGGGACGGATTAAGACCAGCCGCCCGGCAACGGTGACGGTGACGCGCTCGGCCTCCAGTTGTTCGCCCGTGCTGGCGGCGTACTCGGCCAGAATCTGGGGTACCTGGTGGCTGGAATTGAAGTGATGAGGATAGGCAGGCTGACCAAGGGCTTCGATCTGCTGCAGCTTCTGCTTGCGGAGGTCGTAAATGTTTTGCTCTAGGGACACAGGAAAATTGTATAACAGCAGGGGAGCTACGAGTTGCGAGCAGCCGCCGAGCCGCTTCCGGAAACCACAGAAAAGGGTGAAAATGCGAGACGAGAAGCCAGGTAAGCGAAAAGAGAGTTCGTTGGTGATAGCGGCACGGTACTCGGAGATCGGGTTCATGGTTCCGGCTGCGGTGCTCGTCGGTTACCTGCTGGGGTTGGGAGCGGATCACCTCCTTCATACGCACTGGCTCTACATATTCGGTATCTTTGTGGGTGCGGTTGCAGGCTTTGTGTCGATGATTCGGCGGGCACTGCGAGCGAACGAAGACGGGGACAAAGAGGAGAGGGACAGATCGAATGACGGACGCTGAAAAGCCCGAAAATACGCCCGAGGGTTCTCCTGAGGAAGTGTCCCAGGCAGAGCCGGGTCCAGAGGATTGGCCGGAGTCCAGCGAACTGGGTTGCGCTGAGATTTCGCCTCAGGAACTCAGGGCGTACGGTGCTACGATTCGGAAACTCGAGTGGATGATCGGCGCTGTGGGCGCAGTCTGCGCGGCCGCAGTCATTTGGCCAATGGGTTGGGCGGTCGCGGCAGGAGTGCTATTGGGAACCTTACTGGGATGGCTCAACTTCCGATGGTTGGCAGCCTCGGTGAACGCGATCGGCGAGCGAATTGTGAACGCGAAGAGCCGGGAGCGCGGCACCTCTGTGGTGATACGTGGTGTGGGCCGTATCTTCTTGATAGTGTTGTCTGCCTATGTTATCTTTGCTTATTCTGTGCGTGGCTTGGCAGGGTTTTTTGCGGGACTTGCGATGCCCGTCGTTGCGCTGATGTGCAAGGCCATGTATGAATTCGTCGCCAACACACGGCGATCATCCTGAATGGGACTAAACAAGACATCCAAATGCATCAATTGCCATTTACCACGCTCCTGAACCATTTGTTTGCCGGACCCGTGACTGCGCTTCTGAACGCACTGGGCCTGCATCCCGCTCATTCCACCGCACCGATTCCCGACTACGTTGCAATGCAGATTCTGGTCTGCTTGATTCTGATTCTGTTCTTCGTGGCTGTGCGGGCTACCTTGTCGGTTGAAAGCCCGAACACAATGCAACACGTCATGGAAATCTTCTACGACATGATAGACACGCAGAGCGAAAGCATCATCGGCCACGACCACAAGCGGTACCTGTCGTATCTGATCACGCTCGCGCTATTCATCCTGTGCTGCAATGTGATCGGGCTGATTCCTTTTTTCGAGACACCGACGGGCGCACCTGTAGTGCCGCTCGGGTGTGCCTTGGTGACCTGGGTTTTCTACCATGTGCACGGCATTCGCGTCAACGGCCCTGGATATATCAAGCATTTCATGGGCCCGGTGCTCTGGCTATCGCCGCTAATGATTTTGATTGAAATTTGCAGCCATCTGGCGAGAATCATGTCACTCACCGTTCGTCTATACGCCAATATGTTTGTGGGCGACATGGTGATACTGGTGTTCTTCTCGATGATACCGCTCGCCGTGCCGGTAATCTTCCTCGGCCTCCACTTCTTCGTCGCCATGGTTCAGACGTTGATCTTCGTGCTGTTGGCGATGGTGTACTTGGGCGAAGCCACGGCTCTCGATCACTAAGAGTAGACGGCGCCGGTTCTGCTGGGCTGCCGAACAAAGGTTTTGTTGTACGCCGTAAGCGTGAGGGCCTCCCATTGCGCGGAACGTCAACCACCCACTGACGGCGAAATCTGAAGGAGCAATGACAATGAACAAGAAACTCGCTGTAATGTTTTTCTTTATGACCATCCTGATGCTGGCGACCCCGGTCTTCGCACAGGGTGAGCCTGCCGCGGCTGCTGCTGGAACCAACTGGGTTGCCATCACTTCCGGATTCTCCGTAGCGATTGCCGCCGGTCTGGCCGGAATTGGTGAGGGCCTAATCGCCGCTGCTGCCTGCGAAGGTATCGCCCGCAATCCTGCCGCTCGCACTGGTATTCAGACTGCCATGATTCTGGGACTTGCATTCGTTGAGTCACTAGTTTTGTTTACGCTGATGATTGTCTTCGTGAAGGTCGTCAAGTAGGTCCTGCTTCCAGGCCTCCCCTGTTTGGGGGCGTGCACGTTTCACGAAAAGCGGTGCTCCGGAGTAAGGAGCACCGCTTTTGTGCGTTCGATCGTTCGTTGATTGCGGCTTGCAAACGCGGTCGAAAGCACTCCGTGGCGCTACCTAATGACTGGCGAGGACAGTGGGCGCGCCTTGGGTGTAGTGAAGGACCGCGTTGGGGAGCACGCCGAGCCAGAGAGTCGCGATCAGGCTGATGGCGATGGCCATGCCTACACCGAAGCGTACAGGAGGAGCGGGAGTTTGCGTACGCGGCTCAAACATGTACATGCGCACAATCAGGCGCAGATAGTAGTAGGAGCCCATGCCGCTGTTCGCCACGCCAATGATGGTGAGCCAGATCAGGTGCGTACGCAGCGCAGCGCTGAAGACATAGAACTTGGCAAAGAAGCCGCCAGTGATAGGAATTCCGATCAGCGACAGGAGGAAAAAGGTGAGCGCGGCGGCCAGTACAGGCGAGCGTCTTCCAAGACCCGAGTAGTCGTCCAGTTGAGAGAAACGCTCGCCGCTGCCCGACATCTGGGTGATGACAGCGAATGCGCCGACATTCATTGCAGCATAGGCTGCGGAGTAGAACATTGCGGCTGAAACACCGAGTTCGCGATTGCTTGCCGAGGCAAAGGCAACCATCAGATATCCGGCATGGGCAATGGAGGAGTAGGCCAGCATGCGCTTGACGTTGCTCTGCAGGATAGCCCCCAGATTGCCGACGCACATGGAAAGAACCGCAGCCGTCCAGATAATCCAGAACCAGTTCGGGGATGCCGTATAGATGACAAGGCGAATCAAAACCGCAAAAGCCGCAGCCTTGGGGGCGGTGGACATGAAACCGACCACGGGCGACGGTGCGCCTTCGTACACATCGGGTGTCCAGATGTGAAAAGGGGCGCAGGCCACTTTAAAACCGAGTCCGGTAAAAACGAGCGCGACGGCAACGTAGGCCAGCGGTTCGATGTGCGTGGTGTTGCTGAGAGCGGCCGCAATGTCGAAGACGTTGGTTGAACCAGTGGCTCCATAGAGCAGGGCGACGCCGTAGAGAAAGAATGCCGTGGCGAAGGAGCCGAGGAGAAAATACTTCAATGAACTCTCGGCGCTCTCGGCAGAATGGCGGCGGAATCCAGCAAGGATGTAGCTGGAGATGGAGGAGATCTCCAGGGCGATAAAGATGAGCACCAACTCGACCGCCGAAGACATCAAGCACATGCCAACCGCTCCAAGCAGGATCAGGGCATAGTATTCGCCGCGATCGATCTTCTGAAAGGGAAGGTAGTCGAGGGACATGAGGATGGTGGCCAGGGCGACGAGCAGGACGATGAGGTGGAAGAAGATGCTGAAGTGGTCGACCCGCAGCATGTGGTTGAATCCGAAGCCGGCGAACTGAGGCTGCGCCTGGTAGATAGTTGCCGCGATAGCGGCAAGTGCTCCAACGGCGGAAAACAGTCCCAGACCCTTGCGGCTGCTTCCCGGCGGCAAAATGGCCTCAATGAACATGACGGCTGTGCCCCAGACAGAGAGGACGATTTCAGGAAGAATGCGGATGTAATCGGCGGCGGTTGGCATGGCTATTTGAGCACCGTGTTGACGCTGACTTGGAGTGTTGAGGCCGACGCAGTCTTCTGTGCGCCCAATATTCCCGCAACCGATGCGTCAATGGAGTTCATCCAGAAGGTGGGGAAGACTCCCATGACGAGGGCCAGGACTGCAAATGGCCAGAGCATGCTGCGTTCCCGCGAATCGGCATCGGGCAGGGTGGCGTTAACCGGGTTGGTGATGGTGCCGTAGAAGGTTCGCTGGTAAAGCCAGAGCATATAGAAGGCGCTCCAGATGACCCCACTGGCGGCTACGATCCCATAGATCGCCTTGTCCTGGAAAGCACCGCTGAGAATCAGGAACTCGCCGACAAAGCCATTCATCAAAGGCAGTCCGATGGAGGAGAGCGCGATCAGAAGAAAGAGTGTCGCATAGATGGGCATCGGTGTGGCGAGGCCGCCGTATTCCTTAATCTCGAAAGTATGCCGGCGATCATAGACCATTCCGACCAGCAGGAAGAGCGCGCCGGTGGAGATGCCGTGATTGAGCATCTGGTAAACGGCTCCGTCCATGCCTATGCGGGTGAAGCTGTAGATACCCAGCACAACAAATCCAAGATGGCTTACCGACGAATAGGCGACCAGCTTCTTCATGTTGGGCTGAACGAGTGCGACTAATGCGCCGTAGACGATGCCGATGATCGCGAGGGTGATAATCCAGGGCGCGTTCCTGTGGGCTTCGGCGGGAAACAATCCGATATTGAAGCGCAACAGGCCGTAGGTTCCCATCTTCAGCAGGACTCCGGCGAGCAGCACCGAACCTGCGGTGGGAGCTTCGACGTGCGCGTCTGGTAGCCAGGTGTGGAGCGGGAACAGTGGCACTTTGACTGCAAAGGCCAGGAAGAATCCGAGAAAAAGCCAGAGCGCGGTGTGCCCAGGCATGGCGATGGCGCCGCTTGCGAGAAGGTGTTGCAACTCCGTGAAGTCAAACGTTCCCGACTGAGTGTAGAGCCAGATGATGGCCGCCAGCATGAAGACCGAAGCAATCATCGTGTACAGGAAGAACTTGATGGCGGCGTAGACCCGGCGCTCGTGTCCAAAGATGCCGATGATGAGAGCCATCGGAATCAGCGTGGCTTCCCAGAAGAAGTAAAAGAGAAAGAGATCCAGCGCGATGAACACGCCGATCATCGCCGTCTCCAGAATCAGCAGGAGAATGAAAAATTCCTTCACGCGATCATGGATCGAATGCCAGGAGGCAAGTACGCAAAATGGAACCAGGAACGTGGTCAGAACGACGAGCCAGAGCGAGATGCCGTCAATTCCAATGTGGTAGTGGATGTTCGGGCTGGTGATCCAGTGCAGGTTCTGTTCATACGCAAAGCTGCCGGAATTGGTGGGAGCGACTTCGCGATAATGCGCCGGCAGGTGCAATGAGATCAGCAGGGTGACGACCGAGATAGCCAATGCAAACCAGCGGATATCGCGGTCGCGGCGCGGCAAAAAGGCAATCAGCAATGCCCCCAGCGCAGGCAAAAAGGTCGTGAGCGTGAGAATCCAAGGATTGAGAGTAGATAGATTCATCGGGTTCCCATCCAAACCATGTAGGCAACTACCGCGGCGGCACCGGCGACAACCCATCCGGCATAGCTGCGGACCAGCCCGGATTGCTGTTGGCGGATAATCTGAGAAACGTCGCGCGCGGCGACCGCGCTATCATTCACGGTGCCATCGATTACCCGCTGGTCAATCTCTTGCCAGAGCACACTCCGTGAGAACGCGACGAGCGGGCCGATGATGGCGGCGGAATAGAGTTCATCGATCCAGTACTTATTGAGGACCAGCCTATAGAGACCTCCGGATGCCGTGGCAATCCTCTCTGGCAGCTCGGGATGCTTCACGTATAGGAACCAGGCAAGTCCAAGACCTGAGAAAGCGACGAGTACGGAGACGGCCATCAGCAGATTTTCCAGGCCCTTGCTCTCACCCGCGCCTTCGCCTTCGCTCACGGGGGCGGCTGTGGCTTCTCCGTTCTGCGCCACGCTCTGCTCAGTGGAGACCGTCTGGATGACGGGCGCAAGGAAATGCTCGAAGCGGTTGCCAATGCCGACCCATCCGCCAATGACGGAGAGCACGCCGAGCAGCACGAGCGGAGCCAGCATGAGCCAGGGCGACTCGTGGGGCGAGCCATGATGGTCGTCGTGGGCCGAGTGAGCCTTCGGCTGCTCACCGCGATACTCCCCTGTGAAAGTAAGAAAGATGAGACGGAACATGTAGAAGCTGGTCATGAACGCCGTGATCACACCGACGACCCAGAAGATCTTACTGCTATGGGGACTGCTGAAGGCTTGCCAGAGAATTTCGTCCTTCGAGAAGAATCCGGCGAAAGGTGGAATTCCCGAGATGGCCAGGGTCGCGATCAGCATGGTCCAGAAGGTCCATGGCATGTACTTGCGGAGGCCGCCCATCTTGCGCATATCCTGTTCGCCGCCGATCCCATGAATGACAGATCCGGCGCCTAGGAAGAGCAAAGCCTTGAAAAACGCGTGGGTCATGAGATGGAAAATCGAATCAGAATAGGCTGCCACGCCGGCGGCCATGAACATATAGCCGAGTTGCGAAATAGTCGAGTATGCGAGGACGCGCTTGATGTCGGTC
>Ga0181528_10000573_pt1 | contig 25746 bp, 28 predicted proteins | sample PEATcosm2014_Bin_47_FD_119742 | JGI IMG/M metagenome (GOLD analysis project Ga0181528, IMG submission 119742) | Peatland microbial communities from MTU Mesocosm Facility, Houghton, MI, USA - PEATcosm2014_Bin10_10_metaG | ecosystem: Environmental > Terrestrial > Soil > Wetlands > Peat | place...
CCCGGGTTGCGGCGAAAAATCACTCATACTTCGTTGTCGTCCTTGTGCTTGGAACAACCAAACCCTGCGGACTCCGCCTCGTCTGAGCGGTTTTTCGCTCGCAACGCCATCCGCCTGAGGTAGCGTTAACAGGCCCTAACTAAGTCCCAAGCTCTGGAACTGCTCCTTGCCGTGTGTAAAACTTGTGCGTTTCTGAGGGGCTCGCAGAGTCCAATCATACGCATCTAAAAGCGTATGCCGCACGGAATTGGTCTGCGAAACGCTATCGCTTGTCCATCCTGGGTCGCTCTCCTCATTCGATTCGCTGGCCTGAGTCTGCTGTAGGTGCCATTGGCCATCTAACCCCCTCATATACATCGCGCCGTGGTAGATGCGCGACTCGCTGACTGCGTTGCGCATGATCGTATCCCAGGCATTCCTGGTATCAAGGCGGCGGCTGATCTCTTGTTGCAACACCTCAATCTCCCCATTCAGCCGCGCAGTCTCAGAATTGGCAAGATCCAGACATTCGGCATGTGATTCGCTTTCTGCGTTGCGCTTGATCGCATCCCAGGAATCCTTGGTTTCTTTATGGAGACGAATTCTTCCTTGCAGTACCTCAATCTCCATGTCCAGCCGCTGCTGGTGCCATTGGCCATCCTCGCCCTTCACATACGTTACGCCCTGGTAGACGCACGATTCACTTCCGGTGTTGCGCACGATCGTATCCCAAGCGTCCTTGATTTCGGTGTGTCGGCGAATCTCTTCTTGCACCGACTCAATCAGCCCATTCAGCCGTGCAGTCTCGGAATTGGAAAAATCAAGATATGCGGCCTGCGATTCGCTTCCCGCGTTGCGCACGATCGTATCCCAGGCATCCTTGGTTTGGTTGTGGAGACGGATTCTCTCTTGGAGTAATTCAATCTCCATATCATGGCGCTCTGTCTCCTGCTTCGCAAAGTTCAGACGACTATCAGCCATCACCCAACACCTCATTCGCTAAATTACCTGTGCGAACTTTTGTAACACAGATGCGATCAAACGTTCAACAATATTTATCTTCCGCGGCAATCGTGAACCTCACTATGTGACCCGCATCACCAGAATGAAGCATTTATGGATGTAAAGCGCCTTGAGGTCCGGTTACTTTTGTTTCGGTTGGGGCGCTGGTTTGACAGAGGAGCGCAGACCCACGGGTTCTCTCTCTCCACATAGACAAAGGCTGTCGGTAGAGAAGGATCAACCAATTTTGGGAACCCTGCTGGCCGCTCGTGCCGAGTACCTGATCACCGGGGACAAAGATTTGCCGGCGCTCACCGAGCGATGCCCAATTGTTACACCGCAGAATTCTGGGAATGACAGGACAGGAAGGGCAAGCACAGACTAGTTGTGCTTGCCCTTCCACTCTGCGTACGGCCCCTGGAAGTCTTCGATGCCATCTTCTTTGAAGATCCAAAGGCGGGTGGCTACTTCGTCAATTAAGTCGTGGTCGTGTGTAACCAACAGGACAGTGCCTTCGTAGCGCTGGAGAGCGATGTTGAGCGCATTGATGGCTTCCAAGTCGAGATGATTGGTCGGCTCGTCGAAGATCAGGATGTTGGGCTTGGTCAGAATCAACTTGCAAAAAGCCAGGCGGGCCTGTTCGCCGCCGCTGAGGGCTTTGGTGGGCTTGTCGCCCTCTTCGCCACTGAATAACATCTGCCCCAGAATTCCGCGAATATCCTCGACGTGGGCGGCCGGGTTCCAGCGATGCAGCCACTCGGAGACAGTAGTGCCGTGTTCGATCGTCGCGCCTACATCCTGCGGGAAGTATCCGATCTGGGCCTCGTGGCCCCAGAAGACCGTGCCATTGTCCAGCTCGAATTCCTTGTCGGCGAGGCCGGGATAGTTATTGAGCAAACTCTTCAGCAGCGTGGTCTTGCCTGCGCCGTTGCGGCCCATCAGGCAGATGTGTTCGCCGCGCAGCACATTGGCGGTAAATCCGTCGAGGACTTTCTCTTCGCCGTATTTCTTGGTGATGTGCTTGAACTCCAGAACGTGCTTGCCGCTGGGGCGCACCTGATCGAATTTGATGAACGGGCGGGCGATATTGGAGCGGGCAAGATCGTTGGTTTGCAGGCGCTCGACCTCCTTGCGGCGGCTGGTGACCTGCGAGGAGCGGGTTCCGGCGGCAAAACGGGCGATGAAGTCGTTGAGCTGGGCGATCTTCTTTTCACGCTGGGCGTTCTGAGATTCAAGGGTGGAGCGGATTTGCGTCTTGGCCATCACCATCTCGTCGTAGCCGCCGGTATAGGTAATGATGGTCTGGTAGTCGATGTCGGCTGTGTGGGTGGTGACGGAGTTGAGAAAATGGCGATCGTGGCTGATGGCGATCAGGGTGCCGTCATAGTTCTGCAGGAAGTCCTGGAGCCAGTGAATGGATTCGAGATCCAGGTAGTTGGTAGGCTCGTCGAGGAGCAGCGCCTGGGGCTTGCCGAAGAGCGCCTGGGCCAGCAGGACGCGGACTTTCTGGCCACCTTGCAGCTCGCCCATCTTGCGCTCATGGAGGGACTCTTTGATGTCGAGGCCGTCGAGGAGAATGGCGGCATCGGCCTCGGCGGTGTACCCATCCTCGTCGCCGATGGTGCCTTCCAGCTCGCCGAGGCGCATCCCGTCGGCGTCCGATATCTCCGGTTTCTCGTAAATCCGGTCGCGCTCTTCCAGGGCGGCCCAAAGCGGTTTGTTGCCCATGATGACAGTGTCGATGACGCGATAGGCGTCGAAGGCGAACTGGTCCTGGCGCAAAACGCCGAGCTTGCGGGGACGGACGACGGTGCCCTTCTGGGCCTCCAACTCGCCGGTGAGGACCTTCATGAATGTGGACTTGCCGGAGCCGTTGGGGCCGGTGAGGCCGTAACGGCGGCCAGGAATGAAGGCGACGCTGACATCCTCGAAGAGGACCTTCGAACCGTAGCGCATGGAGACGTTGCTGACACTGATCATTCTTATTTGTTCCTATAAGACACGGCTATGGCAACGCCACGCGGGCCGGGTGAGGCTGGAGCTAAATCTGGTTCTGGGGCGCGCACGGGCAGCCCCGAAGGAGTTTGCTCTTCCATTTTCTCATAGATGGGGCAGGAGGCAGCCCATGCGACACTTTTGCGCTGGCTGCGTCTATTGGAATGGAACAACTCTCTTTCCTCTGTGGCGAGGGAGCGACAGCCTGACGGGATTGCCCGCCACTGGCTATACTGTGAAGGTTGTGCATTTTGGCGTTTTCCGCAGTGCCGTGTTGTACTATCCCGCCCTTTTCGCAAAGAACCCGAAAAGGATGGGCACCCAGAGTACAAGGCGGTCGAGATGCACAGGTGCGATCAACATTTTTTGAACCAGCCAGCCGCAAGGCTGATTATCGAACGAGGTCAACGAACCCATGAAATCATTGATTGAACGGCTGCGCGCGCGCCGTCTCACCTCCGCGTTTGTCTTGCTTGCCACCTTATCGATCGCGATTGTGGCCGGCTCCTATGCCGCCCACGGGGTGCGCGGACAAGAGAAGCAGAATGACAGCTCGGACGCCACTCCCCTCACGGTGGTCAGTTCCACAGTTCCAGAAAACGAGTTTGTGAGGATCGCCAAGCGGGTGGGTCCGGCGGTAGTCAACATCAACACCCAGACACTGCCCAAGCAGGCCGAAAATGGCCGTGGCCACCTTCGCGGGCGAATTCAACCGATGCCGCAGCAGCCGGGCGGCGATGAAGATGACGACAATCAGAATCAACAGCAGGGCCAGGGCAACTTCCAGGACTTCTTCAATCGCTTCTTTGGCGGACAGATGCCGGGAATGCCCGATCAGGGCGGCGGGGATGACGGTCAGGTCCGCGAATCGCTGGGATCCGGTTTCATCGTCGATCCCAAGGGCTACATCATCACCAATAATCACGTGATCGACAAGGCCGACAAGATCTACGTCAAGCTCTCGACCGACGATCCGGATAGCCCGGATCTGGGCCGTCCGGCGCGGGTGATCGGCGTGGACAAGGCCACCGATCTGGCGGTCATCAAAATCGACACCGACAAGCCGCTGCCGACGGTCACGCTGGGCAACTCTGAAAATGCGCATGTTGGCGACTGGGTGGTGGCCATCGGCAGCCCCTTCGCGCTGGCGCAGACGGTGACGGCGGGCATCATCTCGGCCAAGAACCGCACCATCGAGCCAGGCGCCGGCGGCCAGTTTCAGCACTTCATCCAGACCGACGCGGCGATCAATCCCGGCAACTCCGGCGGACCGCTGTTGAATATGAATGGCGACGTGATCGGCGTGAATACGGCCATCTACACGCAGTCGGGCGGCTACCAGGGGCTGGGCTTTGCATTGCCTTCCGATACCGTCGTCGATGTATATAACGACCTGATCGGCGCCAGCCACAAGGTAACCCGCGGCTCCATCGGCATTGAGTTCAAAGAAGGACTCTCTGGCGCGGTGAATCGTATGTACGGTTTCAAGAATGGTGTCATCGTGAGCAAGGTGCAGCCAGGCGGCCCAGCGGAGAAGGCGGGGATCAAGCCGGGCGACATCATTACCGCCATCGACGGACGCCAGATCAAGGACGGCAACGATCTGGTAAATGAGATCGCCATCCGCAGGCCGGGCAGCAACATTCGCCTGGGCTACCTGAGAGACGGCAAGCAGGCCGACGCCACCGTCACCATTGGCGACCGCGACAAGGTATTTGCCGATCTGGGCAATGCGCAGACTGAGTCCAATCCCAACGAGAGCGGCAACGCGGGCGAGACCAAGCTGGGTATTGTCGTCCGTGAAGCTCCTGCGGCTACGACCGCCAAGCTGCACACGCCGGGCATGGTGATTCAGTCGGTCCGCGCCGGCTCGTTTGCCGACCTGCAAGGGCTGGAGCCGGGACTGGTCATCACACACATCAACAAGCAGGCAACCGGAACTCAGGATCAGTTCGATGCCGTGGTGAGCAAGCTCAAGACCGGCGACGATGTGGTCTTCGAGGTGATGGATCCGCGTCATCCCGACAACGGCATCAACTATGTCGGAGGAACGCTGCAATAGCTTGGAATCGGGCGTCTGCGCGAATGACTCGAGCGGGCGCCCGATTTTGCAAGCCATTGATTCCACGTGCTGGATCTGATTTGCCTTGCTGCCATGCTGAAGGATTCGTTAAACTCAACTCAGGTTCATGACGAAATATCTTCTCAGAGGTGAATCAGCGTGCTTTCGATTCGGGCAGGCCTTGCTGTAGCGCTGATCGCGGCTCTGATCTCCATGCCGGCTGCAGGGAGCACTCCGCATTCCGCTTCCACCAGCAGCCACGCCAAGCATCACTCCCACAAGGGAAAGGCCAAAGCCCACAAGCTGCGCGGCCAGCAAGCCATTGAACCTGAACGCGTCACAGAGATTCAGCAGGCACTGATCCGCGCACATTATTACTCCGGCGAGGCCAACGGCGAGTGGAATGCCGCCACCAAAACAGCAATGCAGAAGTACCAAGCCGATCAGGGCTGGCAGACCAAGCTGGTTCCCGACTCGCGTGCGCTGAAGAAACTTGGCCTCGGCCCGGATTACTCGAATGCGATCAATGCCAAGAACTCCTCCTTCGCGCCTCCGCCGCCGGTCAGCACCATTCCCCCGGCACAGTCGGCTGGTTTCGCCGAGGCCGCGGGAGTCAAGTAGCAGCCAGCGGCATTCACTTTGACAGGAACTCGTAGCGTGCGCGCAGCTTATCCGGAGCAACGGTGATGGTGCTGTCCAAATGGAGTACGGCGTCGTCCTTGCTGTACCTCGGCCACAACGGCAAACCCGGTCCATTGGGATCGCCGGTCCGGGCAAAGTTCGTCCAGTAGCTCATCATCTGCTCGCTCAGCTTGCGGTCTTCCGGGCGCCATTCCGATTCAGGACGGGTCTCCAGCGTGCCAAAGACATATTCAATATCGTCGGAATGAAAGGCGAAGGAGCCGGCGTGAAATTTGCTGGGTGGCGCGGCAAGCTCAAAGTGATAGCGATAAACGGGAGCGTCACCGGTCTTGCGATGCGCCTCGATCCACTTCCATGTGCCAAAGGCGATGAAGTTGTCAGCACCGTAATCCGCAGCTGAGCGCTGGGCTTCGGCATCGGTCGCACCCGGATAGAGCTTCAAGAACTCCTCGGCACGGTCATGGAATTTCACCACAGCAAAAGCCTTCCACTTTTCCACGGTCATGCCGATGGCCATCGCGCTGTTTTCATCGCGATTCCATCCGGCCAGCAAGGGAAGATGGGCCTGCCTTCCGGCAGCGTAGGCCGTCTCCAGCGGCTCGGTAAGCACTCTGCCATCGACGTAAGGAGGAATGCCGTTGATGTGCTTTCCCCTGGCGGCATCGAGAATCTTTGCGGCAGGCAAAGCGCGCAAGGCTTCCAGCGAGTTGACGCCCAGCGAGGCCATCAAGGCTTCGCCCGGCTTCATCGCCCTCTCCAGCGAGCCTGTCAATGGCGCCCCGTCGAAGGCTCCTCCGCTCTCGCCGATCGCCTTCTGAAAAAATCCCTTGGCCAGCGGCGACGCCATCAGCGTGGAGACGGCAAACGAGCCGGCGCTTTCGCCGAAGATGGTCACGTTCTCAGCGTCGCCGCCGAAGTGGCCGATATTGGCCCTCACCCATTGCAGCGCGGCCACCATATCCATCAGTCCGTAGTTTCCGGCAGTGCCGCCAGCTTCCTGGGCCAGTTCATGCGTTGCCAGGAAGCCGAAGACGCCCAGGCGATAGTTGATAGTGACCAGCACCACACCTTTGAGGGGAAGAAAGTCGCCATTATGGCGCGGTTCGGAGCTGGAGCCGGACGTGTAGCCGCCGCCGTGAATCCAGAACATCACTGGCAGCTTGCTTTTGGCATTCGCGCCGGCTGGTGCATAGACATTCAGAAAGAGGCAATCTTCGCTGGCTCCGGCATCTTGAAAGATCATGTCCGGAAAGCCGATTCCCTGCACGCAGTGCGCTCCGAATCGGGTCGCGTCGCGCTCACCCTTCCAGCGCAGCGGCGGTTGTGGAGCCTTCCAGCGCAATTCGCCAACCGGAGGAGCCGCATACGGCAGGCCGAGAAAGGCTTTGACTTTGCCGTCATTGATGGTCTTGCCGCGAACGATGCCTTGTCCGGTTTTCACGGTCAGCGGGAGAGCAGAGGCCGGAAAGTTCATCCCAGCCGCGATTGCAACAATTGCCATTGCTCTGATTGCTCCAATACCAAATTGCACGGAAAAGCCTCCGCGCAACACTATAGCAAAACGCTCCGACAGTAGTTTGTGCCCTACGAAAGGCTTCAAAAGTGCCGCACTCACTTCGCAATTACATCGATAGGCACGGTGATGGTCTTGGGCGGCATACAAGCCTTCTGGTCGCAGGCCTGGTAGCGGAGCCTCGCCTCGATCAGATGCTCTCCGGCAATAGCCACGATGCGCGCCTGAATGATGAATTCACCGCTGTAAACGCTCAGCTTGCTGGTGGGATCGAGTGCAAGAACGAACTCCGTTCCCGGCGGGTAATCTGCGCCTTCAAGCCGCACGCCGGAACCTTCAGGTATCGAAAGCGTGGTGGGAATCAGTTCTTCCTCTCTCGGCGTATGGGAGTTGATATGCAAACCGGGTTCAATGCGGAAGTGAAGAGAAACCGCGGACGTTTTGCCTGCGGGAACCGTCACCTGCTCCGGGTAGAGGAACGCGACAGCCACAGGCCTTGCGGCGGAGCGATGCGCTGGATCGATCAGCAAACTCTGTCCATGCGCCAGCGTGCAGGCCAATGTCAATGCCGAAACGAATGCAATGCGAATTCCCTTCCCTGCAATCATGATTCTTCCTCGACACTCCACAACTCTATTCGCTCAGCGACTTTTTGATGTTGGCTTCGATCTCATCCTTCGAGGTAAGCCCCAGTTGTGCGGCAACGACGATTCCTTTGCGGTCAACATAGAAGGTGGTCGGCAGCTCGTCAAGGCCGCCATAAGGTTTGCTGATGGAGTCGGCGTCAATCAGCACCGGGTAGGAAATCTGCATCTTCTCGACAAAGCGCGCAATCTCCTTCTTGTCGCCTGCGAGCTTGGCGGGATCGTCGCGATCCAGATCGTCCGCAGAGATTCCCAGCACCTCAAAGCCCTGTGCGGCGTACTGATTGCGCAGCTCGATCAGCCAGGGAGTTTCGATCTTGCATGGACCGCACCATGTGGCCCAGAAGTTGATGGCCACAGCCTTTCCCTTGTAGCTGGCCAGCGAAATTTTCTTGCCGCTGAGATCTTCAAGGAGGAAGGGCGGGGCTGGCTTGCCGATGAGCGGAGTCACAAACTGCGGCTCGCCGCCAGCGGAGTCGGGCACGAGCTGGCTCTGCGGAAGCGACGCGGCCATGCGTTCGGCGGCCTGCTTACGGTATTCGTAGTTGGCCCACCCGGCCCATGCAAAGACGGCCAGGATGAAGAGCACTGCGGTCACGACAAGCGTATTGCGCTTCATAGGGATCGACCTCCTCTCTATTGTACGGGCAGCACAGGGCCAACATCTGCGCGCCCTGCCCTACCGCAGGTAGAACTGTTACCATCAATAACCGATGAGCGAAGCAGGAAAACATCCGGACTCTGGCAATCACGAACCCACTCCAGCTGCACTGGTGCGCACCGAGGCGGCGGCGCTGGAGGCACTGGCCGCGCGTCTTGAGGGACCGATGGTAGCGGAGTTTGACCGCGCCGTCGAACTGATTCTGCGCTGCGGCGAAGAACGTGGCCGCGTGGTGGTGACCGGCATGGGCAAGAGCGGAATCATCGCACAGAAGATCGCCGCCACCCTCAGCTCCACCGGCTCGCCGGCGCTGTTCTTGCATCCTGCCGAGGCGGTGCATGGCGACCTGGGCGCTCTGATGGCGGGCGACGTGGTGGTGGCGCTCTCGGCCAGCGGCGAGACCGAGGAGATTCTGCGCCTGCTGGCCACGCTCAAACGCAAGGGCGACTCACTGATCAGCTTTTGCTGCAATCTGAAATCAACCCTCGCCCAGTCCAGCGATGTGGCGCTGGATTGCGGCGTGAAGCGCGAGGCCTGCGGACTGAATCTTGCGCCGACGGCCTCGACGACAGCGATGCTGGCGCTGGGCGACGCGCTGGCGATTGCGGTCAGCCTGCGCAAGGGCTTTCGCGCCGAGGATTTCGCCGAACTGCATCCTGGCGGCAAGCTGGGCAAGCGTCTGGCCAGGGTCCGCGAGCTGATGCATACCGGCGACGCCGTGCCGGTGGTCGCTCCAAAGACGCCGATGACCGATGTGATCTACGAGATGTCTTCAAAGAAGCTGGGCATGACGACGGTGCAGGATGGAGGGCGGCTGCGCGGCGTGATCAGCGACGGCGATCTGCGGCGCTTGCTGGAGCGCGAGGGCGGCGCGGCGCTGAGCAAGACAGCGGGCGAGGCGATGAATGCTCGACCGCGGACGATTGCCGCAGACGAACTGGCCGCCACGGCGCTGGCGATTCTCGAAGAGCGGAAGATTACTTCGCTGATCGTCGTCGATGCCGCCGAAGCCGTCGAAGGCGTCCTGCATCTACATGATCTATGGGGTGTGGAATTGATTTAGAGGCAGGGATCAGGGAACAGAACGAAATGAGGAAAACCAATGCGCATCGATTTTAGCAAGAAAATCGACTATGAGAAAGATCTCAACGGTCGCCAACAAGAGGCGTACAACTTTCAAAAAGTTTCGGCAGTGTTGGCAGATTTTGGCTTTGTAACCATTCCTCTGAGCAACGATTGGAATGGAGCCGACTTCATACTACAATGCCGTGACGGGATAACCTATCACAATGTGCAGCTCAAAAGTCGATTGACCTTCGACGTGAAGTATTGCGGAAAACCTTTGTATATCTGCTTCAGGGACGGCATTCACGATCACGATCCATGGTACATATATGACCATGACGAGCTATTGAATAAGGTCAGCCCCGATGGAAGAATTCAGAAAACTAAGACCTGGATTGAAGAAAAACCATATCATTATTCAACTCTCTCATCCGATTTGAAAGAACTGCTAAAACCATACCAAATTCCTATTTTGGTTTAAGTCTATGCCCACTGAACGTACCGTACTCATCACCGGCGCATCGAGCGGCTTTGGGCTACTGACCAGCGTTACACTGGCCAAACGCGGATGGCGGGTGATTGCCACGATGCGCGATCTTGCCAGGGGCGATCGCCTGGAAGCGGCAGCGCAAGAGGCTGGCGTCCTCGATCGCATCGAGTTTCATGCGCTGGACGTAACTGACAACAAACAAATCGCTGCGTTGGCTGCGACATGGACCGTGCGCCAGGCACCGCTCCATGCGCTGGTCAACAACGCGGGCTTTGCCATGGCGGGCTTTGCAGAAGATGTTTCCGATACGGAACTACGCCAGCAGTTCGAGACCAACTTCTTTGGCGCTGCGGCGGTGACGCGCGCTTTTCTTCCGCAGTTCAGACGCCAGGGCTTCGGCCACATTGTGATGCTCTCCTCGATCACCGGAGTGATGGGTTTTCCGGGGATCGGCAGTTACTCAGCCTCAAAGTTTGCGCTCGAAGGATGGAGCGAGGCGCTACGGCTGGAGATGAAGCCTTTGGGGATTCAAGTGGTGCTAGTCGAACCGGGATCGTTTGAAACCGACATCTGGACGCGCAATGCGATTCTCTCAGCTGGTTTGCAAGATGCAAGCTCTCCAAATGCCGCTCGGACGGCCAAGCTGCTGAGCCGCCGCGCGGCCGGCAAACTCAAAGCCAATCCCCAGAAAGTAGCCGATGGAATTGCAAAGATCCTTGATCGTTCCCGCCCCCGGTTGCGCTATCTCTATGGCCGGGACGCATTTTTAGGGCTTTTGCTTAAACGTTTACTTCCCGCGAGCCTGCTGGAGAAGCTATTGATTGCCGTCAGCGGAATTGGGACGTAGCAACTCGCGGGGACTCCGGGTAAACTAAAGTTATGGCGGAGATTCATCGTAGAAAAACAGGCACAGTCAAGATTGGACAGGTTCGCGTCGGCTGGGAGGTTCCAGTCGTTGTGCAATCGATGACCAACACCGACACGGCGGACGTAGCGGGCACCATTGAACAGATTGCAGCATTGGCGCTGGCAGGCTCGGAGATCGTGCGCGTCACGGTAAACAACGAGGAGGCTGCGGCTGCGGTTCCGCAAATTGTGGAGGGCCTGGAAAAGCGCGGCCTGCGCGTGCCGATCGTGGGAGACTTCCACTACAACGGCCACCTGCTCCTGAAGAAATTTCCTGAGACGGCGCGGTTGCTGGCCAAATACAGAATCAATCCCGGCAATGTATCGGTGGGACGAAAGAACGACGACAACTTCCGCATCATGATCGAGTGCGCTGTGGAACATCAGAAGCCGGTGCGCATCGGCGTCAACTGGGGTTCGCTGGATCAATCACTTCTGACCCGCATGATGGACAAGAACAGCCAGCTTCCGCAGCCTTTGCCGACGCGCACAGTGATGATGGAGGCGATGGTGGCAAGCGCCCTGGAGTCAGCCCTGGCCGCCGAGCACTACGGGCTGGGTCACGATCAGATCATTCTCTCCGCCAAGGTGAGCGGAGTGCGCGATCTGATTGACGTCTATATGAACCTTGCGGCGCGATGCGACTATGTGCTGCACCTCGGTCTGACCGAAGCGGGGATGGGCGCGAAGGGGCTGATTGCTTCCACCGCCGCGCTGGCGCCGCTGCTATTGGCCGGCATTGGCGACACGATTCGCGTGAGCCTGACGCCCAAGCCGGGCGGCGACCGCACCGAAGAGGTTTTGGCCGCACAACAGGTTTTGCAATCGCTGGGGATTCGCAGCTTCATGCCGCAGGTGACAAGCTGTCCGGGCTGCGGGCGCACCACAAGCACTTACTTTCAGGAGCTGGCCGAACAGATTCAGAGTTATCTGCGCACCTCGATGCCGGAGTGGCGCAACAAGTATCCCGGCGTCGAGGAACTCAAACTTGCTGTGATGGGCTGCGTCGTCAACGGCCCCGGTGAGTCGAAGCACGCCAATCTCGGCATCAGCCTTCCGGGCACCTTCGAGGAGCCTAAAGCGCCGGTCTATGTGGATGGCAAGCTCTATACAACGCTCAAAGGCGATACGATTGTAGCGGAGTTCAAACAGATATTGGATAACTATGTGACGAGCCACTACGGGCAGGGTGCATAGCGTGGCAGCTACTGCGCAAGGAACGGATTCTCGATTCGCACGCCCTCGATCACTTGCCCGTGCTGCATATCTTCTGTCAAAAGCCTTGAGCAGCGGGCCTCAACGGCTGCCGCTACAATCAAGCCATCCCAAATAGAAAATCCATACTTGTTGCTAACTTCTAGAGCAAGCAAGTGGGTTTTCAGGCTGAGAGGCCTGGGATTGGGGCTTAGAATCAAGATCTTTTCCACCGCTTCGTGAAGTTCAGGCCATGTCATTTCAAGCTTGGATTTCGCAACTGATACAAACTCATTCAACACCTGGACACTCACAACACCACCATCGAGCAACAACTGTTGAGCTGTTGCGCTTCGATAGTCACCCTTGCTGCTGGCATAAACCAGCACGTTCGTATCGAAGAAAAGCTCGGAGCTCATGAAGCGACCTGTTCCCGGTTCTGGTCCTGATCGCGATCCTGGCGTTTCATCATGCCACGGTCATATATCTCGTCACGATTAAACTTGTATCCAAGCGGAAGTGGACGGGACAGTTTGCGGATGGCCTCGATTGCCTCGAGCCTTCTGCGGTCGCGTGTGATTTCAAAGGAGTATTCTCCAGTCACTTTGATCTGCGCTTCGTCGTCGGGAGTTATCCCAAGCTTGGCGACGACCTCGGCAGGAATGCGGACGGCAATGCTGTTCCCCCATCTAGAAAATTTCACGGCGCACCTCTGGATATACATATTTATTGTATATCTATTTTGCATGGATTTGTGAAACTCGCGGCAACTCACTTCCATTCCCGGCGAATTCGCGTTACGATTGCGGCAGTTTTCCCAGGAGGTTTCCTGTGTGTCTGCGCCAGTTTGGATGGCTCATGCTTTTGGCCACGCTCACACCAGCGCTGGCCTTTGCCGGTAAGCCGAAGACCTGCGTGACCGCCGACGAGGCCACCATGCTGATCGACAAGGACGTCTGCGTAACCGCGCACATCTACGATGTCGTCGAGTTGCCGGATGGGACGCGCTTTCTGGATGTCTGTGCGCCGGAGACGCCGGATGAGAAGTGCCGCTTCACGCTCGTGAGTCTGTGGGAGGATCGCGACACGGTGGGCGAGCTGAACAAATACCGCGACATGAACGTGCAGGTGCGAGGGATTGTGCGGCCGATGCATGGGCGGGCGGGGATTGTAGTGAGCCATGCGCGGCAGTTTTATGGCGGACCGCAGAAGTTCAAGCCGAATCCCCTGCTGGCGCGAGGATTCACGGCCGAGGAGAGCCGTCCGGCAATCAATGATCCCAATTTGCTTTCTCAAGGCAGAACGCGCAGCTTCATGAATGCACGCGATAAAGAGATGCTGCCGGGGAAGTAGGAATTCGTGTGCACCTGCTTCCGTCCAAGCAAACCTGCCGCTTCAATGGCTTCCATCAGTCAAGCGATGGATCTCATCATTCAGCCAGCGGCAAATCGTAACGTCCGTGGCCTGGGCCACGAATGTTCCCGATTCGCTCGACCAGAAGAGCGGCTGATGAGCCTTCGCGGCAATACGTTGCAGGTGTTCTTCCACATCCGAGTTGTTCTCCGCGCCAAGCTCCGCGGCCATCTCGCCAGAAACTTCATACACAGCCGTCTTGCCCTGTCCAACCCGCAGAATATCGAAGCCGCGATAGACCTCTTGCAGCGATGCGCCGCGGGCTTTGCCGTCTTCCACAATTCGCAGAAAGACAAAATCGATCGCCGGGTGCGCCATTGCATAAGCAATCCACTCCTCGCAAAAGGCCATCTCATAAATGCTCACCTCGACCCGGCCGAGCTTTGAAAATCGATCTAGTTCCGGAAGCATCTGCGGAGAAAATGGGGAAGCACTGCTGATTGCCAGCCGGGTGAGCGATCCAGCCTGAGCGGCAACGCCCGTACGCAATGCATCGTCCACCTCGACCATACCCGCGTCGAGCGATGTGAGCGGCCACTTCATCAGGCGCTCCATTCCACGAAGTAGTGAAGCTCCCGCCGCCAGCTCGCGCAAGTGAGTGTGCCCGTCAAGAAAGGAGAGATTCACAATCTCGTCGGGCGCCGAAAATCGGAGGGAGCCGCAGGATGTTGAACGGAGTATCGTTCGCAGGCAGGGCAATGTACAGTCGAGGATCTCGACACTCTCGACTTCAGCGCGGGGGAGCGGAACCGCCGGAGTATCCGCACCGGAGAGAATGGCCACGAGAGCATGAAGCCGCGTGAAGCGCGCAAGCGCATCCCAGCCAGTGACGGATTGGATGCGATCAAGAACAAGCCGCTCTGTGTGCGGGTCAATGGCTTCATTTCTGAGATCGAGAGCCGTTCTCCGGGAAAGATGCGTATTGCAAAGGGCAGGAACTTCGGGCCGCGCTTCGGGAGAGTATGTGCTCGCGAGTGCCCTGAAGGCGTCAAATGGCGCGTTCTTTGCCGCGGTGTTCCGGCTGATCTGGGGATAACGAACTCGCTCCAGAGCGTAGTACTCGTCAAAGCTGACGCCGTCATACAGTTGCTCGGGAGTCATTCCGCCCTGCCAGCAGGACTCGTAGAAACGGCGAAGCAGCTCGGGACGAAGATTCGGCATAGAAGATCAGTTCAAAATTCACTATTCCGTTGAAAGCAGTCAGAGCAGCTCGCTCAGCCAAATGCGAAACTCGGCTGCCGGGTCGGGCTGCCGGAAGAGTGCCCCAGCAACAGCGACCAGAGTGGCACCGGCGGCGAGGGCCTCCGGCGCTGTGGCTCGCGTGATGCCGCCCACAGCAACCAGAACCGGTTCGGGGCCAGCCTGCTGGCGCAGATTCCGGATGCCGTCGAAACCGATGGGGGGCGTCGAGGTCTGTTTGGTGCGAGTAGGAAAGACGGGACCAATGGAAAAGTAGTCTGCCCGTTCAGATAGGATTCCAGGAACCAGCGCACTGCTGCCGCCGAAAGTGCCGATAATGCGACCAGGGCCGAGCCGCTGCCGTGCCTCGCTTGGCGTCAAGTCGCCCTTGTCGACATGAACTCCGTCAAATCCAATCTTATCAACCAAATCCGCGCGATCATCGAGAATCAGCTTCACTTGTTTCAAAGGCAAAGCAGCACGCAGAACTTCGGCGTCGGCGAGCAGTTCTGCCTCCGCGCCAGACTTGTTGCGGTATTCGAGCAGCGTCACGCCGGCCTCAGCCAGATCGCTTCCTAGCCGGTGCAGGAACTCTTTGCGACCGGCGGATGGAATAAAAGAGGAATCAAGGATGGGATAAATCTTCGGAAATATGAAGGGCATACAGATAGATTAGCTGGAAGAGCGATCAGTTGTCAGTTTTCAGTTGTCGTTGGGGAAGCGGTGAGGATCAATCCTATGCGAATTCATGGCGAGACTGATCCGCACAGGAATGAAAGCCATTTGCTTACAACTGAAAACTGACCGCTGACTACTCCCCTTCTACATCTCGTCCGCCGAAGGCCCATAGGAGCCGGGGATGGGCTTTCCGAGGATTCGTAGGTAAACGCCCAGCTGGGCGCGGTGGTGAATGAGGTGGTCGAGAACCCAGTTGCGGAAGACGCGGTACTTGGAGTCGTCAATCCAGGCCTGCCCGCCAGCGACTAACTTCCAGTTTTCATCCCATTTTGCCGGAACGAAAGCGGCAAAGTCTGTCTTGGCTTTGGCTGTATCTTTGTCGAAACGCTCCAGAAGCGCCTCGGTAGAGGCGGGAATGTAGGACTCCCACTTGTGATCGGCGGGAAACTCCAGCTTATCCGTAGTGAAGGTGGTCGTCGCCCACTCTCCAGCCGTCTCCGTGACATGACCGGCCAAGCGGCCCAGGCTCATGGATTTGGGGTGGGGCTTCCAGGTGAAATCAACGTCAGCGGGGATGGCCGCAAGCAATTTGCGTGTGGTGGCAATCTCACGGTCGTATTCGGCAATCAGTTCCTTTTGAAAGTCCATTCAGGCAACCTCCTGAGTTGCCAAGCCAGAATACAATAGGCGAGAGGAAAAAGCGAAGAAAAAGCGATAAATTCTTCTGAAAAGATCAAGGACTCAATAATGCGCGATTTCATGCGCGGGAACTCAATGTGATGCTATTATGTATCACATGAAAATTGTTTCAGTGCGCGACCTTCGCTACGATTTCAAGGCGGTGGAGCGTCTTCTCCGCGAGGGCGAAGAGGTGCAGATTACAAAGCGCCGCCGCGCGATTGCCCGCCTCGTCCCTGAACCACAAATTTCACCCGATCTACCGGATTTCATGGGACAACTTCACGCCATCTATGGCCGTGAATACCTCCTCGTCAGCAGCGCAGAGATTGTGCGGCTGGATCGTGAACGCTATTGATCTACCTTGACACCAGTCTCGTCGTCTCGCTCTATTGCCTGGATGCAAATTCCTCGACGGCAGCAAGCCTTCTGCAATCTGTCAAAGACAAGTTGGTGGTGACGACACTGGTTGAATTAGAGGCGGTGAATGCATTTGGCTTGCGGGAATTCCGCAAGGAGATAACGAAAAAACAAGCCGAAGCCTCGCTTCTGAATTTCCATAAGGCCGTGCGCACTGGAGTTTTTCAATTATTGGTGCTGCCCGATGCGGCCTTCGAACGAGCACTGCAACTCTCTCGCCAGTTGACGCCGCAGTTGGGGACGCGCTCCGCAGACGTACTGCACGTGGCGGCTGCATTGGAGCTTGGAGCAGCCAATTTTTTCAGCTTCGGCCCGCAACAGAGGAAGATGGCAGAGGTCCTGGGACTGAAGTTGAATCCGCTGCCATGAATTGCTCCTACCGAAACCGCGTGGAAACAAAGGCCGAGGAGAATGCCTCCTGCCAGCCATTTCCAGCGGGAGGTGGTGTGCCCTGGGGCGGAATATCCACGGGAAGCGGCAAAATGAAATTTGCGGCAGGAACGACTTGCAGGTAGTCGCTGTGCTGGAAATCCCAGTCGTCGGGAATCTCGAAGGGGGATTGAAGGTTCGCAGGCCAGGGCTGGGCTGGGCCGCAGTGGCCGAGAGCGGCTTGCCACCAGGGATGGCCCACGTCCATGATGCCGGCCAGAAAATTTCCCATGGGGAAGGCCATCGAGAGCACATGGTCTTTCTTGGAGGCGAGAACGGTGAGGGTGGCGATCTTGGCCGCAACGGCTTGAAACTCAGTCGTCAGGCAGTTGTCGTCGATGGCCGGAGCCATCAGGATGACGCGCCGCACCGGCAGGCTGAGGCGAGCGATAGTTTGCAATACCACGCGCGCCCCCAGGCTATGCGAGGCAAAGGAGATGCTGGCTGCGCCTTGAAAGTTGGCATCGATGAATGTGGCCAGCAAGGCACCGGCATTATCGGCAATCCTGGGTTCATCCGGATAGTCGAGGCCAAGTGCCCAGATGGAGTCTCCTGGCCAGAGAATTCCGACAAAAGCGGAGGGTTGCGGCAGTTGCAGCAGGCTCTCCCAGTACGACAGGTGAGCAATTCCGTCGGCGCGATCGACGTTGAATCCGTGCGCGACAAGCAGCACGTGACGGCCACGGATCGAGTCGCGGAAAGTATCCAGGCGCATACTGGCGTAGTTGGCCAGGCTGGTGGCTTGAATGGTGGCAACTGAGGCAGCCAGTTCTCCACCAACCGACTGAATGCGGCAATCGAGAAATCGAGACATAGCGGCCTACTTCTTCACCAGTTGCAAGGTGTTGACGGCAGTCGCCAGGGCGGTCGATAGATCCTTGGCGATGGGCGCAAGCGGCGTGGCCAGCGCACCGACCAGCAGCGCCGTATACATTTCGGGCTTTCCCCAGTAGGCGTGCCAGCAGCCAACCAGGCTCAGCCCCCCGACGAAGGCCAGGGCAACGGCGAGCAAAGCGGCCAGTCCTCGTGTCCAGTTGCGATAGACCTGATCGGCGTGCTGGTAGATTTCGTCGAGCATCGCCGTCACGATCAGATCGAAGCGCGCAAGGGCATCACTCTGTGGCTGCGTGAGAGGAGGCGCTCCCGCAATCATGGCCGTAGCCACTTGAGTCAACAGCACCGGATCGACATTGGTCGAGGCCGCCAGTGTCGAGGCGTTGTAGGGGGTCAAATGCAGCTTCACCAGGGACTTGGCAATTGCCTTCTGGCTGGCAAGATCGGTCCCGTTCACCCAGTTGGCGAGCAGCGATTGGAGAATTTTTTTCTGGGGCAGAGCATTCATCGCAGGCTTTGCACCAGACTCGCCAGGGGTCAGGATAACGACGGTGCGGCGGATTCTGCCGAAGCCGATGTGATTGATCCAGGGAATCACCGGTTTGATTGCTTCCAGCAGACCAAAGGCCGCGGTGCCCAGGCCGCCGATGGCGGTCACAACTTGGGGAAGCTGATAATTCTGCAACACGTTGACCATTCTCCATTCCTCCTCTTGATTTGCAACTGAACTGGCTTCAAGATACCGGGTAGCCCTGCGGAAACGAGTTCATCCCACATCCCGCACGATGCAACCTACATGGCTTTTCGGACTTTGCTTTTGACGGCATCTGCTACAGCCGCGGAGGCGTCTTTGGCGACAGGCGCCAGTGCTGCGGCCAGCAGTCCTCCAAAAAATGCCAGATACGGGTCTGATGTAGCAAAGAAATACTGAGTGCCATCCACAGACCATGCTCCGGCAAGAGCTAACGCAACACAAACAAAGGTAGCCAGAGTTCGAATATCATTGCGGTAGACTTGATTCGCAATATGATAGGCCTCTGCGAGCATACTCGTCACGATTTTGCAAAAGCGATCATAAACATAGCTTTGCGGCGGCGACAGTTGCGTACCGCAGGCCAAGCTAGCCGCGACCTCTGCCAGTATGATTGGATCGACATTGGTTGCAACCGCAACATCCACCGCGGAATCTGAACTCAGGTGCATCAGAATAAGAGATCTTGCGATCTCCTTCTGATGAGTAAGATCAATTCCATCCGCCCAGTTAGCCTCCAATGCTTGCAGGATACTCCTCTGCGACATAGCATTTACCGGGATTCGATTCCGCTCTGGCGTCAGCCCAACAACCATCCGCTTGATATGAATGAATCCTATCCAGTTAATACTTCTGAAGACCGATCTGGAGGCGTCAACAAGACCGAAGGCTGCAACTCCGATGCAAGCAATGGCTCCAATGCTCTGCTCCCACATGAAACTCTGCAACCCAAGTGTCATTCTCCCTTCTCCTATCGATGGTAACCATATCGGAGAACTGCTGCGCAGTAAAGTAATTTTTTTAGAAAAGCTCAACGAAAAAAATAAACTGCTGAACCCTCTGCGGAGAGTTCAGCCAATTTGGCAGGTTACAGAGTCTTTCAGCCTCGATGGGCCAGAAAGGTCTCCATGAAGCTGGTATCGAATTTGCCGGCGCGGAAGTCGGGGTCGGCAAAGATCTCCTGGTGGAGCGGGATCGAGCTTTCAATTCCCTGCACGATGAACTGGCTCAAGGCGCGCTCCATCTTAGCGATGGCTTCGGCGCGGTCGCGTCCGTGGACGATCAGCTTGGCGATCAGCGAATCGTAGTAGGGCGGGACGACGCCTTCAGCATACTGCGCTGTATCGACGCGCACGCCGTTGCCGCCGGGAACATTAAATGCGGTGATCTTGCCCGCCGAGGGAGTGAACTTGACCGGATGCTCGGCGTTGATGCGGCACTCGATGGCGTGACCGCGAATTTCGAGCTTGCCGGGCAGAATCTCGTCCAGCCGCGCGCCGCTGGCGATCAGCAACTGCGCCTTCACAATATCCACGCCGGTGATGGCTTCGGTGATGGGATGCTCCACCTGCACGCGGGTGTTCATCTCGATGAAGTGAAGCTGCCCATTTTCGTCCATCAGGAACTCGACGGTTCCGGCATTCTGGTAGCCGATCTCCTTGAGACAGCGGCAGATCGTGCGGTCCAACTCCTCGCGCATCTTTGGTGATACCTGAAGCGAAGGCGCTTCTTCGATGAGCTTTTGATGGCGGCGCTGAATGGAGCACTCGCGCTCGAAGAGGGTGCGGACGTTGCCATGCTCGTCAGCCAATACTTGAAACTCGATGTGGCGGGGATTCTCGACGAACTTCTCCATGTAGAGCTCGCCGTTGCCGAAGGCGTTGGCCGCCTCGGTGTGCGCCGCATGAAAGAGGTTGGGTAGCTCGTCGGCAGAGCGCACGATTCTCATGCCGCGCCCGCCGCCGCCGGCCTTGGCCTTGAGGATGACGGGGAAGCCTACCTTGCGCGCCCACTCCTGCGCCTCTTCGATGGTTGCGATAACGCCGTCGGAGCCGGGAAGAATGGGCACCTTGGCGCGCTTCATCGCCTGACGCGCCTTTTCCTTTTCGCCCATCAGACGCGTAACTTCAGGCGGTGGCCCAATGAATTTGATGTTGGAGGCGCGGCAGACTTCGGCGAAGTTGGCGTTCTCGCTGAGCAGGCCGTAGCCGGGATGAATCGCGTCCACGTCGGCGATCTCAGCGGCGGAGATCACGGCCGGAACATTGAGATAGCTCTCCGCAAGACGCGGCGGACCGATGCAGATGGCCTCGTCTGCAAAGCGGACATGCAGCGAGTTGCGGTCGGCCTCGCTGTAAACGGCGACGGTACGAATGCCGAGCTCCCGGCAAGCGTTGATGACGCGCAGGGCGATTTCGCCGCGATTGGCAATAAGAACTTTACTGAACATGGAAAACCTGTGACTCAGTGAATAAGTGAAAGAGTGAATAAGTGAAAGAGTGAATGAGTGAATGCGTGAGTTAGATTCATCGTTTCACTCGTTCACTTCTTCACTCATTCACTTCGCGCATCCTAACTGACACGGAGTGAATAGAGCGGCTGCCCGAACTCGATGGGCTGGCCATTGGTGACGAGGCATTTGACGATCTCCCCAGCGGCGTCGGACTCGATCTCGTTCATCAGCTTCATGGCTTCGATGATGGCGATCACCTGGCCCTTGGCGACGCGGTCACCAGGGGAGACGAAGGCTGCCGCGCCTGGGGATGGCGAGCCGTAAAAGGTGCCGACGATGGGCGACTTGACGATGTGCAGGCCGGCCTCCGCATCGACGGACTCAGCAGGCGCAAGCGGCGGAGCCGGATGAGTGGCCGCTGCGGCAGCCTGCGCAACGCGAGGCGGAGCCGTGGCCAGCAGATGCGCCAGATCGTTCAAACCGGCGGAGGCCGCTGTCTGGTTGAATTTGAGGCGAATCTTCAGGTCGCCCCGGTCCAGATCGAACTCGGCAATCTGATTTTCCTTCAGAAACTCAATCAGTTGTTTCAAATCTTCGATGTCTTGTTGTTTCATTCGTTCCTTGACTCTCCCGCACGGGGGATGGAATGGATTTGCTCAAAGTTCGATCAGAGCCTTGGGCGCTGGGGTGAGCACCTCGGCTCCGGTTGCGGTGACGGCCACCATGTCTTCAATGCGAATGCCAAACTCTTCCGCCAGATAAACTCCCGGCTCGATAGTGATGACCATGCCGGCGAGGAGTCTGGTCTTTTCCTCAGCGCCAATGCGTGGCGGCTCGTGAATCTCCAATCCCACGCCGTGGCCTGTGGAGTGAGAAAACGCCTCCGCCAATCCTACCCTGCGCAACACGCTACGGGCTGCCTCATCGACCTCCGCGCAGCTCACGCCTGCCGAAACTGCGGCAATCCCCGCCTCTTGCGCTTCCAATACCGCCTCATAGACGGCGCGCTCTTTGGCTTTGGGCTGGCCGAGGGAGACGGTACGGGTCATATCCGAGCAGTAACCCTTGTGAATGATACCAAAATCCATCGTCACGAAGCCTCTGCGCGGCAGCTTGGCGGCGGTCGCGCGGCCATGCGGCAATGCCGAACGCGCGCCGGCAGCTACGATGGTTTCAAAAGACATTCCCTCGGCTCCGAGGAGCCGTGCCTGATGCTCGATCTCGGCGGCGACCTCGAATTCGGCAAGGCCCGGTCGGATGAAGCCAAGAATGTGCTCGAAGAGCCTGCAACCGGTGAGCGCCGCTTCCTTCATCACGGCAAGCTCGTCCTCGTCCTTCAATTGGCGCAACGGCATGACCAGTGGCGCTGCCAATTCAGAAAGAAAGCTCTTGCGCAGCCGCGCCGGGAGAGCAGCCCGATAGCGGGCCAGATTGGCGACGGTGATCTGAGCAGGATCGAAGCCCACAAAGTCAACGCCCGACTGCGCGGCCAGCCATTGCACGGCGGCGACGGCTGGAGAGCTGGCGACGATCTCGATCTCCGCAATGGAGACCTCCTCCGGGGCCTGCGTCTTGTAGCGGCCATCGGTAAAGAGGCGGACGGCCCTTCTGGTAACGGCCAAAGCTGCGCTCGAACCTGTAAATCCAGAGAGATAGCGAAGGTCGGGTAGATGGGTGACGAGCAGGCCGTGCAGGCCGGCTTTGGTCAAACGGCGGCGCAGAAGACCGATGCGACGAGAATGATTCACTTGTCAAGGATAATTCATGCGGGGAGCGATGAGACAATCCATCGAAAGTGTCCAAAATTCGGACACATTGGAAAAATACAAGACATCTTGTCCCGGATTCGGAGATACTTTCTACCAGTGACAACCTCAGACCCAGCACCCACTTCCACCTCCGGCTCACTCCCCAGCGCCCCCCGGCCAGTACAGAGCCTGGGCCTGTTTTCATCGACGGCTCTGGTCGTCGGCTCGATGGTCGGCTCCGGAATCTTCATTGTCGATGCCGACATCGCCCGCGGCACAAACTCCCCTGCGCTCTTTCTTGGCGCATGGGTGGTCACGGCCATTCTCACCTTCACCGCCGCGCTCAGCTACGGCGAACTGGCGGCGATGATGCCCAGGGCCGGCGGCCAATATGTCTACCTGCGCGAATCGCTCGGCCCACTCTGGGGTTTCCTCTATGGATGGACGCTTTTCCTTGTCATTCAAAGCGGCACCATCGCCGCCGTCGCCGTCGCCTTCGGCAAATTCCTCGGCGTCTTCTTCCCAGCCATCTCGACAACCCATTGGCTCTGGCACATCGCCCACGTTCCCCCGCTCCGCGTAGGTCCCATGGTCCTGGGCAATATGGAGATCGGCGTCAGCACCGCCAATCTCACAGGCATCATCGTCGTCGTCTTGCTCGCCGTCGTCAACATCTTCGGCATCAAGCTGGGTGCGCTGATCCAGAATATCTTCACCACTGCCAAGGCGCTCTCGCTCGCTGCGCTGATCCTGCTCGCCTTCACCGTAGGCCGCAACGCCACCGCGATTGAAGCCAACTTTGGCGCAGGCTGGAGCGAGTTCTGGAAGAATGCCGGCTGGTCTTCGCTGCATCCGGTTCAGGTTGGAGCCGGCGGCCCGCTGGTGCTGGTCAATCTGCTGGTGATTCTCGCCGTGGTGCAGGTTGGCTCGCTGTTTTCCGCCGACGCCTGGAACAACATCACCTTTACCGCCGGCGAAGTCAAAAATCCCAAGCGGAATATTCCGCTCTCGCTGATTCTGGGCACCGGTTTTGTGCTGACGGTCTATTTCCTCGTCTCGCTCGGCTACCTTCTTGTCCTGCCGATGCACAGCGACCCCAACGGCGCGTCGGTGATGGCGCGCGGCATTCAGCACGCCACCGAGGATCGCGTCGCCACGGCGGTCCTCGAACAGATCTTCCACTCCGGCGGCGCTTATCTGATGGCAGCGGCGATTCTCATCTCCACCTTTGGCTGCGCTAACGGAATGTCATTGGCCGGCGCGCGCGTCTACTATGCAATGAGCCGGGACGGCCTCTTCTTCAAGTCGGTCGGCAAACTGCATCCGCGCTACAAAACGCCGGTTGCGGGCTTGCTGGTGCAGGCCGCCTGGGCCACAGTGCTGTGCATCTCCGGATCGTACGGCCAGTTGCTCGACTACATCATCTTCGCCGTATTGGTCTTTTACATTCTCACCATCGTCGGCCTTTTCGTGCTGCGCGTGAAGCAACCCGGCGCGCCCCGCCCTTACAAAGCCCTGGGCTACCCCGTCCTGCCCGCACTCTATATTGCGATGGCCGCCAGCATCTGTGTCGTATTATTGCGATACAAGCCCCAATACACATGGCCCGGCCTGGTGCTGGTTCTGCTTGGTATTCCGGTCTATCTGCTGTGGAGAGATCGAATAGCGAAAGAAGATTTTAATCGCAACGAATAGCTTCAGTTTCTCGAAAGTGAGGGAGATGTTATGCGGCCTATTCATTCCTTGTGTCTCGTCGCACTTTTGCTTTTGTATTGTCCTGCAAAGGCGCAGGACTCAGCCTCTGATGACGACCCCGATCTTCCTCGCGTTCATTATCCGCTTCTTGTCCAGCACGCTGCATCTCCGGAGGGCTTTGTCCCCAATGGATGGGTGTTAGAAAAGAAGATTGAAGGCGACCTCAACGGCGATGGCGCGCCGGATTTCGTCTTGGTGCTGCATCAGAAAAGCCGCCGCAATATCATCAAGAACCCGGATGGAATGGGCGATCCGGAATATGATTCAAATCCGAGAATACTCGCCGTCCTCTTTGCCGATAAAAAATCGGGCGGCTACGCGCTCAATGCCGACAATCACCTACTGATTCCCCGCAGGGACTCGCCAACGATTTCCGATCCGTTCAACGGCGTCAAGATTGTCAGTGGAAGCATCCGCGTTGACATTCAGTCCTGGACCAGCGCCGGCAGTTGGTTTGCCTCCAACCGGACATTCACATTCCGCTACCAAAACGGATCCATGATTCTCATCGGTTTCGACAGCTACGATTATCACCGTGGTTCCGGCGCATACGCCAAGGCGAGCGTGAATTATCTGACCCGAAAAGCGGAGATAACCAAAGGGATTGAGAACGACAAGAAAACCAAAAAGGTGAAATGGAAAGTGCTGGCGGCGGATTGCCCCATGCCCAGCTTGCAGCAAATCGGCGATGGTTTCGAGTTTCAGCCGCCAATTCCATCTTCCGACACCGACCCAATCGCAACAGACGACGATCAGCCTTGAGCTATGTCAAACTCAAGAAGTCTTCAGGCTTTGGAATTCTCCATCTGCCACGCAGATATTTTCAGGAGGGAGTCCCTCATTCATGTCCAGACTGCTCAGAATCAAACCCATGTCGATGCTCTCGCAAGAGGCCAGTGAAGTCGGTGAGCATACCCTCAAACGCTCGCTGAGCGCGCTGAACCTTATTACGCTGGGCATCGGCGCCATCATTGGCGCGGGTATCTTCGTGCTCACTGGCCAGGCCGCCGCATTGCACGCCGGTCCAGCAGTCTCGCTCAGCTTTGTGCTGGCCGGCATCACCTGTGCCTTCGCCGGCCTCTGCTACGCCGAGTTCGCCTCGATCATTCCCATCGCCGGATCGGCCTACACTTACGGTTACGCCACTCTGGGCGAGTTTGTGGCCTGGATCATCGGCTGGGATTTAGGGCTTGAGTACGGCTTTGGCGCTGCGACCGTCGCCTCCGGATGGTCCGGCTACTTCAACAGCCTTTTGCAGCAATTACACATCTACTTTCCACCGCGACTAACCGCAACGCCGGGCACGGTACTGGTCTTCTTTCATGAGCGATGGCTGCCGCTGACCTCGCTGCCACCGGGCGCCGCAACCGCCGGACTGCCACAGGTGACGGCTCTCTTCAATTTGCTATCCATTCTTGCGATTCTTGCCGTTACCACCGTCCTGGTGATCGGCATCAAGGAGTCGGCCAACCTGA
>Ga0181528_10000574_pt1 | contig 25717 bp, 19 predicted proteins | sample PEATcosm2014_Bin_47_FD_119742 | JGI IMG/M metagenome (GOLD analysis project Ga0181528, IMG submission 119742) | Peatland microbial communities from MTU Mesocosm Facility, Houghton, MI, USA - PEATcosm2014_Bin10_10_metaG | ecosystem: Environmental > Terrestrial > Soil > Wetlands > Peat | place...
AATCCCCTCTCCGTGGCAGTCGCCTGGCGAGGGCGCGGAGACATCATTGAGCAATTCACCGCCGAAGCGACGGTGGGAACGACTACGATTTCCGCGGCCGGCGCGTTGACCCGCGAGCAGATGCACCTGAGCGGTTTTCGGTTCGGTCAGGGCGATACAACGCATTTGATGCTTTCGGCACCGGCGGTCATCCAGTGGAGCCCTGTGTTTAGGATTGATGGCCTTCGACTCACCGGAGCCGGCGACGCGAGTGCAGCGATTGCGTGGGGCGGAAGCGGCCGCATCGAGATTGCGATGCACAGGATCCTCTCCGCCTGGTTCATGGAACTTGCGCCAATGCGCGGTCCGGCGTGGCAGGTGAAGTCGCTCGCGATTGCCGGCGGATGGGACCGCGGACCGATGACGTTCTCCGTCGTCGGAGACGCCGCCGTTGATCTCGGTGGCGGACGCACGGCGCAGCTGGCGATCGCCGCAACTGGCGATCCGGACGGGCTGCAGATCAAAGCGCTTCGTGCAAGCGTGGAAACAACCCCGATCTTCACAGCAACGGCGAGCGTCCCCATCGTGTTTTCGCCGGAGTCCGTTCCGTTGATGCGAATCAATGCGAATGGCCCGCTCCTCATCGAAGCGTCCACGGGATCGGACGGAGCGTTCTGGGGGAAGCTCGCAGAGCTGACCGGGATAGAATTCAAAGAGCCTCGCGCTGCGGTGCACGTGACAGGCACCTGGGCGCATCCGCTGGGAGAGATTCGGCTGGAGGCAGCGCGGGTCTCGATGGACGAACACAGATTCAGGCGGCCTTTGCCGTCGATGGAGTCGATTAACGTCGTACTGACGGGCGACAGCAGCGGCCTCAAACTCGGCAGGTTTTCCGCAAGCGTCGAGGGCCAGGCAGTGCGGGCGCAGGGCCGGCTTTCGATGGCCGATGGCGGATGGAACAATTTGAGGCACGAGCCGCTGGCGTTCGCGCAGCGCAGCGCGGATCTGCATCTCGAAGTGCCGGATGCGGATTTGGCGGCCCTCGCCCGATTCCTGCCGGTCTATCTCGCGCCGAAGGGACGGTTGCAGGTAGATCTCAACTACCAGGGCAATGGCGCGATGGAGGGGGCACTGCATTTGCGCGACGCGGCTTCCCTGCCCCTCGGTCCGCTCGGTGTGTTGCAGGAGATCAACGCGGACGTCCAGATGTCGGGTCGCAGGATCGAGCTGCGCAGCGTCACCGCAAAGGCGGGCGGCCAGGTGGTCACCCTGAGCGGGTCGATTCAGTTTCCGGCCAACGCAGCGCCGCGTTACGACATCGCCCTGCGCGGTGAAGATCTCCCGTTTGTCCGTCAGACCGGGCTGCTTGTGCGCGGCGACCTGGACCTGAGACTGAACACCCCGGAGAGCGGTCCGGCGGCGCTCAGCGGCAATGTGCGGCTTCGCGACAGCCTCTTTCTTTCCGATGTCAGCGCCCTTCTGCCTGCCGGAACGAAGGGGGACGGACCACAACCGCCTTTTTTTGCAGTGGCAGCGCCGCCATTCGATGCATGGACCTTGGGTGTGGACATCCGGGGCGACCGCTTCATGCGATTGAGGACACCCGTGTTCAACGGAATTGCGTCGGCGCGCTTTCATCTCGGGGGCACGCTCGGTGCGCCGCGCGCAATCGGCGAGGTGGTCGTCGACGAGGGGCAGGTGTTGCTGCCGTTTACCAACTTCGTGGTGAAGCAGGGAACGGTGCGAATCCCGGAGGAAGACCCTCACAAACTGGCGCTCTACCTGCGCGGAACTGGACGCTACAACGGGTATGACCTTACCATGGAGATCACCGGCACCGCGGAGGCGCCGACCATTGTGTTCACGTCAAGTCCGGCGCTTGATTCCGACCAGCTGCTGATGATGGTCATGACCGGCGCCGTGCCAAACAACGGGACCGGCTATTCCAGCACGCAGCGGTTTGCGCGCCTCGGCACGTATCTGGGTCAGAGCCTTCTTGGCAGCTTCGGTGTCGATGCGGCCAGCGCCGACCGCCTGAGCATCGTGCCCGGCGAAACAATTTCCGATCAGGGACGCGAGACCTACACCGTGGAGTACAAACTGGGCGACCGCTGGAAATGGGTCGGGGAATACGACCAGTTCGATGACTACAACATCGGATTGAAGTGGCGCCTCTACCCCGGCAAACGCGAAACGAAGGCGCCCCGCGATGCACCCAAATAGGCAAGGCATGCCACGGATCGCCATCCTTCTCCTGCTTGCCCTGGCAGCGGCCATTGCGTTTGTCGCCACAGCCGGCGCATCCTCAGCGGCGCCGCCGGCCTTGGAGCTGGCAACGCTCAAAGTCTCCGGTGTCGGACTGCTGCGTGACCGCGAGCTTCGCCGCTCCCTAATTCTTCTCCTCGGCGCCCAGCGCGGAGTGACCTTTGATGCCAGTGCAATCGAAGACGCCGCGGTGATGCTCGTCTCCGCGCTCGGAGAGGAAGGCTATCAGAAGCCTGTCGTAGAAATCGAAGCGACGCTCGCTGACGGAGAGGTGAAACGGATGCTATTCGATGCAAGCCTCGAGACCGCGCTGCCGCGACCGCTCGCGGCGCGCAGGGTGGAGTTTCGTGTAAAGCCGGGTTCCCGCTGGCACGTCGACTCGGTGAATATCACCGGCCTCACCGTACTGCCGGTGAAGACCGCGCGGACATTCTTTCGCACGGAATCTATGTTGTTCGTCCTGGCTTCAACGAATGCCTATTCGCCGTCGCGCGCCGGCATTGCCGCCGGAGCGCTGATGCGGGAGTTGCGCCGTCGCGGGTACGCCGACGCCGTTGTTCACGCGGACGTTGCCATGGTCAACGAGGTCAGCGGAGCCGTGACTTTGCGTGTGGTCGTGACCGAGGGCGCGCGCTGGCACATAACGGCGGTGCGCTACGAGGTCGACGGAGCTGCGGCGGGTATGCTGCCGAACGCGACGGGTTGGATTGGCCGAGCGTGGTCGCCGACAGTGCAGGAGGATTTGAAGGAGGCAATTCGCCGTGCCTACTACAAAAAGGGTTTCCCCGATATCACCGTGCGCATCGATGCCAAGCCGGGGTCGATGGAGAAAGGACAGATACCGGTGAGTGTCATCGTCCAGATCCACGCGGGGAATGAGGTGAAGATCGGCAAGGTGCGTTTCGAGGGCAACGCCGTTACCCACGAGTCGGTGTTACGGCGCAGCGCGCAGATACTCTCGAACGAGCCGCTCAATCCAATCGAGCTCGCGAATGCGCGCTATCGAATCTCCCGTCTTGGGGTGTTCGACTCCGTGGATCTTCGCTATGAGCCCGTGGACGGGGCGGTGCGCGACCCGGTGTTCACCCTCAAGGAAAGCGAGCGTTACGAGGCCAATCTGCTATTCGGCTACGGCAGCTACGAGGAGGTGCGGGGCGGCGTCGAACTTCGGCAGCTAGACCTCTTTGGCCTCGCGCACCAGAGCCGGCTCGAGCTCGTGCAGTCGATGAAAAGCACCAGCGGCGACTACACGTATTCGGTTCCGGAGCTCTTCGGAGAATCGATCGACGGCGCGGCGAGACTTTTTGGCCTGCAGCGGCAGGAGATCGCGTTTGTGCGGCAGGAATACGGTGCAAGTTTCACCCTTACGCGCCCCATTCCTTGGCTGGGCGCGGTGGGGACCGCGGGCTACACCTTTCAGGTTATGCGCAACAAGAATGACGAACTGGCGACCCAGGCGACGGACAAAACGCAGCTGAACGTTGCGAGCATCGATTTTGGTCTCACCGGCGATCACCGTGACAATCCGCTGCGTCCGCACGCGGGCTACCGCTGGTTCACGCAAGTCGAGCTGGCCGCACGCAGTTTGGGTGGGCAGGCGGAATATCAGCGGTTCGAACTTGGCGTGGCCTATCACACGCCGTTTGGCGAAGGCCGATGGATACATCTCAATCTGACGCACGGCGTGATCACGACATTCGGCAGCACCGGTGCGACGGTGCCGATCAACAAACTGTTTTTCCCCGGCGGTGACAACAGCATCCGCGGTTACCGGGATGGCGAGGCGGCGCCGCGCGGAGCCGACGGACTGTTTATCGGAGCAAAGAGTTACGTGCTGCTGAACACCGAGCTTGAACAGGCGTTGACGCCGCATTGGTCAGCGGTGGCGTTCGTGGACGCCCTCGGCAGTGCGGCCCATTTGCGATCCTATCCTTTCGACGAGCGCCTTTACACCGCCGGCCTGGGTGTGCGCTACCAGACCTTGATCGGACCGATCCGGCTGGAATACGGCCACAACCTGAATCCGCGCGCCGGCGATCCGCGCGGAACGTGGCAGATCTCAATCGGCAATCCGTTTTAGTCCGCAGATTTCGCATCGTGAATGGCGCAGGAAGCCCGCCGTTTCGACAGGCTCATCCATTCGGCAGGCTCAGGAGGACCCTGAGCGGAGTCGAAGGGCTCGCGGGGGATGGCCGCCTCGGGATCGCGAGCAAGCTCGCTTCCTACGATTTGAATGGAGACGGATTAGACGAAATCGCCTGTGAGCAACCATCCTGCCTCGATCGCCCAGAAAGCTCACTCTCTGCAAGAAAGTGCGGATTTCGTTGCATCGATACGGCTCAAGCCGTTACCCAATCCATTCGCGTGACGACGATCCAGCCTCCCCCGCAATATCGCGACCGGAAGCCTTGTTTCCGGGAACCCTGCGACCTGATTTCAATCGGCCAAGATCAGTGCGGCCGTGATGCGTTTCTTGTGCCGGACGCCGCGCAGGCATGGCTGGCGATGCGCACACGGGCCGGTGAATCGGAAGTGATACTCCTCGTGGTCTCGGCGTTCCGAAGCATCGCGCGACAGGAGGAGATCGTCAGGAAAAAACTGCAGCTCGGACTTTCGTGGGACGAGATTCTGAAAGTAAACGCCTATCCCGGATTCAGCGAACATCACACCGGCACGGCGATCGACATTGCCACACCGGATTGTCCTCAACTGATCGAAGCTTTTGAACGCACATCGGCCTTCCGATGGCTCGAGCAAAACGCGGGGCAGTTCGGTTTCAAAATGACCTATCCACGCGGCAATTCGTTGGGAATCTCCTACGAACCGTGGCATTGGCGTTGGCACAAGCCGGAGGGACAAGCCGCGATTTCGCAACAGGAGCGGCTGATGCTCAGTGCTCGACGATGACCGGCAGCCCCACCCAGGCCAGATCGAGCAGGGTGAGCGCATCCCAGTTGGCGAGCCGGAAGCAACCGTGAGATTCGGTGCGACCGACTTGTTCCGGCGATGGCGTGCCGTGGATTCCATAGCCGGGTCGGTCGAGGCCGATCCATGCCACACCAACCGGATTGTTCGGCCCGGGAGGAATGATTAGCTTCCGACCAAGTTCGCGGGCTTCCTCGGACTCTGGGAAAACGTCCGGATCGAAGGAGTAATTTGGGTCCTTAATGAGCACCGTCACGTGCAGCGCTCCAACCGGACGCTTTTCGACGTTGCGCGCAATGCTGACAGGAAAGTGCGCGATCAGATTCCCGGCGTCATCCCGCGCTTCCAGCACGTGATCCTCCAGGCTGATGTGGAGCATGGCCGCCTTTCCATGCAGCGCGACACGCCCGATGGCGGGAGCTGACAGGACTGTTGAAGGCGTGATCGCGCTCCAGTCAACCTCCGGGTTGAGCTGTTTGATTAACGCCCGGTGGGCATGGGTCCTTTCCGCTATCAACTCGAGAGCGTTTTCGTATCCGAGGGCAGTCTGTTCGGATTTGCCGAGCCAGGTCGGGCTGAGCGGCTGGAGCCCCGCGAGATCCTCGGCCGATAGCGAAATCGGGGCGCACGGCGGAGCGGCAAGCACAAGGATGTCGCGAGTCGCCGGATCGAGTTCACCCGTCAAGGGAAGATCGACGGATTCCTGGAACGCCTTCAGGGCAGAGATCGACTGGGATCCGGCGACCCCGTCGATTGGGCCGCAGGAAAAGCCACGACGCGCAAGCGCGATCTGCGCTTCCAGCCAAGTCCTGACCGGGCGCGGGTACACCTCACTCGAAGGAGGAGATGGAGAATGATTGTCCGAAACCGCTGCGGACGCCGGAGGAACAACGGATGGGGAACTGAGCTCGACCGGTATCAGCGCCGGAGGCGTGGCGTCCTCCGGCGCACGCCGAACTGCGGGCGGCGCCAAGACGCTGTGACCCGTCCTGGCGGCATGCATTGAGACGAGGCGCCTCCCAATAACGCCGGCCATGGCAAGCAACCCGACAAAAAGGACAACGAGCCATCGACGGGACAACTTCACGGTGCGCATGGACGACCGCGATCATGGCACACGCGAGGAACCCGCGCCAGAAAGATCAAGCTGATTGGCGAAACGCCTGAAGGTCTTTCATTCTCGTTGCGAAACCCGATGGAGATCACAGGCGGTGGCCCAAACGTTGATACGATCGTATCACAAATCTGGCCAATGCATTGGAGAGCCAGAACAAAAGACTGTGCGAAAAGCCTGCCCACGACGCCAATCTTCTGCTCGGCGCAACCGCACATCGGAGGGTTTCAGCGGAGGCAAAGCCCATGGCGTGCGATGTGCTCCATGGTCGCGGGTTGCCATCATTGGTTGACTGGATGCCCCGCGTCTCTTCAATTTCTCGTTCCGCCCGATTTGCAACGTCTTTCAGCTCATGTCCGCCCTTTTTCGGTTCCCTCTCCTCCTGCTCCTTCTGGGATTTGCCTGCCTGGAACTTCACAGCCAGACGGCAATCAAGATCGGTGAGTTCGCGTCGCTTACGGGCAAGGAGGCGGCCTTTGGCCAGTCCTCGCACAAGGGAACGGTGCTTGCGATCGAAACGATCAACGCCGCCGGTGGCGTGCTCGGCCGACCAATCGAATTGCTCACAGAGGACAATCAGTCGAAGCCCGGCGAATCCACGACCGCAGTCCGCAAGCTGATTTCCCGGGACAGGATTGTCGCGCTGCTCGGCGAAGTGGCGTCCAGCCGCTCGCTCGAGGCGGCTCCGATCGCCCAGGGCGCGCACATCCCGATGGTGTCGCCGTCCTCCACCAACCCGAAGGTGACGCAGATCGGCCCCTACATTTTTCGCGTTTGCTTCATCGACCCGTTTCAAGGCGCAGTGCTGGCCAAATTCGCCCTCGATACGCTCCACGCCCGCCGCGTAGGCGTTCTCTCGTCGGTTTCGTCGGCCTACAGCGTGGGCCTGGCAAAGTATTTCCGCGCGCCTTATTCCGCCGCCGGCGGCACGATTGCGATCGAGCAGAAATACTCGGAGGGCGACAAGGACTTCAAGGCCCAGCTGACGGCGATCCGGGCGGCGGATGTCGATGCGATCTTCGTGCCGGGATACTACACCGAAGCCGCGTTGATCGCGAAACAGGCCCGCGAGCTTGGTCTCACCGTCCCGCTTTTCGGCGGCGACGGATGGGAGGCCCCGGAATTGCTGGAGATCGGCGGTACCGCGGTGGATGGATGCTATTATTCGACGCATTATTCGCCGGAGAATCCCGCCCCCGTCGTTCAGCGGTTCGTCAAGGCTTTCCAGGCGCGCTGGGGCGGGGAGACGCCGGATGCGATGGCCGCGCTGGGCTACGATTCCGCGCTCGTGCTGGCCGATGCGATCAAGCGCGCGGGCTCGACGGATGGCGCCAGGATCCGCGACGCCCTTGCCGCCACGCAGGAGTTTGCCGGCGTCACCGGCACGACGCGGATGGACGCCGACCGCAACGCCACGAAGGCCGCCGTGATCGTCGAGATCAAGGACGGCCGGTTCCGGTTCCTCAAGGCGGTCGCGCCGTGATCGAGTTCCTCCAACAGCTGCTCAACGGGCTTTCCCTGGGTGCGATCTATGCGCTCATCGCGCTCGGCTACACGATGGTGTACGGCGTGCTGCGCTTCATCAATTTTGCGCACTCGGATGTTTTCATGGTGGGTGCGTTTGTCGGCTATTACCTGGGCCGCCTCGTGCCGGAGGGAACCGTCTGGGGCGCGCTCGTGGTTCTGGCGGGCTCCATGGCGGCCTGCGCTGTCTTGGGCATGACGATCGAGCGACTGGCCTACCGACCGCTGCGCGGCTCGCCCACCCTCAACGTGCTCATCACGGCAATCGGTGTGTCGCTCCTGCTTGAATACTCGGGCCAGGTCTTCTTCGGCGCCGCGCCTCGCAATTTTCCGCCGGTCATTCCCTCCGCACGGATCTCGCTCGGCGGCCTGGTGCTCTCCAGCAACCAGCTGATCGTGATCTTCGGCACCTGCGGATTGATGTGGGCCCTGCGGCTCGTCGTCCTGCGCACCCGGATCGGCATGGCGATGCGGGCGGTTTCCCTCAATCCGCAGGCGGCCCGCCTTGTCGGCGTCAACAACGACGTCATCATCTCGTTCACCTTCGGGCTCGGCTCGGCGCTCGCCGGCGCGGGCGGGGTGCTCTACGCGATCAACTATCCGTCGATCGATCCGCTGATGGGTGTGATGCCTGGTCTTAAGGCGTTTGTCTGCGCGGTGCTCGGCGGCATCGGCAACATTCCCGGTGCGGCACTTGGCGGACTCATCCTCGGCACCACCGAGACGTTCGTCGGCGGGAGCAGCTGGTCGACCTACAAGGACGCCATCGCGTTCGCCGTCCTGATCGTGATCCTGCTCGTCCGCCCCGGCGGTCTGCTCGGCCGTCCATCGATCGAAAAGGTCTAGCCCTGCGATGCCGAGAGCCCATCAAATCCTTTGCGTCGCTCTCGCCGCTTGCTTTGGCGTCTGGTGGTTTTCGGACCGGATCGATCCTTACCTGCTCGATGTGATCACGAGCATCGGCATCAACATCATCCTGGCGGTTAGCCTCAACCTGGTGAACGGCTACACCGGCCAGTTTTCGCTCGGGCATGCGGGTTTCATGGCGATCGGCGCCTATCTCTCGGGCGCCTGCACGATTTTTCTCGGTCCGCAATGGCTCGGCCCGGACGGTGGCAATCCGTGGTCACAGGGAATGCTTTTTCTGGGTGCGCTCCTCGTCGGCGGACTGTCGGCGTCCGTTGCGGGACTGTTGATCGGCATCCCGTCGCTGCGCCTCAAGGGCGATTATCTCGCCCTGGTTACCCTTGGTTTTGGCGAGATCATCCGAGTGATCTTCCAGAACACCGAGGCGTTGGGAGGAGCTCTCGGCCTCAGCCCCATCCCCGCCTACACAAACATTCTCTGGACCTACGGTTTTGTGACGCTGACCGTGTTTGTGGTCGTGACGCTCACCCGTTCAACCTATGGCCGCGGCTTCCTCGCCACCCGCGACGACGAGATCGCGGCCGAGGCCGTCGGCCTTGACACCACGCGTTACAAGATCGTGGCCTTTGTCGTCGGGGCATTCTTCGCGGGCATCGCCGGTGGACTTTACGGACATTACAAGCAGTCGATTTATCCGACGGGATTCGATTTCACGAAGTCGATCGAGATCGTCGTCATGGTCATCCTGGGGGGCATGGGCAACACGCTGGGGGTCATCCTTGCCGCCATTCTGCTCACAGCGCTGCCGGAAGTGCTGCGGCCGGTCGCCGAATACCGGATGGTGCTCTACTCCTTTCTCCTGATCGTGCTCATGCTGGCGCGCCCGCAGGGGTTGTTCAACTTCCGGCGGCCCGGCGCAAAACCCGCGTCCTGATGGTCGCCGCCCCCCACCCTCCGCCTTCCCCGGCGCCCTCGCGCGATCCGCTGCCGCTGCTGCAGCTCGACAGGCTGACGGTGAATTTCGGCGGATTGTGCGCGGTGGACGCCCTCAACCTCGACGTGATGCCGGGCGAGCTGATCGGCCTGATCGGCCCCAACGGCGCCGGCAAAACGACGGTCTTCAACCTGATCACCGGACTCTATGCGCCGACCGCGGGCCATATTCGCTTCCTCGGCCGGGACCTCGCAGGAATGCCCGCCCATGCCATCGCGGCCCTCGGCATCGCACGCACATTTCAAAACATCCGGATCTTCGGCAGCCTGTCGGTCTTTGAAAACGTGCGCGTGGCCTGCAACCTGCACCGGACGACCCGGCCCTGGCACGCACTAATCCGCGGGCCAGCGTTTCGCGCGGACGAGGCGGCGATCGCGCGACGCGTGGAGGAACTGCTCGATCTTTTCCATCTGCTCCGCTTTCGCGACGCCCCGGCCCGAAGTCTGCCATACGGCGAGCAACGGCGACTCGAAATCGTGCGGAGTCTGGCCACTGAGCCGCAGCTGCTTCTGCTCGATGAGCCTGCTGCGGGCATGAACCCCGCGGAAAAGGACGAGCTCGTTGCGCTCATCGGCCACGTTTACCGCCAGTTCAAGCTCAGCATCCTGCTCGTGGAGCACTCCATGCCGGTGGTGATGGGTGTCTGCCAGCGGATCGCCGTTCTTGATTATGGCGAGAAGATAGCCGAGGGCCCGCCCGCCGACATCCAGCGTGACCCGAAGGTCATCGAAGCGTATCTCGGAGCCAGCCGGACCTCCTTCCCGCCCACGCTTTAACCCATGCTGACGGTCACCGACCTGAATGTTTCCTACGGCGCGATTCGCGCGGTGCACGGCGTGTCGTTTCACGTGCCCGCCGGATCCATCGTCACCCTGCTTGGCGCGAATGGCGCCGGAAAGACGACGACGCTGCGGACGATTTCAGGGCTGTTGCGCGCGCAGTCGGGCCGGGTTGAATTCGGCAACGAGGACATCACGCGACTGCCGGCGCACCGCATCGTCGCCCGCGGGCTCTGCCACGTGCCGGAGGGCCGGATGGTGTTCGCCAACCTGACCGTCGGGGATAACCTGGCCATGGGCGCCTACCTGCAGCGCGACGCTGCGAAGGTTGCCGGCAGCCGGGAATTCGTTTTCTCGCTATTCCCGCGACTGGCCGAGCGTCTCTCGCAGCCGGCCGGCACGCTGTCCGGCGGCGAGCAGCAGATGCTCGCGATCGGCCGCGCGTTGATGGGCAGCCCGCGCTTTCTCATGCTGGACGAGCCGTCGCTCGGCATCGCCCCCAAGCTCATCAGCAGCATCTTCGAGAAGATCGTCGAGATCAACCGCCAGCATGGCCTGACGATCCTGCTGGTCGAGCAGAACGCCCATCTCGCCCTGGAGATTTCGCACCATGCCTACGTGCTGGAATCCGGGCGCGTCGCGCTCGACGGCACGCCCGGCGATCTTCGCACCCATCCGCAGCTCCGCGCCGCGTACCTTGGCGGCTGAGCTGTGACCGCAGCATCCGCACGCTGTTTGACGCCAGCCGCGAACTTACCGGCCCGGCCGTCGAATCGCGCAGGGAGATCGGTCTCCATTTCAAGGAAGCCTGTGCGCCGTATCGCGTGAATTGCAGGTGGACCGGGCGCCCGATCCTCGGGTCATTTGAACACGGGGCACGGATGACGCGCTTGGCTTCGACGATGTCCGGCACAGCACCATCGCGACAATAGAGGCAGTGAATGGTGGCCCCGTTGCATGGTTCCGACCAGGAGCAAACTCACGAGGCTGGCGTACCCGATAACAGCCGGCATGCCTTCCCTCCATACAAAGAAAAGCCAATTTGACGCGCCATCGAAACTCACGACGATAAAATAGAACGCCACAGTGAGTCCGGCGGGCCGCGGCAGTGCCGAAATCGCGAATAGAAGCGCCAATGCGTAGACTGCGTCATAGGACCCAAATGCCACCCAGCCGTGAACAAGGAAGTACCGCGACACAACATTGCCCTCGTAAGCTGTTTCCGGATGAGACCAATAGGTGTTTGGCTGGCCCAGCAGCGTGAGGCTCATATCGGCAAGGAGAGTCGCAGCAGCGATCCAGCGGACGCGGCGGTTGAGCTCTTGCCCGGCGGGCGCCAAGGCCGCGATGAGACGAGCCATTGGAACACCAACTCCCAGTCCGTAGACGGACGAGGCCAGCATACCGACCTGCCATCGGATCGCGAGCCAGTTGGTCCCTGCATAAACGTGGGTGAGCGTCACCGTGAACAACAGGACCAACGCGACCCAGCGAGGCAGAGTGGAAACGAGGAGGAAGGCGACCGCGATGTACACGAGGCTGCATACGAGGTAAGCCCTCCAGCCATACCCAAGGAAAAACTCGAAGGAATGGTTTGTAGAATCATGGATGCCCAGTCCGTCTCCGCGGATGGCGGCGGCCGGATCGCTCCAATACGCCGAAGGCTGGCCAGCGAGGGTTAGTCCAACGCCTGCCAGCATGACGGCAAGCATCACCCATCGCAGCTTGTCAACGAGGGGATCCAGGGTGAAATTGCGCATTTGGACCGGGCGCATGGAAAGGAGCTGACGTGGTGGGGCTGGCTTATTGGATCTTGCTGGTGCTGAAATTCGGATTCTCGATCAATCCGACCAGGTTTCCAAAAGGATCGGCAATATCGACCACTTTGATGCCACCGCCCACATCCTGGACTTCGCCCAAGACTGTTACGCCTTGTTTGCGCAGCCGTTGTATTTCTAGCGCGATGTCATCAACGCCCCACAATGCCTTCACCCCGGATCCTCCGGGTTTGGCATCTGGAATCAGCCCTAACTCAAATCCGCCGATTTCAAAACCGACGTAGAAGGGCTGATCAAAATACGGCTTTCGCTGAAATACCGTTTCATACCACGATTTCCCTTTTCCGAGATCTGGCGCGGGATAAATGGCCGTACGCAGTCCTTTGATCATAGAGTGTGGGGTCTTGAAATCCTGGCGAAGTTCGCCCTTGCCGCCGAAAGATTAGAGGATTCTCGAATTATTGTCAAAGCAGCCACCACGGATGCTTCTCCCAGCGAGGCGCAGCCTCAGACCATCGCGCGCAAAGGGACTCGGTTTTCGGTCAACAAGAAGCCGGCAGTTTTAAGCGCCTCGCTGTGGCGTCCGCGCGGCGCGGACGCGTCGATCCACGAAATGGAATCATTGTTCGATAGAAGAGGTCGCTGCCTGAAAACTTGACCTGATTGCAACATGTTTCGTGGTTCAAGGAGTCTCGATCGTCCCTCCGGCTCAACCCCGATGGTTCACGGGGAAGCGACGCTCTTCGTCGCCGCGAGCGCAAACGCGTGGATTACGCGACGAGGGCGCGGCATCCCCCGCACACGGCTTGCAAGAGAACGCAGTGCTCGGTGCAAAACCTGCGGCTTAGCCCGGTCAACGGCGGCGCGGGCGCCAGCCATCGCAATACACGGCCAGCTGGGCGTAGAATTTCCTGCCTTCAGTCCTCTTCAACCGCCTGGTCGTAGAACTTGACGATGTCGCGGAAGTCGTCGCCCTCCATGAATTTCATCGCCGCCTTCGGATGCTGGTTCAGGTAGCCGGTCAGCAGATACGGAATTGCAAAACCCCAACGCAGCTCCTCGCGCATCGGCTCCACATGATGCTGGAGCGCATGAAGAATCGGTCGCATCTGGAACTTGGGATTGTGAAGGAAACTGAGCGCAAGTTCCATCGGGCAATTGCCGGCCCCCCGTCCGAGTCCGCCAATGCTGGCGTCAACAAAGTTTGCCCCGAGGACGATCGCCTCGATCGCGTTGGCAAACGCAAGCTGGAGATTGTTGTGCGTATGGATGCCGACCTCCTTGCCCGCAGGTTTCGTGAATTTCTGGAACAGGCAGACAAGATCCCGGATCTGCTCGCTGTACAACGTGCCGAAGCTGTCCACGACGTAGAGGGCGCCCACCGGCGACTGCATGATAACATCAAGCGCGCTCTCGAGCTCACGTTCCGGCACCGTCGACACAGCCATGATGTTAAGCGTCGTCTCATAGCCTTTTGCGTTCGCATCATTCACGATTTCCAGCGCCGCCGGTATCTGGTGAATATAGGTGGCGACGCGGTACATATCGACCGCGCTTTTTTCCCGGGGAAGAATGTCGGTATGGTAATCGGTGCGCTCGGCGTCGGCCATGACGGAGATCTTTGTCGCGCCCTTCTTTTCTCCCACCACGCGCCGGATGTCGTCCTCCGTGCAGAATTTCCATGTGCCGTATTGCGTCCGGTCGTACATGCGGGCGGCGCCCTTGTAACCGATCTCCATGTAGTCGATGCCGGCGGCTACGTCGGCCTCGTAGATCGCCTTCACAAACTCGTGGGAGAAGTTATGGTCATTCATCAACCCGCCGTCGCGAACGGTGCAATCGAGCACCTTGAGTTCGGGGCGATAGGTGACCCAGCCTTTGGAGCCGGTGGCATTGGTGGAGGCGGTGAGGGACATTGGCCGGAAGGGTTGAAAGAAGCGAAACCCGCTTTGGTGCCGCGAAACCGGTCACCGTGCAAGCCCGGAAACGAAACCGGCGCCTGCCGCTTGACCGCATCAAAGGGCTTTGATTAAACCAGAGCGGCCTGCAGTCGCCGAGTACCCCATGAAACGCATTTTATTAATTGAGGACGACGACGCCGTGCGCGAGATGCTCGGTGAGATCCTCAGGCAGGGCGGTTTTGATGTGTCAACGGCAGCCAACGGCAAGGAAGGGATTGAGGTGTTTGAGCAACAGGTCGTCGACCTTGTCGTGACGGATTTGTTTATGCCTACGCTGGACGGTGCCGAAACGATCTTCGCCATCCGCCGTTTGAAGCCGGATTTCAAGATCATCGCCATCTCTGGCGGGCGTCGAATCATCGGCCCGGAACACCTGGAGTCCGTCGTCCGGCACATGGGAGTAAACCATTTCCTGGCCAAGCCCTTTACCACGGACCAGCTGCTCAAGATGGTGACCGAACTCTTGAACAGCCCGGAACCCGCCGCCTGATCCCCATCAGCGCTCTGGCATTGGCAGGATGCGCGCCGGCCCGCGACTGCGGGCTCACTCTTTCCGGACAAACGTCGTCATGCTCCTTGCCGGAAGCCGGCACGCGAACGGGGTGCTGGCGCCGCCCACCGTCGCCGTTCCCTCCTGATAGCCGGCAGCCTCGGTTGATGTCACGGTTTGCCAGCTCCCCGTCGGCAGGCCGGCGATCGCGGCATCGCGGTCGGCCCCAAGGTTGAGAACGTGCACAACAACAACATTCCCGCGCGCGAACGCACTCACGAGCACATCGGACTGGTCGCTGGACGAAGCCACGGCGTGGCACTTTGTTGGCGTGAGGTTGACAAACTGTTTCATCAGCCAGAACCGCGGTGTGGGTTCGATCGCGTTGTTCGCACCGACATGGACGAGGCCGTAATCGTCGGTGAACTGCCAGTAGATCAGCGCCTGCGGTCGTGCGTACCGGAGGAGTTCCTGAAACTGGCGGGCTTCCCTAAGCCCGTAGGCGTAGCTGTCGAAGGCCGAATTCTGGAAAGCTCCTGGATCGACGCCAGCCTCGGCAACCAGCAAGGGCCGGCGCACCCACTCCGCGAGATCGCCCCAGGCTCCGTACTGCTCGGCCGACCCATTTCCCCAGCTGTGGAAGGAGACCGCTCCTATATAGCGCATTGCCTCGGGATCCTCGGCTGCGGGCAGGGCGAACAGGTGGGAATCGCGAGGATTTGCGGTATCACCGAGCAACAGCCTGGTCTTCAGCCCAAGCGAAGCCAGGTGGGCGCCAATGCGTTTGATCGCCTCCCGGTGGGTCTCTCCCGTGAATCCGATCGAAACGCCCAGATCGGGCTCGTTGAAGGAAAACAGATCGGGCTCCGCGCCGTAGTGGCTTTTTATATACTGCAGGTAGCCGCCCAGGAGGTCGAGGAATTCAGGCCAGCGGTCGCTTGCGATGCGGCGCCCAAAGCTTCCGAACGGGCGCTGGTTCGGATCGGTGTAGAAGCGCTCGGGCAAAAACCAAAGGCTCAGTATCCACGGTATCTTTGCCTGCTGCACGCGCTGCATCAGCTCGAACGTGCGCAAGAGGGCCGGGCCGGGCGACGGTGCATTGCGGTCATGATCCCAGGCAAGGGCGTTGAAATCGATCCTCGCCCAGGAGACCTGCAAATGGTCCAGACTGTAGCCGACGATTGGGGTTTCCCTGAAGACACGGAAGTTTCCCCCAAAACCATCGAAGGAATAGCGCTGATCCGCGGGGTCCACCGAAAGGGTAGCGGCCGCCGCGTGCGGAATACCGCTCAGCTTCAGGGTCAGGCCGAGCTTCAAGGGATCGTCCGTCGACCAGGGACCGGCGTGAAGTCGGATCCGTACGCGGTAGAGGCGGCCGGCTTCCGGATCCCAGACGTCCGTCACGGACACAGCACGCGGACGGTCGAGCGAGAGAGCCAGGCGCCAGTTGCTCCGGGCATCAACCAATGCGAGCCGGTCTGTATCGGCGCGAAAGAACGTCGGATCGACCGGCTCCTCCTGGGCAATCGCTCCGCCAGCGGGTTCAATTCGGCCGCCGGCAAACGAGGCTCTCGGCACGTCGACGACGTAATCAACCGACTCGGTGTCAAAAGAAAGACCAAAGGCCCGGGCGCCCGGGAAAGGCGAGGCGCCCGCAACGGAGCCGTTCAGCACAACCCCGTCGCCCGATTCGGCCCAGTCGGCGGTGAATTGCGATTTCGATCCGTTGGGATACGAATTTGTGCCCTTCCAGCTAAGCCGGAGTCCATCGCGCGTTACCTGGGCGCGCTGCTCGTGAGGCTGCATCGAAGCGCTGACACCGCCGGTGAACGTGACGACAAATTCTCCGCGCACCGGCATTTCCACGCCGTTTGCAATCAGGGAGGTCAATCCGCCCGCGATGTTGTAAGTCGCCTGCTCGGCTGCCAGGGAGGTCGCGGCTGTGCCGCAGAAGAAGAGAAATGTCTTTAGGGTCATGGGGAATGCACGTTTGCAGCAATCCTGAGATGAATCTGCGCCTTTGCAAATCTGCATCGCCCGGTTTACACTCTTCGGCGTTATTGACTCCCTACGAAACGATACCCCTCACATCGCGGCCGGCTTTGCCCCACGCGTGGAGACTCCCTGCCATCGAACATGAATGAAGCAACAGAGTCCGCTCATCAAAGCGCCAAAATCACCGGCTCCTCCGGCCAGCCTGCAGAGCTCCGCCGCCGGGCCGAGGAACGACTGAAGGCGATGCGAAGCAGCCTGCCCTCGATTGCCGATCCCGCCGAGCTCCTTCACGAGCTGCAGATCCGTCATGCCGAGCTGGAGATTCAGAATGAGGAACTGCGGCACGAACAGTCCCTTTTCCACAGCCTTCTTGAAACGATTCCCGACCACATTTACTTCAAGGACCGGCAAAGTCGCTTCGTCCGTATCAATGGAACCATGGCCAGAAGCTTTGGCCTGAGCGATCCACAACAGGCAATAGGCAAGACCGACTTTGACATCTTCACTGACGAACACGCCCGGCAGGCTTTCGCTGACGAGCAGCGCATCATGAAGACGGGCGCCGCCCTTGTCGGCTTGGAGGAGAAGGAGACCTGGCCGGACGGGCACGTCACCTGGGTGTCAACGACCAAGGTCCCGTTGCGCGATGCCAGCGGCGCAGTTACCGGCATTGTCGGCATTTCCCGCGATGTCACCGAACACAAGCAAATGGAATCAGCGCTGGCCGAACAGGCGGAAACCTACCGCGCGTTGTTCAGCACGGCCTTCGACGGGGTGATCGAGGTTGATGAACAGCTGAATATCGTGGATGCCAATAGGATTTACTGCCGGTTGCTGGGCTATAACCGCATGGAACTCCTTGGCCGGCGCATCCACGAGATTGAAGGCAACGAGAACAATGACCAGGTGGTGCACCATATGCAACGCATGCAGCGGGAGGGCGGCGGCCGCTTCGAAACACGGCATCGCGCCAAGGACGGCAGCTTGATCGAGCTCGAACTCAACGTCACCTTCATCCCAAACCGGAATCGGTTCATCGCGTTCTGCCGCGACATCACCGGGCATTCCCAGACTGAATCGGCTTTGTGACGGGCGGCTGCACATTGAAACCTTCGACGACAATCGCCGGGCGCTCTCCCCGGGTGTCGGCCTGTCTCAATTCCGTGCGGATGCGACGCGTTTCGCCGGGAAGCAGCGTGAGGTAATTGTCCTCGTACAGGGCTGGCAGGATGCGGTCGCCGGTCGTCTCCCTTACCGCCTTGAGGCGCACCAGCAATGCCGGGGTTTTCGAAGAGTTCTGAACCTCCGTCGAAAGCACCCACTGGTCGCCCTCGCGCTCGGCGGTGGTTGCGCTCCGCAGATTCACCTTGGGCAGAGCCCGGACCATGTGCAAATCAAACGCCGGGTAATCCGGAATGTGCATGCGGCCGTACGAGGCCCCCGGCACCGTGTAGGTCTTGAGACTGCGAAGATAGGTGTTCTCCGAGAGTGTCGCCGCACCGGCGAAAAGCCGCAGCCGAACAAAGTGCAGCGGGGTAAGCCCGGTCGCCGGGAAGACCAGCACGATCGGCGCGACAACACTGTCCTCGGCGCTGTCGATTGTCGCTGTTTGGTCCCATTGCACGGAGCCATCCGAATTCACAACGCTGGCCTCGACCGTCAGGCCTGCGCGTTTTCCGGCGCTGTAGTTCACAACTTCCACCGTATTGTTCAGCGGGTTCCACTGAACATGCAGCGGTTCGCAGCCCTTTTTGGCCCCGAAGTAGCCGGCGGTCGGTTCGAAATAGTAGTCGTACGTCTGCCACACAAAAGACGGCCAGCACGGGTGACTCATCCACATGAGCACGCCCATGCGGTGTTTGCTCTGCGCCTCAAACATCGCGCGATGGCCGTCGTAATTTGTGAACTGGGCCAGTTCCACCCATTCGTCCGCGTTCGCTGCGTCGCCATAAGTCTTCGCGATCGTTTCGCGAAGGGCGCCTCCCTGTTGCGCCCCGTGCGTTGTGAAATCGTGCAATCCCCAGACCTGGCCCTGCGGCCACCGGTCACTTTCAGACATCATCTGCCGCAAGCTGTCCATGCTCACGATGTTCGCCATGCCGAGTTCGCTGTGAAGCTTTGGGGTGGCGCGCTGATCGAAATAGAAGTTGACCGGCATGAGGTGGTAGGGTCCACCGCCGCTTACGATTCCGAATGCCGAGTTCGGAATATAGCGGATTCCGGGGTGCAGTGAAGTCACGAGCCTCTCCAGGCCGGTGTTGAGGACGGGCGGAGGATTCCCCTCGTTGCGACCGCAGTACAATCCGACTGACGGATGATTGCGAATGCGCTCAATGAAATCGGCGGCGTTTTGCAGAAACATAGCGTTGTCGGCGGGATTTGGGCCGTCCGCCGGGTTCGCAAGCCAGAAATCCTGCCAGACAACGACGCCATAACGGTCGCACGCATCGAAGAAAGTGTCGTCTCCGACCTGGCCGACCCAGTTTCGGATCATCGTAAAGCCCATGTCGCGGTGATAGCGCACCGCAGCATCGTATTCGCGGGCGCGGTAAAGCAGGTTGGATTCCGAGAAGCCCCAGTTGCCACCGCGACCGATGAAGCGGCGGCCATTGATGAAGAGTTTCAACGCACCCTCTTCCTCCGCGTAGGTAAACTGCCGCACTCCTGCGCGGAACGACTTCACGTCCGAGTGCTCCCCTGCCGCGGTGACAAACTCGAGGCGGACGTCGTAGAGACTTGGTTCACCGTAGCCAACTGGCCACCAAAGCCGGGGATTGCGCAGGTGCAAAGCAGGTGCCGTGGCCGGATCAAACTTCACCACCGTGGAGGTTGCGCCGGGAATCTTGACGGACCGCTCAAAAGAAACGTCACCAAACTGCCCGCGCAGAACGCCGGCCACAGCCTGCGATCCAGGATTCCTCAGAGAAACTTCGATCGACAGGTCCGCGTTGCTTGTGTCAGGAAGCGGCAGCCGGGCGGAAACCAGGGGATGCTCGATCACCACAGGGCCGGTCGTCGTCAGATAAACGTCAGACCAAATGCCGATATCGCGGCCTCGGATGCTGGGAATCCAGTCCCAGCCGGCCGTGGCATGGAAGCTTGGGTTGTCCAATCCAAGCGCCCCGCCATTGGCACCAGTCTCGTCCGCGGTCTTTTCACGAACCGATCCGGGAGTCTCGGGTTTGTGAATACGGACAGCGAGTGCGTTGGTGCCGCCGGGCCGGACAAGTGCCGTTACATCGAAAATTCCGCGCAAGAACGTTCCGTCGATCCGGCCAAGATGCGCGCCGTTAAAATACACGTCAGCCTTCCAGTTGATGCCATCGAAATTGAGCCAGAGTTTCTTGCCTGCAGCTGGCGCAGGGATCGTGAATTCATTGCGATACCAGAAGTCGGCGTAGAAGAATGAATCTGAGATCTGCAGTTGGTTGTCCCCGTAGTTTGGGTCCGGCAGCGCGCCCGCGTTCAGGAAACTCACCAGCGCCGTGCCCGGCACTGTTGCCGGCAGCCAGCCCTCACAGTCGGCCCCCGGCTGCGAAAGTGTCTCGCCGTCCGACATTACCAGCGAATCCCGTTGTATGCGCCACGACCCACGAACCAGATCCTGTCGCGCACCCGGTGCCGAAGTCGGCGCGGGGCGGGCTTGCGGCACAGGGCCGCCACGTCCAAAGACCTGGAGTTCGCTCATGATATATCCGTCCTGGGTGGCAGGGCGCGTCATCTGCACACGGACGTAGCGGGCGCGTTCGGGCCGGGGCAGCGGATAATCGTCGGAAGCAGCCGATAGCGGCAGGAGCGTCAGCCATGTGGTCGCATCCTCTGAGATCTCGATGGCTCCCTCGGCTGCCCGCCGAATCCAGTGCAACATCACGCGATCAACCGTGCAGTCGGCGCCGAGGTCGACCTGTATCCATTCATGGGCGTCACCCGCACTCTTCCATGCGCTGGTAAAATCATATGGACCGCCAAGATTCACCCGCTGCCCACGGGCAAAAGTGTCAAACGAGGCGACCCTCCAGCCGGTCACCGAAGGAGCATTGAGTTGGAGGCGGTAGAAGCGCGCCGTTCCATTTGCGGGCACGTCGAAGGCGGTCTTGACGATCTTGGGGCTCCAAACGGTCTCCCGGGCCAGTTTCTCCAGTCCACTGGTTTGTCCAAGTTCGCGCCAATTCTGGCCGTCGTCAGAAGCGCTGACGAGACAGGTCCACCGTTGCGGTTTGGCGTCTTCCGTGCGCGGCATTGCAATCACCTCTATGCGATCAACTGCGGGCCCGTCGTAGCGCCCTGCCTGTTCGATCTGCACCCAGCCCCCTGCAGCAGGAAGGTCGACCCCCGTGCTCACGTAGCCATCGACCACATGCTCCCGTTCGCTGCGGGGCAAAATTCCCTCGGCACTTGACGAGCAAACGAGCCAGCGAGGGAGGCGTTCGTCGATGATCCCGTCGGTGACCAACTGGGCGGTCAGATTGTAATCATAGTTGCTTGAAGCAATGGCCGGCCGATGCAGCGCAAGGTTCCGGTACGCTTCGGTCTCCGGAGACAGCACGGGGCCGTCAAACGCAGCGGGGTCCCCAGGGTAAACGCCGACGCCGCGGGTAAAATCCTCTGTCGCAAATGCTGAGCAGAGGCACAGGAGCGCCGAAAGCAAAATCCCAACAAGGGACCCAATACTCTGCACATGGCCTCGCAACAGGTGGTGTTTGGAGGTGCGGGCAGATCGCGCTATGAACCCGGGGTCCTGGCGCCTTCGAACGGACAAACCGATGCCCGGTTTCAACTGCCCACGCTTGCGCTCGCGGAGACAGATCAAACGGTTTTTCCAACTGAATGCGGATAGCTGGTTCATCAGGGGTGGTCTGGTTGACAAAATGACGGCCGAGGGTTGCCGGACGGTGGAATCGACGCAGCCTCACTCAAGCCATCATAGAAGCCAAGGACGCCTTTGTCCACTGCGCCCACACCATCAACGCCGCCACTCCAATGGTCTCTTGTTTTGGCGCTCCAAATGCGTTCGCCAGATTTGCGATACGACCGCATCAAGATTTTGGCCACCGCCGGTGATCCTCGTTTGGTGCCACAATTGAAACGGAATACCCTCCCGCGACCCCGCAGCTTTTCAAGCGTGCATCTCCTCTTCTGCCAATCACCCCCATGCGCCATGACGATGGTCCGATCGGACCAAGGACATGGCATTTGGGTCTCGCCACCAAAACCAGAACTCCCGAGGTAACTAACGACCGCATTCCATAACGTTTGCCAGATTCGTGGTCCGATCGGACCATCGTCATGGCGCATGGGCATCAAGGTGACGCACCAAGGGAAATCCCGATCTTCTTGTGCGCAGGCCGGGCGGCTACCCAGCCCACCATCCACGCCCGCTGATTTCTCCCTTGCACTGTCAGCGGAGGACAGCTCGCCGACAAGGCTCACTTGCTGCAACTTGCCGAACGTTTGCCAAAATGGGACGGCTTTTTGACAGGAGGCATGAAGAACGAACTCTGGGGAACTCCGGCGTGTTGCACCGGCAGCTGTTCATGCAACGTTAGAACTTGCCCCCCTGAGTGTGAAACGAAGAATCGCTCCTGATGCACATTCCCGACGGGTTCATCGACGGCAAGACAGCCGCCGCCGCCGCAGTCCTTTCCGTGACAGGAGTGGGATTTGCGCTTAAAAGGGTGAGACTCGAGCTGCCCCCGCGCAAGGTGCCGCTGCTTGGTCTTGCCGCCGCTTTCCTTTTTGTTGCCCAAATGGTGAACTTTCCTGTCGCCGGAGGCACCTCAGGGCACCTTGTCGGCGGCACCCTGGTGGCAGCATTGCTCGGCCCGAGCGCTGCAGTGGTGGTGGTCACCACGGTGCTGATTATCCAGTGCTTTCTGTTTCAGGACGGCGGTGTGATTTCGCTCGGTGCAAACGTGTTCAACATGGCCATCGTAAATTCAGTGATCGGCTATGCGATTTACAGGATTGTGAGTCACTGGCTGCCGGGGGCCCGCGGTCGGATCGCAGCGCTGGCATTTGCCGCGTGGTGCGCCACGGTTCTGGCGGCGATGGGTTGCGCCGGCCAACTCGCCTGGTCGGGCACCATTCCGTGGACGGCCGCTTTTCCTGCCATGACAACAGTGCACATGCTCATAGGCCTCGGCGAAGGCTTGATTAGTGCGATGGTGTTCGCGGCCATCAGCCGCGCTCGTCCCGACCTCGTGATTGAATCGAACGAGGCGGGTCCGCAGGAGCGCGCAGGCGAACTGGTGCTCTACGGCCTCCTGATCACCCTGGGCATCGCACTATTCATCGCGCCCTTTGCGTGTTCGTGGCCCGATGGATTGGATTCAGTGGCTGAGAAATTCGGAATCAGCCACAGGATCGCTGCTGCGCTGCTGCCCGCGCCGGCTCCTGATTATCAGATCCCGGGAATCCATTGGGCCGTCGGCGCGACCGCCCTGGCGGGCGTGGCCGGTGCGCTGATCGTGTTCGGTCTCGCATTGGGACTGGGACGTCTGCTCGTGCCGAAGACGCGCAACGGGGTGCCCGGCAATCAGGCAAATCCATGAGCATCGACTGGCTCAGACATCAACATGGCCACCCGGATAGTCCGCTGCACAGTCTGCCGGCGGAATTGAAACTGGGGTTTGGGTTCGGGGTCATCCTGGTCACCGTGCTGGCGCCAATTGAATGGAGCACTTGGTTCATCTGCGCGGCGCTAGGACTCGGCGTCACGGCACTGTTGAGCCGGTTGCCCCTGCTTTTTCTTTCAAGACGCCTGCTTGCCCTGTCGCCCTTTGTGCTGGGTGTTGTGCTCGTCAATGCCTTTGAGCCAGCAGGCCGCGGCCATTGGCTCGCCGTCTCGGTGAAAAGCGTCTTGTGTTTGCTCACGGTCATTCTGGTCTCAAACACGACGCCCTTCAGCCAGATTCTCCGCGCACTCAAATTTATCCGCATCCCCGCGTTGCTCATCACGACGATCGCGCTCATGCATCGCTACCTGTTCGTGTTGATGGAGGAGTCCGAGCGGATGCGCCGGGCCCGGGCCAGCCGCACCTTCAAGCGCGGGCAGCGATTCCACTGGCGCTTGTTGGCCACGATTGTCAGCCAGCTGTTCATCCGTGCCTCGGAACGCGCGGAACGCATTTATGACGCGATGTGCGCAAGGGGCTGGAAATGAGCCCGGCCATCGAAGTCAGCGACCTCAGGTACCGTTACCATGACGGCACAGAGGCCTTGCGCGGCCTGTGTTTCCGCATTGAGCCTGGCGAGTGTGTTGCGTTGCTCGGGCCGAACGGCTCCGGGAAATCCACCATCCTGCTTCATTTGAACGGCATTTTGCCCGACCGGCTTCCCGGCGACGGCACGGTGAAAATCCTTGGCGTCCCGGTGGCAGCCGCAGCGCTCGAAGCGATTCGCCGGCAGGTCGGGCTGGTATTTCAGGATCCGGACGACCAGCTCTTTTGCCCGACCGTGCAGGAGGACGTGGCCTTTGGTCCGGAGCAGATGGGTCTGGATAAGTCGCAGGTGGCGGCCCGGGTGCTCCGGTCGCTCGCCCAGGTCGGCCTGTCAGGCTTCGGGCATCGCGCAACCCATCATCTGAGCCATGGGGAAAAACGGCGGGTTTGCCTCGCGGGCGTGCTGGCGTGCGAGCCATCCATCCTGGTGCTTGACGAGCCGACAAGCGATCTCGACCCTCGCGGACGCCGTGAATTCAAGGCATTGTTGCGCGGGATTTCGGCGACAAAACTGATCGCAACCCACGATCTGGAGATGGCCGTCGAATTGTGCGCACGCGCCATCGTGATTGACCGCGGTCAAGTGGTCGCAGACGGGAGGACCGTGGAACTGTTGAACAACGAGCCGTTGATGTTCGCCCATGGGTTGGAACGTCCCCATATCCTGCAACACTTTCATCCGGAGTCGCCCGCTGCCGGGTGACGCCGTCCGTGGAGCAGGAATCAATCGACCGGTTCAGCGTTGCGAGTGGATACAGACCCAGGGAGCGCTTTGATACGATGTCGAGACCACGTGGCTTGCAAGAGCCGCCCGCCTGCGATCGCAACAGAGATTTTCCGCCCGGCGCAGGAGTCACAGCAACCTTCCTACGCCATCAACCGGCCAAGAATTGCCATCGCAAATCATTGCGAGGAGGCTTTATGGAGTTTCCCGCGTGACAGGAAACCGCGCAGCCCGCATCCTGCCGGGATGACCAGTGCGGAAGCCGTCCAACTGCTGCAGCAATTTCGCGCCGGGAAGGTGACCGGCGAGAAAGTCCTGCAAGCCTTCCAGGCTGCGCCCGTGGCCGACCTGGGCTTCGCGCAGGTGGACACGCACCGCGCGCTTCGGAAGAATTTCCCCGAAGTGATCTACGGCGCAGGAAAGACACCGGAGCAGGTTGTGGAGATCGCTACAAAACTCGTCGAACACAACCAACGGGTACTCGCCACGCGCCTCACCCCGGAGCATGCCGCCCTACTCCGGAAGCGATTCAAGCGGGCGATTCATCATCCCGTTGCCCGGTGCGTGACCATTGAAAAGGCACCGCTTCCCAAACGCCCGGGCTTCATCGCAGTCATCTGCGCAGGCACCAGCGATCTGCCAGTGGCCGAGGAGGCGGCCGTCACCGCTGAGATCATGGGCAACCGGGTGGAGCGACTTCGCGACATCGGAGTCGCAGGCCTGCACCGACTGCTGGCCCGGATCGATGTGCTTCAAGACGCAAATGTAATCGTCGCCGTCGCCGGCATGGAGGGCGCCCTGCCAAGCGTGGTGGCGGGACTGGTTTCCAAACCGGTCATCGCCGTTCCGACCAGTATCGGCTACGGTGCAAGCTTCGGCGGGCTTGCTGCATTGCTGGCGATGTTGAATAGCTGCGCGAGCGGAGTAACTGTGGTGAACATCGACAACGGTTTCGGCGCCGGCTACGCGGCCAGCCAGATCAATGCGCTGATAGACTCCAAATGAAAACGCTTTATCTCGACCTCTTCAGCGGCATTGCCGGCGACATGTTCATCGCCGCCCTTCTCGATCTCGGCGTCGATGCCGGGGAACTGGAACACAA
>Ga0181528_10000575_pt1 | contig 25699 bp, 28 predicted proteins | sample PEATcosm2014_Bin_47_FD_119742 | JGI IMG/M metagenome (GOLD analysis project Ga0181528, IMG submission 119742) | Peatland microbial communities from MTU Mesocosm Facility, Houghton, MI, USA - PEATcosm2014_Bin10_10_metaG | ecosystem: Environmental > Terrestrial > Soil > Wetlands > Peat | place...
CATCGAAAAAAACCTTATCAATTTAGAGAATAAATCTGGTATTCAAGGTATCCATTAGGTCTATCATGAACTCCATTTCTTCATCCTCGATTTTTTGCCATGCCTTGAAGCCAAGACTAGTCAAAACTCCGTTGCCTTTAGCATCCCGGTGCATATCCATCAGCACCGTCTGAATTTCGTCCCGTTGATTCTGTAATTTAGGACCCACCAGTAGCGCATGATGAATGACGCTAATCTGGCTTCTCACCAGAACTTTAAGCTGATTTTTAATCATGGCTGACAAATCATCATAAGCTGCAGCAAGAAAAACACCGGCATCGGCTTCGCCTTTCAGCAGATGTTTGGCCACTAATACATAATTGTCCGAATTGACGGAAACTATATTGCTTTCATCCAGGTTACCCGGTTCTAACATGATCATGCCTATCAACCTGACATCCGGATCTTCGGTAAAGGCCACTCTAACGCCAGGCATTAATTGGGCAACATCTGAGACATTGCTTGCTGTATTAACTGCAATGATCGCCTCATCGGATTCGCCTTCAGCTTTCACTAACGGTAAAAAGCCTTTTTCTCTGACCAGCATGGCGGCATCGAAAGGGTTCGCATAAATTAGATCAATCTTATCGGCCAGGATGGCTTCGTGAAGACTTTGGTAATGATTATACATCTCGAGATGTATCGCTTTGCCGGTTTGTTTCTGTAACCAGGTATTAAAAATATACCATCCGGAAAGACGATCCGGGGCAAAATCCGGGCTAACTGTAAACATGAAGGACATCAGAATCTCCTCATTTAAAAAAGAGTGGGGTATAGTTTGATGCAGTCATCAACTTTACTCCGGGAAGGTTTTCGGCGAACCGAAGTATAGCCAACCACTTTACCTGAGCGGACATTAGGAATCACCGTCGCATTCACCCAGTAATAGCCGCCGTCCTTACGCAAATTTTTCACGATGCCTTGCCATTTATCGCCCCGCAAGACCGTGTCCCACAACTCTTTGAAGGCGGCTGACGGCATATCCGGATGTCTAAGAATATAGTGTGGCGTTCCGATCAGCTCAGCCTCTTGATATCCGGACATTTCCACAAAAGCTTTATTGACGTGGCTAATAACGCCATCAAGTGTTGTGGTGGAAACGATTAACTTGCCGTCGGGATAAGGCGTTTCAACTTCGGTATAGAGAATCTTTCTAGAATGTCCATCGAAATACTCAAGCTTGGTTTCTTGATAATCTCCAATAATATCTTCTGCTTTCATATCAGCAATCATGATTTACTCCGCATTGCCTGTTGATGGTTTACAACATTTCAGAAATACTTTCCGCCGCACGTTTTACGTCCAGGAAAATCAAACCGAGTTTGGCATTGGGTTTAGCCAGCACCGTCAAAACCGCCTCATGTCCTGCATAAGTCATCAATACATAACCTTTAGCGCCTTTGATTAAAACTTGTTCCAAACCGCCGCGATTCAATTCCTGCGCTGTCCGGTCGCCTAAAGACAACATGGCTGCGCTCATCGCGCCGACACGATCTTCATCCATTCCGGACGGTAATACCGAAGCCATCATTAAACCATCTGTTGAAATAACACCGGAAGCTTCAATATCCGCTGAAGTTCCGTTCAACTCTGTCAAAACCGAGGTAAGCATATCTGCTTTCATATTTATCCCACTCTAATGTTAAAAAACAATCAACCTAAACAGTCAATTGCCCCTTTTTAAATAACGAATGACCAAAGTCCAAACTAAAGTGACAAACTCGGCCTGATTGAAATGCGGCACTCCTGAAATGGCCAGCACAAAGCGGTGATCACCGATGAATAAAGGCCAACAACCGATTTGGCTGTTGCCAAAAGCATCGACAATAGCCCAGGCATGGCTGGTAATACCCATATTGTTGATCAGCAAACCGGAACGGCGTTTATGAACGGTGGCTAACTCAGCGCTAAGTGCAGACAGCTCTTCGGCCACCTCATGAGGAAATCCGCTGCAAACCAGGTAAAAACCTTGCTCATCTGCAAGCAGGACTTTGCCGTTTCCGGAGATTTTGTTTAGTAAATCCGGCAAAATTTCTTCTAACGCGCCTTGGGGTGACTGTATGACCTGATTAACTCCTTGCACCCAACCCAGTTGTTGACAATATTGCAATTGTTGCAAAGCTTTATCTTCATCCTCGATTTCCATCAGCGCTTGCAATTGAGCCATTGTCAATTCCGGCGTTTGTTCTTGAAGCAGCAATTTGATCAAAAACCGGCGCGGCAAATCGGTTTCAAGGCCGGAAACGGCATAGTAAGCGCCGGCTGGGGTTGGATATAAATATAAACCGTCAATCAACTTGAATTTGGACATGACTTATTCCACCAAGCCTGGGTCCAGGGAGTACAACAGGGCTTGCACCAGTAACGACACATCGTTCTTTTCCCGCGCATCCACTGCAAAAACCGGTGGTTTTAAACCCACAGACTGTAAGTGGGTGTGATAATCATCTATGGTTGGCTTATTACTCAAATCCATCTGCGTCACACCAATGGCGACACTGGTGTTATGAATAAATTTGTTAAAGGCATCCAGAAAAAACTTCATATCCTGAAACGGGTCCGCCCGTGTGTTATCTAGTAATAAAATCAGGCCTATGCCGCCTACCGTTAAAATGTCCCACATAAAATCGAAGCGTTCTTGACCGGGTGTTCCGTAAAGATGAATTTTTTCGCCGCCTGCCAAATTCATCACCCCATAATCCATCGCTACCGTGGTCGACGCTTTACGGTTTTTGGTCATATCGCTTGCCGCCGCATCAGTTTTAATGGGCGGAACGTCACTGATTGCGTTAATTGCTGTTGTTTTACCGGCGCCTACCGGCCCTGTAAAAATGATTTTGTATTGGCTCATCCAGTTTCCTTATCGCTTATTCAGCCCCGAGCAACTTACTTAAAATTTTATTTAACAAGCCTTTTTTAGGGGACTTCTTCAATACGGCTTCTACCTCTTCGCCGGCTGTTTGACTCCGGAGCTCGCATTGTTCAAGCCAGCCGAGCATGAAACAGGCGCTAATAAACACAAAGACATATTGCGGTTTAATATTTAAAACGCTGGCAATTTCCATAGGCCGTTTCGGTGTTTGTACCAGTAATGCCGCAATGCGCAAGGCATCGGGGGTAATCACCAACCGGGTGAAATTCGGCCATCTTTTTAGATAGACCGGATTTTGGATATCCACTTCGACCGGAAACCGGCCTTTCGACGTCCAAATCGACAATTTCCAGATAAATGCATCCATATCCTGAAACTTGTCCAGCGCTCTTTCCGCTTTCTCTGTGGCTGTATCCACAGCCGATAAGGTCATGCTGCCGGCTAAGTCTTTAGTTAACTTGATGCCGGCAAATGTTCTAAGCTGTTTATCATCGGCATCAAGCCATATTTCCCTGTTTTCATCAAAAATATACAACGGCTTCCAAAAAGAATTTAACTTCAATACCCGGCTTTGCTGTTGCGCGGTTTTATAGGCGGATAATGTATAGCCCAGAAAAAACTGTCTTTTATCGAAGCTGGCAGAAAGCAATTGGGTTTTATCTTCAAAATCAACATCAATCAGCGTTCCCAGAAAAGCAGTAAATCCGCCTTCATTTAACTGTATGGCAGACTGATGTTTTGCTGTTTTCCGTCTCTCCTGATCATCAATATGTTTAACGCCTGCGGATTTCTTGGCATAGACATCGATAGCCACTTTTGTTGGCGTTTTTGCCGGAGTGTCTTTTGCCGTGTCAACCGGAATTCGAGTTAAGCTGTCAGAAACCTGGATGACGCCGGAAGCTGCTGATCGTTGTGCGGATAATGCCTTTATCCGCTCAATCACCTCGACCATTTGCGTGACGTTTATCGGTTTTTTGATAAAAAAAGTACCCTCAATCTGTAATCCTTGTAGCGATATCAAAATAATAGGTCTTTTCGGTGTAATAGCTTTTCTGGACTCTAAAATCTCTTTCGCCTTTGCATAATCGGCGTCGATCATATCAATTTCCGCCTCTGCCTCACCTACCACAACGGCCAGGCCTTGGCATGGCCCTTTAAGATACATCTCTATATTTTTACAACTTCGGTTATCCATACCATACAGGGCGATGCGTACAGGATTCGGGGGGCTTGTTTTTCTCATGATTGTCCTGCAAAGAAATGCGCTACCACCCGCCATTCATCGGCCAGTAATACATTTGATTCAGAAAAAACTTTATACAAAGCTTGGAATCGTTCATAGCTTTTGGTCGACCGATAAAGTTCCAACAAAGCCAGTTGTAGATCTTGTCTTTCAGGAGTGACTTTAAGCCCGGTTTCCAACACATCCATTGCCTGCTCAAGCTGGCTATATTCGATAAAATCGTTTGCCAGCGCCAAAAAGTCATGTTCCATCTTAACTTGCTGCACTTCCTCAACCAGTTCGTTTTGACCTATCCTTCCGGTAGTGAACAGAGAATAGCCATTTCCGAATGGTTCATAATGACCCTTTAAGGCTGCTTTTAACGCCAAAAGCTGTTTTTGATCCAGTTGCCGATAGCTGCCCCGTATCATTCGGAAACTAAGAGCATTTCCCTTGCCTTGCAAAACAATGATTAAATCCAATAAAGCGGCATAAAGCTGAGCTGACAGAGCTTGTTCGTAGCAAAAATGGATGCGCCGCAGATGAAATAACAAATTTCTTGGTTCCCTGCGAACTTTAAAGATGAGTGCATTAAGGGTTTGATCGTGATCCTCCGGATGGCCAAACTGAGCCAACTCGTTATCATGCCAAAACTGAGTTTCTTGCGGAAACTCATTCAAATCATCATAAACTAAAAATTGTGAGGAAAAAGAGGGCATTGGTTCCTTCCGTATTGATCGACAACTTTAAGATAGCAGCTACAATTGTCAATACAATCAAGTTTAATTGCCCATAATTTGATCCAGATCAATACATGTCTCTCAAGCTACCAAATGGCCGAACTTGTCCAGTTCCAAATCGAAACCACAAAAATCCTAAAATGTGAATTGGATTCAGAAAACCGGAAAACCGGAAAACCGGAACAAGAGAAAACCGGAAGGAAAACCAGGGTCATATATGTTTTACCCCGTATGGCAAGAAAAATTCGTTCGTGACAAAAAGAATATTGCTCCTATCCGGCCTTCGGTAATAGGTATGCATAGCCAATCCTAAGATATACTTTAATGACAGTCCAACTAATGGTTTGACCGAACAGGGGTGATTACCGATTGATCTCCACAGATCAAAGTTATTTTCATCTGATTTTTAACTATGCCATTCTAGCGGATGATTATGGATAACCTTACATTTCCAAATTTGCTTACTTATTGGTCCTCTTCCCAGGTTGAAGCGAACGTACTCATTTTGCTAAACACATTAGGCGGACTATTGTTGGGTACGATAGTCGGCTATGAACGCTCTTATCACGGAAGAGCTGCAGGCATTAGAACCTATGGTTTAGTGTGCATGGCTTCTTCCGGTTTAACTGCAATCGTTGGCTTTCCGCATTTCTGGTATGGTGGAGCCTTCCCTTTAGGCGTCATGACCGATCCAACCCGGGTTATCCAAGGCATTGTGACCGGGATCGGATTTTTGGGCGCGGGCGTCATCATGAAGGAAGGGTTTAACATCAGTGGATTGAGTACTGCCGCTTCAATCTGGACGTCATCGGTCATTGGCGTCATCTGTGGCTCCGGTTTTTATCTTGCCGCAATCATGATAACGTTAGTCGCATCGGCATCAATGATTTTGGGCGGATGGATTGAGAATTTGCTACCTTCTCGGCACGCAGCGGCGGTTATTTTGACGTTTGAACAAGGCTGTTCCCCTTCTGAACAGGATTTGAAGATGATGGCTGCTAGTTTGGGTTATCGCTTGGCGGAAGGATCAACTTCTATTTATTTTAAAGATGGGTGCACAGAGTGGCATGTTATATTTCTGGCGACAACCAGTAAACAGGTATCCATTCCAAATTTAGCCAATGGTTTATCTCAACATAAAGGCTTACATGCTTATCAGGTGGCGTTTGCTCGAAATTAAAAAACTCAGGATCTTATGGAAGCACTTTTAATTGGCTGGCTTAAAGAATACGGTTACATCATTTTATTCTTATGGAGCATACTGGAAGGAGAAATGGGCCTGGTTATCGCCGGCGTCATGACTCACACCGGCGAAATGAGCTACGCTATGTCGATTTTTGTAGCGGGACTAGGCGCTTTTACAGGTGATCAATTCTTTTTTTATATCGGACGATTTAATAGAAGATATATTCATAAAAAACTCCATAACCAGCGGCGCAAGATTGCAATTTCGTATTTGCTTTTAAGAAAATACGGCTGGCTTATTATTTTCTTTCAGCGCTATATGTATGGGTTACGGACCATTATTCCCATATCGATTGGCATTAGCAATTATTCGGCAAAAAAATTTGCCGCGATCAACCTGATTAGCGCATGGGTGTGGGCTACGGTTATCATTACGCCGGCTTATATTTATGGCAAAGAAATAATCAGCGTATTAGCCTACGCCAAGCAGCATTGGTATTTTGCGTTGCCGGTAGCGGCAGGATTATTTTATGGAATTCATGCTTATTTTCAAAAAATGGAACGGTATTTTTTGCAGAAACGGGAAAATCGTTCGCATACCTAATCCCTGAAGCCAAGCCATCGTTATACCGGGAGGCTGTCCCTCGCTACGGTTTCTATTGCCGGACAGCCCCCTCGGTTCCTTTTTGACTAGTATCAGCTACTTTCCTTAAACTCATCTCTAAGATCAGCTAAGTATTCTCGAAATTTGTCACCACTTCTATACGCATTTCCGGCTTTATCGATTTCCCAATCGGCCGATATATCTCCGGCGATTGCCTCGCATTCGTCTGAGGGCTCTTCGTTTAGGTTTTTATTTTGATTTTTATCCATGACGGATTCCCGATTAATTGATTAGAAAAAAATGGGCTACTGTTTATGTTTCCGGATAAAAATTTACCACGAATAGCGCTCAAGCTCAGTGCGCTAGCGTACATTCCGGTTTCCAGGTTCAATGTTCGCTAGCGAACCGACCGCGTTTAGTATTCCGAGTATGGTATTAAATAAGCGGGAAATCGGGCCGAATCCATTATCAACAAAAAACTAAGGCAGAGCCGAAAAAACCAAAAGTAAAGCCCAGGAAAGCCGATGATAATTGCGAATTAAGAAAGCCTGGGCACACCAGCCGGCTTAAAGGCCGTCGCCTACAAACTGCTTTAGACTCAATACCAAAGAGAGGCATCCAATGACACCCAAAAACATTATTCCAATCATTCTCATCCTGTCCGTGCCGGTTCTTGCTGCGTGCAGTTCCAGCAGTGGCGGCGGGTCATCGCGGCCAAGCGAGGTCAACGTCGTCGTACCGCCCAATAACAATGTGGTTGTGCCGCCTAATGGCACCGTCGTTGTTCCGCCCGGTAGCAGAGTCATCTCACCGTAAAATTTCGCACTGTTGTTCGGCGGCTTCGGCAACGCGATTCATGGCTTGATTCGAGAAGATCACGTTGTCGCCGGACACATTAAGCCCGGCATGATGTAGCGCGTCGGCCGTCCAGGTGTTGCAGGTATGGAACAGGTTATATTCGCTCTGCGCCGCGTAGAACAGTCCGGAAGGATTGCTGCTGTTTGCAACCACCTGCGGTTTTCCCGATTCATCCTTGGCTAGGTCTTGCCAGATATATGCCGACAGAGATCGGCCGCCATTCGGCGGCAAGAGAAGCGTGACGGTATTTTCGGGAGGATAAGCCTCTGCCGGCGTGACATTGAGCCCCACAACCTGAATCACCGCCGAACCGGGGAAGGGGCCGAGCACATACTCAGTCATTGCTTCTGGTGGCGCAATAAAAAAGGTCTTCTTGCCATAACCGAACATGATCACCCGGGCGCCGGGAAAGATTTCCCGGAAGAATGACATATTCTCGTCCAGTTCCTCTACGGGAATACCGATTTCAGCATGCCATCCCTGCCCAACAACATACACCACATCGCCTGTGACCGGCAGCGGGCAGGGATGCCGGGCATTAGAGCCGCATGCCGAAATTGCAAGACTAATCAACAAAAGACCCAAGTACTTCATTATTACCCTAGGAAATAGTTTGATTCTAGCCAAATACGGCAAAATTTGCCAAAAAACCGGTCAATGTTCGTTGACGCACTGACTGTAATCGATATTTCAAGTAAGTTAAAAGGCAAGTGAATAGGGCGAATAATTTATTCGCGATTCACTTAAACCATTTAAATAATTATTAGGAATTATCATGAACAAAGATCAAGTCAAAGGCAGAGTTGAAGAATCCAAGGGTAAAATCAAGGAAGTCGCCGGCAAGATTCTGGACGATCAAGATATCGAAAATGAAGGAAATCTGCAGAAAAATGTCGGTAAGCTGCAATCTGGCTTTGGCGACCTGAAAGAAAATATCAAGAAATCAAAATAATACCAGCCTTATGCCAATTCTGTTTTGCAGCTTATGTTGACATCAAGCAGGCAATAAAGGCTGGAAAAAGCGGCTCTGTTCTACCCTGTGAGTAGTATCGGTCTGATCTACTTTGCTCATAGGGTGTCTGTTGTGTTGAAACGAAAAACTTATCCCAAAACTTTGAGGTAGATAACTCGGATCAACGTTTTTTTAGAACCTAAAAAGCCTAAGGGGCTTTATTCAATCAGGAGCATGACTATGTCAATTGGAACAATATTACTTTTGGTGCTGGTTTTGATGCTGCTCGGCGTTATTCCTGTTTGGCCGCACAGCAGAGCTTGGGGTTACGGACCTAGCAGCGGGCTGGGGCTTATCCTGATCATCTTGCTGATCCTGGTGTTAACCGGCAGGTTGTAATGCTAAACATGAGCGTAATGTGCGGAGTTCCGGATGAGTGGGAAGCTTACACGTTCCCACTGCAAAAGCGGTCAACCTACGGTTTCTAGGATGATGGCTGATTGGGCTCATGACGCTTGGCTTGAGGGTATCTTAAATAATTGGGAAAAGGTTAAATCATGAGCAAACAAATCCACGTCAGCCATCCTTTATATAGTCTTTTGCCAGTCGAAATCGAGGGATTTGAAATCCTGGCCGAGCTGGCGCTAAATATGCGCTGGTCCTGGAATCACGCAACTGACGTTGTATGGCGGCAGCTCGATCATGAAATATGGGAAACCACCCATAACCCCTGGGTAGTGCTGCAAACTGTTTCCCGTGACCGGCTAGAGTGTTTACTTACCGATTCCGTTTTCCGCAAAAATGTTGACGATCTTCTTAAAAGCAGGCGCTTGGCTTTGGAGTCGCCGGCATGGTTCCAGAATCATCATACTCAAAGCCACTTAAGTTGCGTTGCCTATTTCAGCATGGAATTTATGTTGAGCGAATCTTTGCCCATCTATTCCGGCGGCTTGGGCAATGTGGCAGGCGACCAGTTAAAAGCCGCCAGTGATTTGGGCGTGCCGGTAGCCGGGGTAGGCTTGCTCTACCAACAAGGTTATTTTCGGCAAGTGATCGGTAAAAACGGTGAACAACAGGCTTTGTTCCCCTATAACGATCCCGGACAATTACCGATTGCGCCTTTACGGCAGGCAAATGGTGAATGGTTGCGTTTGGAAATCAGTTTGCCGGGTTATAAAGTATGGCTGCGTACCTGGCAGGTTGAGGTTGGCAGAGTCAAACTGTATTTGCTGGATAGTAATGATGCGGCTAATTATCCGGAACATAGAGGGATTACCAGTGAATTGTATGGCGGTGATGTTGAGTTGCGTCTGAAACAGGAATTATTGCTGGGGATAGGCGGATGGCGCTTGCTGAATGAACTGGGCATTAACCCGGAAGTGTGCCACTTGAATGAGGGACATGCCGCCTTCGCCGTATTGGAGCGGGCCCTCTGTTATATGCATCTGACCGGGCAATCATTTGAAGAAGCGCTGAGTACGACTCGAGCAGGCAATCTGTTTACAACCCACACAGCAGTGGCCGCCGGTTTTGATTGTTTCGCCCCCGCCCTGATCGAGCAATATCTGGGCGGGTATGCCGAACACAAGCTCGGCATCACACTGCAGCAGTTGCTGGCCTTGGGGCGGCAAAACCCAAACGACGCCAACGAACCGTTTAACATGGCATATTTGGCCATCCGGGGCAGCGGGGCGGTGAATGCTGTGAGCCGTTTACACGGCAAAGTTAGCCGTAACTTGTTTCAAGGCTTATTTAACCACTGGCCGCAGGATGAAGTTCCGATTGGATATGTGACAAACGGCGTACATATGCCGACATGGGATTCGGAAGCCGCCGATGATCTTTGGACTGAAGCTTGCGGAAAAGAACGTTGGCTAGGCTCCACGGAGAGTTTAGTCAAGGATATGCGCAAAATTTCCGACCACAGGCTTTGGCAATTCCGCATCGCCGCCAGCAAGTCTTTTGTGGCCAACGTTCGCAAGCTACTAACCCGGCAAGGCGCCGTAAGCTGGGTGTCGTCACCGGCGCTTGCCGATGCAAAACATATCTTTGACCACGGCGCCTTAACACTCGGTTTTGCACGGCGGTTTGCCGCTTATAAGCGGCCGAATCTTTTGTTGAATGATCCGGATCGGCTGCTTCGATTGCTGAGTAATCCGCACAGGCCGGTGCAATTGATTCTGGCAGGAAAAGCCCATCCGGCTGACAAAGCAGGGCAGGCATTGATTCAGGAATGGACGCATTTTATTCGTCAGCCTGAAGTTAGCCGGCATGTGGTATTTCTGGCCGATTATGACATGCATTTGACTAGCCATTTGGTGCAAGGGGTGGATGTCTGGCTCAATACGCCGCTTAGACCATGGGAGGCTTGCGGCACCAGCGGCATGAAAGTGTTGGTCAATGGCGGACTGAATCTCTCTGAACTGGATGGCTGGTGGGCGGAAGCCTATACGCCGGAAGTGGGCTGGGCTTTGGGCGATGGCATTGAGCATGACGGCGATCCCGCCCTGGACGCCTTGGAAGCCAATAAGCTTTATGAACTGCTTGAGCGCGAAGTGATTCCGGAGTTTTATGACCGGGATCAGAACGATATTCCCACCCGCTGGATCAATCGAATGCGGGAAAGCATGGCGCAATTGACGCCTCGTTTCTCCGCCAGCCGAGCTGTTTGCGAATATACCAAACAACACTACCTGCCTGCGGCCGCTAACTATCATTTGCGAACAGCCGATAATGGCGCCGCCGGTTTGAGAATAGTCGATTGGCAGCATAGTCTGGAACGCAACTGGCGTACCTTGCGCTTTGGCAATATCTCCGTTGAGAACGGCGACGGGCAATATCAGTTTACGGTGCAGATTTTTTTTAGCGACTTCGATCCCGGCGCCATTCGGGTGGAACTTTATGCCGATGGTAGCCCCCCCGAACGCCATGAGATGAAGTGTTTAGGCCAGGAAACCGGGGAGGCGCTTTGCCATGTTTATCATGCGGCAATAGCCGCGATTCGCCCGGCAACAGATTATACGGCCAGGGTCATGCCTTATTGCGCTGGCGTGGCCATACCCTTGGAAAGCGGGCATATTTTATGGCAGGGTTGACAGGAGCATTATCATGAAAAGCGTTGATTCCGATATTTTATCGTTGAATGGCGGCTCATCCAGCATCAAGTTTGCGTTATATAGTCCGGAAGCGGCGGGATTAGAACGAAAATTGTACGGAAAAATTGATCGAATGGGATTGAACGGAACCCATTTGACCTTTCATGATCCGCTCTCAAACCAGCAAGAAACCCTCAGTCTCAGTGCTACCGACTATCAGTCTGCAGCCAATTTTCTGTTTGATTGGCTGGAGAAGCGGCAAGTATTCGCAACGCTAGGCGCTGCAGGGCATAGAGTGGTGCATGGCATGCAACATGCCGAGCCTGTGCTGATCACTCAGGATTTGCTGGATGAACTAAAGCTTAACATTCCCTATGATCCCGATCATCTTCCTAACGAGATTGAGATGATCGCGGTGCTGCGGCGGCGGCATCCCCGTCTCCGGCAAGTGGCCTGTTTTGATACGGCTTTTCATCACGCTATGCCGGCCATCGCAAAATTGCTGCCTATTCCCCGCCGTTATCAGTTGCAGGGCGTGCAACGCTATGGTTTTCACGGATTATCTTATACCTATTTATTGGCGGAACTTAAACAGCTCGGTGATCCGGCGGCAACCCAGGGTAGGGTGATTCTTGCTCATCTAGGCAGCGGCTCAAGCCTGGCCGCCGTGCTGAACGGGAAAAGTATCGATACCAGCATGGGCTTTACGCCGGCGTCAGGTTTACCCATGAGTACGCGTTCCGGGGATTTGGACCCGGGTTTAATCGGCTATCTGGCGCATAGCGAGAAAATGACGCCCGCGCAATTTTCAAAAATGGTCAATGAGGAGTCCGGTTTGCTTGGAGTTTCGGAGTTAAGCGCCGATATCCGGGATTTGTTGGCTCAAGAAGACAATGATGTGCGGGCAGCCGAAGCTATTGCCCTGTATTGTTATCAAGTCAAGAAATGGCTAGGCTCTTTCGCCGCTGTACTAGGCGGACTGGATACGCTGGTGTTCTCCGGGGGTATTGGCGAGAATGCGCCATCGATCCGCGCCCGCATCTGCGAGGGTCTAGGTTTTCTGGGAATTGAACTGAATCCGTTGTCCAATGAAAAAGGCTCAGGGCTTATCTCCACAAACGGCAGCCGGGTCTCGGTTCGGGTTATGCGCACGGACGAGGAGCAAACCATTGCCTGCGCGGCGCTACGCTTTGCGTGAATAAACAGGAACTCTTTGGTATCCCCATTCCACTTGACCCGAAAGTGTAATCCAGCCGTTTTCTACCATGACTTTGATTGCAACCTTAGGTAAATAAGTCGTCCACTTAGCATTGTTGTGCTGGGTGCTGGAGGTTCACAAAGTCAAGCTATCGATCCAAACGCCTGCTTTTTTCATCGCTGTCCCCTTATAAAACTGCTAATTCTGCTAAGAGGATTGTTTGCTATTCATACACAGCCTGTCTGTTCGGTATCATACATTGAGAAAACAATAAGGCATTTCATTCACGCTTTGTTCGCTAAGGCACGGACAAATTCAAGCCATTATCGTATTTTAGAGGGAAGATAAATTAAATCAGGCTTTTCAAATTGAAAATATGGAAGACTTATCCAAACAAGAAAACAAAGATAAGTTTCGCATTTGGTTATAGAAAAAACCAGGACATTAATGTGGCGGAAGCCTTGGTAAAAATACATTCCATAGTTTTTTATTTAATCCCGAAAGAGAATAGTTATGAATACAAGTGCACATTTTAATATCAATAACGGAATAAGGCGGATACAACACCAAATGCTCATTTATCTACAACAACATTGGAAATGGTTTATAGCAGAAGGTCTGTTTTTTATCATCATGGGAACAGCTGCGATTATCGTTCCCAACGTTTTTACCTTGGGCATCACCCTGTTTTTGGGCTGGCTGTTACTGGTTTGCGGTATAATTCAAACCGTTAGAGTTATTAGTATCAGCAATATGCCGGGGTCCCGTCTGTGGCTATTCTCCGGTATTTTACAAGTTGTAATCGGATATTTTTTGGTGGCGGATCCCATGGAAGGCAGAATAACGATAACTCTGTTGCTCAGCTTGTTTTTTGCTATGGACGGTCTGGCAAAAATTTCTTTGGCTTTTTTGATGCGTCCGTTGGCGCGTTGGGGCTGGATGATTTTTAGCGGTATAACGTCTTTGTTTTTGGCTATTATCGTTTGGGCCGGCTGGCCTGAAAATGCATTGTGGGTCCCGGGTTTATTATTAGGCATTAACCTGGTGTTTGCAGGCTGGTCATTACTTTATATTAGCTTGCATCATAAGTCCCAGTAAAAAATCTTATGATTTTGTCAAAGTCAGCGTGCTTGATTATCCAGTTAAGCGCAGTAGCCGCCGTTCACCCAAGGGATAAAACCGCATGAATATCAGCCCTTTCGCCGGCAAGCCGGCTCAAGCAGCCATGCTGGTCAATATCCCCCGCCTGGTCACTGCCTATTATACCGAAATCCCCGATTCGTCGGTTCCGGCGCAGCGTGTTGCTTTCGGCACCTCGGGACATCGCGGTTCTGCATTGGATAGCGCATTCAATGAATGGCATGTTCTTGCCATCACTCAGGCCATTTGCCTGTACCGAGAGCAGCAGCAAATCAATGGTCCACTGTATCTCGGCATGGATACCCACGCGCTGTCCGCGCCGGCACATGCTAGCGCTCTGGAAGTGCTGGCGGCAAATGGCGTGGAAGTCATGATCGCATCCGGGGATGAATATACCCCAACTCCTGCCATTTCCCACGCGATACTTTGTTATAACCGTGAACGCAAGCAGGGATACGCCGATGGTGTGGTCATCACTCCGTCTCATAATCCGCCGTATGACGGCGGGTTTAAATATAATCCGCCGCATGGCGGTCCGGCGGAATCGGTCGTGACGGCCTGGATAGAGGCGAAAGCCAATCTATTTCTGGAAAATGGCCTGCTAGGCGTAAAACGTTTGCCTTATCAGCAAGCGTTACGCGCCGCTACCACGCACCGGCACGATTATCTTGGCGCTTACATCGGCGACCTCGGCTCAGTGCTGGACATGGACGCCATACGCGGCGCCAAGCTGAGTATGGCTGTCAATCCGCTGGGTGGGGCAGGGGTCCATTATTGGGGGCGGATTGCCGAACGTTATGGGTTGAATCTCACCGTGGTCAACACCGCCGTCGAAGCGGATTTCAGATTTATGTGCGTTGATTGGGATGGGAAGATCCGCATGGACCCATCTTCGTCCTATGCCATGCAGGGCTTGATTAATCTGAAGAATCGTTATGATCTAGCTTTCGCTTGTGACACAGACCATGATCGGCACGGCATCGTCACCCCTAGCGTAGGCTTGCTGCCGCCTAATCATTATTTGAGCGTCGCTATTTTCTATCTGCTCCAACACCGGCCTAAATGGGGCAAGGACAGAGAAATTGGCAAGACGCTAGTCAGCAGCCGGATGATAGATCACATTACCGCCAAGTTTGACCGCAAGCTTTATGAGGTTCCGGTCGGCTTTAAATGGTTTGTGCCGGGCTTGCTGGATGGCTCGCTGTGTTTTGCCGGTGAGGAAAGTGCGGGGGCATCCTTTTTACGTCAGGATGGCTGTGTATGGACCACCGACAAAGACGGTATAGTACCGGCATTGCTGGCGGCCGAAATAATGGCGAGGTTAGGACGCGATCCTGGCGAAGTCTATCTGGATTTAACGAAGCAGTTCGGTGCGCCCGTCTACCAACGTCTGGAAGCTCCGGCTACGCCCATTCAAAAAGTCTTGCTGGCTAAACTCTCGCCTGAGCAGCTTAAAGTGACCGAACTGGCGGGTGAAACCATTCAGACTGTCCTGAGTCACGCGCCCGGGAATGGCGCCGCCATCGGCGGTTTGAAGATGGATACGGCAGGCGGCTGGTTTGCAGCGCGTCCGTCAGGCACGGAGAATATATATAAAATTTATGCAGAGAGCTTCAGAGGAGCCGATCATCTGCATCGGATCCTGGATGAAGCTCAGATTATCGTCAATGGCGCCCTCGATCATTAAATCAGCTGATTTCGATAAGGCGTCGATAGAGGATACCCTCGCGGCTCTGCAAGTCAATTCCGCAGCCGGACTCACTCAGATGGAGGTGGATGTCCGCAGGAAAGCCAATGGATACAATGAGGTGCTTGAAGAAAAGCATCATGACTTGTTGCGGTTTTTTGGCAAGTTCTGGGGGCTTTCGGCGTGGATGCTCGAGCTAATCATGATTTTGTCCGCCATTATGGAGAAATACGCCGATCTTGCCGTGGTCAGTGCGCTGTTGCTGATCAACGCCTTATTAAGTTTTTTACAGGAAAGCCGTGCCGCCGGCGTGGTGGAAACCTTACGCCGCCGCTTGCAGATTAGCGCCCGAGTCCTGCGCAATTCCAGCTGGAGTCTCGTTCCGGCGCGTGAGCTGGTTCCAGGCGATATTCTGCGGGTGCGATCGGGCGATATTATTCCGGCTGATTTAAAACTGCTGGAGGGAGCGTTGAGCCTCGATCAATCCGCACTCACAGGAGAATCGAAAACGGCCGATAAAGCAGCCGGCGACCTACTCTCGTCCGGAGCCATTGTCCGCCAAGGCGAAGGCAATGCTGTGGTGATTCTGACCGGTGCGAAGACTTACTTTGGACGCACTACCGAACTGGTGCAGCAAGCCAAGCCGAAGCTCCACATTGAAGCGGTGGTCGCCAAGTTGGTTAGCTGGCTGTTTGCCGTCGTCGGTGCGCTGCTGGCTTTAGTGATCGGTTTGACCTTGTTTCGAGGCGCTTCACTGCTAGAGATAGCGCCGCTGATGCTGGTGTTGTTGATGAGCGCAGTGCCGGTTGCTCTTCCGGTTATGTTCACAGTCAGCATGGCCTTTGGTTCCAGGGAACTGTCGAAGCGCGGCGTATTGATAACACGCCTTAGCGCTGTGGAAGATGCCGCAACCATGGATGTGCTGTGTGTGGACAAAACCGGAACCATCACTATGAATCAGTTGGAGGTGACGGGCGTCGAGCCAATACATCCGGCGACGGAAATGGATGTATTGCTTGCTGGGGCGCTGGCCTCCAATGCATCCAACCAGGACCCTATCGATCTTGCCTTTCTGGCCGCAGTAAAGGCGCGGCATATTGATGAAACCCTTTTAAAGGTCGAGACGGTGTCTTTTAGGCCATTTGACGCAAAAAATCGCAGGACAGAAACGGTCGTTATCCGCAACGGCCAGAGTCTTCATATAATGAAAGGAGCGGTGACCACACTAGCCGGGATCTGTGCGCTTTCGCCCGCCGCAATCAGCAGCCTGGATGCACAAGTTCAAAAATCCGCGCGTATGGGTTATCGGATGCTGGCGGTCGCCAGCGGTCCCGATGCAGGTGCGTTGACACTGCTTGGTTTGGTGACGCTCTATGATCCGCTCCGGCCCGACGCCAAACAACTGATTGCCGAACTCCGGGAATTAGGCGTTTCGGTTAAAATGCTCACTGGCGACTCCTTGGCTGTCGCCAAAGAAATCGCTGCCGGAATCGGTTTAACTAATATTCGCTGTGTTTCCGATCTGAAGCCGGCAAGCGCTCAGACCGGCGCCGAGTCGATCAATCTCATGACTGCGGCGGATGGTTATGCGGAGGTCTACCCGGAGGACAAATATATTGTGGTGCAACGCTTACAGGCTGCGGGGCATGTGACAGGCATGACCGGAGATGGCGTCAACGATGCGCCCGCGCTACGTCAGGCAGAAGTCGGCATAGCCGTCAACACGGCGACAGATGTCGCGAAAGGGGCGGCCAGCGTGGTTCTGACCGAGCCGGGGCTGACCAATATTCTGGCGCTGGTTACCCAGGGACGCACGATTTACCAGCACATTCTGACTTGGATTATGAACAAGATCAGCCGGACTATTTTGAAAGCAGCTTTTGTCGTGATCGCATTTCTGGCGACCGGCAAGTTTGTAGTGTCTGCTTTTGTGATGTTAATGCTAGTGTTTATGACGGATTTTGAAAATATATCGCTGGCCACCGATAACGCCCGGCCGTCCAAGGCCCCGGAAAACTGGAATATCGGCGGCTTTGTTCAGGCCGCTGTGGTGCTTGGCGTGGCAACAGTTGCTGAAACACTCTTGGCATTATGGATAGGCTTGTCGTATTTCGGTTTGGCAAGCAATGAGCCTGCGCTATATACCTTTAGCTTTCTCATCCTGCTGTATTTTGCGGTATTTTCCAATCTGTCCACCCGCGAGCGGCGCTGGTTTTGGTCTACGCTGCCCAGCAAGACTTTTCTAATCGCCATTACCTCCGATGCCACCTTGGGCACCTTGCTGACCTTTGCCGGTTTGCCCGGCTTGACCGCATTGCCGTGGCAGCAGACGCTAGGCATTTTCGTTTATGCAATGATTTCGTGTCTTGTGTTGAATGACGTGTTGAAAGTTGCGATGCTTAAATGGCGGGTTCCTGCATTGTGTTCAACTGTTGCCGAAAGCTAATGTCCGTTTTTGAATGGATAGGCTTTGTACGTCAGCGCACAGAAAAAAAGATTAGCGTTGTTTATAATTAGTTTGCGATTGCCGAAGATTGAAGAATTTTTGTTACTGTTCAGCGTTATGCTGTAGGCCGCGATTGATACGCTTTGCCAGCGCTTATATACATGGATGTAGTGTATGCAGGAATTGCAGGAGCAAATTCCTGGTAGCACATCCTTCCTACGCAGAATAGTGACGAATTTTTATCATTAAACCGTCCAGCCATTGTTTGGCTTAGGTATTTTTGGCATTCTTTCTAGGTTGAACCTAATAAATCCTGATGCATCATCGCCTGCGCCGTCAAAACCCGGCAGAATAACCACAACCGATAACCACTCTTTACAACGAGAAATCCATGAAAAACCAAATCCCTAAAATAGCCGTCAAGAGCGCGTTGATATTACTTGCTTCGTTAGCGGTTTCCTTGGAAGCAGCCGCGGCTGATGAAAAAAAACAAAGTTCAGTTTCCGCAATACCGGCGGAAAAAACCGAGGAATTCAACAAGCAAAAGTTATTGGCGGAACAAAATCAGAAAATTATTAATGAAGCCAGAGATTCGGTATTGGGAACCCAGCGGGCTTTGTGGGCTTTAGAGGAAAACGATAGCGCCGCTGCGCTGACCGCCTTACAGGATGTGACCAAAAAACTGGATCTAATTTTGACTAACAATCCGGGTCAGGTTGCCGTGACAGCTGATGTGGAAATCGATGTCATCGATTTTAAAGGCGATTCTAAGGCAGTGGAGCAAAAAGTTAAGCAGGCGAGTGAATTGCTCAAACATGGCAGACTGCAAGCCGGCCGCATGGTCGTGGATGAGCTGGCCAGTGAAATGGATATCACCACCCTTAATATTCCTCTGAAGACTTATCCGGACGCTATCAAAAATGCGGTCGGCCGGATTAATGCCGGTAAAGTCAAGGAAGCATCGCAGGTTTTGGAACAGGCGTTGAACACCTTGTCTGAACAAATTGAAATCATCCCGATACCATTGCTGATTGCGGATGACTTACTCGTCAAAGCTGCCGAACTGGAGCAAAAATCAGATTTATCCAAGGAAAAAGTTCGGGATGAAGTACTTAAGTTAGTGGATGCGGCCAAAGAAAAACTCAAAATAGCCGAATTGCTGGGCTATGGCAGTAAAGACGATTACCAGCCGTTTTACAAAGTCATTGCCGACATTAAAAACACTATTAATACCGAAAAATCAGCGGCGGCATGGGCAAAAATTAAGCAAGCTATGACAGAGCTAAAAAATAAAATCACGCCAACGAAAATATAATCCGATTGGATTTTGCAGATTCCTGACTGTAGCGGCCCGAGTACACCAATCACAGGAAACGATCGGCAAGATTGAGCGGTCGCACGGCACAACCGGCAGGGTTTGGCATCGGGCGCTTATTTCCTGAATATGATTCATAAAAACCTCGTCTTAAATAACTTTGATTTCAGTAGTGGGTGAAATGGGCTTAAAGACTTGCTCGGCATTGATCGTAAGCGCCTAGCGCTACCATCTTTATTTTACCAAGAAAAAACCGCATGGCTTGGCTTCCCGCAAGCTTTAAGGAGAATGCACCCAACCAAAGCCCATGCCCGTATCAACGCTAGTAAATTCGATTTAATAGTCCGTTTCAGATTTTCACCTAACAGGTGATTAATGTTGTCGATTATTTCCATACTTTAATCGGATAAGTCATGTTTTACCAAATGCAAGGCAGACCGGGAGTGGCTCGAAGTTTTTCATCAGCCGTAATAAGCGGGTGAATAGACACTATGGCCGCGTTCGGTGCCGCACAGACCAATGAATGGAAATACCTTAACCTTAAACTGTAAATCCACCTGGGCTTACAGGTATAGAAACTTAATATTGGTTATTTAGGAGAATAGACATGACATTGTTGGAAACGCAAGCCAAGAAAGTATCGTTAAAAAAGGATTCTCAAAAGCAGCTAAAAGAAGCTGCAGACCATCAACTCAAAGCCCAGCCTGAAATCGCCGAAATTGCTTATTACAAGGCGGAGAGTAGAGGTTTTGCTCCAGGTTACGAATTGAATGATTGGCTTGAAGCGGAACAGGAATTTAATTTGATTTGAAATGTCGGATTAAAAAAGTCAGATTGAATGGTTTTACCTACAACGAAACCGAAAATCATCAGGTGGAGTTAAACAGGATGTGTGTGCTTGAGTTGAACAACATTCCCGATATCGGTAGTCAGAATGCCATTGCTTCTTTACAGCAGTTGCGGCTGGCCTGACACATGCAGAGCCGGACCTATCTGCCATATGTCACCGGCGTCCGAGAAGCCTTGCGGTTATCGGAAAGCCGTTACCGGCGCTTATTTGAGTCTGCTCAAGACGGGATACTGCTGCTTAATGCCGATACCGCTCAAATCGAAGATGTTAACCCTTATCTAATCAGGATGCTTGGCTATTCGCATCCGGAGTTGCTGGGGAAAAAACTATGGGAAGTGGGGCTGTTCTCGGACATTACTCTTAGTAAAGAAATGTTTTCGGCCTTGCAAATCAACGGTTATGTCCGTTATGAGGATCTACCGCTAAAAACCAAAGCGGGGGTGAGCATTCAGGTAGAATTCATCTCCAATAGTTACGATTGCGAAGGGATTAAGGTCATTCAATGCAACATTCGCGATATTTCGCAGCGTAAGGCGCTTGATGTCAAGATTCAGCGTCAAACCCAGCTTTATGCGGCGCTCAGCGAGTGTAACAAAGCGATTATTTACGGCGCCGACCGGGAGGAATTGTTCTTGACAGCCTGCCGGGCCGCTGTGGATTTCGGCGGCATGAAGATGGCGTTTATCGCGCTTATCGACGAAAACACCCGGGAATTGCGCTTAGTCACTAGTTTTGGCGGCGGGGCTGTTGAACCGGAAGATCTCGAAACCCCACAGTCTGCCGATACTCAATACGGATACGGACCTATCGGCATGGCCATTCGGGAGGAACGGCCATACTGGTATCAAGATTTTGTGGACGATCCCATCAGCGTGCCGTGGCAAATGTGTGGCGATGAAGGCGGATGGATCGCCTCCGCCTCATTACCGCTGTTTCATAACCAGGTTGTCACCGGCGTTTTCGTTCTGTACTCCGGCGAGATCAATGCCTTCGATGAATCGGCCCGTAATCTGCTGACGGAAATAGCTGCAAATATCAGCTTTGCACTCGATAACTTCACGCGCGAATCGCTTAGGAAAAAGGCTGAGGAAGAGATTGAGCATCTGGCGTTTTACGATGCGCTTACCTCGCTGCCGAATCGCCGCCTGCTGCATAGACGCTTGCAGCAGAGGCTGAACACAACTTCCACTCAGTACGCTGCTGTGCTGATGCTGGATTTGGATAATTTCAAGCATCTTAATGATACCATGGGGCATCATATCGGTGACTTATTACTGATTGAAGTAGCAGTTCGCCTACATGCTTGCGTCCAAGCGGGCGATACGGTGGCGCGGTTGGGCGGAGATGAGTTTATTGTCATTCTGGCGGAGTTGGATGAAGCCGCTGAGAAAGCCCTTATCCAGGCTGACGCCATCGGTAACAAGATTTTAGCCGCACTCTGCCAACCTTATTTGCTAAAAGGCAGCGAATATCGCGGTTCCACCAGCATCGGCATCAGCCTGTTTAACAGCCATGAATTGACGGAGACCGAACTGCTTAAACGGACCGATACCGCCATGTACCAGGCCAAAAATGCCGGAGGCAACACTAAAAGATTTTATGACCCCGCCATGCAGGCGACGCTGGATGTGCGCCTCTCCTTGGCGCGCGATCTGCATTGCGCATTGGCGGAAAAACAGCTTAGCCTGTATTATCAGGGCCAGGTTGATCAAACCGGCCATGTGCTTGGCGCCGAGGCGCTGCTACGCTGGCGGCATCCGGAATACGGCTTGGTCTCGCCGCGGATGTTCATTCCTTTGGCTGAGGAAAAAGGCATGATCATGAGTATCGGACACTGGGTGCTGGAAACAGCCTGCGTTCAACTTAAAGCTTGGGAAGCAGATCCGCTGTTATGTGATTTGAAATTAGCCGTCAATGTCAGTGCGCGTCAGTTTTACCAGTCCGATTTTGTGGAACAAGTGCTTGCCTTGATAACAACAACCGGCATTGACCCTAACAAACTCAAACTGGAACTCACTGAAAGCGTGGTGATGGATGACATTGATAGCACCATCGTCAAAATGCATGCCCTGCGGCAGAACGGGGTCAGTTTTTCATTGGATGACTTCGGTACCGGTTATTCTTCGCTTTCCTATCTGACATTATTACCGGTCGATCAATTGAAGATCGACCAGTCTTTCGTGCATAACATCGGTGTTAAAGACAGTGACGCCATCATTGTGCAGACCATCATCGGCATGGCTCACAACCTGGGCATGGAAGTGTTTGCCGAAGGCGTGGAAACCGAAGGCCAGCGCACTTTTCTGGAGCGGCATGGCTGTGGGTTTTATCAAGGCTACCTATTCAGCAAACCGTTACCGGTTCAAGAGTTTGAAACCCTGTTTTTACATTAAACCTTAGGTTAATGTCATACCACATCATTTCTTGAATTTGTCTCACAATTCTTGTAAAGAGCCAAAGGCGCAACCCATAGGGCGTAATAGGCGATAGCCGTATTGCGCCGCATGTTGGCCTTCGATCATCCGGCGTATTACGCTTCGCTAATACGCCCTATGGCTCTGTCTTCAGTCTCTAATCAGACAATCCAAGGCTACCAGGATTGTCTTATAAAGTTGATAAACCTGTCATTCAAAAATTAAGATTGATTGGCCATTGGCCTATCCTTGCCGGTCCGGATTTCATCAATTGCGAGGTTTTATTAGGTTTTTGCCTTTAACGACGAGACTTTTTGCGGAAACTGGAATCTCGCAATATATGTAAAATATTGAAATATAATAAAAATTAATTTCAATAATGATGAAAACCAGCAGTTAAAGCACTGATGCGCGTGAAGTGAGGTAAGGAATAAATAAACACTGTGTAGCCTAGCGTACAGACAGGGTTGGATTTTGTCTATAACGTCTAAGGCGCCGATCACAAACTCAACAGGCAGGTACATTATGAATATTATCGCGGGTGAACCCTTGGAAACCGAAAAATTGCAGTCATTAAAAAGACTGGCGGTAACGGTTTACATTTGTCAGGTACTCACTTTTTTTATGGCAGGTTTGCCATTGCTGATAGGGGTGGCTATTAATTTTTACAAACGTAATGAAGCGCAGGGCACCTGGGTGGAATCGCATTTCGAGTGGCAAATTAAAACCGCCTGGATCAGCTTGGCGGGGTTTGCCTTGGCCGGGCTGCTGTTGGAAATAGGTGTTGGGTTTTATGTTTTGCTTGTCACCGTACTGTGGCTGATCTACAGGATTTGCTTAGGCTGGTACGCCTTGAATGATGACAAACCCATCAATAATCGGATTAATTGATCCTTGCCGAGGCTCTGCAATTTATCCGTCCGCCGGCTCCAGGGGTTGCCCCGGTGATCAAACCGGGGCCTAGTCCATTCGTACGGAGGCAGTCTGTAGGATGGGTAGTGCGATAGCGAAACCCATCATTAGGCCTACATAGATGGGTTTCGCCGCCGTTCTACCCATCCAACATTTTAGTGTCAATCGAGCCTAATCTTTCTTACAGCGGCTGTTTTTTGATTGACGCAGTTGTTGGTCTATTCATTTGAGCTTGAATATGCGTCAATTAACCGCTAAGCTTAATGTTAAGTTTACGGTGTCCGGTGTAGAGAATCCCCATCAAGGCGCTAATCATCATCCACGCCGATGCCGGTAAAGGCACGGAGGTAATTAAACTACCGATACTGGTGGAACGCAGAATGTCAAAGGCATATAAAGTATGCAGATTGTCAGCAGTTTTGGCGCTTGGATCAATAAAGGCAAGATCATAGTTGTTTGCCCCGATTAACGACAATTGACTGCTGCCGCTTTCCGTTATCCAGACACCTGCCGTATCCAGCCAGCCTAATTGGAAATTATTTGAATTCAACAGCGTACCCGAAGCCACGCCATCGCTAACCGTATAGTTGGCGCCGACTTGATTAAACGCCACCGTATCCGCCCCTGTAAAGATTAGGGTTGGAGCGGTAACGCCGACTTCGGCATTTGCGGCAAAGATACCGAAAGTATCGGGCGAAGGGATATTGAATAATGCATCCAGGGTAAAAAAAGTGCTTTCACCACCGGTTGTTGCAGGTTGCCAAATGTCTGCCGCGCTAAGGGGCGATAGCGTCGATAGACACACGGCAAGACAGTTTCTTAAAGTAAATATTTTCATCGGTCTCTCCAAATTTAATGTAAATCATGATTTACACTCGGGTCAGTCGTAAATTGCTAAGGTTCCGAAGCATGAGTTTCATTGCTATTTCCAGTAAAAAATCTTATTGAAGATATTTTGTGACGGATGCAACTGCCACCCCGGTATTTCAGTTAAATTTTGAAAACCGCCTTCCGAATTTTCGGAAGGCGGTTCGCCGGTTGAACGGCTTGCTTTGTGCTTAGGTTTTTAATGACGCCGCTGCGGCAAAGTATTGACAAGTTGTGTCAGTGCAAGTTTTTGGTTAGCTCTGAACGCTCGCTCAACCTAATGACGGACTTGCTGCACCTGAAAGCAGGTTTATTTTTGGGAATTATGAGTTTTCGCGTAACATTTACAACCTTCTGCTTCATGCTCATTTGCCTGAGCTGAATGCCCTGCAGCAATATGGGCATGATGGGCAGCGGTTTTATGATCGCCGGCTTCATGATGTTTAGCTGCTTCCGTATGATGCTTGCTGGCTTGCATGTGGTGTTCAGCAGCTTTTTCATGTAGTTCTTTTTGTTGAATTTTGGTTGCTTCTTCTTTCAATTGTGGTTGTGACATTGTTATTCCTCATTTAACTTAAGTGAATTCCTACGCTGTGGATCAAGGTTTGATCCACGGATGCATAATAGGGATTTAAGCAGTGAATTTCCGCACGCTGACCAACATAGACAGCTATTTTTACGGATAAGCCAAAAAAGATTCAGCTGAGAACAACACCTATTGAAACCGTCATTCCGGCAGGGATTGCCGGAATCCAGCGTGGATGGTTCGAAGCTCGCCGTCCATGGCGCTGGATACCCGCTTCCAAGCGGGTATGACGCAATAGCTGAGGTAGCTTGCTAATCAAGAATCTAGAAACCGCGCTCTTAAGCGCTGACAGCCTGTTGCCGGATTAAATTTCATCAATAGGCTTATTGACTAGCGGCGGTTCCGATATTTTCAGAGGTTTGCCGCCATGGTGCAGCGATTCGGCGTGACCGGTTACTCCGAATGTAAAGAATGCCAAGACGCCAAGCACAAAAATGGCTGCTTGAGCTACCTGTAAGCCGTACGGTACCGGGTTAATGCTCAACAGTAACGCCAGCACAACCAATGACGGCACTAAACCGAACACAATAATCATCGCCACTACGAACACAGGTTGCTCGGCTCCTGACGGTTTTGAATGTGCGAAACCGGAAACCACCTTAATGATGGTTTGACCGAATAGTACCGCAGAGCCGAATGAGAGTTCGGGGGATTCAATCAAGGCGAATAGCGATCTGCCGACACTGACATCAACAATCGATATCACTACCAGGGGCA
>Ga0181528_10000576_pt1 | contig 25625 bp, 20 predicted proteins | sample PEATcosm2014_Bin_47_FD_119742 | JGI IMG/M metagenome (GOLD analysis project Ga0181528, IMG submission 119742) | Peatland microbial communities from MTU Mesocosm Facility, Houghton, MI, USA - PEATcosm2014_Bin10_10_metaG | ecosystem: Environmental > Terrestrial > Soil > Wetlands > Peat | place...
CAGGACCTGCGGTGGACGGGTGACTTCACCGCCGTCTCGGTCTGACCTGACCGGACCGGTTCGTTCGGGTCAGGTCCCGTAGGGCCGCGTGAGGACCTCCATGTTGTGTCCCGAGGGGTCCTCGAAGTAGAAGCCGCGCCCGTGGTCGTTGATGCGGTTCTCCTGGGTGTGGCCGGGATCGGCCCAGTAGGTGAGGCCGCGCCCGGTCACCCGGGCGAAGATGGCATCGAACTCCTCCTCGGTGACCAGGAACGCGTAGTGGTGGTGTTCGGGAGCTCCGCGGTCGTCGTAGTCGAGGCTCACGCCGTTGGCGGTCTCGACGCAGACGAACGGACCGAACGCCTGCGGGGGACCGAGCCCCAGGATCTCGGCGAGGAAGGTGGCGGAGGCCACCTTGTCCCGAACGGGAACGATCGTGTGGTTGAGCTGCACGGCCATGTCGCCTCCCGGGTTCGGGTCGTCCCCCAGTATCCGTCCACCGGGACCCCGCGTGCCGGTCGTCACCTCCGCCGCTGGGTGGAGGCGGGCGGATGCGGCAGACTCCAGGGCATGAGGGCCGTTCGCTACGACTTCGCCGACGCCAGCTTTCCCGCCTCGCTGGTGGACGTGGACGAACCCGTCCTCCCGACGGGCGAGTGGGCCCGGGTGGCGGTCGACGCGGGTGGGATCTGCGGTAGCGACCTCCACCTGTTCGGCCCGGTCGTCGGGGGCTCGCCGACCCTGGCGGGTATCGCCGACTTCCCCTTCGATCTGGGCCACGAGATCGCCGGCACGGTCATCGAGACCGGTGACGACTGCCCCTTCGCCGTGGGCGCCCGGGTGGCGGTCGACCCGATCATCCCCTGTCTGCCCCGGGGCATCGACCCGCCGTGCGCCAACTGCGCCCGGGGCTGGACGTCGAGCTGCCTGCACTTCGACAGCCACGTCATGACCGGCGGACGCTCGCTCGGGTTCACGCGCGGGCTCGGGGCCGGGTGGGCCGAGCAGGTGCTGGGCCACGCGTCCATGCTCCATCCGGTCCCCGATGCCGTACCCGCGACGGTGGCCGCGCTCCACGAGCCGATCTCGATCGCCCTGCACGGTCTCGCCCACCGTCCACCGGACGAGGGAGCCCCGATCCTCGTCGTCGGGGGCGGCATCATCGGACTGACCGCCCTGCTGGCCCTGCGGAGCACCTTTCCGGTCAACCCGGTCACGGTCCTGGTGCGCTACCCCCACCAGGCGGAGGCGGCCCGGGTCTGCGGGGCGAGCACCGTCGTGTCGGGATCGGGGCCCCCGGCGTTCGAGGAGCTGGCCGGCCTGACCGGAGGGCGTGCCGTCGGAAGCGGTGACGACCGGATGCTGATGGGCGGCTTCCCCTACGTGATCGAGGCCGCCGGGAGCCCGGGCGCGGTCACCGACGCCCTGCGGGTCGCCGATCATCGCGGCACCGTGCTCACCCTGGGGGCGGGAGGGATCGCGGCGATCGACATGACCCCGGTCTGGTACAAGCAGCTCGTGGTGGTGGGCTCGGTCGACCACGGGTCGAACCCGTCGTCGGCCATGGGACGGAACACCGGGGGCCCCGACCACTCCATCGACGCCGCCCTGGCCGTGCTGGCCCGGCGCACGTTTCCGCCCGAGGTGCTGGTGACCCACGAGTTCCCGCTCGAGGGACTCCGGGACGCCGTCGGGGCCGGGCTCGACAAGAGCAACAGTCGCGCGATGAAGGTGGTCTTCCGACCCAACGCCTGAGCGCCGGCACCGCCGCGTAGCGCTGACCTACCGGCTGTCGATGGCGACCTTGATGGCGCCCGACGCCTCCTGGTCGGCCAGCACGGTGAAGGCGTCACGCCACTCGTCGAGGCGGAAGGTGTGGGTGAGCATGGGCGTCAGGTCGATCCGGCCGGATCCGACCATGTCCAGGAAGTGGGCGATGGCGTGCTGGCGGACACCCTCCACCTCCTCGATCCCGAAGGCGTTGGAGCCCGTGTAGTAGATCTCCTTGGAGTAGACCGGCGTGTCGTCCCACTTGGCGGCGCCGTGCATGCCCAACTTCACGAGAGTCCCCCGCGCCCGCAGCACCCGGCAGCCGACCTCCAGCGTCTCCGCGGCCCCGATCGTGTCGTAGACCACGTCGATGCCGCCCGGGAACGCCATGGGGAGACCGTCGGCCGGCTGCAGCACCCCACCCGACCAGTCCGCCACCTGCTGGATGACCTCGAGTCGGGGCTCATGGGGCACGGTCGACGCGCCGAAGGCCTCGGCCAGCCGGCGTTGCGCATCGAACCGGGCGACCACCATCACCTCGACCGACGGGTGCAGCGCCGCCAGGATGGCGACGGCGCACTGGCCGAGGGCACCGGCACCGTAGACGAGCACCTTGCCGCCCGGCTGTGGCGGATGACGGGTGACGGCGTGGAGTGACACCGAGAACGGGTCGGCGAGGACGACCTGCTCGTCGGTCAGGTCGTCCGGCACCTTGAACAGCATCGAGTCGTGCGCCGGCATGAGGTCGGCGAACCCACCGGTGACGTCGGCGCACATGCCGATGTGGATGCCGGGCGCGAACGGACCCTTCGCGAACGAGTGGCACTGGCTCAGATCGCCCGCCACACACGCCGGACAGACGGGCGACACCCCTCGGGTCACGCAGGTCAGCCACGGGTTGAGGGCCACGCGGTCGCCCGGCTCCAGCCCCTCCGCCTCGGGGCCGACGTCGACCACCTCGGCGATCACCTCGTGGCCCATGACGTGGGGCATGGAGACGAAGTTCTTCATCGGGTTCTGCTGCTCGCCCGACGCGGCGGCCGGGTCGATCAGGCTGGCGTAGTCGAGGAACACCGCCTTGGACTCCGACCCGCAGATCCCCACGAGCCTCGGCTTCGTCACCACCCAGTCGGGTCGGAGGAACCCGGGCTCGTCGATGTCCATCAGCCGGGTCGGCGTCCGGGCGAGCATCCGCAACAGGCGGTTGTCCGTCTCGCCGACGGGCTGCACTTCGGGCTGTACGCCGTACATGAGCGCTCGCATGGTCGCATCGTAGGGCTCCACCCGGTCTGGCGTCCCCGTCGACCGACGCCGACGCCGAGGACCGACCCGCGCCCGGAATCCCCTGGTCGACCGCCCGTAGCCTCAGGTCAGGCGGGAACCTTCAGCATGTGGTCGGGTCCGACGGTCGTCCCGAGCAGATTGACGGCCTCGAGGGTGAAGTGCCATGTCGACCCCGGAGCCAGCCCGGTGATCATGGTCGACACCGGCACCGGGGTCGACCCGCTCCCGGCATCTCCGGCCGGGAGCGGACTCAGCGACGTGTAGGCGGACGTGGGTCCGTACAGGAAGAACCACCGGGTGTCGACGAGATGGGGCGTCACGGTGCCGCTCAACTCGGCCGAGGAGGGCGGGGACACCGACGATGTGATCCCGCCCAGACCGGGGGCGGATCCCGGGGTCCGGAAGGTCTTGGTGCTCCCGTCGGTGGTGCCGTCGCCGTTGGTCCCCTCGACCCGCCAGTAGACCAGCGAGCCGGGTTGCAGGCCGGCCACGGGTGCGGACACCCTGACCCCCGAGCTTCCGGCCCCGATCGCCATCGGCGGCGATGACTGGCCGAGGGCCGGGCTCGTTCCCCAGTCGAAACGGACCGAGGTGGGCAGATCGTTCGGAACCACCGACCCGAAGAGCGTGGCCGAGGTGGGGCCCACCACCGTCGACCACCCCGTGGTCACCGTGGGGGGCGGATAGCCGTGCACCACCACCGACGTCGTGTCCTGTTGGCCACTGGCGTCGGAGACGGTCAGCTCGGCTGAGAACGTTCCCGCCGCATAGTCATGGTCGACCGACGCCGGCGGGCCACCCGCCCCGGACACCGCCGGCGAGCCGTCGCCGAACGCCAGCTGCCACGACGTGAGGGGCCGGAGCAGGTCGTAGCTGCCGGAGCCGTCGAGACTCACGGACAGGGGAGCGGGCCCCGATGTCGTGCTCGACGTGAGCACCGCCCTCGGCCGGGGATTGAAGAAGGGTTGGGCGCCCATGGTGGCGAACGCCTGCAGGGCCGACGGCGACGAGCCCAGGGCGTAGTCACATCCGGGTTGGGTGCCGTCGTCGTCGAAGTACATGGTCGCCTTCACCTGGGGCCAGGACTCGAGGCTCTGGGCCGCATCGGTGATCCACTGCGCCTTGTCCCCCGGGGCCGTCGGGTTTTCGGCCGAGGCCCACTCGGCGATCAGCGCCGGCTTGCCGTGGAGCACCGCGAAGTCCGCCAGGGGGGAGAAGATCGTGCTGAAGTCGACCCACCGGGCGGGACTCCCGTCGCACCCGAACCGGTTGTAGCCGTCGGCGCCGACCCAGTCGACATAGGCGTCGCCGGGGTACCACTGGGCGATCGACGCCGGGCTGTAGCTGTTCGCCTCCAGGATCAGGGCGAAGGACACGTTGGTCGCTCCCCGGTCGCGGAAGACGGTCACGTAGTGCTGCCAGGCGGCGACGAAGTCGGCGGGGGTCCCGTTGCGGGGGTCGGACTCCGGCTCGTGATTGAAGGCGAGGATGACGGGGGCCCCGACGGAGGCCAGGGCGTCGGCCTGGGCGATGATCGTCGGGTCGAAGGCCCCCGCCGCGATCTGGGCCCAGGGGATGACGACCCCGGTGGTCGTCACCGCCTTGATCGAGAGCACCGGGATGATGTCATGGGCGACGTCCCACTCCACCTGCTCGTCGGGCTGCACCGTGTCCCAGGCCGCATACGCCCGGTCCACGTCGAGGGGCCGTCCGATCTGGGCCTCGAGGGAGCTGAGGATCGTCTGACCCCCCTCCGGATTGGCGAAGGCGCCGAAGAGCGTCCCGGTGGGCGGGACCACCAGTGGGGGACCGGAGGCGACCGTGGCGCCACCCCGGGCCGGCGGATCGACCAGTGCGGCCGACAGGAGGACCAGCGCCAGGACGACGGCGACCCTGACGGCTCGGTGCCCGGCACCCGGGCGCCCCGCCCGCACTCTCTGGCTGCTGCTGGCCGTAGGCCGTCCGGACACCTTCGGGCTATCGACCGGTCGGGGTCGCGCCTTGACGGGGTGGGTGGCTCAGGTGGAGCGGGCGACGGTGAAGGCTTCGGTGCCGGCCCGCCAGGTGCGGTCGATGTCGGAACCCTCGAGGAACCGGTGGTCGAGTTCGAGGATCAGTGTCCCGTGGGCGAAGGACCACAGGGCCTGGGCCAGGTACGGGTCGCCCACCGCCAGGAAGAACGGCTCACCGGCCCACGCCTCCAGGCCGGGGAGCAGCCCGTCACGGGGGAACGAGCTGGAGGTCATCAGTCGGTACAGCTCGGGATTGGCGAGCCCCACGGACCGGTAGGCGCCGAGCAGGTCACCGACGGGGTCGCCGTCCGAGCCGGCCACCGCCGCGTGCAGGGCCAGGCCGGACTCGTCGAGGCCGGTCTCGACCAGGGCCAGCTCGAGCGCCGGCCGCCCGCCCATGTGCTTGTACAGCGACGGTGCCCGGATGCCGAGCTCGTCGGCCAGCCGCCGCATGGTCAGGCCGTCAGGACCGACGGCCTCGAGCAGCCCCCGCGCGGCACCGATGATCTGCAGGGCCCGGGGGGTCCGCCCCCGGGGTGTCGGACGCGGTGCGGCGACCTGCGCTTCCGCGCTCACGAGGCCGGGCGCAGGATGAAGACCGGGTGGTTGGGTCCCGCGGCCCGGAGCTCGTCGTCGGAGGAGTCGGCGGTCACGCCTTCGAAGAACACGCCGACCTCCGCCTTCCACCGCTTCAGGTAGGCCCGGAGGATCGGCGGCTTCTCGTCGTCGGCCAACTCGGTGGCCACCCAGTGCTGGCGGGTGCGGCCGAGGAGGAGATCCAGCCGGCCGTCGGCGGCCCGGACGTTGCGGACCCACTGACCGGTGCCCCGGGCCGAGACGAGGTACTGGTCGGCGCCGAGCGACAGCAGATTGACCGGCGTCCGACGGGGCTCACCCGACGTGCGTCCCGCCACTTCGAGGACCCGGCTGCCCCAGACGCTGACTCCCGTCCGCGTGAGCAGCGAGATCCCCCGGTTGAGGATGTTCCGGGTGAACCACCCGGGCTTGCGGTAACGGACTGCACTGCCTTCGCTCATGACGACCTCCGATTGAGTGGCTAACGCTGTTAGCCACAAGATAGCTAACAGCGTTAGCCATGTCAACCGTCCGGCCGTACCTTTCGATGTTCGTGGGTCCACCACAGGGGCGACGCGCGTGATCGTCCCCCTCCTGAGGGGTCAGCGGTAGATGTTCACCGTCGGGTCCAACCCCAGGAGGTCCGGCTCGGCCCGGCCGGTCGAGACCAGGATGAACGTCATCGGGTCGCCGGAGACGGCCGGGCCTCCACCCGAGACGGCGAACTCCTCCATCCCGTCGAGGCGCAGCGTGGCCGGGCGCCACTCCCGGTCGGTCAGGACCTGGGAGATGTGCGACAGCGAGGGGAGCAGGCCGCCGCCCGGGACCGTCGGACGACCGGTGGCCCGGCGGATGTCATCCGCATGGAGGAAGGTGTCGAACCACAGCGACTCCAGCCCCTGGCCGAGGGTGCCCGGCGTCCCGGGAGGCCCGGGGGCGTCCCAGGCCCCGTCGTCGAAGGCGGCCGCGAGAGCGGCCGCCTTCGCGGTGGATGCGTCGAGCTCATCGGCCAACTCGTGGGGTCCCCGACCGCGCCGCTCCCGCACCTGCCGATCGGTGACCTCGGGCGTGCCGAGGCCCTCGAGTCGCAGCTCGCTCACGTCGGTGATCTGGCCGACGACGTGCCCGGCGACGTCCGCGGCACTCCACCCCTGGCAGCGACTCGGTGCCTGCCACTCGTCGGTGGAGAGCGTCCGGAGCAGGCCGACGAAGGCCCCGTACTCCTCGATCATTCCTGGCACCACCACGGTCCGTCCGAGCGTCACGGGTCTCCTCCTGGCCTGTCGGGCGATGTAACATTCTGCTGGCATGTAACTTACATGCAACCTACATGTAAAGTCAAGGCCATTCCCGGACCCCGACGAACACAGGCGCAGCGATCCGAGTCGACCCGGACAGCACTGCTCGAGGCGGCACGCCGCCTCTTTGCCGAACTCGGCTACGCCCGGTCCGGGCAGGAGGCCATCGTGTCGGCGGCGGGTGTCACGCGGGGCGCCCTGCAGCACCACTTCGGCACGAAGGAGGCGTTGTTCGTCGCCGTGTACGAGGAGGTCGAGCGCGAGGTGGTGACCGCCGTCGCCGAGGCCGCCATGGCGGTCGAACCCGATCGCCCACTGGAGATGCTGCGGGCGGGCTGCCAGGCCTACCTCGACGCGGTGCTCGATCCGAGCGTCCGACGCATCTGTGCGATCGACGGCCCGGCCGTGGTGCCCGCCGCCGTGCGCCAGGAGATCACCGACCGCTACGCCTTGGGACTGGTGCGCGAGGCGGTCGAACAGGCGGTGCAGATCGGCGAACTGGCCGACACCCCGACCGAGCCCCTCGCCCGGATGCTCCTCGCCGGCGTGATCGCCGCCGCGGAGTACGTGGCGATGGCGCCGGAGCCGGAGGCGGCGCGGGCCGAGGCCGGCCTGACGGTGGACCTCCTGCTCGCCAGCCTCACCCGGTGAGCGCCGGGTCGGTCGTCGTCAGCCGGTCCACTTCGCCACGAGCAGAGCTGCGTCATCGCTCCGTCCGGACCGCTGCGTCAGTCGTTGCACGAGACGGTCGGCCAGTGCATCCGACGAGCTCCCCGAGCCCTCCTCCATCGTCGTGGTCAACAGGTCCAACTGGTGGAAGTAGTCCGGACGTCCGATCTCCACCAGTCCGTCGGTGTACAGCACGACGATCTCCCGGGGGGCCAGCTCGGTGGTGGCCACCGGGTGACCACCCCGTCTCGCCCCCACCGGCGGCCCGACGGTGATCCCCATGGCGGTGGCGGTGCCACCCTGCCCGCACACCATCGGGGCCGGATGCCCGGCGGAGGCCACGGACACCCCGCCGCTGGTGGTGTCGACGATCAGCAGCGCCATGGTGGCGATCCGTTCCGTCGACGCGTGGCGGGCCAGGAAGGTGTCGAGGAGATCGAGGACCAGTCCGGGATCCTCCTCGAGGGTCAGATAGGCCCGCAGCGCGCTCCTGAGCTGGCCCATCACGGTGGCCGCCGCCATGTCGTGGCCCTCGACGTCGCCGATGACGAGGGCCAGTCGACCCGAGTCCAGGGGGACGACGTCGTAGAAGTCACCGCCCACCTGGGCGCCGCGTCCGAACGCCTCGTAGCGCAGCGCCACATCCATCCGGTCGTACGCCCGGTGCCGGGGGAGCAGGCTCTCCTGCAGTCGGCGGGCGATCGTCGACTGCTCGTCCAGCGTCCGGGCCCGTTCCACCACTTTCGCGACCTGGTGTCCGAGGTCCTGCGCCAGCTGCAGTTCCCGTTGCCCGAAGGTGCGGTCCTCCGCGGTGGTGACGACCGTGAGGGCCCCGATCGCCTCGTGGTCGGCGATCAACGGTACCGACACGTACGACCGGAACCCGAGCGTCTGGGTGAGGTCGAAGTGCTCGCTCCCGTCCGTGGTGGCCACCATGAACATCTCGTCCATGGTGGTGGACCACTGGGGCTCCCCCGTGCGCAAGGCCAGGGCCGCCGGATGCGATCCGGCCATATCCGGTGGATGGGGCAGCAGACGGGCGGTGGCTTCCTGCAGGCGTGGATCCGCGTGGCGCGCCGCGAGGCGTTCGAGCGTCCCGGTTTCGGCGACGATGTCGATGAGGCAGATCTCGCCGAGCGCGGGGACGGCGACTTCGCTGAGCCGCCGGATCGTCTCCTCGAATCCGCCGGCCTCGGCGAGCGCCAGACTCGACTCCAGGAGGAACGCCTGCCGGGCGCCGGCATCCTCCAGACGGGCCACGAGGTCGTTGCGCTGTCCCTCCAACTCGACCCGCTCGAGGAACTCGCCGAGCCTGGATCCGATGGCGGCGACGGCATCGAAGAGCGCACTGTCCGGACCCGCCTTGGTCCGGCTGAAGAGCTCGATCACGCCCACCAGGTGGTCCTTGGTGCGGATGGGAAAGATGAAGGCGCTCTGCATCGTGTCCTCCACGATGGCATCGTGCCGTTTGAGGTGGGGCGCCCGCGTCAGATCGCCGAACCAGCGCGGTGTGTCCGTGTCGGCTACCAGCCCGGCCAGACCTTCCCGCGGCTTCACGGTCATCCCGAGGGACGACGACTCGAGCGCGGAGCCCGCGGTCCCTTCGCCGCTCCAGACGTACTCGCAGACGAGCTCATCCCGGGTCGGGTCCCATCGCCAGGCGGTGGCGACGTCGAAGTCGAGTCCGCCGGCGATGATCCCGAGCAGCTCGGTGACGACCTCGTCCGGTGTGCCCGACGCCCTCGCCAGGAAGGTCATGAGGTCGTCCGCTACCCGTCTGAAGCGATCGAAGTCGACGCGGAGCTCCACGTCCCAGAGGGCGGCGACGAGCAGTCGGGGCCCGTCGTCCGGCGTCACCAGGAACGTCGCCACGTCCACGGGCAGCTCCGTGCCGTCCGCGGTGAGGACGTCGATGCGGCGCGGGCCCGGGCTGCGGCCCGGAGGGTCCGAGCCCATCCACGTCGCGAACTCCGCGGCATCGGCGTTCCGGGTGCGCTCGGGCAGGAGGGTGGCGAAGGGAACGCCGAGGAGCCCTTCGGGGGCCCGATCGAGCAGGTGACCGAGCGCGGGGTTGGCGTAGATGATCGCGCCGCGTTCATCGATGATCACCAGGGCGTCGACGAGGCGGTCGACGATCCTCGGTGAAAAGCCGTCGTCGGTGGCGCTCATCCGTGGTGATGCTAGCGACCTGCCGTCACCGCGGGGCACCCTGACCTTCGGGCGTGCACGACGCACGCCCGGGGTCACTCCGTCCTGGCCGAGTGGGCGGCGATCTGGTCGTCGATCTGGTGCAGGTCGAAGTAGTCCCGCCACCGGGTGACCAGCCCGTCGGCATCCACGTCGACCACCGTGGATCCGTGCAGTTCGATGGGGATCGTGCCCCCGAGCGTCCCCCGTCCGATCCACTCGAAGGCGCCACCCGTGTCGTCGCCGCGCACCCAGATGATCTCCTGTCGCCAGTCGGGGAACGACGCCTGGGTCATCGCCTCGATGGCGGCCAGGTCCGTGGTGGGCTCGTTGACCGGGTCGCTGAACAGGGCGCCCGGGGCGAAGAAGGAGGGGAAATCACCGTCGGGGCCGAGCGCGTGCTCGAGGCGTTCCGCCCACGCAGACCAGTCCATGGCCTCAACCGTACCGTTCCCCCTGCCGCCCGGCAGCGTCGCGCAGTAGTCTGCGGCTGACCGGACGGGGGAGCCGAGCCGGTGGGGACGAGCCGGGGGAGGCGAGTCGGATGGCTGATCACGATGGGGACGCCCCGTCGGTCGCGCGGCCGTACGTGGTGGTGTCGGCCGACGCCCACGCGTCACCCGACACCCTGGAGCAGTTCCTCTCCTATGTCGATCCGGCGCACCGCCGGGCGGTGGCGGACTTCGGCGACCTCTCGTCGGTGGCCATCCCGATGTTCGGGGGAGTCGACCCCGGCGAGATCGACGATGCCGACGCCGTCCGCGCCGTGGCCACCCGGCGGCTGGCCGGCATGGGTGTCGACACCCGTGCCGCCGCCGCATGGCTGGCCCGCTACGGCGAGGAGTGGGTGTTCGCCTCCGACGCCGAGGGCCGGCGCCTCGCCTATCTCGAGGACCAGGGCATCCATGCCGAGGTGGTGTTCCCGGGCCCCGTGCTGGCCGGAGGCCTGTCGCCGGCCATGTACCTCGGCGGCCACACGGCCAAGAACCTCGAGCCGGTGTGGCCGGCGCTGTGGGCCTACTACCGCTGGCTGGACGAGTTCGTGGCCGCCGCCCCGGGTCGGCGGACCGGGTGCATCCCGATCGACCTCCACGACATGGACGAGGCCACGGCGGCGATCGCGTGGGCGCGCGACCACGGCATCCACGGGGGCGTCATGCTGCCGGCCATGTCGCTACGGAGCGGGCTCCCGGGCTATGCCGACGAGTACTACGAGCCGTTGTGGAGCGCCTGCGAGGCGAACGACGTCGTGGTCAACCTGCACACCGGGGCGTCCGGATCGGCCACCGACGCCCGGCAGCTCTACGACGACGAGCACGGTGGCTTCCTCGGCCTCTACGAGGCGTTCGTGTTCACCCGTCGCCCGCTCTGGTTCATGATCCTCGGCGGGGTCTTCGACCGCCATCCCGACCTGCGGGTGGTGGTCACGGAGAACGGGGTGCAGTGGCTGCCCTCGCTGGTGCGGGACCTCGAGTTCTTCTTCGACACCCACGGCGGGGCCCCGGTGCGCTCCTACCTCTCGATGCGGCCCTCGGAGTACGTGGACCGCCATGTGTTCCTCGGCGGCTCGCTGATGCAGCGGGTCGACGCCGAGCGGCGCGAGGAGATCGGCGTGGACCGGCTGATGTGGGGCGCCGACTACCCCCACCTCGAGGGGGCGGCGCCGGTGCACCGTCTGGTCCTCCGCCACGTGTTCGGCGGACTGCCCGAGCCGGACCTGCGCCGGATCCTCGGGGGCAACGCGTGCCGGGTGTTCGGTTTCGACGGGGGCCAGCTCCAGGCGGTCGCCGACCGCGTCGGCCCCACGGTCGACGACCTGTCCCGGTCGATCGGCCGGGACGACATCCCCGAGACGTTCAGCTGGAGCCTGGCCCGTCCGGTGCCACTGGCGTCGGCCGCCGCGCCCGGGTCCTGAGCGGCGTGTGCGGGACGCGGGAGGCTCGGACGGCACCGTGACGGAACTCCTCACCGACCAGCTGCGCATCATGGCCGCCGCCTATCCCGACGAGACGGCCTACCGGAACGTCGGCGACGACACGTCGGTCACCTTCGACCAGTGGGAGCGGCGGTCCAACCGGCTCGCCCGCGGGCTCGCCGCCCGGGGGGTCGACCGCGGCCAGCGGGTGGCCATCCTGATGGACGCCGACCACGTCCTCCGGTGGGTCGTGACCTACAGCGCGGTCCACAAACTGGGGGCCGTCGCCGTCCCGCTCAACAACCGCCTGTCGCCCCCCGAGGTGCGGGGCATCCTGGACCACGCCGAGGTGACCGCCGTGGTGGCGAGCTCGTCCTTCGGACCTGCGCTCGAACCGCTGGTCGGGTCCGTCCCCTCCCTGACCGCGCTGGTGACGGTGGGCGCACCGGCGGTCGCGAGCGCCGTCGACCTCGAGGACCTGCTGGACGCCGATGACTCGCCGATCCAGGCCTCACTGGATAGCGACGACCTGGCCGACATCATGTACACGTCCGGCACGACCGGCCGGCCCAAAGGGGTCGCCGTCCGGCACGGTCAGGTCGCCAAGATCCCCAACCAGCGGCCCGAGTGGCAGGGGACGGGCTGGCTCACGGCGTCCCCGGTCTTCACCTTCGCCGGGCTGGGGTTCATCCACAACCCGATGAAGTCCGGGATGACGGTGCTCCATCTGCCGACGTTCGACGCCGGCCGGTGGCTCGGGATCGTGGAGCGGGAGCGACCCGACATCGCCTTCGTGGTGCCGGCCATGGCCCAGCTGCTCATCCACCATCCGGCGTTCGCGTCGGCCGACCTGACGAGCCTGCGCAAACTAATTCTGGGCAGCGCCCCGCTGGCCCCCCACACCCTCCAGGCGTTGCAGGCCCGACTGCCCGGCGCCGACGTGCTCAACAGCTACGGCATGACCGAGGGGGGCCACGCCACCTTCACGATGGACCCCGAGGCGGCCCGCACCCGGCCCGGAGCCGTCGGCCGGCCGACCCCGCCCGTCGAGGTCCGCATCGTGGACGATGCGGGTGCCGCATGCCCCACCGGGGAGGTGGGTGAGGTCCTGACCCGCAACCCCTCGGGTCACCGGGAGTACTACCGGGACGCCGAGGCCACCGCCCGGCAGTGGGCGGGTGGGTGGCTCCACACCGGCGACCTCGGACGCCTCGACGCCGAGGGCTACCTCTACATCGTGGGCCGGAAGAAGGAGATGATCGTCCGCGGGGGGATGAACGTCTACGCCGACGACGTGGAGGCGGCCCTGCAGGCCCATCCGGACGTGGTCGAGGCGGCCGTGGTGGGCATCCCGCACGACGTGCTGGGCGAGGACGTGGCCGCCTGGGTGGTGCTGCGGCCAGGGTCGGAAGCCACCGCCGAAGCGGTGGTCGACACGGCCCGCCGGTCCTTGGCCGACTACAAGGTGCCCCGCCGGGTGGTGGTCGTGGACGAGCTGCCGAGGAACGCCTCGGGCAAGGTGGTCAAGTCCCGGTTGACCGCAGCCGCCACCCCGGGCGACGGACCGGCCTAGGAGAGACAGGAGCCAGCGTGCAGGAGCACACATTCGACTTCGTCGTCGACGGGACGCCCGAGGAGGTGTGGGACATCCGGTGGCAGCGGATGCGCGCCGGCTTCACCTCGGAGACGGTCGAGATCGAGGTGTTCCACCCCGGTGACGAAGAGGGCAACGGCCTGGTGCGCCACTGCACCTTTCCCGTGCCCCGGTACCTGCTGTCCGGGGGCCGGGCCCAGTCGTGGGAGTGGATCACCGAGGCCCGCCGGCCGGTGTCGTGGCGCTACGACGCGGTCGGCAAGCCACTGTGGTCCCGGGCCTCGGGCGGCACCCGGCTGGAGGACCTCGGAGGCGGCCGGACCCGGGTCCACTTCCGCGAGACCTACGAGGTGTTCAACCCCGTGATGCGCCGCCTCCTCGAGCGCCGCGTGCACGACACCATCTCCAAGGGCAACGACAAGCTGATCGAGGCGTCGCTCGTGCGGGCGCTGGCGGAGCTGCACGGGGTGGAGGCCGATCCGGCCTGAGCCGCCGGTCGGTCGCGCCCGTCAGGGGGCCTGCCCGTCGGGTGCCGAGCGGAACGGGAGGGTGCGGCCGGGATCGGGCTCGCGCGGGAGGCCGAGCACGCGCTCCCCGATGATGTTGCGCTGCACCTGGTCGGTGCCGCCGCCGATGCGGACGGTCCACTGGGACAGGAACTGCTGCTGCCAGAACCCGCCGTCGGGGGCGTCGTCGGTCATGAGCGTGCCGGCGGCGCCCTCGAGGGTCAGGGCCAGGTCGGAGAGCGCGGCGGTGTGCTCCGAGTAGAGGAGCTTCATGACCGAGGTCTCGGACCCGGGGGCGACCCCGTGGCTGAGGGCCGTCTGGACCCGGAGGCCGAGGAAGCGCAGGAGTTCGAAACGGGTGTAGGTCCGGGCCAGCTCCTGACGGAGGACCGGATCGGTCGACCGCCCGGTCGCCCGGGCGAGGTCCCTGAGATCCTCGAAGCGGACACCGGCACCCCCTCCGATCAGCGCCCGCTCGCTCTGCAGGGTCGTGTGGGCGACCTGCCATCCACCGTGGACCGCTCCCACCACCTGGGCCGAGGGGATCCGTACGTCGGTGAGGAACACCTCGTTGAAGTGGGCGACACCGTCGATCTGGCGCAGCGGTCGGACGTCGATTCCGGGGGTGTCCATGGCGACCAGGAAGAAGGTGATACCCCGGTGTTTCGGGACGTCGGGATCGGTGCGGGCCAGCAGGATGGCCCAGTCACTGTGGTGGGCGAGCGACGTCCACACCTTCTGGCCGTTCACGACCCACGTGTCGCCGTCGGGCTCCGCCCGGGTCCGGAGGCCGGCGAGGTCCGAGCCGGCGCCTGGCTCGCTGAACAGCTGGCACCAGACCTCGTCCCCCCGCAGGGTCGCCCGCAGGTGGTCGGCCTTCTGGTCGTCGGTGCCCCACGCCAGCAGGGTCGGGCCGACCATCCCGACTCCCACCGACAGCGCACCGCCCCCGACCTCGAAGCGGGCCATCTCCTGGTTGACGATCGTCTGCTCGATGGCCGTGCCGCCCCGGCCGCCGTACTCGGCGGGCCAGGTGACCCCGGCCCAGCCTCCGTCGAACATCGTGCGCTGCCACGCCTGGCAGGCGCGCACGTGCTCGAGCTGGGCGGTGGGGGACGGGTCACGCCACCGCCGCCTGGTCGCCACCGATCCCGATTCCCGTCGGTCGGCGTGCTCCTCGAGCCAGGCGCGCACCGAGGTCCGCACCGCGGCCTCCTCGGGCGTATCGTCGAAATCCACCTGTACCCCGATCCGGACGGGCGGTCCGCCCCCTCGTGCTCGCCGGCCGCGTGCCCGGTCGAGCACTGTTCCGCGGCGGCCTACCGGTGGACAGTAGTCACCGGATACGTTCGACGTCGTCCGGGGCCCCGGGCGCAGCACCGTTGGACGGATCGACGACCACCGCGGGTACCACAGGTGGGATGCCCACGATCCAGCGTGAGGTCACCGCGGGGTCGACCTGGAGCCTCGTTGCGGGGGCCGAATAGTCAGGTGCCGTCGGCGTCCCCGAAGTCCCAGACGGTCCCGATGGCCTCGGCGATCCGGTAACCCAGACCGTCGGGCGTGAGGGCCAGGCCGACGACATCGGCCGCTGGCACGCCCTCGCCCGGGAGCGACCCCAGATACGGCGCGCCGGACCCGAACGCGAACACGCCGCCGTCCCGACCCGCCAGCAGGTAGCCGTTCCCGTCGGGCGACGGCGCCAGGCCCACGATGTCGGTCGCTCGGACACCCAGGCCGGGCAGTGACCCGTGGTAGACCGCGCTCCCGAACGCGAAGACGCCCCCGTCGGATCCCACCAGCAGGTAGCCGGACGACGACGGCGCGGCGGCGATGCCGACGATGGTCGAGACGTGGACCCCCAGCGACGGCAGGGACCCGTGGAAGCCGGCATCCCCGAACGCGAACACCCCACCGTCGGCGCCCACCAGCCAGTAGCCCCGGCCGTCCCGGGTCGGGACGAGGCCCACGATGTCGTCGACGTGGACGCCCACCTGGGGGAGCGACTCCTCGTAGGACGCATCGCCGTAGGCGAACACGCCCCCGTCGGCGCCCACCAGCCAGTACCCCTCACCGTCCGAGGTGGCGGCGATGGCCCGCACGGGTCGGGCCAGGACCACCGACCGCGTGTCGCCGTGGAGCGTGGCACTGCCGTGCGGCGTGACCAGCCCGGCCCCGTCGACCGACCAGTAGCCGGAGCCGACGGGGTCCGTGGCGATGGCCGTGGCACCCGGGTTCTCGACCGCCAGGGTCACCTGGACACCGGAACCGCCCTGGCGGTAGCCGACCGACGAACAGCCACCCGAGGTGCAGGCCACGGCGCCCAGGAAGCTGGAGACGCTGAGGGCCGGGCTCGGGACGCTCTGCAGGCTCCAGGCGGCGCCGTTCCACGCCTCGGCGTAGGCGACCGGAAGGCTGTTGGTCGAGTAGTTCCCGACGGCGTCGCAGTCCGACGGCGAGGCGCACGAGACCGCGGTCAGGCTGGGAGCGTCGGCCCCCGTGGTCGGATCGGGGGTGCTGTCGACGGCCCACCCGGTACCGTTCCACGCCTCGGCCAGGGCCAGCGTGCCGAACGAGTTCTCGTAACTTCCCACGGCCACGCAGGTGGTCGCCGTCGGACAGGACACGCCCGAGAAGAGGTTGGCGCTGCCGGGCTGGTCCGGCGTCGGCTGGATCACCCAACCGGCTCCGTCCCGCCGTTCGGCCAGGGTCTGGGCGTCGCCGTCGCGGGTGGAGAGCCCGACGGCCGTGCAACTCGTGGCCGAGGGGCAGGAGACGCCGAAGAAGATCGTCGACCCCGAGCCCGACGGTGTCGGGGTGGCCTGGATGGTCCAGGCCGACCCGTTCCACACCTCCACCAGGGTTCCGGCCCCCGCCTCGCCCACCGCGGTGCAGGCGCTCGACGAGGTGCACGACACCCCGAAGAGGGCGCTGTTCGAGATACCCGCCGGATCGGGCGTGCCCCGGATGCTCCAGGTCCGGCCGTTCCACGTCTCGGCCAGGGTGAAGGTGTCCCCGGTGGCGTCCTGGTAGAAGTCGCCCACCGCGGTGCACGCGGTCGGCGAGCTGCACGACACGGCATCGAGCTCGGCATTGGAGGTGCCGACCGGATCAGGTGGTCGCTCGACGCTCCACTGCGTCCCGTTCCACACCTCCGCCAGGGTGAGGGTGGCGCCCACGTCGTTCTCGGAGAAGCCGACGGCGACGCACACCGCGGCCGAGATGCACGAGACACCCTTCAGGTCGCTGATGCCGGCGCTCGCGGGCGAGGCGCCGGTCTCGACGCTCCAGGTCGGTGCGCTCCACGACTCGACCAGGGGTACGGGGATCGAGTTCGTGCCGCGGTCGTAGGAACCGACGGCGATGCACGACGGGGCCGACTCGCAGGACACCGCGAGGAGCCCACCGGCGGTCGCCCCCGGGGGGCTGGGAATGGTCCGGACGGTCCAACTCGTGCCGTTCCAGGCTTCCGTCAGCGGCGTACCCGAGACGGTGGGACTCGCCGAGTAGCCGGCGGCCGTGCACGTCCCGACGGTGCAGGAGACCGAGTTGAGCGTCGCCCCCGACGTCCCCGGTGGATCCGGCGTGGGCTGGATGCTCCAACTCGTGCCGTCCCAGCTCTCGGCCAGGATCAGCACGGTGCCCGAACCCGTGTCGTACGAGCCGACACCGGTGCACGCGGTGGATGAGGTGCACGAGACGCCGAGCAGCCCGCTACCCGTCGACCCGCCCGGATCCGGCGTGCTCTGGACGCTCCAACTCGCCCCGTCCCATACCTCGGCCAGGGTCAGTCCGGCACCGCCCGGGCTCCCGTAGCCACCGACGGCGGTGCACTCCTCTTCGGTGGGGCACGCCACACCGAGGAGGCGGCTACCGGTGGAGCCGACCGGTGCCGGCACGGTCTCGACGCTCCAGGTCACACCGTTCCAACCTTCGGCGAAGGAGATGAGTCCACCGCTGCCGTCGGCCTCGCCCACCGCCTGACAGTCGCCGGGTGACGGGCAGGCGACGGACAGGAGCCCGCTCGCGCCCGCGGCCGGGGGCGCGGGGCTGGCCCGGATCGTCCAGGTGGCGCCGTTCCACGTCTCGACCAGCGGGGTCGTAAGTCCGGCGCCGGACGTGGAGAACCCGACGGCGGTGCACACGTCGACGGCCGGGCACGCGACACCGAGCAACTCACCGGCCGATGCGCCCGGCGGGTCCGGGGTGGTCTCGGGCGTCCAACCGGATCCGCTCTCGCCCTCGGCCCAGGGGGCCAGGTCACCCGTCGCGTCGACATAGTCCCCGACGGCGGTGCACGACGAGCTTCCGCAGGCGTCGGCGGTCAGGGTGCCCGAGGGCACCGTCGGATTCGACGTCGTCTCGAGGGACCAAGGGCTGTTCGTGCTGACGGCCGGCCGGATGGCCCGTGGGCTCCAGGCCGGACCGGGGCTCCCCTTGGTGGCCCACGGGGCCGGCCCGAGCCCGGCGGCGTCGGCCGGGTGCGTCATGGCTCCGGAGGAGGCCTCCGACGTCCGGCCGGCCGCGGCGGACGGTGCACCGGCGCCGAACACGCCGAGGAGGAGGATCATCACCACGACGGGAGTGGCCACGGGTCCGGCCCACGTCGCCCGACCGCCCGGTGACCGCCGGGGTACAGCATCAGCGGTCATCGCTGAAGCCTACCGTCGGCGGGTCCGGCGCTCAGGAGGGGATCGACACCTGCGCCGCCTGCGCCAGGAGCGCCGCCCGGTCGGCGGGGAGGATGTACCCGCCGGCGATGGCCCGGTCGAGGTCGGTGGTGTACGCGGCGACGTAGCCCGCGCTCGAACCGTAGAGCGCCACCAGGGTCTGGGGACTGAACGGCACGGTCGACCCGAACAGCCCGCACAGCTCGCTGCTGCCCGTCGGTGGCGCTCCGCTCAAGGTCGATACCGGCACGTCCACGGCGGGGGTGCGGACACCCCCCACCACGTTCCCGTGGGCGTCCAGGGCCAGTACCGCAGGGTCGGTGGACGACAGCGTGAACGGCTTCGGTGACGGCGGCGGCGTCCCGTCGTCGACCCAGTGCAGGAAGGCGACGAACGCGGCCTGGGCCACCTCGTGCTGGGGTCCCGAGTTGACGGGGGTGGAACAGCCGAGGAGGGAGGCGGCCGACCCCACCTCGTAGGCGTCGGCGTGGGACGTGCCGGCCACCTCCCACGTCCGGATCCGCCCCGTGTTCGGCTGCTGGGCCGCCGCGTAGCCGAGCTGGATGAGGTCCGTCTGGGTCTCGAACATGAAGACGGGGACGGTCAGATCGGTGCGGATGCGCACGTCACCCTTGGCCGCCGAGGTGACGTCGGCGGCGTCGAAGGGCACCGCCCCACCCCCTCGCGAGTGGATGAAGATGCCCTGGTAGGCGTGGTCGAGGGGCTGGAGGGCGTTGGCGTAGGTGGTCAGGTAGAACGCCGACTGCGACTCGCCGATGGCCAGCACGTGCGTCGGCCGGAGTCCTCCGAGGACCGACGGGGCCGGAGCGCGCAGCGCCTGGCCGATCTGGGCGAACATGTCGAGCGAGTACTGGTCGCCGGGGTGGTGCAGGGTCCCGTACCGGGCCGGGTCGTCCTGACGCAGTCCGGAGCTGGCCCCGGAGCTGAGGATCGCCTTCCCCCCGTTGACGGCGAGCGCCTGGGCGGACACCGCCACGTAGGCGGCACCCGAGTCCATGAGGGCCGGATCGAGGTAGTCCCAGTCGGGGGCCGACTCGCCGGCGGAGACGTTCATCCACTCGACCACGACGTTGCCGTCGAACTTCGACGGGTCGCTCGGGCGGCGGACGATGACGCGCGTCCGGTAGGGAGCCGATCCCGCGACGGCAATGGTCCACTTCCCGTCCGAGGGGGTGGAGCGGCTGGTGAAGGAGTACGCGGTGCCCGATGCGAAGTACTCCTGTTCCACGTAGCCGTGGGCGGCCAGGTCGGAGGGATTGGCCGACACCGGCTCGACGATCTTTCCGGTGGCCGGCGGCGTGCTGAACACCGCCGCCGCCTTCCAGCCGGTCAGCTGACCCGTCGACGTGGTGGGGGAGGAGGTGGCTGCGCCGCCGCAGGCGGCCAGGGTCCCGGCGACAATCAGGAGGGCGGCGCTCCATGCGCCCCCTCGGCTCGAGTTGCGATGGTCCACGGTGCGTTCCCGACCTCCCCCAAGGGGTCCGGCAGGTGCCAGGAGTTGGCGCGGACCCAGGGGCAGAGTAGCGCCCGGGCCGCGGCGGGGCTGGCCGTCGGCCCGTCGTCGGACCCGGAGTACCCCGCCGCCGGTACTGCGTCGGAGTACGGTCGATCGGGATGCCGACCGACCCGGACAACGCCACCGTCCGGGCGCGGGTCCCGCCCCCCACGTCGTTGCGCGCCCAGCGGTTCCACGAACGGGTCGGGACGTCGCTCTGGTTCGTCCCGGCGCTGTTCGTCGTCGGCGCCTTCCTCGCCTCGCGGGGGCTGACATGGCTCGACCAGACGCATCCCGTCCAGCGCCACTCGGGCCTCCTCCTGGGGATCGATCCGTCGGACAGCGCCGTGGTGACGTCCACGGTGGCCACCGCGATGCTGACGTTCATCGCCGTCGTGTTCTCCACGACGCTGGTGGCCGTCCAGGTGGCGGCGAGCCAGTACTCGCCCCGGATCGTCCGTCTGTTCGTCCGCGCTCGGGTGGTCCACGTGACGCTCGGGGTGTTCCTGGCCACCTTCGTGTTCTCCCTCGACGCCCTCGTCGTGAGCCACACCAGTGGGCGGGGGTACGTCCCGGTCCGGACCCTCGCGGCCACGTACCTGCTGGTGGCCGCCACCCTCTTCATGTTCGTCCTGTTCGTGCACTCGATGGTGCGCATGCTGCGCGTGCAGTACCTGCTGTCGACGGTGACGGCCCTCACCCGACCGGTGCTCCGCCTCGAGTTCCCCGAGGACGGGGCGTACGCGCCCGTTCCCCTGCCTGCGAGCTCGCCGCGGGCGCTCCTGCGGTGCCCGGCGGGGACGGCCGGAGTCGTCCAGGCGATGGATCTGGCCGCCCTGGCGTCGCTGGCCGCCGCCCACGACTGTTGGATCGACGTACTGGTCAAGGTCGGGCAGTACCTGGGCGAAGGATCACCACTGGCGGAGATCCACGGTCCCGGGGTGTCGGAGATGGACGCCGCGCATCTGCTGCATCACATCCTGATCGGTGGCGAGCGGACCTTCCTCCAGGACGCCGGCTTCGGGGTCCGACAACTGACCGACACCGCCAACCGGGCACTCTCCCCGGCGATCAACGACCCGACGACCGCCAGCCAGGCGATCGACCGGATCACCGACCTGCTGGCCTCGATCGCCGGGGCGCCCGACCCCTCCGGGTGGTACGTGGACGACGAGGGGACGGCGCGGGTCCGACGACACGACCCCACGTTCGATGACCTCTGTCAGCTCGGCTTCACGGAGGTCATCCATTACGGGGCCGATGCCCCCCAGGTCATCCGCCGACTGCTCGCCAGCCTGGACCTCCTGGAGGACCTGGCCTCGGAGCAGCACGTGGACGGGCTGCGGGCGCTCCGCCGGATGACGGCCGACGCGGCGGCCCTGGCGATCCCGGCGCCCCTCCGGGACGTCTCGTCCGAGCCGGACGGCCTCGGACTCGGGTGAGCGCGCGGACCACCCCCCTAGGGCTGCGGTCGGTCCGCCGGTGACGCTCGCAGCGGCTCGGCCGGGACCGAAGTCGAGGGGACGGAGTAGCCCGCGGCCCAGACGTCAGCCGCCGGCGTGCCCTGCGAGTACGCGCACAGCACGTCTACGGCCGGAACGGCGAGGCCCGACCCGAGGGGAGTGTTGGAGACGCCCAGCGTGGGGGGAGTGACGTCGGTCTCCCACGTCCCCACCTGACCCCCCGAACACGACCCGGCCTGCAGGATGAAGAGGAAGTCCCAGTGGAACGGCCGAACGCACTGGTGGTGGTTGCGGCGACGTCGAATGCAGTCGGGATGTGACCACAGGACTGGGCGGAATAGTGCCGCTGTTCTCGGTGGCTCGGCATGTGTACGGCTGGCAGGCTTGCGGGATCGGCGGTCTGAAGGTCGCCGCACGAAAGGAGCGATCATGCGCAAGAGCCTTCTTCTGGTAGCCGCCGGGAGTATCGCCGGAGTCGCGCTCGCCGCGGGCGCGACAGCTGCGATCGATGCTGCAGCCAGCAGCCCGACGGTGACGTACTCCGCGTGCCTGTCGGCGAAGGGGACACTGTCGAGGGTCGGGACGGTTCCGCCGACGTGCCCGGGCAAGTCGACCGTGATCTCGTGGGACTCCATCGGACCGCAGGGTCCGACCGGTCCCATCGGTCCCGCCGGCCCCACCGGTCCACCGGGGGCGGCTGGGCCGGGGCTCGTAGCGTGGGCGTATGTGAGCGCCGCCGGGACGGTGGTGAGCAGCAGTGGCAACGTCACGGTCGCCAATCCCGACCCGGGTTCCTACTGCATCGGGGTCACCGGCGGGACTGCCAGGGTCGCCGTCGCGAGTCTCGACGCCTCGGAAAATACCGGCGGCACGGTGCAGGCCGGTGTCTACGATGCCAGCGGTTGCCCCGCCGACGCCTCCGATGTCTACGTCATCACGCGGCCGCAGGACCAGGACGGCGGCCTGCCCGGCGTCGATCACGCCTTCTACGTGATCATCAGTTAGCTGCCCGCACCGGGAGCCCTGTTGCCGGGTCGACAGTGCTATCACCAAGCGCATACGCGCGTCAGGGGCAACGCCATTCGAGATCCTTGCTCGGGCAGCGGGCCGAGAATACTGTCGTCTCCGGGCTCGCGGATAGCCAACATCACGGGACCCGCCGCACGACGCATTTGAGTGGCTCTCGAGCACACGTCCAGCTGGCGCCCGTCAGTCCGTGTCGGGCTGACGTCGACGATCGGCAACGATCCCGGGGAGGTTCCCCTTGTCCATCACGCCTCCGACGCCTCCACCGCCGTGGGGAGTCTGCCTCTCCGGCGGTGGCATCCGATCGGCATCCTTCTGCCTCGGAGCGCTCCAGGAGATGCAGCGGTTCGACCCCGCCCACCCGCTGATCCAGGGCCCCGAGTCCCAGGCGTCCACCGCGGCCGGCACCTCCGGGTACATCCCGGGGCGCGCCAACTTCATCACGTCGGTCTCCGGGGGCTCCTATATCGCCAGTGCCTTCGTCTTCGTGGCGCAGGGCGAGGTCGACGGGGAGCCGGAATACCCGAAGCTGACCCTCTCCAAGCGGGACATCGCCGCGGACAAGGTGGTGGTGGACACCGTCACCGTCGCACCCGGCGAGGCCTTCGCCGCGGGCAGTCCCGAGGAGCGCTACCTCCGTGACCACACCCGGTACCTGTCGCACGGCTTCGGCGGTCCGGTGGCGGCGATCTGGCAGCTCCTCGTGAGCATCGTGCTCAATCTCTTCCTGTTGTCGCTCGCCGTCATGGTCGCCGCGGTGCCGATCGGTTGGGTCTACGGTCATCTGCTTCCCGAGCTGCAGGCCGGCAGCCTGGAGATCTACCACTTCTCCTTCAGCAACTCGGGCTGGCCGTGGGTGCCGCTGATCGCCGGAGCGGCGTCCCTCGTCCTCGCGTTCCTGTGGGTCGTCGCCGTCACGTCGAACCCCCGCGTGAACAAGATCCTGCTGGCGACGTCACTCGGCCTGGTCGGCCTCATACTCGCCTGGCTGTGCTTCGCTGTCGGCCTGCCCATCGTGCTCGAGTGGCTGCACCGGAGCGTGGGCAGCAAGCCGGCCGGTGCCATGTCGGTGCCCCCGAGCGACACGACGAAGACCCTGGGCGCCGCGGCGGGGGCCGGGACCGCCGCCTCCGTACTGGTCGCCCTCCTCGGCACCAGGGTGGCGCGGACCATCACGGCCGGTTGGGACGACATCCCCGCCGGCATCCGGCGGCCCCTGCTGCAGAAGGGCAAGAACCTGCTGCTGAAGTTCCGGGCGCCGTTGATCAACCTGGCCATCTTCCTCATCGGTCCCTTCACCCTGCTGTGTCTTTTCCTCCTGGGCGTCCACGTGGGCTCGCTCTACCCGGCGTGGGCCCCGATCGGTAGGAGCTGGGACCCGTTCGTCGGTGCCCTGGTCGGTCTCGGGCTCCTGGTCCTCATGTACATGCTGTCCAACGTCACCAACTGGTCGCTCCACCCGTTCTACCGAGAGCGGCTGTCGGACGCGTTCTGCCTCAAGCGGTTCGAGTTCAAGGACAAGGCCGACGTCGCCATCGTCCGAGAGGACAAGAAGACCCGGAACACGCCGTGGTTGCCCACGGAGGCGAACGGGCAGTTCGCCGATCATCGGCCCTACAACTTCGCCTACGGGATATCGGCGGTGCAGCCGGCCACCATGCCGAAGCTCATCGTGTGCGCATCGGCCAACGTGAGCACCTACGGGGCGACCCCCACCGGGTTCCGGGCGACGAGCTTCGTGTTCTCCATGGACAAGATCGGTGGAGGCCTGCTCGGCGACATGGACGCCGGGTCGTACGAAGCGGTGGTCAACAGGTTCACGACCCTGAAGCGGACCGTCACCATGCCCGCCGCCGTGGCGATCTCCGGGGCGGCCGTCTCGCCGGAGATGGGACGGGCGACCCGCGCCCCCCTGCGCTTCCTCCTCACGCTCGCCAACGTCCGTCTCGGCGTCTGGATCCCGAACCCCCTGCGCCTGGCGTGGTTCGAGACCCGGCTGACGAAGAGCCGATTCCGTCAGTGGCTCGTGAAGCCGAGGATGGAGCACCTGCTCTTCGAGATGTTCGGCAAGAACAAGCTGACGCACAAGTACCTCTACGTGACCGACGGTGGCCACTACGAGAACCTCGGGCTCCTGGAGCAGCTCCGGATGAAGTCGCGGTACATCTTCTGCCTGGACGCATCCGGGGAGCAGCAGGACGGGTTCTCGACGATCGCCGCCGCCCTGTCGCTGGCCTACAGCGAGGAGCAGATCCGGATCGAGCTCCAGCCCGAGGTCATGGCTCCCGATCCGGACACCACGAAGGCCCGGGCCGCCAACCATCAACCGCCGGTCGTGTCGAGCACCTTCTGCGTCGGCAACATCTTCTACCCCGGGGATCGCGACCAGCCGAGTGGTCGTCTGGTGATCATCAAGGCGGGCGTGCCCGCCGACGCCCCGGAGAACATCTCGGACTACCACCAGTCGAACTGGAAGTTCCCTTGCGATCCCACCCTCGACCAGCTCTACACGGCCGACCGCTTCGACGCCTACAAGGCGCTCGGGGCGTTCGCCGCCGGGCAGGCGCTGGCGTACGTGGCCGACGACTTCCAGGCCTTCCGCGAGACGGGCACGCTGAGCCCCTGGCCGAAGGGGGCCTTCGGGCCGCCGCCGGGTGCCGGCCAGCCGGCCTCTGCCCCATCGACCCCCTGAGGCCGCCGATGCGGCGTGCGGCCCCTCCGCCGGACCGCGAGGCCCCGGGCCCTACCGCCGGGGATCGGCGCCCGACGTCGCGCAGGCGATGCAGAAACGGGTGGCCGGCAACGCCTCGAGCCGGTCCCACGAGATCGGTCCTCCGCAACCCTCGCACGCCGCGTACTCGCCGCTCCCGAGCTTCGCCAGCGCCCGGTCGATGGCCTCCAGACCGGCCTCGGCGTCGGACAGGAGGGCGGTGACCCGGGCACGTTCGAAGGCCAGCGTGGAACCCTCGGGGTCGTGCTCGTCGTCGCCGTTGGCGTCCTCCGAGTCGCCGGCGAGTCCTTCGACCTCGGCCGCCAGCGACCGTACCCGCTCGGATGCCGTCGCCCGTTCCGCCTCGAGTGCCGTACGGGCGGCCGGTTGCTCCATCCCGCTACCCCTCCCGTCCCGGTCGACCGTCCCCTCAGCGCCGCGACTCGAGCA
>Ga0181528_10000577_pt1 | contig 25590 bp, 29 predicted proteins | sample PEATcosm2014_Bin_47_FD_119742 | JGI IMG/M metagenome (GOLD analysis project Ga0181528, IMG submission 119742) | Peatland microbial communities from MTU Mesocosm Facility, Houghton, MI, USA - PEATcosm2014_Bin10_10_metaG | ecosystem: Environmental > Terrestrial > Soil > Wetlands > Peat | place...
ATATCAACACGACGGCGTTCAAGGCCTCCAATACGTCCTACGCAAATAGTTTCAGCGACACCCTCCTGGCCGCATCTCCCGGATCCGATACGGGGGCGATGCAAGTGGGCACCGGCGTGCAGGTCGCCGGCGTCAATACCGACTTCACCCAGGGTTCCCTCGCGCAGACTGGCGTGACCACCAACCTCGCGGTGTCCGGCAACTGCTACTTTGTCGTGCAGAACTCTGCCACGTCCACCAACTACGCCACCCGCGACGGGACGTTTACCCTCGACTCCACCGGCAACCTCGTCAACGCGCAGGGCTACAAGGTCCTCGATTCCACCGGCACCGGCACGCCCATCTCAATCACGAACTGCGTGAGTGCGGCAGGCACTGCGATGACCTATGCCAACATGAGCTCGATCACCATCGGCCCCGATGGAACGGTCACGACCTACGATTCCGCGGGCACTGCCTACACCGGCCAGAAGGTCGGGCTGCTCAGTGTGCCCAGCCAGTCGAAACTGATGACCCAGGGCAACAATCTCTACGACTTCTCGGCCACCGGGGCCACCCTGAGCGCCAATCTGGGCGCCGCCAACACCAGCAGCCTGGGTTCCATTCAGTCCGGTGAACTCGAACAGTCCAACGTCGACCTCACCGCCCAGTTCGGCGACATGATCACCGCCCAGCGCAGCTTCGAGGCGGCCTCACGGGTCATCACCGTCTCGGACGGCATTCTGAACACAATCGTGAACATGAAGAATCAGTGAGACCTCCAGTCTCAACGCCGCGCTGCCGACCTTAGCTTTCTGAGTCATGCCTGCCAAACCCGAAGCCACTCCACCCAGCACGCCTGCAGCCCCCGCTGCCGCTGCCCCCGCCGCCGCTGCTGCCGCACCGGTCGCGGATTCTCCCAAGCGGTCATTGGTGGGTCTGCTGATGGGCTTCGCACCCGTGGCCATCGTGCTCATTGCCGCTCCCGTCCTGACCTGGGCCGTTGCGGAGTTTGTGCTGATGCCACGGCTCGAGAAACGCCTTGCGTCCGCTGTGTCAGACACCGCCGCGCCCGCGGCGGTCAGCGCACCGGCAGAAGTCGCCGCCGAGCCGAAGAAGGGTGAGCCCGGAGCCCCGCCGAACACCTTCGAGTTCAGCAATATTGTCGTCAATCTCGCCGGGACCATGGGAACCCGCTACCTCAAGACAACATTTCTGGTCACCGGCACCGAAACCGGTCTGCACACCGCTTTTGAATCCAACAAGGCCAGGCTCACCGACGTGACCCTGAACGTGCTGTCCTCCATCTCGCTGCCGGATCTCGAGGAGGCCGGCGCAAAGAATCTGATCCGGGAAAAACTGGTCGCAGCGTACAACCAGGCGCTTGGGAAGCACATGGCCGACCAGGTCTACTTTTCGGATTTCGTGGTGCAGTAACTCCCCAGCCGGCATCCGTCCAAAGCCCTCCTGATCTCGCATGAGCGACGAAGCTAACAATCCTGCAGAATCCGCAGCCGGACTCGATCAATCCGAGATTGATCGTTTGCTCACGCAGCAGATTACGGCTCCGAAGCAGCAACTCTTCCAGACGGTCGCCTCGCGCCGTTTTCTGCAGGAGAATGTCAAGATCGAGGCATATGATTTCCGCAATCCGGCGTTTCTCACCGAACTCGAGCTGCGCCGGCTCCGGCTGCTGCATGAGGATTTCATCCGTTACCTGGGGGCGCGCCTCTCGCTCTTCCTGCGCATGGAGCTCGGCTTGAAGATGGCCAAGCTGACGACACTCTCGTTCGCCAAGTTCTCCGATTCGCTCCCCAGCCCCACACACCTCTGTCTTTTCAAGGTCGAGCCGCTGCTCGGCGTCGGAATCCTCGACATCAACCCGCGGCTGGCTCTCACCATCGCAGACCGGATGCTCGGCGGTCGCGGCCACTCCGTGAAGCTGGAGCGCTACCTCACGGAGATCGAAATCGCCCTTCTCGAAGACATTATCAACATCATCCTGGAGGAGTGGTGCTCGCAGTGGAAAAACGAGCAGGAGCTGCATCCGATCATTCTCGGCCACGAAAACAACGGCCGGTTCCTGCAAACCTCTCCCAAGGATGCGGTCGTGCTCGCCCTGACCCTAGAGGCCAGCTTCGGCGACTGCTCCGAGCAGATCCAGATCGGCATCCCGTACTACACGATTGAGCCGATTGTCAGGAAAATGCAGTTGCGCCGGCAAAAGGACAACGCCACGGCCAACACCGAAAAGCAATCCCAGTGGCTGGAATCCTATGATCATATCACAATGCCGGTGCGGGCCGAATGGGAAGCCTGCGAGGTCAACCTTCGCGAAATCGTGCACCTGCGCGTCGGCGACATCATCGAACTTCCGGGCAATCTGTTTGAGGAAACCCGCATCCTCCTGAACGGCACGCCCAAATTCATCGGCAAGATCGGCCTCGAAGGCGATCATGCCGCAGTCCAGATCACCCGCAAAATCCCCTCGCCTCCCCATCATGCCAGCCCTATCGGAAGATAAGACCCTCGACATCGTCCTCGACGTCAAGGTGAAGGTAACCGTCCAGCTCGGCTCCTGCCAGCTGACCATGCGCGAAGTGCTCGAACTGTCGGCAGGTGCGGTTGTGCAACTGAATCAGCACGCCAGTGATCCGGTCGGTCTTTACGTCAACGACAAGCTCGTTGCCTACGGCGAAGTCGTCGTGGTCGAGGACAATTTTGGCATCAAGATCACCGAACTCGTGGGCTCGGAGCCGATCAAGTCCTGATCCGGGCAGCCTGACGGGAAACGCGCCTTTCACGCCAAAGCGGCGCAATCCCGTTGCCACCTAGATCCTCCGCCTGCGCCTTTCTTCGAACGCTGCACCTCATGCGCCATCTGATGCTTCTCCTGCTCTGCGCAGCCACCCTGGCCGCCGCTGATCCGCAGGCCCCAAAAGGCCCCGACACGGTGATCTATCCGCGTGCGGTGGGAGAGAACCAGGTCACCGTCGCCGACCGCAACGGTTGGGACCGGGCGCCCTGGCTTCTCGGCGCACTTGCCCTGGCGGCGGGCGGCGTCTGGTGGTTCTGGCGCAGCCGCACCCACGGGAGCCCGCACGGGCTTTCGGGGAAGAAACTTTTGATCGAGGAAACACGTTCGCTGGGAAACCGCCAGTATCTCGTGGTTGCAGCATATGAGGGAAGGAAACTGCTGCTCGGAGTGACTCCCGGCCGCATCAAGTTGCTGTGCAAACTAACGGACGACGAGGTGGACCCATGAGATCGGTCCGCGGCTGCTTCGCCTCTGCTCTGCTCGCCTGTTTGGTGGCGGTGTTTCTCACTCCCGCGGCGGTCGGACAGGCATCGCCATCCAACTTTCCGCCAGCCACGCCTGCAAGCGCTGCGGTCGGAGCGCCCGCTGCGCCGTCCGCCCCGGCGTCCACCGCAGCAACCGGGTCCAAACCGTCCGATCCATTGCGCTTCACCCTGAACCTCGAGGGAACCGACAAACCCGGAGAAGTCAGCGTCACGGTGCAGATCGTTGTGCTGATGACGCTGCTCACGCTGGCGCCTTCGCTCCTCATCCTCATGACGAGCTTCACCCGCATCGTCATCGTGCTTGGTTTCGTCCGGACCGCCATCGGCGTCCCAAACGCCCCCGCCAACCAGATCATCGTCGGCCTGTCGCTCTTCCTCACCTTCTTCATCATGACCCCGGTGTTTGACCGGATGAATACCGAGGCGATCCAGCCCTATCTTGCCGGCAAGATGACTTCGACGGACGCCCTTGATCACGCCTCGGTTCCCCTGAAGGAGTTCATGCTGCGTCAAACCCGAACTCGCGATCTCGAGTTCTTCCTCGAGCTCGGCCGGTTTGGCCCAACCCCGGTCAAGGACCTCTCCCTGCGGGTCGTCGTCCCTGCCTTTGTGCTCAGCGAACTGCAAACAGCCTTTCAAATGGGCTTCATGCTTTTTCTGCCGTTCCTGGTCATCGACTTCCTTGTATCCGCCGTGCTGATGGCTCTCGGCATGATGATGATGCCCCCCACGGCCGTGTCCCTTCCTTTCAAACTGCTCCTTTTTGTGCTCGTCGACGGCTGGCACCTGGTGGTGCGGGCGCTCGTTGAAAGCTTCCATCCATGAATCCCGACGTCGCCATCGACCTCTTCAAGTCCACGATCATCTTTGCGCTGTACGTGGTCGCCCCGTTCCTCTCCGTGATGCTGATCGTTGGCCTCACCATGAGCCTCATCCAGTCGGTGACGAGTTTGCAGGAACAGACCCTTTCCTTTGCACCAAAACTGGTCGCCTTTGCCGCGGCCGCCCTGCTGCTCGCCCCCTGGCTGCTGCGCACGCTGGTCGAGTTCACCACCTCGATTTTTGCCCGCATGAGCACGATGGGGCCGTGAAGCAATGCCCCTCGATCTGCTTTTCGCCTGGCTGATGGTCCTGCTGCGCGCCACCTCGCTCGTGGTGGTGCTGCCGACGCTCGGGGCAAAGGCGCTGCCGGTGGCGCTGCGGATTGGGTTCGCGATCTGCGTGGCAACATTGCTGTACGGCATTGTGCCGCACGCCGCGCTCGCCGGCGCCGGTTGGGGCCGGCTTGCCTATGCCGCCGGAGGCGAAGTGCTGACCGGACTCGCCATGGGCTTCGTCGGCCGCCTCGTCTTCGCGGCCGTGGAAATGGGAGGCCGCATCATTGTCACCGAAATCGGTCTCAACGCGGGCCCGGGGTTCGACGTTCCGACACCCGACCACGAACCGCTGCCCGCCTTCCTCTCGATGTTCGCCGGCATGTTGTTCTTCCTCTTTGGCGGCCATCTCTCGGTGCTCCGGGCGTTCGCACGGTCCTTCGATTTCGCCGCAGCGGGCGCGCCCGGGTTTAGCGTCGACGCGGCGGAAACCATCGTGCGGCTGACGGCAAGTTCCGTCGACCTCGGGGTGCGCATAGCCGCGCCGTTCCTCGCGCTGAACTTCCTTACAAACCTTGCCTTCTCGATTCTCGGGCGCGCCGTGCCGCGGATGGGCGTGTTTGTCCTCAGTTTTCCAGTACGCGTGATCATGGGCACGCTGATGTTTGCCGGCTCGGGTGCGCTGTTCGCGCGGTACTTCTTCGGCGAATTCGACGCCCTGCCGTGGCGCATGCTGCAGCTGATAGCCGTTCATTAGATTCCCCCCGAACGCCACCCACCCCGGCTTTTCTGACAAAATCGCCGCGCCGTTCTTGCGCACTTGGACCTCGTTTGAGCACATTCAGGCTGCGCCAGCAGCCCGGATGTGTCGGCCGGCAGACTCGGCCCAAGAGTCGTCAACAGTCTGCACGCAAGCTGCCAAGCTGCGTGCGAAACATCCGGGCTAGCCTCTGCAACCGAGGCGGCAGAAATTGCCGATGGCCTCGGGTCCGCGGTGTGCATGTCGGTCCATAAACACGCTCCAGATCGATTTAGCGTTAATAATATATTGTCTATAAACATCTTACTGCTGTTTTCTCACCCTTGGCATCCACGGTGCTATTGAGGCACGGATGGCTGAGAACGACCAAGACCAAAAGACCGAACAGCCAACGGGGAAACACCTCAGCGATGCGATCGAACAGGGCAAGTTTGCGCGATCACCTGAGCTGAATCTCGCGTTTACGCTCGCTGCGACGCTCGGTGTGATCGCACTCACCGCCACGTCCGCCTCCCGCGAGATTGCGAACCTGATGGTGAACACGCTTTCGCATCTCGGTTCAGCGGATGTCACCATCGACACGGCTTCGACAGCGTTTGACACGGCGGTCGCCGCCACCGCCCGCGTGTTGCTCCCGCTCCTGGTTGCCTGCTCCGGGGCAGCCCTCCTTGCAGGTGGAATTCAGAGCGGATTTCAGCTCACGCCGAAGGCTTTTGGATTCCACTTTGAGCAACTCAACCCCGTCGCCGGTTTCACCCGGATGTACCAGAAGTCCATCCTGGTCCACTTTGGGATCGATGTGCTCAAGCTCTTCGCCGTGGCGGCCGCCTTGTACGGCGCCGTCAAGACGGTGGTGAACGACCCCTTGTTCCAATCCCCCGTCGAGACCGCGTATCTTGGCCGGTTTCTGCTGCAGGCGACGCTCGCATTCCTGAGCCGCCTGCTCCTCGCGCTCGGTGTCATCGCCGCCGTCAGTTACGCCTACGAACTCTTCAAGACCCGGCAGGAAAACATGATGACCCGCCAGGAAGTGAAGGATGAGCACAATAACATGGAAGGTAATGCGATGCTCAAGGCCGCGCAGCGACGGCTCGGGCGCCGCCTGCTCCGCCGCCAGATGCTTTCCGCCGTGGCCACGGCCGACGTGGTGGTGACCAATCCGACCCATTTTGCGGTGGCCCTCAAATACGAGCGCGGAATCGACAACGCCCCGGTGGTGCTCGCGAAAGGGGAAAATCTCTTTGCACAGCGGATCAAGGCCATCGCCGCCGAGTACGAGGTGCCAACCGTGGAAAATCCGCCGGTGGCGCGCGTCCTTTATTCCCTCGGCAGCGTCGGCGAAACGATTCCCTCCCAGCTTTATCAAGCCGTCGCTGAAATCCTCGCGGTGGTGTATCGCACCCACCGCTACTACTTCTATCGCCTGAAGTCCCGCCGGACGCAGGCCGCAGGATGAGCTGAGCCATGCCTACTTCAGCCTCAGCCCAACTGAATCGCCTCCTGCAGCGCGCCGACCTGCTGTTCACCTTCGCGCTGTTCGGCACCGTCCTCCTGCTCATTCTGCCCGTCCCGGCATTTCTGCTCGACACGCTGCTCGCGCTCAACATCGGCATGTCGCTGCTGGTCCTCCTGATGGTCGTCTACGTGAAGGATCCGCCGGAGTTCTCCGGCTTCCCCACGATCCTGCTGACGCTGACCCTCTTCCGGCTCTCGCTCAACATCAGCTCGACACGGCTCATCCTGGTGCACGGCTACGCGGGCCACATCATCGACTCATTCGGCCGGTTCGTCGTCCAGGGCAACTTCGTCGTGGGCGCCGTCGTCTTCTGCATCCTCGTGGTGATCAATTTCGTCGTGATCACGAAGGGCGCGGGACGCATCGCCGAGGTGTCCGCCCGGTTCACCCTCGACGCCCTGCCCGGCAAACAAATGGCGATCGATGCCGAACTCAACGCGGGCATCATCGATGAAGTCACCGCCACGGCCCGGCGCGTGAAGGTCCAGAAAGAGGCGGACTTCTACGGCGCAATGGACGGAGCCTCGAAATTCGTGCGTGGTGACGCCGTCGCCGGCATCCTCATCACGCTCGTCAACATCCTCGGAGGTTTTGCCATCGGCGTCTTCCAGATGGATCTCTCGCTCGCCGAGTCGATCCAGAAGTTCACGCTGCTCTCCATCGGCGACGGTCTGGTCGCGCAGATCCCGGCCCTCGTCATTTCCGTCGGCGCCGGCATCCTCGTAACGCGGGCGACGGAGAATGCCAACCTCGGCACGAGCATCGGCCGGCAGCTCATGCATTATCCGCGGGCCATCGGCATCGCGGGTGCCATGCTCGCGTTCTTCGGACTCCTGCCGGGCATGCCCCTCGTCCCGTTCCTCGGTCTCGCGGCCCTTGCCGGGTATGTCTCCCACTCGCTGCGAAAGGTCGATGGCGCCATTGACGAACTGGCCGCGACTCCCGCAGCCCGAACCTCCACGAAGGGCGCTGCAGCCGGCAAGGGCAAGGCACCCGCCGGCGCGCCCGCCGCCGCCGTCTCCCCGGCAGCCGAGGACATCCGCAAACTCGCCGACATCGACGTCTTCGCAATCGAGATCGGCTATGGATTGCTCAGCCTCGCCGATGCCAAGACAAATGGCGACCTCCTCGCACGCATCACCGGCGTGCGCCGCTCGCTGGCCCGGGAACGCGGCGTGATTGTGCCGCCGATCTCCGTCCGCGACAACCTCGAGCTCGAGGCCAACGACTACCGCTTCCTCCTGCGTGGCAAGAGCATCGCCCGCGGCCAGATCATGCCCGGCCGCTGGCTGGCCATGAACGTCACCAATAGCAACGTCCGCCTGCGCGGCGTCCCGACGCACGAGCCCGTCTTCAACCTCGACGCAACCTGGATCGCCGAGGAAGAGAGAAAGACCGCCGAGATCAACGGCTTCACCGTGGTGGACGCCCCGTCGGTCCTCGTCACCCACCTGTCCGAGGCGCTCAAGGGCGCCGCGCACCACCTCCTCGGCCGCCAGGACGTCCAGGTCCTCGTCGATCATCTCAAGGAATCGCATCCGGCGCTCGTCAGCGAACTCCTCCCGGACCTGGTCAACCTCGGCATCATCCAGCGGGTCCTCCAGAACCTGCTGCGCGAAAATGTGGCGGTCCTCAACCTCCCCCTGATCCTCGAGTGCATCGCCGATTTCGCCCCGCTCTCCAAGAATCCGGATGACCTTTCGGAGCTCGTGCGGCGCCGGCTCGGTCTGTATTTTATTCCTGAATACGAAAACCGCCCCGGCTCGATCAAGGCGATCACCCTCGATCCCCGCATGGAGCAATGGATCGCCGGCAAGGTGCACCGCACGCCGTCGGAAATCGGCCTCGCGCTCGATCCTGCGACCGGACGCTACCTGCTGGAGGAACTCGGGCGCCGGGCGGGCGAACTCGTCAAGCAGAGCCTGCCCGCGGTGCTCGTGGTGTCGTCGGAGGTCCGCCTGCCGATCAAGCGCTTCTTCGAGCCGTCCCTGCCGCGCCTGGTCGTGCTTGGTTTCCAGGAACTGCCACCGGCCACCGAGATTGAGAACGTCGGCATCGTCCCGCTGGCGGCGAACCTCATGCGACAGCCGGAACCCGCCCTCAAGGCCGCCTGAACCCCAGCGATCCCCTTCCCGTGCCCGCCCTCACCTCCAGCTCCAACGCCTCCTGCTACCGGTTCATCGTGGACTCGGCGGACGAGGCTGCCCGTCTGATCCGGGAAAAGCTCGGCGCCAATGCCCGCGTTCTCTCCGTGCGCGCGGTCGGCGAGACCGGCTGGCGCGGTTTGCTCGGCAAATCCCGGCTCGAGGTTGTCGCCCAGGTCCCCGCGGCAGATCCGTCGCCGGACGAGCCGCGCGACGCCGCCACCACCGCCCCGGGCGACGCCGCCTCCAGGCCCGGGACCGATGACTTTACGCGACGCAACGGCGAGGGCGCCTCCGGTTCCCGAACGCAGCCTTTCCAGATCCGTCTGCCGGAGCTGCTCCGTCGCTCAGGCTTCAGCGACGTCTTCATGAACCGCCTGGCAACGACGCCCGCCTGGAGCGACATGGAGGCGCGCCCGCTGCACCAATCGCTCGTGCATGTCGCGGACGAACTCCGCCGCCATGCGGCCACGCGCCCCGCACGGGCGCTGCCTTCACGGGCTGCATTTTTTGGACCGGCGGGAGTCGGTCGCACGACGGCGCTGTGCAAATGGCTCGCCACGGATGTTTTTCGCCACGGGCGCAGCGGACGCGTCGTGCACGTGGAATTCGACCGCCCGAATCCGGCCGAGCAACTGGCGGTCTTTTGCGAAGCGCTTGGTCTTTCCTACGAACACTATCCGGTCTCCCTGTCGGCACCCGGTTCCGAGTTCGTCTATCTTGATCTGCCCTCCCTGTCGCTCCGCCGTCCGGCCGACAACACCGCGCTGGCTTCGTTCTTCTCCAAGGAAGCAATCGAGGGGCGCGTGCTCGTGCTCAACGCAACCTGCGACGCCTCCACACTGCGCGAGGCCTACGCGGCCGGACGCGGACTGGGCGCCACGCACCTCGTGTTCACCCATCTCGATGAGCTGACCCAATGGGGCAAGCTTTGGGACTACCTGCTCGACGACACTCTTCAGCCGCTGTTCCTCGCCACGGGTCCCTCGCTGACCGGCGACTGTGAAGAGGACGTTCACGGAACCATCCTGCATCGCACCCTCCCCGGCGCATGACCACTGCCCCTTCGTCCACGTCATGAAATCTCTTTTTCTCGCCGGAGGCTTCGCCGGTTTCGCCCTCAGCTCCCTCGCCGGTTTCCTCGCCGGAAGGGCTCCGGATCTGATTTTGCGGGATGCTGCGATCGGCTGCCTTATTGGTGCACTGCTCGTGCGCTGGTTCTGGGGCGTGCTGCTCCGCGGATTCCACGAGACGCTTGTTGCCCGCCGCCACGCAGCAGAGGCGGCCGCCGCGCAGGAGAGCGCCCGCACCGCGAAGAACAGCCAGGCCCAGAAACCCACTTCCGCGTCCAGCCCCTCGGCTGCCGCGCCCGCGTCCCGCTCCATCCCTTTGGTGTCACCCAAGCCAGCCATCCGCTAACCCAGACCCGCTATGAATCAACCCTCTGCCACCGTTGTTGCCGAAAAGGCGGCCCCCAGCGTCGCTTGGCGCGCTTATCAGGGCGTATCCACCAAGCCTATCGACGAACGCGAACTGATCGAACGGTATCTTCCTCTCGTCCGCAATGTCGTGGACCGGATCAAGCTCAACCTCCCCGCCCACGTCGACGTCGATGATCTCTACAGCGTTGGAGTGACCGGCCTCATCGCAGCGGTCCACAAATACGACCCGACGCAGGACAGCACGTTCGCAGCGTACGCCACGATGCGCATACGCGGCGCCGTCCTCGATGAGCTCCGCCGCCTGGATTGGTGTCCCCGCCGGGCCCGCGCAAAGGCGCGCAAGATCAAGGAGGTCATCAACGAGATCGAACAGTCCACCGGCAGCCCCGCCGAGGAGCAGGAGATCCAGCAGCGCCTTGGCCTTACCACCAAGGAGTTCAACCGCTGGATGGAGGAGGCCCGACCGGTCACCTTCGTGGCGATCGACGGTCCTGCAGACGAAGACCACGAAGGCACGTCGCTCCACGAAGTCATCGCGGATGAGAACAATGTGCTCACCCGTGACCGGATGGAACATGAAGAATTGCTTCAACTTGTCGCTCAACGAATCCAGCAACTGCCCGATATTCCCAGAAAGATCCTAGCCATGTATTATTTCGAGAACATGCGTCTGGCCGAAATCGCCACGGTCTTTGGCCTGACCGAGTCGCGAATCTGCCAGATCCACTCTCAAACGGTGCTGGCGTTGCGGGCCACTCTGCAGCGGCAACGCAGCCTTTGACAGCGGAAATAGATGCTGGTCCTCATCGGAGTTTTCCTGGTCATCGGAGCGACGGTTGGCGGATTCATGCTGGCCGGAGGGAATCCGCTGGTGCTGCTCCACGTCTCGGAGTTTGTCGTCATCGGCGGCATCTCGGTCGGGATTCTGATCATCGCCAGCCCGAGCCATGTTCTCCAGGATGTGGCCACCAAGATCCGGCTCGCGTTCTTTGCCAAGAAGCCGGACAGGGACCAGTACTTCGATTTGCTGAAGCTCCTCTATGAGATCTTCATGGTGGGCCGGCGCAACGGCCTGATCGCACTGGAGGAGCACGTCATGGACCCGGGAAAGAGCGCGATCTTCGCGCGTTATCCCGGGGTCACGGCCAACAAGGAGCGGATGGAATTTCTCATCAGCGGACTGCGCCCGGTCATCGACGGCAAGATCAAGCCGGATCAGCTCGAAAACCTCATGACCGCCGAGCTCGACGCCAAAGGCGAGGAGGCCGACCACCCGGTGCACGTCCTGAACATGGTCGGCGACTCGCTGCCGGGCATCGGAATTGTTGCCGCGGTTCTTGGCATCATCAACACGATGGCCGCCATCGCCGACGGCCCCGCGGTCGTTGGCGAGCGCGTGGCGGCCGCGCTCACCGGCACATTTCTGGGTGTCTTCGGCGCCTACGGATTCGTAAATCCCATCGCGACCCGCATCAAATTCAACAACGCGCACGATCAGCAATATCTGCGGTGCATACTCGCCGCAGTCGCCGGATTTGCGAAGGGCCTCGCTCCAATCACCGCCGTGGAGATCGCCCGCCGCTCACTCGACAGCAGCGTGCAGCCAACCGCCGAGGAACTTGAGGCTGCCGTCAAGGGACTGACGGGCACGGGGCGGTAAGGAGGAACCCGTGGCCAGAAAAAAAGAAGCCCACCACGGCGGCGCCTGGAAGGTGGCCTATGCCGACTTTGTCACCGCCATGATGGCTCTCTTCATGGTGCTGTGGATTTCCGCCCAGGACAAAAAGATCCTCATCGCCACCTCGCGGTATTTTCAAAACCCGTTCAAGGCCGCCCTCTCGGCCACCGCCGGAGTGATGCCCTTCGACACGAACAAGATCGCCAAGGACTCGGGCAACGAAGAGTCCAGCGGCAGTGACACCAACAGCAACAAGAGGATCGAATTCACCTTCCTCAACTCTCTCGCGAAGGACTTCTACCGTCTGTTGCACCTCGACGAGAATCTGGCTGACAAACCCATCGACATCCAGGTGACAAGCGACGGGCTGCGGGTCACCGTCTTCGATCATCCCACCAAGCCGGTCTTCAAGCCAAACAGCGCCGACTTCACGGAGTGGGGACAGTTTCTCATGCAGAATCTCGCGTGGATGATCGAGCGGAACAAATTCAACGTGGTCGTCGACGGCCACACCCGCGCAGGCATCACCTATGCCCGCTCCGACTCGGGCGCCTGGGAGCTCTCAACCGAATGCGCGCATGCCGCCCGCCGATCCCTGACCTACTACGCCGTTGCGCCTTCCCAAATCGAGAGAGTTTCCGGGTACGCAGACACCCAGCCGCTCCCAGGGCTTGCCCCCGGCGCTGAAGCGAATCAACGGATCACCCTCAGTCTTTCCATGAACCGCACCAAGTCCGCGGACGGCCCCCAGAACGCCGACGGCGATTCCGCTTCGACCACATCCAGGAGCGCATCCGACCACGCTGCCTCCGCAAACACGCCGAAACTTTTGCTCTTCCCCACGCCAAATTCGGCCCCCTCAAAATGAAACATTACCTGCACGGCCGGGTTCAAGTCCCTGATGAAACGTTGTCAGCCCCGTCCCTTCCTGCCGACAGACTTCGGATCGCAGCCTTCGAAAACGCACCCGCGAACTCGAATATCGAGGTGATAAAACAGGGCGACAAGGTCACCCGCCTGATCGTCACCTGCACCTGTGGCGAGCGCATAGAAATAGAATGCCTGTATCCGGCCTCGGGCTGACGCCAAAACGGGAGCGATCTGTGGCCGCAAGCCGCAGATGACAGGAAGCGAGCTTGCCCCACGACATGCTCGGGGGCCTTGAGCGAGGTCGAAGGGCGAGCGCGCTTCCTATTATTTGGATCAATCCGCCTTGGCCGAACTCATGCGGTCGGACTGCGCCTCACGAATGATACCGGCGGTCACCGAATGGTGCGTAGATCCGGCGCTTGTCGCCTGGCCACGGACGTATGGGCGATTGGCGTGCCGGCAAGCGGCAGCCCTACAATTGGGGAAACGGCTCGCCGACAAGCGGCGGCCCTACATCCGACGGCATCGTCACGGCTGAGCCGTCTCCATGATTGTAGGAAGCGAGCTTACTCGCGATTCAGAGGAGAACATCGCCCGCAAGCGGGCATCCTACGCGGTCACATGCTTCCATCAACATTGCGAGTGAGACAGCCTCATTTTGCATGGATACGGCTTCGTGCCAGCCCATCGACTCGGAGTTCTTGTCGACCGAAATTCCGCCGTCGGGGAATCCACTCCTCGCCCCCTAGAGCGCTATGGGGCGATTAGGCAATTTCTGCCTACGCCGACGCTACCGATTTAGTATATTGATAGTTAACATGTTACGAATCTGGCATTCCCAGTGCTTTACTGGCTCCGACCATGAATGTCGGCCTCTATCAAAGTGCAGCTTCGCTCTCAGCTCTAGAGCGGTGGCAGGAGGCAGTCTCCCAGAATATCACCTCCAGCGAGGTGACGGCTTACAAGAAACGCACCGTTTCTTTTAACGGGCAGGACAGCGGGCAGTTTATGCCGGACCCCGCAGCGCGCCTTGATGATGGAAACAGCCAGCCTGCAACATTTCCGGTCGCGTCTTCCTCAATCAATTTCCAACCCGGCGAGACAAAGCCCACCGGACGAAAACTCGACGTTGCCCTCCAAGGCGAAGGTTTCTTTCAGGTCCAGCTGCCCGACGGCACGACCGGTTACACCCGCACAGGCGAATTTCAGTTGACCGCCGATCGCTCGGTCGTGACCGGTCAGGGAGCCAAGGTGCTTCTCGCCGGTGGCAGCCCGCTTCAGCTCAATCCCGGACAGGCGGAGCTGCTGATAAAGCCGGACGGCACGGTATCCCAGGGCGGCACCTCCCTGGGCAAACTTTCGATCCAGACCTTTGCGAACAACGCACAGCTCGTGCCGCTCGCAGCCGGCCTGTTCGCAGCCCCGGCGGGAGTGGAACCAACCGCCGTCGCCCAGCCCGCGGTAATTCAGGGCAGTCTCGAATCCAGCAATCTCACGTCGCTGCACGAAATGGTCGACCTCGTGACCATCTCGCGCGCGTACGAAGCCAACCAAAAGGTCATCACCAGCAATGACGACCTTCTCGACAAGACGATCCAGGCCTTCGGCTAATCCTCACTATGAATCTTTCGCTCTACTCGGCCGCAACCGGCATGGAGGCCCAACAGATGAACCTCGATACGATCGCCAACAATCTGGCGAACGTGAACACGCCCGGATTCAAGCGCAGCAAGATTGAGTTCCAGGACCTGCTTTATCAAAAGCCGCGCGCAGCCGGGGCTGACTCAGGCGGAGGCAACCTGGTTCCCACCGGAATAGAAATCGGCAACGGCACCCGGGTTGCATCGACCGCCAAGGATTTTACCCAGGGGCAGTTGACCTCCACGGGCGGCAATCTTGACCTGGCTCTCCAGGGCGACGGTTTCTATGAGGTGCAGCAGCCCGACGGCACCACGGCTTACACTCGGGATGGTTCGCTGAAGCTCAACGCCAGCGGTCAGGTGGTCACCAGCGACGGCCTTCCCGTGCTCAGCGGATTTCAGGCCATTCCCGTCGGCACGACTTCGATCAATGTCTCGCAAACCGGCATGGTTTCCGTCCAGAGCGCCTCCGGGACGCAAACCTTCCAGCTTACGCTCGCTCGTTTTGCCAATCCCAGCGGCCTCCAGAGCCTGGGCGGCAATCTCTATGCGCAGACCACAGCAAGCGGCACGGCCGAGACGGGTCAGCCCGGCGTTCAGGGATTTGGCACGGTCATGCAGGGCTATGAGGAGTCCTCCAACGTCAATCTTGTCTCAGAGATGGTCAGTCTCATCACCGCGCAGCGCGCCTATGAGATCAACTCCAAGTCGATCCAGGCCTCCGACGAAATGCTGCAGAACGTCGCCCAGATGAAACGCTGATCCCTGCCATGATCCGTCCCAACCTCTGGTCGCGCTCCCTCGCCTTTTTGCTGCTCGCCATCTCGGCCGGCGGCATGGCGGCCCAGCCCGCCCCTGCCCCGCAACCCGCGGTCGCCAGCGCACCGAGCGACGCATTGCTGGCCGAGCTCAGCCGCGCGATTGCCGATCACTTTCATGCCACCGGAGAACTCCAGCTCGATACCGTGCGTGCGTGGGGACTGCCCGTCATTCCCGAGGGAACTTCGCCACGGCTGGTCGTCACGGAGTTCCCGCCCGCGCTGGCGTCCTCCATGTTGATCCGCTGCCGGTTCGAAACCGGTTCCACCGCGCCTGCTCCATGGTCGATCTCCGTGCATGCCCAGCTCTGGGCCGATGTCTGGGCCGCGCAGGAGCCGATGGAAACGGGCGAGCTCTTCAATCCCGGCAAGCTGACACAGCAGCGCTGCGACGTTTTGCACGAACACGACGCATTGCCGGCGACGTTCAACGACCGCGACTACCTCCTCACGAGGGCCGTCCCCGCGGGGCGCCCGCTCGTCTGGCGCGACCTTGCGCGCCGCCCTCTCGTCCGCAGGGGCGAAACGGTGGAAGTCAGCGCCATCGATGGGTCGCTCACCGTGACCGTCAAGGCGCTCGCGATCCAAAACGGCGGGCGCGGCGACCTCATTCTCGTCAGGAACATCGATTCCAAAAAGGAATTCACCGCCGTGGTTGTCGACGAAAACCGCGTGCTGGTTCGATTCTAAGGATTGGCATGAAGACCACCCCAACATCCGCTCTTCTCCTCGCGTTCGCACTCTCATGCGCCTGTGCCCATGGAGATTCCTTGTGGACCAGTTCCCTGCAGGGCGAACACGGACTCACCGCCGACCGCAAGGCAAGTCGCACGGGGGACATTCTGACCATCATCGTGGCAGAAAACGCAACGGCCTCCAATTCGCAGCAGCGCAAAGACAGCCGCACCTCGGCGCTCCAGGACAGCATCGGTCAGTTTCTGTTCAGCCCCTCCGCGAGCAAGCTCGGCACCCACAATGGAGTGCTTCCCTCCATCAATATCTCGGGTTCGTCCAGTTTCAACGGCGGCGGCCAGGTCAATAACAGCCAGACCGCAACCGCCAGTGCCGCCGTGCTCGTGATCGATGTGCTGCCCAATGGCAATCTCGTGATCGAGGGCGTCCACCTGGTCACTTTCGCCGGCGAGACGCAGTACGTCGTCCTGCACGGCCTTGTCCGGCCGGACGACGTGGCGTCGAACAACACAATCCTCTCCAGCAACATAGCGGACGCCCGGATCGAGTTCTACAACAAGGGTTCGCTGACCGACATGCAAAACCGCGGCTGGCTTAGCAAGGCCTACGAGAAACTCCGCCCGTTCTGAGGAAACCGCGAAAGCCTGAAATGCTGAACGGCTGAAATGAAACACTCCTTACAGATGCTCCGCTCCTGGCACGGCCGCTCCTTCATACGAACGCCGCGCGACGCTCGCCCTGCCGCGCGCTCGTTTTTCAGCATTTCAACATTTCATCGTCTCAGCATTCTCTTGCTCAGTCTTTCAGTCCTGTCCGGTTTGAGCCCTTCCCTCCGCGCGGCACGCATCAAGGATCTCACCCTGGTCGAAGGCGGGCGCGACAACCAGTTGATCGGCTACGGGCTTGTTGTCGGACTTGCCGGGGATGGCGACAGCACCTCGCAGGCCACGCTCCAGAGCGTCGCCAACGCACTGCAGCGCTTCGGTCTTATCGTGCCCTTCGACCAGATCAAGTTGAAGAACACCGCTGCGGTCATGGTCACTGCAGACATCGGACCCTTCCTTCGACCCGGCGCCCGCATCGACCTGGTGGTCGCGTCGCTCGGAGATGCCAAGAGCCTTCAGGGCGGCGTGCTTTTGCAGACCCCGATGCTCGGCGCGGACGGTCGCGTCTATGCCGTCGCCCAGGGGCCGGTAGCGGTCGGCGGCTTCTTGGGCGGAACCGGCGGGGCCGGCGGCTCGACCGTCCAGAAGAACCATCCGACCGTCGGCACGATCAGCAACGGTGCGATCGTCGAACGCGAGATTCCAACTTCCTTCGTCGGCCCGCAAGGACTTCACCTGCTCCTGCGCGACCCTGATTTTACGTCTGCAGCCCGCATGGCCAAGGCCATCAATGCAGTTTATCCTGGCACCAGCGAAGCACAGGACGCCGCCACGATCTCCGTGCGCCTGCCTTCCGAATTCAAGGGCCACGAGGTCGACTATGTGGCGGCGCTCGGGGCGATCGACATGACGCCGGATGTCGCGGCACGCATCGTCATCAACGAACGCACGGGCACCATTGTTGCCACGTCCACCGTGCGAATTTCGCAGGTTGCGATCAGCAACGGCTCTTTGACGATCACCGTTGCCTCGACACAAGGTGTCAGCCAGCCCAATGCGTTCAGTTCCGGCACGACCACCGTGGTGCAGGGCACGACCACCGCTGTCGATGAAGTGAAGGGCAGCTTCAAGGTCGTGAATGAGCTTCCGTCCATCGAAAGACTGGCTGCCGCCCTGAACGCCCTTGGCGTCTCGACGCGCGACATGACCGCGATCTTCCAGACCCTGAAACGTTCCGGCGCCCTCCAGGCCGAACTCATCATCAATTGATCGTGCAAGTCTCCCCGATCACTTCATCTCCGCCGGTTGCCGATCCGACCCGTCTCGCCGATCGTCTGAGCCAGATGTCGCCCGCGGAGCAGCGTCATGTGGTCGCCCAGCAATTCGAGGCCATTCTTCTGCGCCAGCTGCTCGGCCCCGCCCTTCAATCCATGCCGGGAGCCGGAAACGGAATGTACAGTTACATGCTCACCGATGCGTTCGCCCAAAAGCTCAGCGCCGGACGCGGCATGGGCCTCGCGAGCATTCTTGAGCGCCAGTTCACACCCAAGGGCGAATCTGCGCCCGTCTCCCCGGCATCCGCCGCCACCGTATCATCGAACGGCAAGAAATCCACCGCCCCATGACCATGAACATCACCTGGGAACATATTGCCCAGTGTCTGCGCAACGAGGTGCAGGAATACGGTGACATGCTGCGCCTGTTCGAGGAACAACAGGAGTGCGTTTTCAACCGCGATCCCGGTCGGTTGCTGCAACTCATCGAAGTCACCAAGGACGCAACCCAGCGGGCCGAAGACGCCCGTCGTGAACGCGAACAATGTGTCAGCTCGTTCGCCGCAGGACTGGGCCGCGGGGCCGATGTCACCTTGCGGTCGCTTCTGCCCTTCATCGACTGCGAAGCCCGCCCGCTGCTGCAAGCGCTCATCGACGAAGTCAACCGCCTCGTCCACCGCGTGCGTCGCATCACCCGCCAAAATCACCTGCTGCTCTCACGCACCGTGCAACTCCACCAGGGGTTGCTGCGCCAGTTCTACCCCGGGGCGTTCACCTCGACCTACTCTGCCTGCGGACGCGTTTCGGTGGCGCCTGCCTCGTCGCTTCCAGCGTACCGCGTTGCAGGCTGAGCGCGGCCACCGCTCCCACTGAGCCAAACCCCAGATCACGGCCTCCCCCATGTCTCTCTTCACCAGTCTCACCAGCGGCACCGCCGCGCTCAATGCACAAAGCTACGCATTGCAGGTGACGGGCAAGAACATCGCCAACGTCAACAATACGAATTATTCCCGGGAGACTGCGAACGTGACCTCGGGCCCGGGCACCCAAACCGCGGTGGGTTATTCCTCTTCAAACCTCCAGGTTCAGTCGGTCACCCAGGTCCGCAGCGCCTATCTTGACCAGCAGGTGACCCAGGAAACTTCGATCACCTCGGCCCTTGCCGCCGAACAGTCCGCCTTGCAACAGGCCGAAGCCAGCCTCGGCGAAACCGTGAGTTCCGGGACCAGCGCCAGTACCGGCGCCAACAGCGGCGCCAGCCTCTCGTCCCAATTGACCGGCCTGTTCAATGCCTTTCAGGGACTTGCCGCCAGTCCCACGGATTCGGGAGCGGCGCAGAATGTCGTGCAGAGCGCTGCCTCGTTATGCGACCAGTTGAACCAGACCGACTCGAATCTCGCCCAGATCCAAACGGGCCTCAACTCGCAAATCCAAGGCTCCGCCGCCAGCATCAATTCGCTGCTCTCTTCCATCGCGGGCCTCAACTCCCAGATCGCAGCCAACGAGGCCGGCCAGCCGGGCTCCGCCGTTGACCTCAGGGATCAACGACAGGCGGACCTCAATTCCCTCGCGGCCGCGATGTCCTTCACCACATCCACGGGAAACAACGGCCAGCTCCAAATCTCCGCAACCGACGCCAATGGCAACGCCGTCCCGCTCGTCGACGGCGGCACCGTCAGCAATACCGTCGCATTCAACGGCACTGCGCTCACCGCGGGCGGAACCGCGCTCTCGCTCACAGGCGGCTCCGTGCAAGGCGCCATCAATGCCCGCGATGGCGGAATTCAAACCCTGCGCAACGGACTCGACGCCCTCGCGAAGCAGGTCGTGACTTCGGTGAACGCCGCCTACAATCCGACCGGGACGACAGGAAACTTCTTCGCAGCCGCCGGAACCACGGCCGCGACAATCGCGCTTGATCCCTCTCTCACCAGCAGCACCCTGACGGCCGGTCCCAGCGGCAATGCCGGCGACAACACCACCGCCGTGGCCGTGGCCAACCTGGCCAACCAATCGTTTTCCACCAGCAGCGGGGATTTCATCGACGGCACCATGACCCAGTCCTACGCCAACACGGTCAGCGCTTTCGGCCAGACCATCTCGGATCTCAACAACCAGGTGGAAAATCAGACCGCTGTGCAAACCCTGGTGACGTCGCAGCAGCAGAGCGTCAGCGGCGTCAACCTCGACGAAGAGACCACCAATCTGATGATGTACCAGAAGGCCTACCAGGCTTCCTCGCAATTCATCAACATCATCGACGGTCTTCTGAACAACCTGATCCAGATCGGCAGCAGCCTCTCATAACCCCCGCAGCCCATGCGCATAGCCACCAACATGCTTACCGGCAACGCGGTCAGCCAGATCCAGAACCTTACCGGAAACCTGTCCACGCTTCAAACCGAGGTCTCCACGGGACAGCGGGTCTCGCAGCCGGAGGACGATCCAGCCGCAGTCGGGCAGTTGATCAATCTTCAGTCGCAGCAGCAGCAGCTCGCCCAGTTTCAAAAGAACGCAAGCACCGCGCTCGAGATCAGCCAGGCCTCAACGTCCGCCCTCACGAATCTGAAATCCCTTTCCGACAACGCGGCGGAAATCGCAACAACAGGCTCCAGCACAGAGAGCAGCACGAGCGCGGCCGCCTACGCGACCGAGGTCAATCAATTGATCGAGCAGGCCGTGCAATCCGCCAACGCCTCCCTGAACGGAAGCTACCTGTTCGGTGGCACCGCCTCGCAAACCGCGCCGTATCAGGTTCAGCGCGACGCAAGCGGCGACATCACGCAGGTCACCTACAATGGCAGCAGCTCCTCCGCCTCCATCCCTCTCTCCGACTCTTTCAGCGCCTCGCCCTACACCGGCAGCACGACCAATCAGGGTTTGGCGGATTTCGTGAACAACTTGGTCTCTCTTCGCGACGCGCTGAACAACAACGACTCGTCGACCGTCGCCACCGTCTCGAGCAGCCTGCAAACGACTGAGAACACCATCATCGAATCGATCAGCCAGCAGGGTGCCGTCCAGAGCGGAATCCAAACCCTCCAGAGCCAGCAAACGACAAACGCCACAAACCTGGATTCCCTGGTCTCCGGCAACCGGGATGCCGACATAGCGCAGGCCATGACCCAGTTGAGCCAGGCACAGGTCGCCTACCAGGCCGCTCTCCAATCCACCGCCACGATCATGAGCAAGTCTTTGATCAACTATCTTTAATCCACCTCCCTTCATCGCCCATGAAAGTCGCCATTGATCTTCCTTCAGAGGCCGTCGGAGCCTCTCCCGCCAACATGGTCACCCTGCCATTTGGCCTGGTCGGCTTCCCCAACCACAAGCGCATGGAACTGGCCTACCTGCCGGAACAGCTGCCGTTCCTGTGGATGCGCCTCCACGAACCGACGCCGCTTCACTTCATCGTCATCGAACCCGGCCGGATCATGAACGATTACGAGCCGGAGCTTTTCGACGAGGATGCCGCGGCCCTTGGCTTGACCCGCCAGGAGGACGCCCTCGTCCTCAATATCGTTTGCGTACAGCCGGACCGGCCGCTCGAAGCCACGGTCAATCTCGTCGGTCCCGTCGTGATCAACCGGCGTCTGGGAATCGGAAAGCAAGTCGTGCTTGCCAACCACACGCACTTCAGCGCCCATCATCCCCTCATCCATCCCACGGAAGCGTCTGTCTCTGCCCAATCCTGACCGCCATGCTTGTCCTCACGCGCAAAGTCAACGAATCGATCGTGATCGGCGGAACCATCGAGATCCGCATCAACCGCATCGACGGTGACACCGTGAAGATCGGCATCGAGGCCCCTCGCGAGATTCCCATCTTCCGCAAGGAGGTGCTGACGGAAATCGCAAAATCCAATCGCGAGGCAAGCCTGACAACCTCCGGTCAGCAGCCACCCTCTGTCGGACTGCCACAACTTCCGCCGCGCACAACACCGCCTGCCTCAACTTCAAAGAATCCATGAGCACGATCTCTTCCAGTCTTCAGACATTCCAAGGCCCCGTCACCCTGGACCGCAATCAGGACGTGCTCAACAACGCGCTGACGTCCCTTTCGTCGGGCACAAAGACCGACAACGTTGCCGGCGACCCGGTCGGCACCGGCGTTGCCAACGCATTGACGTCGCAGAACCAGCGGCTGAACGCCGTCGTCTCGAACATCCAAAACGCGGTTTCCTATACCCAGACCGGCTCGAGCATCCTGGACAACGTTGCGAGCGTCCTCAGCCGAATGAGCCAGCTCATCGTGCTTTCCCAGGATCCGACGATGAACGCAGGCGACATCGCCAACAACCAGGTCGAGTTCCAGGGTCTGCAAAACCAACTCCGCAATACCATCGGAGGCTCCACGGCAGAGATCGGCGGCACCAGCGGCGTCGCCTCGCCGCTCGGCACCTATGATGGCACCCAAATTTTCGGATCCGCTTCTCCGGGATACCAGGTGGCCATCGGCGCCTCACCGACCGAATCCATGACGATCCCCTCCACCAATTTGCGAACCGGGGCCCTGCTAAGCCTGATCCAACAAGATTCGTCCGGCAATTTTTCGCTCAACGTGTCGTCCGCTTCAACCGCAGACCTGACGGCCGCAACCCAGCAGGTCGCCGGCGTCCAGGCAACCTTCGGTGCGGTGCAAATGCGCCTGAACGTCGTCGCCGCCGGTGTTCAGACGCAGAGCCAGAACAACACCTCCACCATTTCCCAGATCAACGACGTCGACGTCGCGGCCGCCTCCACGCAATTGGCCACCTACAACGTGCTCGTCCAGGCGGACGCGGCCATGATCGCACAGGCCAACACCAACGCCGAGGCTGTCCTCAAGCTGCTGAAACAATAGGCGATTACGTCTGTTTCGCGTCAAGCACCTGCTTCAAGAGTCCGCGCAATGCCGCCTGGTCGGCGCCAATGGCGATGAGATTGCAGGCGCCGTTGCGAACCAGCAGCAGGAACTTGCCATTCTCGTCGACCAAACAGCGTTCGCCCGGCCGGCCTTCGCCGACCTTGTATTTGGCATTCGCTGACAAAATGCCCCAAGCGGAATCATAGCTCGCCGCCGCCTCCTTGTCGTCGGCCTGCCGCAAGACGAAAAACTGCGTGCCATCGGCTTCTGCTGCAACTCCCTCGACCACCTTGAATGGATCGGAGGCGTCAAACGCGTAAAGATTGAGCAGGCCGAGTCCGCCGCGAAAATACACCTGGTGCACAGAGGTTCCGGAGAGAGCCGGCAGATGCGACAACAGGGCGGGCCGCCCGCCTGACGCGGGAATCCGGGCGGCGAACGCTTGGGCAAGTTCCAGGCACGACGGCATCGTGGTGGCCGGATCAGAAACCGCCGTGAATGAAAGGAAATACCCACCCTTGTGCACGAGAAGATAATAATCCGTGAGCAAAGCGTCGTCGCCGATCTTCACCGGTTTGCCCTTGGTTCGCGAATTGAACGAGTAGATGCCGAAGGCCGACCCTTCATCCTTCATGGCATAGATCTCAACCTGCACACTGCCCTTCCCGGGATGTTTGTAGCGCACGCTCGCCGCGCCCTCGACTCCATATTCCACGTAAACCTCGGCGCCGCCGTCCATCAGGTCCCAAAGGGTGTCCTGCGTGAATGTGCGGGGCTTCTCCTCCTGGCTCCAGCCTGGCAAATCCGTCGCTCCGGGAATACAGTCCGTCGGCGCGGCATTTGCAGAGCAACAGAGCGCGACGAAGGAAAGTGCAGCCAGCAGGCGAAACTGAGAGAAAACTGAATTCATGGAGAAAGGATTCTGTCGGAGAAGCCGGTCCGAAAGAAAATTGGCCCGCATATCCTGTGAGAACTGCCAGCAGAAGCGTTGCAGGCTGATAGGTGAACGGAGCGGTGGCAAAAACTGTGAAATATGCGGGCTAGGCCGTTCTCAGTTCACAGGCAGCCATGTCCATGGAACCAATCCCATGCGCGGCGGCCGCTGTGATCACGCGGATATCAGAAGGTTTGCGGTGGTGAAGCTGGGCACCGAAACAATCGAGAAGAACAGGGTCGGTGCCCGCGAACACGCGCTGTTCCTTATGAATCTCGCCCGGGCCGGCAGGTCCGTTGGTGGTGAGAAACTCGGTCGCGTCGACCACGCACAGGTCGGGTTTGCGCGGCAGGTTGGCGTCGGCGATCGATTGCGCCAAAAATCCAAGGTCCTCCTTGGCGCCGCTCTTCGTGGAACCGTAATGGAAAAAGCGATTCGTGGACCCGCTGCAGGCGCCCATCACGTTCTTGAGGCAGCCGGTGAGGATCGTGCCGCCATGGTGCTTGAAGATGGGGATGTCGATATAGACGTCGCACTCGAAGAGTTCCTTGATCATGTCGGCCTTCTTGATCGCCAGGCCCTGCGGAATCTCCCTGGTGATGTAGGTGCCCGAGACCTCGGATATCGATGAGACGAGCGCCTGATGCTGCGCGCTGAGCGGGCTGCGCCCCCACATGCTCGGGGCAACCTTGAGCAGGAAGAATATCTTCTTTGCCCCGGCATCGGCTGCCATCTTGGCGGTGGCAAGCACGACATCCGTGGAGGTATACGTGCCGTGGATCTTCAGCCAGTCGCCGACATTCGCCAGAAGCCCCACCGTTGAGCCGGGCTTCACGAAACGCCCCATGCCACCGAGCAGATCCACAGCCTTCAGCGTGTTGTTGAAATAGTCCGGGCCCTGCACAGAGGACACGACCGGCTTTGACGAAGGGCCTTGCGCAGCGAGTACCCGTGAGAGAACAGACTGTGAGGCGAATGCCGCCGCGCCAAGGGCCGCAGCAGACTTTATGAAGGAGCGTCGATGCATCGGGGGAAGCGGTTGGAGTATTTTTGCCTTACGGATTAAGGCACGGATCGTTTCCCGTATCCGGGGAAAAGGAAAGACAAACCCACGCCGGCGTGGTCAACCGGCAAAGGCAAAGTCCGGCCGGCTCACCGTCGGTTCATCCTTGGGTCGGCAACGGCTCGATTTCGACAAGGCAGACGTCGTTTTCCCTGACATCAAACGAACGGCTGAACTTTCCGTCCGGGCCGATTGTGACAATCGACTGCTCGACCGGAGCGCCGCTGTTTGCCGACTTGATGTACGCCACCTGCTCGCGGGTCAGTTGTGACGGAGCGCCGAGATCGCGGTAGGTGGCGTAGGCGTCGTTCACGCGATAGCCGACCTTGAACAAACGGAGGGCGCAGCGTCCTGGCTTCAGACTGCGAATCGTGAGCACGACAGGCGTCACTTTCGACGGAGGCAGATCGCGTGTATAGAACTCCTGGTTGATGGCCGAATTGCCGGGGTGCGTGTTGGTGAAGTTCCACATGAGCGCCTGGACGGCTCCCTTGCCGTCAGTCGTCACCCACGCGGAATCGGCGTCGCATTGCAGTTCCGTCGGGCCCAGCCGGTTCAGGAACTGGTAGGCATAGAACGCAGGCTTGTTGATGCCCTGATAGTTGATCAGGCCGAAGCCGCCATGAAAAGGCGTCGCCCTCGGTCCGGCCTCCTCGAAGATGTCGGTGAAAACCCAATACGACATTGAATCCGCTGCGTTCCCACTGCGGCGGAGGCGGTCCACGATGAACGACGCGCTATGGTAGCTGTCATGGATCGGATCCCGCGGGGTATAGGAGGTGCTCCATTCGGTAAGGTGCAAGGGCAGATCCGGCCGTTTGGAGGCCCTTATTTGTCGTCGCACGTCAATCACCTCTCCGAAAATGGAACGTGGATTTGGCGAAAAAACCGTCCCGTCATTGCCAGATTCATCAAGGAATCCTTTCGCCACC
>Ga0181528_10000578_pt1 | contig 25552 bp, 24 predicted proteins | sample PEATcosm2014_Bin_47_FD_119742 | JGI IMG/M metagenome (GOLD analysis project Ga0181528, IMG submission 119742) | Peatland microbial communities from MTU Mesocosm Facility, Houghton, MI, USA - PEATcosm2014_Bin10_10_metaG | ecosystem: Environmental > Terrestrial > Soil > Wetlands > Peat | place...
GCCGGTCAAAAGACCGCAGGATGAACGGGAGCCGTCCGCCCGCGGGGGAGTCGATGCCTCGACTCCCCCACCACAACAGTTTCACCGAAACTGCCGCTTATTTATAGATACAAGGATGACAGTGATGTTATGCTGCGAACCTCTGACTCAGGATGCTAGAAGACGCCAGCCAAAAACACCTCGTTTGAATGCTCCGTCTCCTGCTGCGCGCCGCAGTCGGCCAGCACCACTGGCGATAGAGTAATCACCGGGCAGTGGGAGTGAGCCAGAACCTTGTACACCACTCCGTGGCGCGCCACGGCGGCAAAGGCCGTTGCGCCCTGCGCACCCAGCACAATCAGATCGGCCTGCTGGGCCAGACTCTGGTAGAGCAGTTCCTCGGTGGGGTCGCCCGGCGCCACAATCGCCTGCGTGGCGAAGGCGCCCTGGTGCTCGACGGGAATCATGGAGATCAACTCCGCTTCGATCTGAGCGATCGTTCGTCCTGCCAACACTTCATTCTGCTCCTGAGGCCGGATCACGTACTGCAAGACCAGGCGCGCTCCCTGCTCTTCGGCCAACTCCGCCGCGAATCGGACGACCGCCTTGCTGGAGGCGTGCAGGCTGACTCCGCACAGAATCGTGCGCGTGGCGAAGTTGCGGTACTTGCCGTCGACCACCTCCGGGCCGAGAACGCAGACCGGCGTCGAAGCGGTGCGCAGAACGGCCTCCGCCACGGAACCCACCAGCAGCTTGCCGATCGGCCCCGGCGAGTGTGTGCCCATCACAATGCGGTCAATCTTCCGCTCCCGCAGATACGCGATAATCTGCTCGGCGGGCGCACCCGCGCGCACCACGACTTCACACTCCACGCCCGCGCTGAGCACTCGCCGCGCCAGCGGCTCCAGATGCTCAGTTTCCAGGCGGGCGGCAGCGGCAGCGTCATAGTACCGGAGACCCGATGCCTCCGAGGTAGCCACCACCAGTGTGTCGTAGGCGTGAAAGAGGATCAGTTTGGCGCCAAACTCCGCGGCTTGCGCCAGTGCAAATGCAAATGCCCTTTCATTGACGGGAATCTCTGTTGCAAAGAGGAGAGTGGAGGGTTTGCTCCAACTGGATTTAAGATCAGGGGCCATAAGAACCTCATGAGATTGCGGTAATACTTCATCAGACTCGCCGGCTATTGGTTCTGCCTAATCGTCTTGCGCGGCGTACACCCTTGACGACCGGGACAATTCAAACTCTAGCTCTTGGCGTGCCGAAATCCAACTGATTGCAAACAAAGGCGCAAAATCCTGAACGAGCCATCACCGAAAAGGGAATTTGCGGACTTTTCCGGGAAACTCTCCGCAAATGGGTTGCTATTTTGCCGAAGATCTCCTATTAGGTGATCCAAATCACAGCCCGTCCCGCCTCGCCTTTGCTCTCCTAGTCTCGAATCGTCGCATCCGAGAGCGAATTTGTCCTTTTCATGGCGCTCTGCTGTATCTTTGCCGCATGATCTCCTCCGCAAGGCGATCATCCTATCGGCAGCGTCTTGGAAATCTTTAATCTTTGGCGAATTTCGCTCCATCCCCGCCCCCTTTGCCGCGATTCCTTTGGAGGCCGTATGCAGCCGATGCACACCATCCCCGCCCGTGGCGCATTGAACTTTGACGAGACTCCCTTCCTCGTCATCTGGGAGGTCACGCAATCCTGCGACCTGACCTGCAAGCACTGCCGCGCCGCCGCCCAGCCGATCCCTCACCCCGACGAGCTGACCACCGCCGAAGGCAAGGCGCTGATCGACCAGATTGCGGCGATGGGCGTGCCGATCTTCGTCTTTACCGGCGGAGATCCGATGAAACGCGCCGACGTCTTCGAGCTGATCCGCTACGCCGCCGGCAAGGGCGTGCAAGTTGCGCTCACGCCCAGCGCCACGCCGCTGCTGACCCGCGAAGCCATCTTCAAGCTCAAGGAGGCCGGCCTGGTCCGCCTCGGCATCTCGCTGGACGGCTCGACCGCTGCGATCAACGACAGTTTTCGCGGCCTTCCGGGCGCTTATGCGCGCACCGTCCAGGCCATCGAGTGGGCCAACGAGGCCGGCATTCCCATTCAGGTGCATACGACGATCAGCCGCCATAATGCCGCCGATCTGGACAGCCTCTGCGCGCTCTTCGAGAAGCTGGCCATCGTGATGTGGAATGTCTTCTTCCTGGTTCCGGTGGGGCGGGGCCAGTTGGACGACCTGCTGACGGGTGATGAGTTCGAGCAGGTCTTCGCCAAGATCTACGAGCTGTCGCAGCGCGTCAACTTCCAGATCAAGACCACGGAAGCGATGCACTATCGCCGCTATCTTTTGCAGCACAATCTGGAAGAGCGCCGCATAAGCCACGGCCATCCGGTGAAGAGTGCCGGCTTCAGCCCGAACATCGCGCCTGCTGAATCAGCGAGGGCTTCAGCCCCTGCGGGAAACTCCAAAGAGAATTCGCCTCAAACCCTCGCCTATGAAGCCGGCACGCCTACGGCCGATGCGCAAACCCGCACGCAGAGTTGGGCGACGCGCCGCGTCAACGACGGCAAAGGCTTTCTCTTCGTCTCCCATGTCGGCAACGTCTATCCCAGCGGTTTTCTGCCCATTCACGCCGGCAACATCCGCCAGACCCCGCTCAGCGAGATCTACCGCAACGCGCCGATCTTCAAATCCCTGCGCGACACCAGCAAGCTGGAGGGCAAGTGCGGCGTCTGCGAGTACAAGGAGATCTGCGGCGGCTCCCGCGCCCGCGCCTACGCCCTCACCGGCGATCCGCTGGCTCCGGAGCCTTGCTGCATCTACCAGCCCAAGCACTGGGACCCGCAGTTGCAGTGCGAGGCCGAAGCCTTCGCCTCAGATGAACAGTGCCTGGGATCGGTGTAGGCGCGGGCAGCGCACAAATAAAACGGCGCATTCCATTGCGGGATGCGCCGTTCCTGTTGGTTGATGCGAAAGCAGCTACTTGGCAGCCACCAGCGGCTTGGTGATCAGTGTGCCGTTCTTGTATCCCTTGGCCATATCGGGGATCGAAATTGCCTTGTAGTCGCCCGCGTGTCCGGCCTGGCCGAATTGCGTCATGCGCAGTGCGACAACCTTCTGCATCGCCGCGCGCGCCGGCTTCATGTAGTCGCGGGGATCGAACTTCTCCGGAGTCTCCCAGAGAACCTTGCGAATCGCGCCGGTGATGGCGAGGCGGTTGTCGGTATCCACATTGATCTTGCGCACGCCGTTCTTGATGCCGAGCTGAATCTCTTCCACCGGCACACCCCAGGTCTCCTTCAGCTTGCCGCCGTATTGATTGACGATGTCCTGCAAATCCTTTGGCACCGAAGAGGAGCCGTGCATCACCAGATGAGTATTGGGCAGGCGCTTGTGAATGGCGATCAGCAGGTCCATCTTCAGCACCGAGCCGTCGGGCTTCTTGGTGAACTTGTACGCACCGTGGCTGGTGCCGATGGCGATGGCCAGCGAATCCACGCCGGTGCGCTCGGCAAACTCAACCGCCTGGTCGGGATCGGTGACGTGATCCAGGCCGCTGCCGCCAGCGCCATGGCCGTCTTCAATGCCGCCCAGCACGCCGATCTCGCCTTCGACCGAGATGCCGCGCTCATGGGCGTAATCGACGACCTTCCTGGTAACTTCGACATTCTCTTCAAAGGTTGCCGGAGTCTTGCCGTCGGTCTTGAGCGATCCATCCATCATCACGCTGGTAAAGCCCAGCTTGATGGCGCTCTCGCAGGTCTCGAAGCTGTTGCCGTGATCCAGATGCATGGCCAGCGGAATCTCCGGATAAAGCTCAGCGGCGGCCAGCATCAGGTGATAGAGGTAGTTGTCCTGCGCAAACTCGCGCGCGCCGCGACTGGCCTGGATGATGACCGGCGAATTGGTTTCCTTCGCCGCGCTCATGATGGCCTGAATCTGTTCCATATCGTTGACGTTGAATGCGCCGACGCCGTAACCGCCCTTGGCGGCCTCGTCGAGGAGTTGCCGCGTGGAGACTAGAGGCATGGTAGTTTCTCCTGTGCCGGTGATTCCGGCGAAGTTGGGTTTGGGTCCGCCGCCAGCGTGCTCGGGCACTTGAAAACAAGCAATCAGCCTGTCGGACGGCGAAAACTGCGATCGTCCTAATGGTAGCAGAGGTGCGCAAGAGAAAAGTGTGCGAGAACGCACAATGGGGCAATGTCCTGTTCTCAGCCCAATTCAGGAGGGCGCGTCCCGGAACGGTGCAATGCGACTAGGGCCTGAGTTGGTACAGCTTTCATGCACTGGCACATCCGGTGCGGCACCGTTTGCCGATGCTTGACAGGGAAACAACATCCTCCTAACCTTCCTTTATGGAGCTTTTGCTTCCCGAACGACAGGCTGCGGGACTCGCGAGCCTCTCGATACGCACTGGCCGCAGCGCCTCAGAGTTGGCGGTAGAAGCAGTGGATCGCCTGCTCGCCGAGGAGGGCTGGTTTGACGCACAGGTTGAGGTAGGCATCGACCAGATTGCTCGCGGCGAATTCCTTGAAGAAGAAGAGATGGATGCCCGCGTGGCGCGTATGATGCGGGCTTGAGACGGCTGCGATGGTCGCGGGCCGCGGCGGACGATCTGGAAGGCATCGCCAATTATCTCTGGCTTCACTACCCGTCCTTTGCAAACTATACAATTCAACGGCTCTATGACGCGACAAAGTCGCTCAGGAACTTTCCCTATGCAGGCCGCGCCGGCTCAAAGAGCGGTACGCGGGAGCTGGTTCTTGCGCCACTTCCTTATCTCATGATCTACGCCGTGGACGATCATTCGATTCACGTCCTGCGCATTCTGCACTCCGCTCAAGACCGTCCCTCTTGATTTGATTCACAAAGATTCTGTGCAAGGGTCCAATGTGGAATAATCTGCCGGTGAGCATTGCCGCTGCATCCGCGCATGATGGCTTTCTGGTGGCCTGCGCCGCCGGAATGGTGCTGCTGCTCCTGCTGCTGATCACAAAGGCGCGGCTGCATCCGGCGCTGGCGTTGGCGGTCTCCGCGCTGCTGCTGGGCGTAGCCACGGGAATGCCGCTCACTCAGGTTCCGCTCTCCTTCACCGCCGGTGTCGGCAATCTGATGGGGCGTGTCGCCATGGTGCTGGGATTGGGTGCGGTGCTGGGCCGCCTGCTCGCCTCCTCCGGCGGCGCAACCGCTCTGGGCAAGGCGCTGGTGGATCGCTGCGGCCGGCGCGGCTTGCCCTGGGCGATGCTGGGGCTGGGCATACTGGTGGGGATGCCGGTCTTCTTCGAGGTTGGCCTGGTGCTGCTGTTGCCTATTGTGGCCGCAGTCGCGGAGCGCCGCAGCCGCCCGCCAATTCTGGTGGGAATGCCGCTGCTGGCCGGCCTCTCGATCGTGCATGGAGTCTTGCCGCCGCATCCGGCGGCGATGCTGGCCGTTGCGCAATACCATGCCGAGATGGGCCGGACGATCTTGCTGGGACTGGCCGTGGGAGTGCCCGCTGCAATTGTGGCTGGGCCATGCCTGGGGTGGCTGCTGATGCGGCGCTGGGAGAAGCGGACGGCATCCGGCGTGCGATCGGAAGAGGAGAGGCCGCTCTTTGCGCCTGCCTTTGAAGACGACGCGCTCCAGCTCCCGAATTTGGAATCCGGAATCTCGAAGTTCACTTCCGCCACTGTCGGCCCGCTCCGCGCCGCCTTCGCCATTCTGCTGCCGGTTGCGCTGATCTTCATGGGCAGTTGGGCGGATGCGCTCTTTGCGCCGGGCAGCATCTTGAACCAGCTTCTTCACTTCATCGGCAGCCCCGACGTCGCGCTCCTGATCGCCGTTCTGGCAGCGCTGCTGATCTTGGGGCCGTACGCACTGAAGGGAAAGATCAATACTCCGGAGTGCCTGCGCAAGTTGACAGGCGAGTCCTTTGAGCCGATCGCTGGAGTCCTGGTGATTCTGGCGGCAGCGGGCGGGTTGAGCGGAATCCTGCGCGACTCGGGTGCCGCTCAGGCGACGGTGGCGCTGGCTTTGGGCCTGCGGATGCAACCGCTGCTGCTTGCCTGGCTTCTGGCTGCCGTGGTGCGTGTCTCCACCGGATCGGCTACGGTGGCCACGGCAGTCGCTGCGGGGATTTTGGCGCCGGTGACCGCACACCTGGGCGTGCAGCCTGAGCTTTTGGTGCTGGCCACCGGAACCGGTTCGCTGATCTTGTCGCACGTCAACGATCCCGGCTTCTGGCTGGTTCAGTCCTTCTTCAAGCTGGAGGTGAAGGAGACGCTGGCGACCTGGTCGGTGCTGGAGACGGTGCTATCGATTTCCGGGCTGGGGATGACGCTGCTGCTGGCGGCGCTTCTACGCTAGGCTGGCGCAACCGGGAAGACGAACCCTCGTTCACAACTCCGAGCGCTGATTGCTGACGGCCAACACAGCCAGCCGTTCGGCAACCGCTTCGACGATCTGTTCATGAACCTCTTCGATGGAGAGGTCGCCCTCGATCAGGACGACGCGCTCCGGTTCGCGTGCGGCAATCTCAAGATACTTTTGCCAGACGCGGCGGTAAAATGCATCCTGCTCCTGCTCGAAGCGGCCTTCGTCCTTGCCGCTCTCGGCGACCGTGCGCTGGTTGCGGCGGCGTGCGCGGCTGAGCGAAGCCTCGAAGGAGGGCAACAGCAGCAGCGTGAGGTCGGGCTGAAGATTTGCGCAGACCAGCCGATGGAGTTCAAGAACAACCGTGGAACCCAATTCGCGGCCGCCGCCCTGATAGGCTTCGGTCGAGTCGGTAAAACGGTCGCAGAGGACAATTCCGCCAGCCGCGAGCGCAGGCTCAATCACTTCGGCGATAGCCTGGGCGCGGTCGGCAAACATGAGGGCCATTTCGGCCATCGGCGCCAGGGAGCCGGAACGCGAATCCAGCGCCAGGGCGCGGATGCGGTCGCCGGTCGCGGTGCCGCCGGGTTGGCGCGTAACACGAGTGAGGTGCCCGCGTTTTTCCAACCAGCCGGCCAGGCGATTGATCTGCGTGGTTTTTCCGGAACCGTCTAGCCCTTCGAGCGTGATGAACAGTCCGCGCTGCATGGGCTGAGTCTATCACCGAAACAAAGTTAAAGACGAGTCGCCTCGTCATGTGTTACAAGGGGTTTAATCCTGATTGTGAACGGGGACAGACGACCGCGCCCCACTGGAGTTGAAACCAAGTGAATCTACGCGATCTCAGTAAACTCGCTCTTTACGGCTTCCTCGCGGTTGCCCTGCTCACCACCCGGCAACTCAACGCGCAGTACCTCACGCTGGAGGGCCAGACCGGCGGCTTCCTGACGCCCACTGCTTATGTCGTCTACATGGAAAAGGGAGAGAAATTCTCTCATCCGGCGATCGGTTTCCACTTTATCGACGCTAATGCGGTCATTGGCAACATCGAAACCTTCAGTATTACCGAAGCCTTTTACGGCCGCGCCGAGGCGGGTTATACGCGCAGCGTTCATCAACTCGGAAACAGCACGAATCCCCTCGATGGAGCCTTCAGCAACCTGTGGAATTTTGACGGCATGAATGTCTTCCACGGCAAGGTGATCGGGATCAAGGACGGTCAATTCGGTCCCTGGACGCCGGGCTTCGCGGTTGGCGGCGTGGTGCGAACCAACGATAAGTTCGTCACCGGAGCGGCGATCCCCGAAGCTGTGCAATTCTACGATGGGTACTGTCTTCTGACCAGCTCGTGTACTCCGGAGGCCGTCCCGGCTGCCAAGTCTTACACCAACGGGGACGTGTATGTGGTTGCCACCAAAACATGGCTGCATCCGCCCTTTCCCTTTCTGGCGAACCTGGGCTGGAAATCTACCAATGCTTCGATCTATGGCATTGGCGGGCAGAGCAACCGGTTCATCGGACGGTTCTTCGGCGGCTTGGGTATTCCGCTGCCGATTGCGCATGGAATCGTGGCAGTTCCTTCCGCGGGATTCACACAGCAGCCGCCGACCGTCAAGAATCTAGGTCCCAACTTTCCTTCTGGCATTCCACTGGTGGCTGGCAAGGCCGATCTGCCAACAACTCTGGACTACGCAGTGCGCATAACGCAGAGGGATAAGCCGCACTTTGCCTTCGATATTGGCGTCGGTCAGGTGGCCAACAATATCGGAGCCATTCCTGCTGACCTGTTAGGACCCAGCGCCGTGCCGGTGAATCTTCAGGCGCGCCACGTCGTCGGCATGGGGCTGAGCTACCGCTACTAACGGCCATCGTTTTTTAGCGCTGAATTCACCTGGAATTCAGCGGACGAGAGGACTGTCCAGGCGGTAGACTGGTTGGCAGGCCGGATGTGCTGCGGCGGGCTGGCTCCGCTGTTTTGCGATGAGGACGGAAAATCCCGTGTCTCCTGGCTGAAATGTACCGATGCGACCTTGGTGAGATGCTTTCCCTCTTTCCTGACAACTTTTGCCGGGAGAAAGGGTTTCAACCGATTAAGTCCGGCGAAAGGGCGCATTCAAACCTGTCGCCGCCAAAGATACGGAGGGTTTTTCCCATGCAATTATTGCGCTCTGCGCGCTGGTTTCTGCTGGCGCTGGTTGTTTTGCTCATTCCTGTTTCATCGCACGCCGGCGTCTTCATCAGCGTTGGTTTTGCTCCGCCGGCGCTGCCGGTTTACGTGCAGCCTCCATGCCCGGAGCCGGGCTGGATGTGGACGCCCGGCTATTGGGCCTACGGCGACGATGGCTACTACTGGGTTCCTGGCACGTGGGTTCCCGCTCCCCGGCCCGGCCTGCTATGGACCCCCCACTACTGGGGATGGGAAAACGGCCATTATATCTTCCATGAGGGCTACTGGGGGCCGCACGTCGGCTACTATGGCGGCGTGAATTACGGCTTCGGCTACATGGGCATTGGTTTTGCGGGCGGCGAGTGGCGCGGTCACGACTTTCATTACAATACGGCGGTTGTGAATGTGAATCGCACGGTGATTCACAACACGTACGTCAATACCACCATCGTCAACCGCACCACCATCGTCAATAACAACCACGTCGGCTTTAGCGGCGGTCCAGGCGGCATTCATCACGATCCCGCTCCCGAAGAGCGCGTCGCAGAACGCGAGCAGCACGTGGGCCGAAGCTCCTTCCAGCAACAGCATGAGACCACTGCCCGGTCGGATCGGAACTCCTTTGCCAAAAACAATGGTGGCCGGCCCAGCAATTTGGCCGTTGCCAGACCGTTAGCGGCGAACTCGCACCCAGCACCCGCGCAGCAGCATACTGCGTCTCATGGTTCTGGTGCGGTAGCAGGCAGAGCGGATACTCGCACCTACAACGCTTCGCATTCAAATACAGCGACCGTCCAGGCGCATTCTGCCTCTCAGCCACACGCTGCGCCACAACCACACGCTGCGCCACAGCAGCATCCCGCTTCACAACCACATTCGGCGCCGCAGCCTCACGCCGCGCCGCAGCAGCACCCGGCTCCGCAGCATCAGGCACCCGCCCCGCGTCAAGAGGAACATCAGCATGGGGAGCATCAACACCGGTAACCAGAAAGTTGTCTTCAGCCCAGAGGCCCACGCTCCGGCGTGGGCCTCTTTATCTCCGAAGAACCAAAGTCCACGGAAAATCCGTCAAAAACGGAAAGAGCCGCCCGGCAACAGGGCAGCTCTCTCCTCAGGGAGAATAGTTCCAACGGAGGCAAAACCATCAGAACTTTCTGGCTGCATAGTAGGAGCAGGGGATGGGAGTGTCAAGGAGAAATCGATGAAGAAATATCGTATTTATAATCAATTAGATGCGTGATGTTTTTTGAGAAATGCACAAGTGGCCAGTTTTGCCTTGTCTTCTCCTTTATACTTCAGAATTTCCCTGTATTTTCAGTGGTTTTCTGCGGGATTCATAGGAGTTTTCCACGGATTTATCCCCACCATTAACACGAATGGTGCGCGCTGCGTTTTGGGTTGAATTTTCCTCACTGGCGTAAATTCAAGCGGATGAACTCCTCATCGAAGACCGACGAGGCCGGTTTGCCTCGCGCGATGCGATAGAGCGCCCGGAAGCCTCCCAGAAAGATGGCCAGCAGAATCGCCGCGGCACAGCCGATCAGCACCAGGATCACGATTCCCAGCAGCAGCTTTCCGGTCTTTGCCACTTCGGATTCGGAGGGCTGCGGGATCGACATCAAATCGGTTTCATAGTGAACCGACGAGAGCAGTTGATGGCTCTGATCGGGAACGGCGTCGCCGCTGACCAGTGCCACCAGCGGTCCGCTGCGCCGCACTTCCAGCGAGACCAGGTCCGAGGCTTGCAATGGCTTGGGCCAAGCCGCCTGCGCCTGCTGGCCGGCCCGCTTGCAGGCATTGATGTAATCGCGCAGTTTGGTCTCCTGCGCGGCGGCCATCTGAGGGGTGGGATAGTCGATGATGGTCAGCGTGGCAATGCCCGAAGGCAGCGAGTAGTTGGCGGTGACGGCCTCGGCGCCGCGGTCGAAGCCCACCAGCTCCGGCGGCAGCACGCCGCCAGCGCCCGCATAGCCAACCGGTCCCAGCGCATAGTGAGTGGTCTGGGGATCGAGCTTGGCTTGGGGCAGGTCGGCCAGAATCGGCGGGGCCAGCGCCTTGCCGCCTTCGATCAGCGGCAACTGGCTGGCCAGCTCACGCATCTCGGAGCCGGACATCGCCCCGATGCGCGAAAAATTCGCGTCGACGACCGTATTGCCCACCCAGAAGAGCACGCGATTGTGGTCCGAGGTTGCTCCGGCGCCAATCTCTTCTTTTGGCCAGCCGTTCTGGCGGTAGAAGGAATAGGCTCCAAAGGCGCCGGTGGCGTCGTGAAAGCGCAGCGCGCGCACGCTCAGTGTCTCCTTCTCGCGCTGGTAATTGGCCAACTCGGCGCTGTCAAATCCATACTCGATGAGAGCCGCCACATTGGCGCTGTCGGCCTGAGCGGGGTCAGAGAAGTCCTTGACCGGGCCAGCGCTCTCCCAACCGGCGAAGGATCGCGGCAAGAGCGCTTGGGAGGCAGGCGGAAGCACCAGGCGCGTTGCGCCCTGCGGAGCAACCGGGGGCGCGGACTGCGCAGAAAGAGATGCCGCGCAACCAAAGAGCGCAGCCGAAGTAGCCAACATTGCAAACCAGCGCATCAAAAAACTCCCGTATTCAGTGTACGTTCCTGAGGTGGCCGCGGCGGATGGCGCTCCACGCTTCCATGGAGACCGATCACGCCGCAGCGGTTTCCGCAGCCCTTTCGGCGCGGATGCTTCAGACCCTTGCAGCTTTCAAATCCCGGAGCGGCCGTTCACGGAGGTAGCTTCAGGCAGCAGCAGGCAGGTAGCGGCGGTGGCGATGGCCATCAGCGCTACCGCCAGCAGATCACCGTGCAGACCAAGAACCCACACGGCAACGGCTGTGGCGAGAATGAAGCATCCGCCCCAAAGACAGAAACCGGCCAGGGCGCGAAGAACCTTCCTCACCCAGGGATCGAAGGGCAGCGACCGCGCCGATCCGCGGAATGAGGCCAGCGGATCCGCATAGTATTTGCGCCCCATATAAATCAAGTAGCTACCGAGGAAAGCGCGCAGAGCCAGAGCAAACATGGGATGGGATAGGATGTGCGCAAAAGCTACCATCTCCGTCTCCTAGAGCTGCCAGCACGCCAGGCCTCAGCGGCCTCTCTGTCTTATCCCAGGAGCGCAGCTTGCCGCTGAGCATCCCTCTCTTTATTGGACACTGACGGAGGGGAAAAGGTTCCAGCGTGAGGAACTCGCAATCGAGTATGGCAAGGATGGGGATTGGATCTCTGCTTCTGTATGCGATCACGGCAGTGCTTCTGCTTCCTTCAATTACCGGGGGTTCAAGCTTTTAGCCCGCCAACCATCAAACGCCGTCAGCGAACGCTCGCATTGCAACCGGTGGCGCTCCTTTTTGTCGCGGATCTTCTTGCGCAGCTCTTCTTCAAGCGGCTCCAGCAGATCGAAGGTCATATTTGCAGGCTGGAAGTTCTTGGCCTCTGCGTGGGTGATGTAATGCACCAGCGAGCCGAGGGCCGACGAGCGCGGCGCGGGCACCGGCTCTTCGCCGCGCGCCAACTTTGCCGCATAAATCCCGGCCAGCAGGCCAGTAGCGATGGACTCGGTGTAGCCCTCGACGCCGGAGAGCTGCCCGGCAATCAAAATCTCCGGAGCGCAGTTCAGCCGCAGCGTTTCACCGAGTACAAGCGGCGCGCAGATGTAAGTATTGCGATGAATCTGTCCGTAGCGCAGGAAGCGGGCATTCTCAAGGCCGGGAATCAGCCGCAGCACGCGGGCCTGTTCGGCGAATTTCAAATGATTCTGAAAGCCGACCAAGTTATAGCTGTCCGCGCGCAGATTCTCCTGGCGCAGTTGCACCACGGCCCAGGGCGTTTGACCAGTACGAGGATCGCGCAGGCCGACGGGCTTCATGGGACCAAAGCGCAGTGTGTCGCGGCCGCGGCGGGCAAGGATCTCGATGGGCAGGCAGCCCTCGAAGTAATCGGCGGTCTCCCATTCCCTGGTTTCCGCCGCCTCTGCGGCGAGCAGCGCATCCAGGAAGCGGTCGTACTCGGCGCGATTCATCGGGCAATTGATGTAATCGGCGGTGCCTTTCTCCCAGCGGGCAGCCATGTAAACGCGATTCATATCGATGGAATCGGTCTCGACGATGGGCGAGATGGAGTCGTAGAAGGCCAGATGGCCGGAGCCGGTGATGCGTTCGATCTCGGCGCTGAGGGCATCCGAGGTAAGCGGTCCGGTGGCGAGAATCGTGCACTGTATGCCGTCTTCGTTCTGGTTCAGCGCCGTCACTTCCTCGCGGATGACACGAATGCGCGGCTCGGCGGCGATGGCCTCGGCGATGCGCCGGGAGAACTCGACGCGGTCGACGGCCAGCGCGTGGCCTGCCGGAACGGCGCTCTCGTCCGCAATGCGCAACAGAGCGGAGCCGGCCCGGCGCATCTCCTGCTTGAGCAGCCAGGGAGCGGTGTTAGGCGATTCGCTTTTGAGGGAGTTGGAGCAGACCAGTTCGCCGAATTCGACGGTCTGGTGGGCCGGAGTCAGACGCGGCTTGCCGTCCACCATCGCGCGCATCTCGTAGAGGTCCACTGTGCAGCCGAGGCGCGCCGCGGTCAACGCCGCTTCAGGACCGGCCAGCCCGCCGCCGATGACGCGTATCCGATTCATCGGCTGACCTCCTGAGCGGAAGGTGGCGTGCAAGCGCTGTCTGCTCCGCCGCAGTTGGCCAGCCGCTTCAGCGCCTCGCCGCTCACACACACATTGCGCCACTCGTCCAGAAACTCACTGCCCATCGCCCGATAGAAGTCAATGGCAGGAGTATTCCAGTCCAGAACCGCCCATTGCAGGCGCTGGCATCCCCTCTCCACCGCGATCGCCGCTACGTGTTCGAGCAGCGCCTTGCCGATTCCCAGGCCGCGAAACTCCGGCTCGACGAAGATGTCTTCCAAATAGATTCCCAGCCCGACCCAGCTCGAATAGTTGAAGAAATAAAGAGCAAAGCCCGCCGTTTGGCCGTCGTATTCAGCGATCAGGCAGAAGAAATGAGGATTGGGGCCGAAGCCATCCCGCTCCAGACTGGCTTCGGTTGACGTGACGGCATCGGGTGCGCGCTCATAGGCGGCCAGTGCGCGAATGAAGGCCAGAATCCGGGGAAGATCCGCGCGGGTTGCAGGACGAATCGTGATTGCCATGAATCGATTTTAGAGCGGCACTCCATTTCATGTGATCCAGACCACAATCGGGCCTACAACCTCTGGCTTACCATCAGGAGTTAACAGGGCGGAGCACAAATCCTGATTTACGCTCTTGTGCAGGGCAACCGGTGGGATTTAACTTGAGTGCTGTGGAGTGAGGCGGTTTGCACACCCGTTTCCGCGCTCCGGCCTCAGGTTTCCGAGGCGACCGGAGGCCGGAGCGAGAACCATTTCATGGCCTGAGCGCAACCTCCGTTCTTCGCAGGTGTGTGGACTTGCAATTCGAGATTTTTGAGCACGCGCGCAATATAGTTCGCGGCGCTCCCAAGGAGAAGAAGATGAAACGCAACCTTTCGCTTTGGCTGGGCCTGCTGTCATTCGCCCTCGTGCCAGTGCTTGCGCAAACCCCCGCCGCGCCCAAAGGGCCTACGGGCAAGATTCACGGCCGCGTAACCAACCCCACTGGGCTTCCCGCGACTTCCGGCACGATCAGTCTGTCGACAAACGGCGGCTCCAACTCCAAGGCAACCTTCACCGTTGACGCACAGGGTGACTATTCCGGCGAAGCAGCGCCGGGGATCTATACCCTGGTGTACCGCGCGCCCGATACGCCTCCCGACAAGGTTGTCGACCAGATCGATGACATCAAGGTCCTGGCCGGCCAGGATACTGCGCAAGACGACGATATGTCGCGCAAGGAATTCATCGATAAAAACCTGACCTCGGATCAGAAAAAGCAGTTAGAAGAGCTTAAAAAGCACAATGCCGAAGCTCTGAAGGCCAATGCGATCATCGCCGGCATCAATGCGGACATCAAGGCCAGTATGCAGGACTTCAAGGATGCCGATGGCGCGTATGCCGCCGCGGCTCAGGCGCTCGGAGCCGGTGCCTCCAGAGCCGATATCGATGCCAAGGAAGCCGAGATCAAGACCGCGAAGTTCAGCGATGTGGAAACCCTCATGCTCAAGGACACTGCGGCCAAGCCGGACGCTTCCGTTTTGTGGGCGCAACTGGGTCAGGCGCAGGTCGGCTTGAAGAAGTACGACGATGCCGAAGCAAGCTACAAGAAAGCTCTGGAAGTCGAGACCACGGCGAAGAAGCCGAGCCCGATGACGCAGGGCGCGGCCGATGCCGGCTTGGGCGAGATCTATGCGCGCACGGGCAAGGTCGCCGAGGCGAATGCGGCCTATGACGCAGCGGTCAAGATTTATCCTGAGGGTGCGTTTACCTATTTGAGAAACGAGGCGATCATCTTCTCCCAAGTGGGCAACGGGGATGCGCAGGCGGCCGCCGCCGACGAAGCCATCAAGGCGGATCCGACGCAGCCGATTCCCTATTACCTCAAGGGCCAGGGACTCATTCAGAAGGCCAGCATCGATCCCGCGACGGGAAAGATGATTTTGCCTCCAGGTTGCGAGGATGCATACCGCAAGTACCTCGAACTGGCTCCCAATGGATCGTTTGCCAATGATGTGAAGGGCATTCTAGCCGAGGCAACGCAGACGCACAGCTCTTCAGTCGCCAACAGCAAACCGAAGAAAAACAAGTAAGCGGCTCCAATTCTTCAGTGAGGGGCGCTTCCGGCTGCCGGGAGCGCCCTTCGTCTTTCAGGGGCCGGGCGAAGCGCTACCGGGGCTGAGAGAGAGTTGCGCCGGCTGGCACCGGAGCCGAGCTGGGAGCATGGAGCGAATGCGGAGCGTCCGGCGGAGCGGTAAAAGGCTCCGGAGTCAAGTGGCCGCGATGGCAAGTGCCGCAGGTCACCGGTGCGCCGGAGTTATCCACCATGCTGATGTAGTTGCCGTTGATATCCTCAGTCATCTTGAACATGAGCCGTGCGGTGGATTTCTCCGGACGGGAGTCGTCGGCGAAGTTCAGCCGGGGACGGCCGTTGGGAGCGAATTTGCCGGGATCGGCGACATGACAGGTGTCGCAGTGCACCCCCAATGCCGCCGCCCAGCCTTTCATGATCCCATGCACCTGCTCGCCGGTCAGGTTTTTGGGCAAGACTTTCAGGTTGGTGGGAGGCGGATGCGGGGAATCGTGATCGGACGGCGTGGCGGCGGCAACGGGCTGCGATGAAGCGGCTTGCGGGGCCTGGGCCTGCGGATTGGCGGCGAAAACGGCTGCAAACAGCAGTGCAGCCGCAACGGAAGAGAGAACGAGAGAAGAGGTCTTCAAGCGGAAAAAATCCTCACAATGTGAATTGATTTCTGTCGATCGGTAAAACAGCCAAGCGCAGGCGGCCGGGAAGCCGCCCATGCTCACGCACACCCTACTTGTGCGCCTTCGTCCATTCCTTCAGCAGAGCCAGCACCTCTTCGGCGTGGCCTGCGGGCGTAACCTTGGGAAAGATGTGCAGCAGAGTCTGGTCCGGACCGATCAGAAAGGTGGTCCGTTCGATGCCCCAGACCTTCTTGCCGTACATATTCTTTTCCTTGAGCACGCCAAACTGTTTGCAGACTTTCTCGTCTACATCAGCAAGGAGCGTGTAGGGCAGGTCGTACTTGGCGCGGAATTTGGCCTGATCTTTGGGCGTGTCGCGGCTGATGCCGAGCACGACCGCCCCAGCCGCCAGGAGCTTTTTGAAGGTGTCGCGGAAGCCGCAGGCCTCGATGGTGCAGCCGGGAGTGTCCGCTCTGGGGTAAAAGAAGAGAATGACCGGCTTGCCGGCATAGTCGGAGAGGCTCGCGCTTTTGTCCTCGTCGGTTTGCAGGGTGAAGTTGGCGACTTTCTGATTGAGTTCCATGGGGAAGCACCTCGTATCTTGATTGGAGGGCCTGGGGTGGCCATCAGGTTCGATTATTTCCGAGGCAGGCGGGATATGTCATTACGCGAGGTGGTATTTATGTGGGAGATGCCGGAGCGGGTCGCCCCAACCAAGATCATCCTCGTGCTCGCTTTGCTTGCTGTTCTGCCGCTGCGGGCGCAATATCCGGGCCAGGTCTCCACGGTCAACAAGGATACGCCGGAATTGCGAGCGATTGCCGTGCTCGAATGGACAGGCGAAGCAGGCCATCCCAAGGCCAGCCGTCTGGTTCCCGTGGCTGTCTTCGACCAAAGCCAGCTCGAAGATGGCCCGCTGCAAGACGGCAGTATCTATCTGGCGCGTCCTGTGCCGCTGGCTCTGGCCGGCGAGGTCGAGTATGTGCTCCAGCAGAACGGCCAGCCTTTCGGAATCTTCGATGTGAAAAACTCCGGCCGGGAACAAGGCTCATGGGTCGGTTATGGAGCCTGGAAACCGCTGCCTGCGCCCAAGCCCAAGCCATCGATGACAGAGGTGGCGCAGAACCGGATAGACGACGAGGAGAGCGACCGGCCCGTTTTGCATCGCAAGCATCACGACGACGAGGGGGGAACGACAGGCAGCGGCGGCAACTCCGGAAGCGATTCGAGCACATCGGCACCGGCACCTGCCAGCGATCCCGACCGGCCCACGCTGCACAGGAAGGATTCGACAGACACCCCGGAGAGTACTGGCGCGCAGGCGGATGATCCCGACCGGCCGGTGCTCAAGAAGAGCAGGAAGAAGCCGGAAGATGCCGGACACGTGGATTCGCTGCCCGATGTGACCGATCCAAACCGGCCCCGGCTCAAGCGCGGGAAATCCAGCGACAGCGGCCTGGAGATACTTCCAACGCTGATGGGCATTCCGCCGGAGATGCAGCAGACCGTGGCTGTCTCCGATGCCCGAAACCGGCCCGATCACCCCTGGAAGTTCATCTGGGCCAACCCGGACGATGAAGTTGAAATGAAGACGGCTCTGGAGGCAATCGCCCGCGATGCACTGGGATTGACGCCGCCCAACCAGACAAAGGCGCGCAAGAAGGCCATGCAAGCTGCTCCCGCGCCGCTGCCTGCACCCTTGATGGACGAGCGCTTTCAAGTCTTCGAGCTGGCCTACGGCTCCGGGGCGACCCTGGTGCTCTCGGCGCACACGGACGGGCCATTCGCTCAGCAAAGATTTGTCACGCTGATCGCGCAACCGGATCTCTACGGGCACATTCTGGTGCTGCTGAAGAGCGTGACTGACGGCGCACATCTCGACGAGAGGCCGCGTATGCGCCTCATCGACGCCGTTGACGCCCTGGCCGACAATCGCGGTGAACTGCTCTTCGAGCTGCGCGGCGCAACTCAGCGCCAGTTTGTTCTTTATCGCGTCCTGCGCGGCCAAGCCGAGAAGATGTTTGTCACCGGAGCGGAGGAATTCGGGATTGAGAGCAGGGAGTAGTCGCCATTGGCGGGCGATGTAACATAGGAGATTGGCGCATCTTTGCGCAATCGCCTACTCACCCCGGATGAAAGACGAGAGGAAAACGAAAGATGAGATCGATGGCTTCCGCGCTGCGGATTTCTGCGCTATTTCCGGCGCTTTGCTTGAGTATTTTACCGGTCGCCGGCCAGAGCAACGCAACCGCCTCAGAAAGTGTGCCACCGGCTCAGCCGCCGCAGACTCAGCGCGTCGAAAATGGCATTCAGATGACCACCGACGATCTGAATGTCAAGGTGCAGTTCTATTCGGAGAGCACCGTGCGTGTGATGAAATGGCCCGCCGGCGGCACACCGAAGAAAGTCAGCCTCTCTGTCCTCCCGAAGGACCTTCCCCGCCTGGATATTCAAGTCGAAGAGAATGAAGAGGGAATCATTCTGACCTCATCGCGCGTCAAGTTGCTGGTCAGCAAGATCGATGGCTCAGTTCAGTATTTCGATAAGGACAACCACGCCATCTTGAGCGAGAAGGGACGGCCCGTCTTCACACCTTCCACGATTGCGCGCGAAACCTCGGCCTTCAGCGTTCAGCAGAATTTCAAACTGAGCGCCGATGAGGGAGTCTATGGCCTGGGACAGCAACAGTTGGGCATCATGAACTATCGCGGGCATACGGTGAAGATTGTGCAGGCCAACACCAAGGCAGTTACTCCCGTCCTGGTTTCAACGGCAGGTTACGGTATCTTCTGGGATAACTACTCCAAGACCATCTTCGACGATCGCGGCGGCGCAACTTCATTTTGGTCTGAAGTCGGCGATAACATCGATTACTATCTTTTCTACGGCCCGACGATCGATCAGGAGATCGCGGGATACAGGCAACTTACCGGCGAAGCGCCGCTCTATGGCAAATGGGCCTACGGTTACTGGCAGAGCAAGGAACACTACGCCACGCGCGATGAGCTGCTGGGTATTGCCGGAGAGTACCGCAAGCGCCAGATTCCCATCGATAACATTGTGCAGGATTGGGATTACTGGGGCAATAACGATAACTGGGGTGGGATGATCTTCGATGAAACAAAGTATCCCCGCCCGACAGAGATGATCGATATTCTGCACAAGCAGAACTTTCACTTGATGATTTCGATCTGGGCCGGGCTTGGACCCACCTCGCAGATCTATCAAGATATGGACAAGCGCGGCTATCTCTTTCCCACCGTAGGCTGGGCCGGATTCAAGTACTTCGATGTCTATAACCCAGCGGCGACGGATTTGTATTGGAAGTATGCGAACCAGGGACTCTTCTCCAAGGGTGTCGACGCATGGTGGATGGATTCCACCGAGCCGGACATGGTCAATGCGCTCTCGCAGGAGGGCGAGGAGTATGAGATGAAACGCGTGCAGGACAATCATCTCGGAACCTTTGCCCGCTATCTCAACTCCTACTCCTTGCTCGATACCGACGCGGTCTACAAGAATCAGCGGAAGGAGACGGACCAGAAGCGAGTATTCATCCTTACGCGCTCGACCTTTGCCGGACAGCAACGAGCCGCGGCAACTACATGGTCGGGAGATATTGGCGCCAGTTGGGAGGTATTCAAGAATCAGATCTCCGCCGGCGTCAATCACAGTATGTCTGGAATTCCCTACTGGACCTTCGACATCGGAGCCTATTCGCTCGGCTGCCAGGGCGGGGTATTCATGAACGGCGGCAAGGATCCTGCCTATCAGGAGCTTTACACGCGTATGTTCCAGTTCGGAGCATTCAGCCCCGTCTTCCGCGCGCACGGCTCGGAGACACCGCGCGAGATATGGGAGTTCGGCGACTATGTGCCTGTTCTGGAAAAGTACGATAACTTGCGTTACCGCCTCCTGCCTTATATCTATTCGCTCGGCTGGCAAGTTACACAGAGCGGTTATACGATCATGCGCGGCCTGCCGATGGATTTCGTCAACGATCATAAGACTTATTCAATCAACGATCAATATATGTTCGGTCCGGCATTCATGGTAGCTCCGGTAACGCGATTTATGGAACACCCGGCGCCGGAACTGGGTATTTTGATTTCGCCGGAGAACTTCAAGACAAAGGACGGCAAGCCCGGCCTCGATGCGACTTACTATTGTGACGATCAATTCAAGAATGTCTGCCACAAAGATGTGGAACCGAATATCAATCTGGATTGGTACACGGGATGGGAGAGCTTCATCACCGACCCCAAGTTTTCCATCCGCTGGGAAGGCAAGCTCATTCCTAAAGAGACGGGAAGTTATCGCTTCAACTTGAAGAGCTTTGGAGCGCGACGGGTGTATCTGGACGGCAAGGAGATTGAGCATAACTATGAGTCGATGGAGTCGTGGACCGTGCCGGTCGAGTTAGTTGCCGGAAGGGAATACGATTTCAAGTATGAGACCACGAACAGCTCTCTGGGCGCATTTCGCGCGCAGCTTTTCTGGAAGACTCCAGCGATTCATGCGAAGGAAAAGCAACTTAAAGAACACTTCGCTTTGAAGGATAAGACGCGCGAAGTTTACCTTCCCGCCGGAACAGAATGGTTTGATTTCTGGACGGGCGAAAAGCGGGCGGGCGGTAAATCCATTGAAGCAAAGACGCCGATCGAGACGATGCCTCTGATGATCAAAGCCGGATCGATTGTGCCGATGGGGCCATTCCTGCAATACTCGACGCAAAAGCCTGCCGATCCGATTGAACTGCGCATTTATCCCGGCGCCGACGGCAGCTTCACCTTATACGAGGATGAGAACGACAACTACAACTACGAAAAAGGCGTCTATTCCACCATCACATTTCACTGGGACGACGCCAAACACCAGCTCGCAATCGAGGCGCGGAAGGGAGATTTTCCCGGCATGTTGAAGACTCGTACCTTCCAGGTTGTGCTTGTGGGAAAGAGCCATGGCACTGGCGTTGAAGTAACCGGCAATCCGGATAAGGTGATCTCCTATGACGGCGCGGAGCAGGCGATTCAGATCTTGCGGTAATCGCGGAGTTGCGTCGTTCAACGCTTTTCCGCGAGGAATAATTTCGATCAATCTTGATATGAATCGCTTGGCGCACTGGCTGAATTCCAGATAAGTGAGCAATAATGCTCACTTATCTGAAGATATAATGTTGATGCCGTAAACAAGAGTGCATCGGCAGTTGTTTTCATTCAAACTCCAGATAGAATAAAGGCTGAAGTGTGGGCTTGCCGCCACTCTTCAGGGACTTCCCCAGATGACTACTGTTGCAGCCACGCCTTTTCCTGAACCAAAATCGGATGCCGCCGAAGACCCTATTACCCAACCAGTCAGTTCAACCTTTCAGAGTTTGTCCGCCGCGGTGAAGCGTGCCGTTCCCGCCTGGCAAGAGCTTCACATGGGCCGTGCTGCTTCGCTGGATGCCGGCGTGAACTGGCTGACGCTGGCCGTTCTCGTGGTATTTCATCTGGGCGCAGTGACGGCGCTCTTCTTCTTCACCTGGCAGCGGCTTACGGTGATGGCAATACTCTACGTGCTGGCGATCAATGTGGGCATCGGAATGTGCTATCACCGGCTGCTGACGCATCGCGGCTATCAGGTTCCCAAATGGATCGAGCACGCGATGGCGGTTTGCGCCACGCTGTCGCTTGAGGGCGGACCGATCTTCTGGGTGGCCACGCATCGCGTGCATCACCAGCTCAGCGATCAGCATGGCGACCCGCACACCCCGCGCGAGGGCGGCTGGTGGGCGCATACCGGGTGGCTGATCTGGGGCAGCGCTCTGCATGCGCAGACCGAAGTATTGCAGCGTTATGCGCCTGACCTGAGCCGTGACCGCTTTTATCTCTGGCTCAGCAAATACCACTGGATTCCCCTGGTCGCCAGCGGCGGACTTCTTTTCGGGCTGGGATGGATATGGGGCGGCTGGGAGAACGCCGTGGGGATGCTGCTTTGGGGCGCGTTCTTGCGCGTGACCCTGGGTCTGCACGCCACCTGGCTGGTCAATTCCGCTACACACCTGTGGGGCAGCCGGCGCTTTCAAACACGCGATGATTCACGCAACAACTGGTGGGTGGCGCTCGTCAGCGGCGGAGAGGGATGGCACAACAACCACCATGCCAATCCGGTCTCGGCACGCCACGGCCTCGCCTGGTATGAGATCGATCCCAACTACTGGGGCATCTGGCTGCTCTCGAAGCTAGGCTTGGCGCGCAAGATTCAAGTGGCTAAACTTGATCGCGTGAAACCCAAATCAGCGAGATAGTAATCTGCTTATTAGAGCAACTTTCTTGAGCGGCTACACACATGGCCTTTCCCACGGACGGCAAAGTGAATCTACAGGATGGGAAAGACGTATCAGGCGCGGACGGAAAAGGCAGAATGATAGGATACCCTGCCGCAGGGAATTCTACCGGTCATAGGAAGCGATAGGAATTTTTCCGGAGGAAAACCTTCAAGAACCAGTTCTGGAATGCGCCGAAAGCCGAAGCGGCAATAATATGCAGGCGCGCCGACCAGAACGCAGCCCCCGGCGCCTTGTTCACGAAGCGCCTGTAGCCCAGCATGAATCAATGCTTGGCCTATGCCGTGCCGCTGACACTCGGGTAGTACCCCGACCGGCCCAAGGATGAACCATCCGCAATCTTGCTGCTCGATCCAAACCGGCGAAAAAGCGAGATGAGCGACGATATTTCCGTCCACTTCCGCAACCAGGGAAAGACTCAGAGCCTTCGCCGCGCGCAACGCTTCGACTATCAAGTGTTCTGTTTGCTTGCTGTGAGGATGATCCGCAAAAGCGGCTATATGAATTCTGCGGATTGACGCATGGTCTGCTTCAGTTTCAGGACGAGCTTGCATGAATGCACCTAAACAACCGGCGACGCTACCGGCCCAGCTTGGCTCTGATCCACAACACCGCAAAAAACGGCAGCGCCACGACCAGCACAACAACGCCGGCCGGAAAACCGATGTAGCGGTAAGTGTCGGCGAAGTTCACCGTGTGGTGGCCAATCAGATTCCAGGCCAGCAGCGCGAAGATGGCGAGAGCCGTGGTTGCGAAGAAGGTGAAAAACGCCGCTGCAAAGCTCAGCAGCAGGCTTGTGAAAAGGCCGAAGCCTCGAAGCGGAAAACCGAAGATCCTTCCACCTTCCGTTTGTGCCGGTAGCGACATCGTTTTAAGCCTCGTAAGCTAGAATACAAGTTCATGACGAGCAGCGCACAAATCGAACTTTGGCAGGCGGAGAAGGTCGCCACGCAGGCGGTTGTTGCCCAAGCCGCGAACGGGGTTCACTACGCAATGTGGGGCGAGACGCGCGTCTCCGACGCTGATCTGGAGCGGCTGGTGGGCGCCGTGCCCGCAGCTCTTTCACCCGCACTCGATCGCCGCGCCTATTATTTTGTTCCACTCGCCATTGCCGACACAGACGAAACCATGATCGCTCCCGGATACTCGGTAGACTTGGGCGACCGCGCCATCTGTCATCGCAACGCAGTTTTCGGTTCGACCGAGGCTATCTTTCTTTCTACGCGTCTGGTCGAGGACCGCTTCGGTTTAGCCTTCGAGTTTTTCATCAATGTGGCGCACAACTTTGTTGAAGCCGCTGGTGTGCCGGAGAGCTTTTCGTCGCTGGTTTGGTCGCAGGCTGAAGCTCAGGTTCGAGGCGAAAGCAGCCAGGATGCCTGGGAGACTCGCCGCCGCGCCCAGGAGAACAGCGGTCAACAGAAGGGCATTGACGAGCGGGCACGTAGCGCCTATTACGAATCGGCCTTCTCGGATGCGCTGGCCATCTATATGCTTTCGCTGGCCGTGGACTTCGACTACCACGATTTGCGCGAGCGCGACTATCCGCTTCTGGCCGCTCCGGCGCTTTCCGATCGCCTGCGCCATATTGCCAGCCTCTTCCCCGCCAACTCTGGCTACGAGTTCCAGATTCTTTACCGGCGCAAGGGATGACAAGGATATTTACAGTGATTCAGTGCGCAATTTGACCCCCGTCTGACCAGTTGATAGACTGGAGATGCGGGGTGGAGCAGCCCGGTAGCTCGTTGGGCTCATAACCCAAAGGTCGCTGGTTCAAATCCAGCCCCCGCAACCAATTAAATCAATAACTTACAAAATCTGGTTGCTCTCGGCAAGTCCCCATTATCCCCCAATAAGAACGGCTACTGTCTATTGAACGATTGCAGTGTCCGCATTTGCGGCTGAATCCTGCAAGTTTGGGCCGAACACCAACCCTACAACTTGGCTGTTTGCCCGGCGTTTGGTTTCCGTCATCGCTCGCCCATAGACATTCATGGTCGTTTGGATCGAGGCATGACGCATCAGTTCCTGTTGCACCTTCATCGGCGCGCCCGTCTCATCGAGCCAGGAGCGGTAGGAGTGGCGGAAGGTGTGCCACCCAATCTCCTCCCCAAGCCCAGCCAGCTTTGCAGCCCTCTTGATCTGCCTTTTCTGCAGGCTCTCCTGGTGATACGGCTTCCCCGTGGCGGGATTGGCAAAAACCCAATCCGTGTCACGCGGGAAAAACGTCTCCGAACGCCAGTGCAGCAGGACTTCAGCCAACCGTGGATCAAGCGGAACCTCATCCTTCGAGTATTCCGTCTTCACATCATCCACTCTGCCACCAACAACGCTTCTCTGAACCAGAACAGTGCGCTCTTCAAAATTGAAGTCGCCCCATTGCAGTCCGAGAATCTCGCTTACCCGAAGCCCCAGGCACTGTGCGACCAACACCATCGTGCGGTATGGCTCGCTCAAATGTTTGAGCAGTTCAAAGAATTGTCCGACTTCGAGAATCCGTGGCCGCTTTAGACGCTTGCTCGCGTTCTTCACGCGCACCAGAGAAACAGGGTTCTTGCCAAGTTCGATAATCCCCCACCGCTCCGCACACTTGAAGACCAGATGCATGATTCCTCGTATGTGAGTCTTTGACTTTGGAGCCAATGGCAAATCGCGCAACCATTGTTCCATCGCCATCGGCTTCAGCTTGTCTACGGGGTATTCTCCCCAACGCGGTCGAATATGAACGCGGATATTCGACAGATGCGACTTCCGGGTTGAATAGCGCTCCGAAAGCTCCTGCTCAATGTAACGGTCGAGCAAGGCCCCGAAGGACGCCGCCTCCACTTCCGCACGTGGAGACTCATCGTTGAGTCGAAGAAGAAGGGCTTGCGTGGCCTTTCGTGCTTGGGTCTCCGTTGTGTACAGATTGCGATCCCCAAGGATGACGCTCTGCCGCTTTCGTTGCCCCGTGGAGTCCGTTTCGTAATACCGGAACTCCCACACGTCAGGACCACGCTCACGCTTCCTCAGCCGTAAACTTCCGTATTGATACCGTGTCCGAACCAACAAGGTTTACCTCCTGTCTGGTTGCGGGCACGAGTGGTTGTGATTAGAGTAACGCTGCTCCGCTTCAGAGTCGATTCCTGTTTGCTCAGGGACGAAGGCACAATCGCGGAGATCGGAAGCGCGAAAACGCCACAACTTGCCCAACCGGAGACCAGCGACAAGGCCATTGCGGGCGTACCGCTGGAGGGTTTTGGGGTGGACTTTCACGAGGGCCGCAGCCTGCTCGCTGTTCAATAAAGGTTCGAATGCATAGGGGGAATCGAACATAGTTCGCACGCTCCTTGAATCCACGATGCGACGAATTCTATTTCTTGTCTAGCCCCTGTAAATTGAGGCACTTCCGCCTTATCAAAGTCTGCACTTGGA
>Ga0181528_10000579_pt1 | contig 25536 bp, 18 predicted proteins | sample PEATcosm2014_Bin_47_FD_119742 | JGI IMG/M metagenome (GOLD analysis project Ga0181528, IMG submission 119742) | Peatland microbial communities from MTU Mesocosm Facility, Houghton, MI, USA - PEATcosm2014_Bin10_10_metaG | ecosystem: Environmental > Terrestrial > Soil > Wetlands > Peat | place...
CATGCAAAGCGCAAACACCTCAAGGCAATCTGCTGTTTCATCGGAATCCTGCCGAGCAAGGAGAGCGCGCAGATGGTCAAAGAAAACCTCGCCAGCGCGATTGTGGCCAAACATCTCTTCCTGCATGGGCCGCTGAGCCCATTCAGCGAAGGCGGGACTCTGCAGCTTGAGGACGCTTTCATCGAGAAGTGCGACCACGGCAAAGAAGGACAGTTGGATCATCTCGCTGGAGTAGCCGAGGGCCTTGGCTTGCTCCATCGCGGCTTTGAGCGCAGCGCGGATGCTGTTGCGGAAACCCTGCGCGTTCGGGGCCGCCTGTTGATGCAAGGCGCTCAGGCGCAGGACTGTCGTGATGGCATTTTCATAGCACGATGCCAAACTATGCGTTCGCGGCGGAGAATTCGACATGCTTTTAGTCCCCCCGGGGAGCTTAGGCACTTCCTGGATTTTCCTGGAAACATCGTGCCGGCGGGTGAATGAATGATAGCCAACGAAAAGGGATAGGCTTCAAATCTCCACAAATATACCTCAACTGGGCAACGACGAGAAAGAAATCTCCCCTGGCCGGGAACAAGTGCCAAACTTTCCGGCAAAACTCCAAGGCAGGCAGCCAGTGCAGCCCGCATTGTTCGTCGTCATTTCCCTTTACGGAGCGTATAGGCCCGTGTAAGCTTTGCTGGTAGTGGTGCCGCGAAAGTGCAGAGGACACCGTTCCCATGACCCAGACAAACTGGACACCCGAGAATCAGCCGGCGGGCGAAGCTGACCCGCTCAGCGCGACCGGGATGTTTTTAAATGCCCTTGGAAAAGAGTCGAACCCACCTCAGAAGCAGCCTGAGGAAAGACCGGTTCAGCCCGTCGCACCCGCGGCGCCAAAGTCGCCTGCGTGGTCTTTGGAAGAGATGCTGGCTTCTCCTCCGCAGGCAGCGCCGGTTCAAGCCGCGCAAGGCGGTCCGGGCGAGTTCACAAGAATGTTCCAGGTTTCTGAGCAGGCCGAGCCGGAACCGCCGAGACCACCGGCTGCGCCGCAACCCGCCGTGCAGCCCGCTGCGCCGATTGAAGCCAAGCAGGCGCCTGTGCAGGCTCCCGGTGAGTTCACGCGCATTTTTGTGAAGTCGGTGGAAGCGAAGCCGGCGGAACGTGCCCCCGCGCCCCCGGCACGAGTGGTTCCCGAGCCACCGCCAGCTGCGGCCCCGGCACCGGGTGCGCCGCGCATGAAGGGGTTTTCGTCGGGAGCTTCCGACTCTGCATCGGTGGAGGGAGGCTTTACTCAGTATTTCCAACCTCGCCCTGCCGCGTCGGCTGCCGCACCCACACCTGCACCGGCACCCCGGGTGCAGTCGTACATACCGCCAGCGCCAAGCCCCGTGCCCCCGGTGGAGGAGTTCAAGTGGTCTCGGGAGCCCAGTTTCAGCGCGCCGGAAAGCCCAACCAGTTCCGTTCCCGGATCGCCCAGCGTTACAAGCCTGTTTGCTTCGTTGGCTTCAGGCGGGCTGCCGCAGCAGGAGGTAAGAGCGGAGCCGGTGAAAGCGCAGCCCTTTGAGTCAGTTCCGTCTTTCTCTCCGGCGCCAACCTATTCGCCGGCGCCGCCGACGGAGCCATCTTCGCTTGAAGCGGGAAGCGTGACCCGGCTGATCCAAAGACTCTCTGAGGGGGGTGCGAAGCCAGCGGCACCGGTTGAACCGATTTTGTCGGCTGGGGAGATGGCGTCGCCGCAGGCCGGTGCGGGGCCGAGCGAGTTCACCAAGATTTTCTCCACGACGCCTGCGAGGCCTGGGGCGGCACCGGCTGCGCCCCCAGCAGCTCCACCTGCGGCTGCGTCACCGTTTGCCGCACCAGCCTTGCCGCCCCTGCCTGCAATGCCGGCTGCGCCGAAGCCGATGGCTCCGCCGGCGCCACCCGCGTTTCAGGCTCCGAAGATGGAAGCGCCAAAGGCGCCGGCAATAGCGGTTCCTGCGCCACCTGCTGCGAAGAGCAAGCTCGAGGAGATGGTCCCCATCCTGCTGGTGGTGAACACTTTCCTTTTGATTGTTCTGATTGTGGTGGAGATCTTTGCTCTGAAGGCCAAGTAGCACCCGGAATTCCGGGCGAGGCCGCGGTTCGATCAGGCCAGAAGGCCCATTTCCTTGAGCAGAGCGTCAGTGCGCTCGAAGCTCGAGATGATCACCACGCCTTGCGAGCGTGCGCGGCCGGCCCACTTGGTGGCGTCGTCTTCACTGAGTTTGAGGTCCGTGAGCAGCGAAACCAGATCGTCGTGGGTGGTGACCTTCGCGGTCTTGGTGTTGAGACGGCCCGCGTAGGGAATAAAGACTACCTCAAAGTGAGGTCGTTCAGTTTGCGAGCCGGGATTCACCTTGATTTGAAGGTTTCCCATTAGTTTCACCATTTGTCAGATCCTTGATCTCTGGTTGGAGTGGCACGACCTAAGCTCAAGTCTGTCATAAATGGCCGCCCTGTGGACAGGGGCTATCGGGGGTTGGGGCTCAATCGGTTGCAACCACCATGAAGCCGCGATCGATAAGCCTGCGGATCATGGTGAGGGATTCGTTCCGGACGGTTTCCAGGGGAGCTTTTGCGGTGATTGCAAACGCCTGAATTGCCTCCTCGGCCGTGCGAGTGCCGTCGCAGGTCGCGAGGAATTCCGCCACCAGCGGTTGCAGCGTCAAGTGGTAAGGGAAGCCGCTAATTAACCGGAGGGTGATGGACTCCGCGGCCCAACTGCCGTTAGATTGCTTGCAGATCTGCTCCAATCTTGCATGCGGAGAGAGCCTGGGCTTTAACGCGAGCAGGCTCTCGTTGTCCTGCATCTGGTTCAAGAGATCACGGGCAGCAAAAGTGGACAGGACCATATCACCAAGGTCGCCATTTGGAGTTTTGGGAACCTCTTCAATCTGCACCCAGTTTGTGCCCGCGCGGCGGCGGATGACGATGAGGCCGTCGTGGATCGCTTCAACGCCAAGGCGGCGATAGTATTCCATGTACCCCTCGTACAATTTAGCGTCGTCAGCAGGATTTGAGAAGGTCTCCCGAATGCGATGCTGCGCGTATTCTCCTGGGTCCTGGGTAAGCCCCTTCATGACCCAGGCATCGCATCCTGTGCCGTCAAGCCATTCCGTGATTCGCTCCTGCCACGGTTGGCCGCTGACCTGGGCCCACTCACAGAGCATCTGCATGTAGCCGCCTTCGTTGAGATACTCCGGAGCTTCTTTGACCAGGCGGCGGCAGAGTCCATCGAGTTCCATTGAGTTATCACAAAACAAATATCCCAGCTGGGGAGTGATGAAGAACGGCGGGTTGGAGAGGATGAGGTCGAAACGGCGATTTGCGACAGGAGCAAATAGATCGCCGGTAAGCACTTCAATGTTCTCCACGCCGTTGAGCCGAGCGTTAAAAGAGGCGAAGGGTGCGGCGCGCTGATTGAGATCGGTGGCGACGACCGTGTCGCTGAACTTTGCAGCGGCGAGGCTGAGGATGCCGCTGCCAGTACCCAGATCGAGGGTGGCGCGCGAATGGCGGCGGATGGAAAACCGGGCCAGGAATTTGCTGGTGGGGTTGGGCCAGAGGACCATCTCCGATTCACCCCGTTCAATGGCCACGGGGAAATCGGCAGCAACCAGGAAGCCTCCAAATGGGAGCAACATGGCCATTGCGCTCAATCGATCTTCCTGGGGCTTGACCAAGCCGCATTTCAGCAGCAGTGCAAGAAAGTCGCCGGGTACCAGCTCGGATATCTTTGTCGCGGTTTGGGAATGCCCCATCCAAAACCAGCGCAGCAAAGCATTCAACAGGATTGGCTCAGCCATGCGATCCAGGAGCCGCGGTTCGTTGCGTAATTGACGCGAAGGCAGCTCTGCAGCGCCAAGGTGTTTGCGCAGGTTTTCTTCGGTATAACCCGCGTCGTTAAAGAGAGCGAGGAGCTGCCGGGACTCGTCGATACTCAGTGTCGTTAGCATCAGGATTCCACAGTACCATTGCGGACGTGCCGGCGGAGCGAGTGTTGCAGTATTTCGCCGGGAGGGGGTCTCCTTTTTTCGAACGGAGAGGGCCGGGTACGGTTGGTTCGTGAAATATCTCATTTCAAAGTGAGGGCTGCTGTCCGGGCGTCAATGACCTCGATTCGCAAGGGTCAGATCCCACATGGAAAGCGAGAGAAAACACTATCAAGATATTTAATATGAGTGTTTTACGCTTCACGTTCTGGGTTTGAGCCCGACCCGTTCTCTTTCATTTTCAAGGCGTTCTTCTTTGCTGCTCAATGACATTCAGGTGAATTTGGGTGGGGGGGACGATCGTCGGCGATACCGTGCGGTCGTAGTTAGAGTTTGATCTCATGTGAATTGTTTTATTTGTATTGACCCGCTCCAGCCTCTGTGGTATCAAGGATGACACACAGAGATCGGCACTTAAGTTGTGAGTTCTCTTTGGTCTTTTCTCATTCCCTAGGGTCGGTCTCAACCTGAAGTTTCACGGAATTTGTTGGGGGCAACAACACCCCGTGAGCCCGTACGCCTGCTGAAAGAGAAATCGGTACTCAATGTAGGTCCATTCCGGACCACCCTCGGTTGAAGGAAGGAATCATGGCTAGACAAAGCGCGCAGCACAAGCTGGACCGGGTGCGTCCGCCCCGTGTGCAGATTACCTATGACGTCGAAGTCGGCGGCGCCATTGAGATCAAGGAACTTCCATTCGTCGTCGGAGTCCTTGGAGATTTCACGGGCAACCCAGAGCAACCGCTTCCGAAGCTGAAGGACCGGAAGTTTGTTGAGGTGAACCCCGACAACTTCGATACGGTTCTTGAGGGAATGAAGCCGCACCTGGCGTTTGCAGTCGAGAACAAGTTGAGCGACGACCCAGACGCGGCGCAGTTGAAGATTGACCTCAAATTTCGCAAGATGGAAGATTTTGAGCCGGCCAACGTAGCCAAACAGGTGAAGCCGCTGAAGCAGATGCTGGACCTGCGGACCCGGCTTTCCGATCTCCGCGGCTCGCTGCAGGGCAACGACAAGCTGGAAGAGCTATTGCTCGAGGCGGTTGGCAACACAGAGAAGCTGGACAAGTTGAAGGGTGAAATTGGTAATGGAGGAGGTTCCAATGGCTGAAGCAGTTGCGAGCACACAGGCCTCGGGCACTACTCTCGATGCCCAGGAAGCAAGCCTTCTCGATCAAATAGTGGAACAAGGCCGATTTGGCGTCGAGGCTGCATCGAGGGAGCGCGGCAAGGACCTGGTCAAGGAGTTTGTCGCCCAGGTTCTTGACGGTTCAATGACCGTCGCCAAAGATGCGGAAATGATGATCAACGCGCGTATTGCGCAGATCGATCACCTTCTCTCGCTGCAATTGAACGAGATCCTGCACCATCCGCAGTTCCAGAAGTTGGAGGGGTCATGGCGCGGTCTCAAGTACCTGATGGACAACAGTGAGACGGGTGTCGGGCTCAAGATTCGGGTATTGAATGGCAGCAAGAAGGAGTTGCTGCGCGATATCGAGAAGGCTCCGGAGTTTGACCAGAGCGCGCTCTTCAAGAAGATTTACGAAGAAGAGTACGGCGTATTTGGCGGCGCTCCGTTTGGCGCGCTGGTAGGGGACTTCGAGTTTGGCAAGCACCCCGAGGATATGGCACTTCTGGAAGGGCTCTCGCATATTGCGGCCCAGGCGCATGCGCCATTTGTCAGTGCGGCATCGCCCGACCTGATGAACCTGGAGAGCTATCAGCAGCTGGACGCACCGCGCGATCTGGCAAAGATATTCGACAGCACGGAATATGCGAAGTGGAAGTCATTCCGCCAGAGCGAAGACTCCCGTTATGTTGCGCTGACCTTGCCCCGCACACTCGGCCGGCTTCCGTACGGCGCGGAGACGAAGCCGATCGACGAATTTGTCTACGAGGAGCACGTGGATGGCACGGATCACACAAAGTATCTGTGGATGAATGCCGCCTACTCGCTGGCCAGCAAAATGACCCAATCCTTCTCGCTTTATGGCATGTGTGTTGCCATGCGCGGCGTGGAAGGCGGAGGGCTTGTGGAAGGCCTGCCGACTCACAACTTTGCCACCGATGATGGCGATGTAGCAATGAAATGCCCGACAGAAGTGCCGATCACAGATCGCCGGGAGAAGGAACTCGCAGATCTGGGGTTTGTGCCTCTGGTGCACTGCAAAGGGACGGACTATGCCGCGTTTTTCAGCGTTCAAAGCTGCCAGAAGCCGAAGGTCTACGATACCGATTCGGCCAACGCGAATGCCCGCCTGTCCACACAACTTCCGTATATCATGGCTGTTTCGCGGTTCGCGCATTATCTGAAGGCCATGATGAGGGACAAAATCGGGAGCTTCATGTCGCGCGAGGAGGCTAGCTCTTTCCTGAATCGTTGGATCACGAAGTATGTGACCCCTGACGACTCAGCGTCTCCTGCAACCAAGGCCGAGCGTCCGTTGCGCGAGGCACGCATCGACGTTACGGAAGTAGCCGGAAAGCCCGGTTGCTATCGTGCCGTAGCATTCCTGAGGCCTCACTTCCAACTGGATGAACTTACCGTTTCGCTTCGGCTGGTGGCTGATCTGCCTGCCGCCGCGAAGTAACCTCTCGCAGTTCTTTCTGGGATCAGTGCAGGGTGCTCGTTTGCCCTGCTCCCCAAAAAAGACTTCCACCCAAACCTGTTAGGGAGATCGAAAATGGCAGTCAATGCGTATCTGATCATCGATGGGCGTCCAGGACCGAGCACCAGCAAAAAGGACGCGATCGACATCCTCTCCTTCAGCTTCGGCGCCAGCAACACGGCGGTAATTGGCGCTGGGTCGTCAGGCGGCGAGGCTCGTGCGGGCCGCGCCAACCTGGGCGACGTGACGATCATGAAGGTCACCGACAAAACCTCTCCACTTCTCTTCGACGATTGCTGCACCGGAAACTATCTGAAAAAGATCGACGTGATTTATGACAAGCCGATGGGAGACAGCCAGGAGGACTACTTCAAGATCCACATGGAGGACGCGCTGATCACGTCTATCCAGCTTTCAGGATCTTCGGAGAATCCGGTTGAGTCGATCAGCTTTGCATTCTCCAAGATAAAGGTCAGCTACAACCCCGAAGAGGAAGGCGCTTTGAAGGGCTTCATCGACAAGGGCTTTGACGTACTGAAACTGAAGCCGTGGTAACTCGCGGGCAAGCGGAGACACGGTGCTAGTGACGGCAAAACAACTGTTCGCTGCTGGAAAGGTGCGCGAGGCGGAGAAGGTGCTCACGGCTTATTTGCGAGAGCACCCATCTGACAAGGCTCAGCGCACCTTTCTTTTCGAGCTGCTTTGCTTCTCGGGCGATTATGCCCGGGCAGAAAAGCAGCTTTCGGTGCTTGCCAGCGGGCGAGTGGAATCTGAGACAGGCGCGATTGTCTATTACGCAGCTCTGCATGCAGAGAAGACGCGGCATGAACTTTTTGAGAAGCAGGCTTTTCCAACGGGGACAGTAAAGTCACCGGCAGGAAAGCTGAATGGAAAGCCATTCACCGACTTGCGCGATGCCGATCCCGATATCGGGGCTCGGCTTGAGGTTTTTGCCGCCGGCTCGTATGTCTGGATTCCCTTCGAGCATCTGAACACGATCGAGATGGGTCCGCCGCAGAGGCTGAGGGACACACTGTGGGCTCCGGCGGTCGTCCAGGCAGCGGCGTCGTTCAAGGAGATGGATCTTGGGGAAGTGCTGATCCCGGCGATCTATCCGTTTTCCTGGAAGCATCCGGACGAAGCGGTGTGGCTGGGCAGAGTGACAGAATGGGCAGCGGACGACGAGGGCCGGGAGTACCCAAGCGGTCAAAAGATTCTTCTGGTTGACGGCGAGGAAGTCCCATTCCTTGAAGTTCGTTCGATCGAGTTCGCCCACGCCGCCGATGGGCCCACAGAACAAGAAAGCTGATTGCTGGGCCGGGGGCTCGATTTCAATGCCACTTCGCGAAGATATCCTCACTCCGATTCCCGGTGAAAATCCGAGCGGGATCGACCTGCGCTACGATACCAAACTGCTGATCCACGACAAGATCAAGGAAGCTAGACGCCAAGACGATGATCTGGCGCAGGGAGAGTGGCAGGAAGAGCGCAAGACGGCAAATTTCCCCCTTGTGGTCAAGCTTGCGCAAGATTCGATTGCAACCGTCTCCAAGGATCTTCAGTTGGCTGCGTGGCTGACCGAGGGACTACTGCGCACTGAGGGCTTTGGCGGTCTCCGGGCGGGTATCGGTTTGTGCCACAGCCTGTTAACAGATTTCTGGGATACGGTTTATCCGGTCATTGAGGACGGGGACCGGGAACTTCGCGCCAGGCCGCTCAACTGGCTCGGTTCGATGCTGGACTTCCCGCTGCGTAGCACCGCGATCACAGCTGCCGGGTACTCATTTGTTGTGTACAAGGACTCCAGGACTGTCGGCTACGAAGACCAGGTGAAGACCGACAAGGAGCGGGCAACACGCGCGAAGGTGATCGCGGGGGGCAAGATCGCGCCGGAGACTTTCGACAAGGCCTTCGCGGAAACGCCCAAGGCGTTTTATCTGCAAGCGGAAAAGGATCTCGACGGCTCGATTGAGGCACTGAATACGCTGGAGAAGTTCTGCGACGAGAAGTTTGAAGACGATGCTCCGTCGTTCGGCAAACTGAAAGATGGGCTGACCGAGGTGCGTCTAGTGGTCCATGGTCTCTTGCAGAAGAAGCGGGAGAAAGAGCCCGATCCCGTCGAAGAGGAACCGGTTGCCGAAAGCTCCGAAGAAGCGGCGCAAGAGGGCGGGGAAGCGGCGGAAGGTGGGGCAGGTGCAGCAACTGGTTTTGCGGTATTTACCAGCGCAGAGCCTGCAGATCGCCGCCAGGCTGTGGCAAGTATTGCCGGGGCAGCGGCGTTTCTGCGTAAGCGTGAGCCGTTCAGTCCAGCGCCTTTTCTGTTGCTGCGCGGACTGCGCTGGGGCGAGTTGCGCACCGGATCAAGCCTGATCGACAGCACCCTGCTGGAAGCGCCTCCGACTGAACTTCGCCAGCAGATCAAGCGGCTGGCGCTTAACAAGAAATGGAACGAGTTGCTGGAGGCGGGCGAGCAAGCGATGACCCTGCCCTGCGGTCGAGCATGGCTTGATTTGCAGCGCCTGAGTGTTGCGGCCTGCACGGCTCTGGGACCGGAGTACAAGTTGATTGCCACTGCGATCGAGTCTGAGCTGCGCGCGCTGCTGAACGATGTGCCCGAGTTGCTGGATGCCACGCTGCTTGACGACACACCGGCGGCAAATGCGGAGACCCGGCAATGGCTGCTGCAATTGAGTGCGCCGCAGCAACTCCCCCAGACTGAAGAAGGTGAGATCACGTCGGACGTTCCCGCAGCAATGAATGGGACGCCGACCTGGCTTACCCAGGCCGCGGATGCTTACGTTCTTGCCAAGGAAGCACTAGCGGCAGGCCAGGAAGAGAAGGCGTTTTCCATTATGCGTGTCGCAATTGCTCGTGAGCGGTCGGGGCGCAACCGCTTCCGGCGGACGATGCAACTGGCCGAATTGGCCATAGCCGCGGGGAAAGACTCAATCGCGCAGCCGCTTCTGGAGGACGTTGCGGCGATCATTGAGAACCACAAACTGGACGCCTGGGAAGACCCAGCGACAGTTGCCGGCGATTTGCTGAAGCTGATGCGCACCAGCAAGAAGATTCAGGGAAGCGCCAGCGAGAAGCAAAAACTCTTCGAACGTATCTGCCGCCTTGACCCCGTCCAGGCGTTGAACGCGGGGTAAACCATGGCCAGGAGCCTTGGCGAAACGACAATCACGATTTCCATGCTCGACCGGCTCATTGATCTTGAGCCGGAGAATCGCATGGAAAGTCCACTCAGTCGCTCGCAGTCGGTTCGTCTTTTGAAGAGCGCGGTTCGGCGAGACCTGGAGTGGCTGCTTAACAGCCGCCGGATCTGCGACCCGCCGGATGAAGGACTGAAGGAAGTTAACCGTTCCGCATACACGTACGGCCTGCCGGACCTCTCATCGCTGACCATGGCGGCAACAGGGGATCGCAATCGGCTGGTGCGGCAGATTCTGGCAACAATCAATCTGTTTGAACCTCGACTGGCGAATGTGCGCCTGGTGATGATCGAGACTCCGGACTCGGCCAAGAAGGATGTGCGTTTGCGGGTGGAGGCAATGCTGCGGATGGATCCAGTTCCCGAACCAATCAGTTTCGACACGGTGATCGAGCTGAAGAGCGGAAACTGCCGCCTGACCGGGGGCGACGATGCGCGATGATCTGCTGCTCTATTACGAACGGGAACTGGACTACCTGCGCAAATCTTCAGCGCAGTTTGCGGAGAAGTATCCGAAGGTAGCCTCGCGACTGGCGCTTGAGCCGACCAAATGCGAGGATCCGCATGTGGAGCGGTTGCTGGAGTCATTCGCCTTCCTTGCGGCGCGCGTTCACCTCAAGATGGAGGACGAGTTCCCGGAGATTACGGATGGGCTGCTGAGCATTGTTTATCCGCAACTGGTCCGTCCCATTCCGTCAATGTCGGTGGTCGAGTTTCAGCTTGATCCTGAAAAGGGCAAGCTGACCAGCGGGATGAAGATCGAGAGGAATTCACAGCTCTACTCAAAACCGATCGGCGGCGTACCGTGCACGTTTCGCACATGCTACGACACGGTTCTATGGCCGCTCACCGTGAATGCGGTGGAACTGAGCGCACCGAGCCGGCTGAAGCCGGCGGTGAAGACAAACGATTCGGCATGGGCGGTGCGCGTGGAACTTCAGTGCGGACGGGACGTGACCTTTACCAGCCTTAAGCTTGATCAGCTACGCTTTTATCTTGATGGAGAAAGCGGGCTGGTCAACATACTTTACGAGCTTTTATTCAGCAAGCTGAATCGTATTGTGGTGCGGGATCTTACAGCCGGATCGCGGCTGGCGCCGGTGACTCTGCCTGCATCGGCACTGAGGGCGGTCGGGTTCGGTCCGAACGAGGGGATGGTTTCCTACCCTACATCGACATTCGCGGGCCATCGGCTGCTGATGGAATACTTTGCGTTTCCGGAGAAATTCCTCTTTCTCGATCTGTCGGGACTGGAGTGCGTGGCCGCGTCCGGTTTCAAAGATGCAATTGAAGTCATATTTCTGATCTCCGAGATTGAAGGAGAAGGACGCGTCCAGCGACTGGAACTTGAAGTTTCAAAAAAGACTTTCCGGCTGGGCTGCTCGCCGGTGGTCAATCTGTTCCCGCAAATAGCGGAGCCGATCCAGTTGAATCAGCGCAAGTACGAGTATCCGCTGATCCCGGATGTGAGACGGCCCTATTCGATGGAGATCTTCTCAGTCGACGAAGTGAACGCGATCAATTCAACAAACCAAAAGATCACCGCATACGAGCCGTTCTACTCCCTGCGTCACTCGGCCAGAAAAGAAGACCGGACGTGCTTCTGGCTGGCCCGACGCCGCCCTTCGAACCGGCCGAACGATGACGGCACGGACATTTCGCTTTCGCTGGTCGATCTTTCGACTGCTTCGGTTGATCCGGATGCCGCGATTCTGTCTGTCCGCACCACATGCACCAATCGGGATTTGCCGGCGCGCTTGCCATTTGGGAATCAGGACAGCGATTTTGAAATGGAAGGCGCAACGGCGATGCGGCGGATTGTTGCATTGCGCAAGCCGACTCCACCGGTACGGCCCGCGTTGGGCAAGAGCACGCTATGGCGGCTGGTTTCGCACTTGTCGCTGAACTATCTATCGATGCTGGAGGGGGGCAAGGAGGCATTGCAGGAGATCCTCCGCCTCTATGATGTCGGTCGCACGGCATATTCACAAAACGTAATTCAGAGCATTTTGAAGATTCAGAGTCAGCCGCATTTTACGCGCCTGATCTCCGAACAGGGAGTGAGCTTTGCTCGCGGGATTCGCATAGAGATGGAGATTGACGAGGACCAGTTCACGGGGGGAGGCGCGTTTCTGTTTGCCTGCGTGCTGGAGCGGTTCTTTGGAATGAGCGCATCGTTGAACAGCTTTACCCAGTTGAGCGTTACGACTCCGCAAAGAAAGGAGAAACTCCACGAATGGCAACCAAGATCGGGAAGGAAACCAATCATTTAACGGATTCGCTGCTTGGCGAGCGGCTGGTTGATGATGCGTGTTCGTTCGAGTTTTTCCAGGCGGTGACGCTGTTGCAGCGGCTGAGGCCCGACTCGCAGCATGTGGGCGGCTTTTCCAGTCCAGAGGACGAATCGGTCCATTTTCAGGTGAATCAGAGGCTAGGTTTTCCAGCCAGCCAGATTCAAAGCCTGGAAGTGAGGGGGGATGCGCGGCCTGAAATGACGGTCAACTTCATGGGTTTGACCGGCCCCATGGGAATTCTTCCGTACGCCTACAGTGAACTGATCCTGGAGCGGATGCGGGCCAAGGATCACACCATGGCGGCGTTCCTGGACATCTTCAATCATCGGGCGATCTCACTGTTTTACCGGGCATGGCAGCGGTCGAATTTTGCAGTCACCTACAGCACTGCCGGTCACGATCTGATCACGCAGTACTTGCGAGACATGGTTGGACTGGGGACCCCGGGACTTCGCGACCGGCAGGAAGTGGACGATGAAGCGATTCTGCATTATGTGTCGCTGATGGCGTCGACGCTGCGGTCGGCGGTAGCCCTTGAGCAGGTGATTGCGGACTACTTCGAAGTGCCGGTGGAGATTCAGCAGTTCACCGGTGGCTGGTACGGGCTGGATCGGGGGACACAGTGCGCGATGCGCGAGGAAGAGTCTCCATCGACCCAGGTTGGTTCAGGGGCTGTTGTGGGCGATGCGGTGTGGGACCGGCAATCGCGTGTACGCATTCGTATTGGGCCGATGGGCATTGACCGCTACTGCGATTTTCTTCCTGGAGGCGGCGCGCACAAATCACTGCGCGCGATTACCCGCTTCTTCACCAATCAATGTCTCGAATTTGAAGTACAACTGGTGCTTGACCGAACTCAGGCGCCGAGTATTGAACTCGATCTAGACTCAAGCAATCCGGCGCGGCTCGGCTGGGTCTCCTGGGCGAAGACGGAACCGTTAAATTGCGACCCGGACGACACAATTCTGATTCTGTAAGGGGGGAAACATGGGACTGAACCTGAAATCGCTGATCTCAAAACTGAACGACCCAACCCGCTCCGCGCTTGAAGGCGCTGCTGGTCTTTGTCTTTCGCGCACTCACTACGACATCGAGATTGAACACTTCCTGACCAAGCTGCTGGACTCAGCATCGGGCGATTTTGCCGCCATCCTCAAGCACTTTGAAGTGGATAAGTCCAGATTAACGGCCGAGTTGAGCCGCAGCATGGACAAATTGAAGTCGGGGAATGCGCGCACCCCGGCCATCAGTCCCACGGTGCTGAAGATGCTGACAACGGCCTGGACGATTGGCTCGATTGACTTCAATGCGGGCCAGGTGCGAACGGGCTTTGCAATTCTCGCGCTGGTTTCCGATGAGGAACTGGCGCGGCTGATCAACGATGTGAGCCGCGAGTTTCACAAGATCAATGCGGATGCGCTGCGCAAAGACCTGATGGGCATTGTGGCCTTGTCGAGCGAGACGACTACCGCAGCGGCTCCCGCGGGAGCGGCCGAGGGTGCTCCCAGGCCGGGCGGGGGGAAGACTCCCAACCTTGATCAATACACCGTGGACCTCACCGGCAACGCCAAGAGGGGCAAGATCGACCCTGTGCTTGGCCGGGATGCAGAGATTCGCCAGGTGATCGACATCCTGACGCGCCGGCGGCAGAACAACCCCATACTCACCGGCGAGGCCGGCGTTGGCAAGACGGCGGTGGTGGAGGGATTTGCGTTGCGGGTGGTGCAGGGGGACGTGCCGCCTCCGCTGAAGAACGTTCAGATCCGGACGCTGGATCTTGCGTTGCTGCAGGCGGGTGCCGGGGTCAAGGGAGAGTTTGAGAACCGGCTCAAGGGATTGATTGAAGAGGTTAAGTCATCGGCCACGCCAATCATTCTCTTTATCGACGAAGCGCACACCATGATCGGCGCGGGCGGCCAGGCCGGACAAGGCGATGCGGCAAACCTGCTGAAGCCGGCACTTGCCCGCGGGGAGTTGCGCACGATTGCGGCGACTACGTGGTCAGAATACAAAAAGTATTTTGAAAAGGACGCAGCACTGGCGAGGCGCTTCCAGGTTGTAAAGGTGGAAGAGCCGAGCGAGCCGCAGTGCATGATCATGATGCGAGGGTTGGTGGCGTCACTTGAAAAGCATCACAAAGTACGCATTTTGGATGAGGCGGTGGCGGCCAGCGTGCGCCTTTCCCACCGCTTCCTTGCCGGCCGCCAATTGCCGGATAAAGCCGTCAGCATTCTCGACACGGCCTGTGCACGCCTGGCGCTTGGACAAGTCGCGACTCCGCCGGCGATCGAAGACCTGACGCGGCAGATCGATGCGCTGGAGGTGCAGAAGCGGATCCTGGACCGCGAGGAGGTTGTCGGCGCCGACCACCAGGAGAAACTGGCTGAAATCGCGGCTCAAAAGGAGAAAGCCGACGCCACCTTGAAGACGCTGCAGGAGCACTGGGATAAGGAGCGCGAACTGGTGGGGAAGATTCGCGAGTTGCGCGATAAGCTTGAAGCGAGCCACGCGAAGGGCGCGAAAGCAGAGGCGCCAAAGGAAGCGAGTGCAGAGGCGCCGAAAGAAGGGAATTCGGAGGCGGCAGTCGATTCCTCGGCGATTCGTACGGAGTTACAGGGGCTTGAGGCGGAACTTGCGTCGGTCCAGGGCGAGACGGGCCTGATCCAGGTTTGCGTCGACGCCCAGATTGTGGGCGAGGTGCTTTCGGCGTGGACGGGCATCCCTGCCGGCAAGATGCTGAAGGACGAAATTGCGACCATTCTCGCACTACAGGAACACCTGGCAAAGCGCGTCATAGGCCAGGACCATGCAATGGAGATCATCAGCCAGCGGGTGCAGACTTCCCGGGCTTCGCTCGACGATCCGAACAAGCCGGTTGGAGTGTTTATGCTGGTGGGACCCAGCGGCGTGGGCAAGACGGAGACGGCGCTGGCGCTATCGGACCTGCTTTATGGCGGCGAGCACAACCTGATCACGATCAACATGTCGGAGTTTCAGGAGTCGCATACGGTTTCCACGCTGAAGGGTTCGCCCCCGGGGTATATCGGCTACGGGGAGGGCGGGGTTCTGACCGAGGCCGTGCGCCGCAGGCCCTACTCCGTCGTGCTGCTCGACGAGGTTGAGAAGGCTCATCCCGATGTGCTTGAGATATTCTTCCAGGTCTTTGACAAGGGCAACATGGAAGACGGGGAAGGCCGTTCCATCGACTTCAAGAACAACATCATTATCCTCACCACCAACGCCTGCACCGACGAGATGATGAAGCTGGTGGCCGATCCGGAGACGGCGCCCAGCCCGAAGGCTCTGATCGACGCGCTGAAGCCGGCTCTGAACAAGATCTTCAAGCCCGCTTTTCTGGGGCGCCTGGTGCTGATCCCGTACTACCCTATCCGCGACGAGGCGATGAAGCAGATTATCCGGCTCAAGCTGGGCAAGATTCAGCGTCGCATTCTTGAGAATCACAAGGTGAAGCTGAGCTACGACGACGCTTTCCTGAACGAGGTGGCGAGCCGTTGCACAGAGGTCGAGAGCGGCGCGAGAAACGTGGACAATATCCTCACCAACACGCTGCTTCCGGATATCTCCCGAAAGATTCTGGGGAGCATGGCGGAAGGGGAGAGGATTACTTCGATCGTGGTGGGAGTGGGAGAGGACGGCACCTTCAGCTACGCATGACAACCAGGCGGCACCAGGGAGTTTGAAATCGAGGTGAGGGGCGATGAGCGGAAGTCGCAATCCAGGACCAACCGGAACGGAGCAGGCTGACCAATCCGGAAGCTCGCGCCCCATTGGATCGGGACAGTCTTCAGGTTTCAAGAGGAATCAGCACACTGCGCCCCATCCCGCCGGGTTGCCGAATCCTCCGAGGAAGCTGGCATCGAGCCGTGTGCAGCGGGTGGTGGTGGTGTACGACGAAGCCACTTCAACCGGACAGGTTTTTGCAGTCGGTCACGACGGCTCGATTCTGTTGCGGGGCGATGTGGTTGTGGGGGGCAAGGACTCGCCGACTCCTACGGGCACTTATCACGCGTCCCATTGGGAATCGAATCATGTTTCAAAGAAGTACGGATCGTATGCGAACACGCCGTGGGACAAGTCGCCGCTCGGCCTGAATGCGTTCGGTCCGTTTCAACTTCATCTGAAGGAATTGGAGAGTCGCGGGATTTATCTTCATGGAACGATGGGCCCGTCCTGGAATCCGTTTACGGCGCTGAATTCGCTTTTAAGTCCCACCTCGCATGGATGCGTGAGGATGTCGAACCGGGTGGATATCAGTCTTCACGATCTGATGCCCGATCCGCAGGGAATTGAGGTGAAGATCAGCACCAACAAGGCGGATATTCCCGGCGGCGAAGGGAGGCCATGAGTCGCAGGGTCCTGGCAGCCTTTTTGACCTGCCAGGCGGTGGGGGAACTAGCCACGTGGGCGTCGTCTTTTCCTTCCATGGCCGGCGGACCGGTGTTGTGGGTTGTGAGCGTGATACTCCTTTTGCCGGGTGATATTGCGGCTTCATGGCTGGTGGAGAAGTTTCTGTGGACAGGGTCTTTGAACCTGCATCAATTGCAATGGTTTAAGGTGCTCTGCGAGGTTATAATCAACGCCGTCGCATGGATGCTGATCGCGGGAATAGTTAAGCGGATCAAGCGGAGATCGACGAACGAAACTGTACCGTGAGTAAGAGAAGTTCGCATAGGCCCATGTGACTGCGGCGCATGAAGTGACCTGCGCGGAAAGGGAGGACTGAATTCACTTATGCCTTACACTCAGGACAATCGTCTTATCTCCCTGAACGTGCCGTCGCTGGGCAAGGACGCGCTGCTGCTGTCCGGTTTCAGCGGGCAGGAGGCTATCTCACGGCTGTTCAGCTTCCAGCTGGACCTGCTCCGAGAGGTTGCCGATCCGGTCTCGTTGCAGCCGGTAAAAACGCTGAAGTTTTCTGATGTCATCGGCCAGAAGGCCACCATATCGGTGCAGCGCGCGGGGGGCACGCCGCGCTACTTCAACGGAATCGTGAGCCGCTTTGCACAGAGCGGCGCGGACGACAAGTTTGTCCACTACCAGATGGAAGTGGTTCCAGCCTTATGGCTGTTGACTCGTTATTCCGACTGCAGGATCTTCCACAGCGAAACGGTCACAGATATTATCCAGTCGGTGCTGCAGGATCACGGGATCGCCTTCAGTACTTCGCTTAGCGGCTCATACTCACCGCTCGAGTACTGCGTGCAATACCGCGAGACCGATTTCAATTTCATCTCCCGGCTGATGGAGAAGTTCGGTATCTTCTACTTCTTTCAGCACACTGACACAGCGCACACCATGGTTCTGGCTGACTCCGCAAGTGCGCATCAACCATGCGACGGGCAGGCGGAGGCCGGATACAAGGTGAGTTCGTCGTTGGACGCCGACTCTGTTGTTCACTCCTGGTGCATGGAGCAGGAGTTGAAGAGCGGGAAATATTCTCTGGCGGATTTTTACTTTGAAACGCCGGACGCCAGCATCCAGGCATCGGAGGAAACGGTCGATTCGGTTGCGGGCAACAGCAGCTATGAGCTGTTCGACTATCCAGGTGAATACACGGTGCGTGGAGACGGCGCAGCGCTGGCAAAACTGCGCATGCAGGAGGTGGAAGCGTCTCATCTGCTGGCTCATGGTTCAAGCACTTGCCGCTCTTTCACCAGCGGCGACAAGTTCGGCTTGACCGATCACCCAGACGACTCGCTCAATGCCTCCTACGTTCTGACCGAAATCCAGCATATAGCCTCAGTGGCGGGCAGTTACGCCGGGGAAGGGGAAGTGAATCCCGAGCATGAGTCGTATTCCAATCAGTTCATTTGTATCCCCGACACTGTCCCGTTCCGTCCCGCGCGCCTGACGCCCAAGCCTTTTGTGCAGGGGCCGCAGACGGCGATCGTGGTGGCCCCGGGCAGCAGTTCGTCCGAGATACTGGTCGACAAGTACGGCCGGGTGAAAGTGCTGTTTCCGTGGGATGGAGTTTCGAGCACGCACAAGACGCAGCAGTATTCCTGCTGGCTAAGGGTCTCGCAGGAATGGGCAGGGCAGGGATGGGGTTCCATCACCATTCCGCGCGTTGGGCAGGAGGTGATCGTCAGCTTTCTTGAGGGCGATCCGGACCGGCCGATCATTACCGGGCGTGTCTACAACGCGTCGCAGACTGTTCCTTACGCTTTGCCGGACAACCAGACGCGCAGCACCTTTATGACGCGCAGTTCCAAAGGCGGCAGCGCCAGTACCTACAACGAGCTTCGCTTTGAAGATAAGAAAGGCGCGGAACAGGTCTTTCTGCGTGCCCAGTTCGACCAGGATAACCGGGTTTTGAACGACTCGCGCGAGTGGGTGGGCAACAACCGAAGCCTGATGGTCACCAAAGACCAGATGGAGAGTGTAGGCGGAGATCTGCACACGCAGGTAACTGGTGGCGTGTTCGGCACGGTGGGGAAGGATGTAAACACCAAGGTCACCGGCAAGGTGATAGAGAACGTGGGCGGCGATTCAAACAGCAATGTCGCCGGAAATGTCATAGAGAAGGTGGGGGGCGACTCGAACAGCAACATCACCGGCAATCTGAACCAGAAGGTTGGCCAGACAATGTCGCTACAGGTCGGTCAGAACCTTTATGAAAAATCGGGGCAGAATTATGCTCACCAGGCAGGAATGCAGATTCATCTGAAGGCCGGCATGACCGTGGTGCTGGAGGCGGGCACAGAGATCTGCCTGAAAGTCGGGGGCAACTACATCGACATCAACCCTGCCGGGGTTTCGATCTTCGGAACGATGGTGATGATCAACAGCGGTGGCTCCGCGGGCTCAGGATGCGGTTCCAGCCCCACCGATCCAACCAGTCCCGCCGACCCGGTGGCCCCGACAAAACCCGACCAGGCAGACGACGGGAGTACGGGGACAAAGTACGGTTCAGGCAGCGCACCTGCATCTTCGACGCCAGCCAGCGCAGGCTCTTCGAACGTTGCGGGATCGTCTTCTCAGTCCGCAGGAGGTTCGTCGTTGCCTGTTCCGAGCTTTGCTTCAGGTGCTGCCGGCGCAGTTGCGGGCGCCGCCAGCGCCGCAGATGATGCTGCTCAAGCGGCTACTCAAGCCGCGGAGCAAGCCGCCAAGCAGGCCGCGAGTGAAGCACAAGGCGCGGCAGCCGCGGCGCAACAATACGCGAACGAGGCAGAGAAGGCCGCGCAGCAGGCGGAGCAGCAAGCGCAACAGGCAGTTGAGCAGGCCAAGGCGCAGGCAATGGAAGCGTACCAAGCCGCCAAAACGGCCGCTAGCCAGGCGGAAGCGGCTGCGCAAAAAGCGGTGGGCCAGGCGAAGGCCGCCGCTGAACAAGCCGCCGCCCAGGCCCAGCAGGAGTTGCAGCAGGCAAAGGACGCGGCAAAACAGGCGGTCCAACAAGCGCAGCAGGAAGCGCAGCAGGTAGAGCAACAGGCACAGCAGGCAGCAGCGCAGGCCAAGGCGCAGGCTCAGCAAGCCGCTCAACAGGCTCAACAGGCAATTTCTCAGGCGCAACAAGCGGTAAAGCAGGCCGAGCAACAGGCACAACAGGCCACTCAGCAAGCGGCGCAGCAGGCTCAGCAGGCCGAGCAACAGGCGCAACAGGCCGCGGCACAAGCAAAGACCCAGATGATGAACGCGGCCAGTCAGGCGCAGAGCGCAGCGAATTCAGTCAAGCAGGCGGCCAGTCAGGCGCAACAGGAGGCACAAACGGCCGCTCAGAACGCCCAGCAATCCATGGCCAAAGCTGCAGCTTCGTCGATGCCGGGCAATGTGTTTTAACTCGTGATGGAAATAAGAGGCCGCATCATGAGAATTAACCCGGCGAGGTGGGCTCGTTCCCGAGTTCTTCAGGCCTTGTGAGGCTTTGAGGGGCACGTCAATCTCGGAGGGGAAGGTTGTGAAACCCATCCTGGGTGCGTCGTATTCGGTAAGGGACAACCCTTGCTCCACGTACTTTGAATTGTTATTGTTAAGGCTCGGTCATCGACAATGAAGCAACTGCAACCTGTGCTTTGGACCAAAGGAACCTTCCTCACCCCGCAGCATTTACAACTGCAGGACAGGTTTCTGGAAGACAGTCTGAATTTTCGACTACAGGCGCTGAAGTTTTGCGGCTGGGGATTCAGCGAGGTTGTGCTCGATCAGGAGTTGCTGGCGGAGGGCCAACTGGCGGTTAACCGCGCTTCGGGAATCTTCCCGGACGGATTGCTCTTCGAGATTCCCGGCCCGGATCAGCCTCCTCCATCCAAGGCGCTGGCAGAGTTCTTCGACCCGGGAATGCGTGACCTGGATATCTATCTCACCGTTCCGGACTACAAATTAAAAGGCCTCAACGTAGCGGGATTGGGACGGGTTGCGGGCTCCCGCTATCTTGCTGAAATTACGAGCGTCCGCGACGATAACACGGGAACCGGGGAAAGGCCGATTCAGATTGCGCGCAAGAATCTGCGCCTGATGGCGGCCAACGAAACTCGCGAAGGATCATCCTCGTTACGCATCGCCAATGTGGAGCGGACAGAAGCCGGCGCCTACCGCCTGAATCCGCGCTTTGTGCCACCGCTCCTGGAGGTTCGCGCCAGTGACTATCTGCGAGGCCTAGTGAATGGAATTCTTGAGATTCTGTCTGCCAAGAGCACGCAACTGGCGGGAGGCCGGCGGCAGAAGAACCAGAGTCTGGCGGACTTCACAGCGTCAGACATTGCCAACTTCTGGCTGCTTTACACTGTAAATTCTCATATTCCGGTGCTCAGCCATTTGCTGCAGGGGCAACGCTGCCATCCGGAGGAGCTCTTTTCCGCGCTAACTGCACTGGGCGCGTCGCTCACTACATTTTCCCCGACGGTGCGGCCACGAGACCTGCCCCTGTACGACCACCTAAATCTGAGCAGGGTCTTTTCCGATCTGGAAGAGAAGCTGCGCATGCTGCTTGAGACCGTTGTGCCCAATAACGTTGTTTCGCTGCCGTTGAAGCAAGTGAAAAACACCATCTACGCGGCCGCGGTGGATCAGGACAAGTACCTGGCCAATACGCGGATGTACCTGGCATTCTCAGCTGACACCACTGAAGAGGCGATCATTCGGAAGGTTCCGCAACTGGTGAAGGCATGCTCTGCGTCACAGATTGAACAGCTGATCAACATGGCGCTGCCGGGGATAACCCTGACGCATGTGACGGTTCCTCCGAGCGCTATTCCAGTCAAGATGAAGTATCAATACTTCAGCCTCAACCAATCCGGACCGGCCTGGGAAGCGGTGACCCGCGCGCGCAACTTTGCCGCGCATGTTCCCGGAGAGCTTATCAATCCGCAGATGGAATTGGTCATTCTTCTGCCGCAGGCGGGCTAACTGATATGAGACAGCTGACAAAACCCGTCTGGTTCGAAGGGATGTATCTGGGCCCGCACCATTTCCAGGCGCAGAGCCGTTACTTCGAAGACTCTTTGAATTTTGTGACCACGAGTTTGTGGCGCGACGCGTACGGTTTCGTGGGACTCCAGTTCGACAACGACGCTCTACGCAATGGCACGATCGGGCTGACCCACGCGCGAGGCCTTTTTGAAGACGGGCTGGCGTTCGATTTGCCGGGGGCAGATGCCGCACCGGCGCCGCGCGACTTTACGTCGCTGTTTTCTCCAGTGGCCGATCACCTGAACTTGTATCTAGCGGTTCCGGTGAGCCTGAGCGATGGCCAGAATACGGCGCTTGGCGCGGGAGGAGCAGTTCGCTACCTGGGTACCGAGCAGGTGGTGCCCGATCAAAACACGGGCCGTGACGAAAAGCCCATCAAGATTGGCCGGAAGAATCTGGTCCTGTTGGCGGAACAGGAGCTTACCGATGAATTTGTGAGTTTGCCGCTAGTGCGCGTTACGCGCGATGGGTCAGGGCATTTCGAAGCCGATTCCAGCTTTGTGCCGCCATGCCTGAGTTTGAGTGCCAGTACAACTCTGACTGACATGCTGCGACGTCTAATCGAGATTCTGGACGAGAAGAGCGCGGTCTTCACGAATGAGCAGCAGCAACGAAGCGGGGTATTTCAGGCAGGGATGTCGGCACGCCATGTAGCGCATTATTGGTTCCTTCACGCTTTGAATTCCAATGTCTCGGTGCTGCGGCACTATCTTCTTTCGAAGCACGTGCATCCTCAGGAACTTTTCCGCGAGATGTCTCGCTTGGCCGGGGCGCTTTGCACCTTCGGTCTGGAAGTGCACCCCCGATCGCTGCCCACGTATAACCATCTCGACTACGGGGCAAGTTTTGCTCCACTGGATGAGCACATCCGCCGTCATCTTGAAATCGTCATGCCATCCAAGGCGATTCGGATTCCATTGAGGGCGGTCGAGAGTTTTCTGTACAACGGCGAAATCAAGGACGAACGGTGCCTGGGTCCTTCGCGCTGGATTCTGGAGATTCACTCGCACGTCGGGGAAGCGGACCTCATTGGTCGTGTGCCGAAACTGGTGAAGATATGTTCCGCGCGGTTTGTGCTGGAACTGATCAAGCGGTCATTGCCGGGCCTGCCATTGACCCATCTCGCAGTTCCGCCGGCACAGATCGCGGCGAGGGTGGAGAGTCAATACTTCTCAATCAACCGTGGCGGGCCATGCTGGGATCATATGGTGCAGACGCGCCAGGTAGGCGTGTATGTTCCCGGAGAGTTGCCGACACCGGAACTTAGCCTGATTGTCTTGCTCGACGAGTAACTTCGCAGTCCCGGACCTTCGACCGAGTAACTAGATGTCATAAGGTGGTTCCGATTGGAGAAATTCCGGTCGAAAGTCCGGCCTGAAAGCATTTACAGTTTCGCCGGTACCGGCACCAAAACAGGGCATCGACTGGCACATGGGGTGGCATGAGAAACCACGGCAGAGCACAGGACCCGGAACTTATAAACACCGCGACAAGAAGGCCGATCGCAGCTGCTTCAGAGCAGCCAGATTTTCGCTTGACATGATTTCGGCAGAGTGCTACAGTCTCGCGTCATGCGGAGAAGATCTTTACTGGATGATGTCTGAACGATTTTGACGGAAGGTGCGTTGTGGGGTTGATCCGGGTGATCAACGAGACTATCCAGGGGCTACGTTTTGCCGCATTGAAGAAAACACAGATCAGCAGTCGGAAAGATGCATAAGTTCGAAGAAGTTGTGTGCCAGCCATGATGAAGTCACTTGTGGCGATTGACTGGAGTTCCATTTCCCGGCTCCTGAATGAATTTGAACGAGATCGAAATATCTGTGTTTTGATTCTTGCCCATGACAAAGAGTCTTTGCGAACAAATTGACAACCGAATCTGACCCGAGTACTTGATTGAGTTTGGAGAACACACAAACTCAGGGCACCAATCCCCGGTCCATCTGTCTGGAGAAAACGAATGATTCCCTCTAAGTGGCTTCGCTTGTATGGAACTGCTGCGTCGGCTGCGGTTTTTTTCTTACTTTCCAATGCATGCCTTGCAATCGGGATTCAAGGCCAGTCGGCCGAATTGGCTACAACTGGATCGAGTTTGGGTTCCGCGGCGCCAACCCCCTTTCTGGTGGCTCCGTCAATTCCCCTCGGTTATGCGCCATCGAGCCTGGCGACCGGGGATCTGAGACGAACCGGCAAGTTGGACCTGGTAACCGCAGACTATAACTCCGGTAAGATTACTGTGTTTCTTGGAACTGGGCAGGGCAAGTTTGGCACGGCGGTGGAGTATGACGCGGGCCCGCATCCAAGCGCAGTTGCCGTGGCCGATATCAACGGCGACGGCAGGCCGGATGTAGTGGTTTCGAACGAAACCGAGGGCACTATCAGTTTGCTTTTGGGCAACGGGGATGGGACGTTGCAACCGCGGCGGAGTTTCGCCATCGGCTTCAATCCGTCGGCGATTGCTACCGGCGACTTCACTGGAACTGGAAGAGTGGATGTTGCCGCGATCGGAGCGTCGAGTAACCTACTGGCCCTTTTGTTGAGCGACGGGAATGGGGGGCTGCAGAACCCTGTGGTGCGCTCATTGAGCAAGGCCCCGTTGTCGTTGACGGTGGCGGACTTCAACCGCGACGGCCGCGCCGACCTTGCCTTGGCAAACACGGATGGAACCGTGAGCGTACTGCTCGGCAACGGCGCTGGGAGATTCAGCTCGATTCCAGACATCCATGTGGGCTCTGGCCCGCTGTCGTCGATCGGTTCTGCAGACTTGAACAAGGACGGAAAGATCGACCTGATTGTTACGCAATCAAGTCAGAAGCTCGTATCCGTCTTGCTTGGGAAAGGGGACGGGACCTATACTGCCTCGGTTTCCTATTCGGTGGGTAACGAGCCAGTCTCCACGCTGGTGGCGGATGTTAGTGGAAACGGTGTACCGGCTCTGGTGGTGGTCAACAAGAGCAGCAATACCTTCAGCGTTCTGGCGGGCAACGGCGACGGGACATTCAAGCCTTCGGTTGACTTTGTGGCCGGGAATGCTCCGCTTGCCGCGGTGGCAGGCGATTTTTACGGGAACGGACACATTGATCTTGCCATCATTAACCATTCGTCGCAGACGGTAAGCGTTCCACTTGGCTATGGTGACGGCACATTCAAGGCTGCGCGCTCGTATTCAGCAGGAGTGAAGCCGACCTCCATTGCTTCCGGGAACCTGAATGGGACCAAGATCTCAGCATTGGTGGTCGCCAACTACTGCGGCTCTGACCTCAACTGCAGCACGTCCGGAAGCGTATCAGTGTTTCTTGCGGACGAGAAGGGGGTCTATCGGCTCTCATCGACCTACGAAACCGGCGCGGGCACCGTGTCCGCAGCGCTTTCCGACCTCAAAGGCGACGGGAAGCTGGACATTATCGCGCTGAATCGCGCCGATAAGACGGCCTCGGTTTTGCTCGGTCTTGGGGACGGCACGTTCGGGCACTCGATGACATTCCCCTTGTCAGGGGCTCCGCTTGCGGTTGCGGTGGGCGACCTGAACAACGACGGCAAACCTGACATGGCTGTTCTGGAAGACTGCGGGTCAGCAAAGTGCTCTCAGCCGGGGAGCCTGGAGATTCTGCGCGGCGCGGGAGACGGCAGTTTCCAAAGCGTGGCAAGCTATACCGTGGGATACTCTCCGACCTCGGTCGTTTTCGGAGACATCAACGGAGACAAAAAGATCGATATCGTGGTGTCGAATCGCTGCGGATCAGATTCCGCCTGCCAGTCACCTGGCACGGGAAGTGTGTTGATCGGTGATGGAACCGGGAAGTTCGTGGCAGCAAAGGACGTCGTTCTGGGGAAGAGTCCCGCTTCGATCGCCCTGGGACGCCTGACCGGTTCTGGCATGGACCTCGTGGTGTCGCGGTCCATCGACAATACAGTAGCGGTGCTGCATGGCAACGGAGATGGGACATTTCAGGCGGCTGTCCCCTACGCGGTCGGCAACCAGCCAGGGTCGATCGTCGTGGCCGA
>Ga0181528_10000580_pt1 | contig 25528 bp, 37 predicted proteins | sample PEATcosm2014_Bin_47_FD_119742 | JGI IMG/M metagenome (GOLD analysis project Ga0181528, IMG submission 119742) | Peatland microbial communities from MTU Mesocosm Facility, Houghton, MI, USA - PEATcosm2014_Bin10_10_metaG | ecosystem: Environmental > Terrestrial > Soil > Wetlands > Peat | place...
CCAAGAGGCGATCGAGTTCAAGACCATGGACGGCACCGACCTCCACTACGGCGACGGCACGTTCGACATCGCGTGGTCGTTGTCCTCGATCGAGCACTTCGGCACCCACGAGCGCTCCGCCGACGCCGTGCGCGAGATGGCGCGGGTGGTACGGCCCGGTGGCGTCGTCGTCATCGCCACGGAGTACCTCCTCCTCGCCGACCAGGAGCACGACGAGTACTTCAGCCACGAACACTTCGAACGTTACGTACTCGGCGCCACGCCGGACCTGGAGCTCATCGAGCCCGTCGACTGGTCGCGGCCGCCCGTGGACTACCTGATCGACACCATCGCCTTCTCGACCTTCCCCGAACGCCTCCGGCGTCACGTCGTGCTCAACGACGGGCACGTGCAGTGGACCTCGGTGCTGGCGTTCTTCACCCGGCGGTAGGCGCCCACCGTCGGCCGTCGCCGGCCCGGACGCCCACGGGAGGACGCCCCCCGCTCAGCCGTCGACGTCGCGGACACCCTCGGGCGGACCGTCCTGGGGACCCAGCACCGGGCCGAAGGCGGCGGCGTAGCGGTCGATGTCGTCGTCGTCGAAGTGGTGGGTGAGCGAGGCTCCGACCTTCCACTCCTCGATCTCGATGCGGGTGGGGAACCAGGCCCGCATCTGGTCCGGATCGGTGACGGCCCGCCAGACCGTCCCGACCGAACCGGGTAGGTGCCGTTCGAAGCGCAGCACCGGCCGTTCCCCCGTCGTGGACAACGTCGCATCAGCCATCCCGCTCTCCTCCTCGTTCCAGCACGGCCACATGGGCCTCCAGCCGGTCGAGTCGTTCGTTCCACATCCGGCGGTAGGGCTCGAGCCAGGCGTCGAGCTCGACGAGCGACTCCGGACGGACGCTGTAGAGCCGCCGCTGTCCGTCCGGTCGCACCGAGACCAGACCGGCCTGACGGAGCACGCGGAGGTGTTTCGAGACGGCCGGCTGGCTCAGCTCCAGGCACTCGACGAGCGCGGTGACCGACTGCTCGCCGCCGCACAGCTCGTCGAGGATCCGACGGCGGTGGGGCTCGGCGATGACCTCGATTGTCGTACCGACGGACACGTCGCCAGTATGCGCCATCAGTCATATATCCGTCAAGGCATATAGATCCAGGTGCGTCGAAGGCCGGTCCTTCCGCCCTACCGTCCGACCGCGGTTCGGTGGTTGTGGCCCATGGTGGACTGGTCGACGGTGGCGTCCTTCGCCACGGCCGGAGGGACGCTGGTCCTGGCCCTGGCGACGTTCTCGGCGATCCGCTCGTCGAACCGGTCGGCCCGCATCGCCGAGGAGTCGCTGCTCACCGGGATGCGTCCCCTGTTGGTCCCGTCCCTGATGGACGATCCGGTGCACAACGTCCTCTGGAGCGACCGCCACACGGCCCGGGTCGGCGGCGGTCGGGCCGTCTTCGAGGAGGAGGACGGCGTCATCTACCTGGCCGTCGGCCTCCGGAACCTCGGTACGGGGATCGCCATCCTGCACGGGTGGGACCCGACGCCGGACCATGCGTTCGTGGACGTTCCCCACGCCGGACCCGACGCGTTCCGGCGACTGCGGATCGACCTGTACATCCCGGCCGGGGGGACCGGGTACTGGGAGGCGGCCGTCCGCGATCCCGACGACCCGCTCCGGCCGGCGTTCCGTCGTGCACTCCTCGACCGCCAGCCGTTCACCCTGGACCTGCTCTACAGCGACCAGCAGGGTGGCCAGCGCACGATCAGCCGTTACACGGTGCTCCCGGCGGGCGACGACGGTTGGTACGCCCAGGTCGGGCGGCACTGGAACCTGGACCGGCCGGACCCCCGCTGACGGCTGCCCCCGGCCGGTGGTCAGCCGCCCCGGTACTCATCGTCGGTGACGGGGTCGCCCCATGTGGGCTCCCCCTCGCTCACGGCGAGGTGGGTCATGAGGTGGTCCGGCGCCGCACCGTGCCAGTGCCACTCGCCACCGGGGGCGAAGACGGTGTCACCGGGCCGCAGCTCGGCGATCGGCTCGCCCCGGGCCTGGATCCGACCCACGCCTTCGATGACGTACAGGCTCTGTCCCACGGAGTGGCTGTGCCATGCCGTGCGGGCTCCGGGCGTGAAGTGCACGTGGGCGACGGTGGCGGGCGCCGGACCGTGGGCCTGGGCGATGGCGTCGATGAACACGTCACCGGTGAACCAGTCGGGTGGGCCCTTGACGGTCGGCGTCCTGGGGGCGATCTCCATCGGAACACGTCCTTCCTGCCGGGCCGGGAGGTTCAGTACGGATCGGCGCCGGCATCCCATTGATACCGGCAGTCGGCACAGAAGGCGCGCCACTCCGGCGTTTCGGCATCGTCGGCGGTCCGACGTTGGAAGTCGACGGCCACCTCGACGCTCCCGCAGGCCGGGCAGGTGTCAGGGGTGTGCATCACGGCGGACCTCACCGACGGACCCCGGCGGCGGAGGCCGCCACCATCTGCTCGTACCGGGTGACCTCCGGGCTGGGCGGGACCCGGAGACCGGTGTCCGGATCACCCCGCGAGGCGCTCCGGGCGAGCGTGAACACCGGAGCCCACACGAGACAGACGGCGACGATCGGCCAGACCCCGGGCATGACCTTCTAGCTACCCACGTCGGTGGCCGGTCAACCGCGTCCGATGGTTCGCCAAAGGCATCACCGACGGCTACTGCCGATCTACGACGAGATCGCCCGGTCGGTGGCCCACGACCCCGATCTCCGCTCCGACCGTCGGCCCGGCCCCACGCCCACCACCCCACGATGTTCCTGGCCGGTGCTCCCTACCTGTTGCTGGACGGCGTCGACCATCTCCTGGCGGACGTCTACCGGGCGCGCTTCCTCCTCAGACCCGACAGGCCGGCGTGCCACCGGGCAGCCGGTGCCGGTAGCGGGCCACCAACCGGTAGCCCGATGGTGCCACCCAGGAGATCGGCGGGACGAGGAGGGCCCGCCCGACGAGTGCCCAGGGACCGTCCGTGGCCTCGAGGGCACGGGCGACGGCACGGGACCCCTCCTCGACCCGACCACCCTCGAACCACCACGCCGATCGCGCCATCTCGTCGGCACTGAGGTGCATCCTGGCCGCCTGTTCGACCGGAACCCGCTGCCAGGGCACCGCGACGGGTGCTGGCGCCCCGTCCCACCGTCGGGCGACCCACCGCGCGGCCGTGGTGCAGAAGCCGCAGTCACCGTCGTAGATCAACGTCGGTCGCGTCTCATCCACGACAGCAGGCTACCGGTGGGCGCCGTGGAGCGGCCGGGGTCGGCTCGGGACGCCGGACGATGCTCCGCGGCGGTGCGAGGACCTGGTCCGAGGACCCTCCTCCCGACGGAGCGACATCGTGCCGTAGTCTCGAACGTGGCCCAGAACGACGGTCCGGTCGCCCTGCACACCTTGGACTCGGCCGGTGGCCGGTGGATCATCGCGGCAACCGTCCTCGGTTCGGGCATGGCAGCGATCGACGCCACCGTGGTGGGCATCGCCCTTCCCACCATCGGTCGGGAGTTCCACACGAGCTTCGGCGCGCTGCAGTGGATCGTCACGGGGTATGCGCTCACGTTGGCCGCCCTGCTGCTGCTCGGAGGGTGGCTGGGCGACCGCTACGGCCGCCGCCGCGTGTTCTGCATCGGCGTCGTGTGGTTCGTGGCGGCGTCCGCCGCCTGTGCGGCCGCACCCGGCGCCGGCGTCCTCATCGTGACCCGCGTGCTCCAGGGGGTCGGGGCCGCACTCCTCACCCCGGGAAGCCTCGCCATCATCGAGAGTTCCTTCGTCGACGACGACCGCAGCAGCGCCATCGGCAGATGGTCGGGACTCGGAGGCGTGGCCACCGCCGCCGGCCCGCTGCTGGGCGGCTACCTCGTCGCCGACGCCTCCTGGCGCTGGATCTTCCTCATCAACCTCCCGATCGGCGCGATCGTGTTGGCGCTCTCCGTCCGCCATGTCCCCGAGTCGCGGAATCCCCGGCTGTCAGGGCGGCCGGACCTGGCCGGCGCCGGCCTGGCCGTGCTGGCGCTGGGGGGTATCACGTTCGGTCTGATCGAAGGGCCCTCCAGCGGGTGGTCCGATCCGATCGTCATCGCCGTGGTCGGCCTCGGCGTCCTCGGTGCCGCCGCCTTCGCCCTCGTCGAGCGGACCCGGACCGATCCCATGCTGCCCCTGGGCCTCTTCGCGAGCACCCAGTTCAGCGCCACCAACGCCGTGACCTTCATCGTCTACGGCGCCCTCGGGGCGACGCTCTTCCTGTTGCCGATCGACCTCCAGGTGGTGGGCGGCTATTCGCCCCTCGAGTCGGGCGTGGCCCTGCTGCCCCTCACGGCGATCATGCTCGCCCTGTCGGCCCGGGCCGGCCGTCTCGCCCACCGCATCGGGCCGCGACTGCCGATGAGCGTCGGCCCCTGTGTCGTCGGCGCGGGCATGGCCCTGCTGGCGCAGTCGCCCGGCACCTCCTCCTACGTCGCCGGCGTCCTCCCCGGGGTGGTCGTCCTCGGCCTCGGGCTGGCCGCCACCGTGGCACCTCTCACCGCCACCGCCCTGGGATCCGTCCCCGACGGTCACTCGGGGGTCGCATCGGCGGTCAACAACTGCGTCGCCCGGCTCGGTGGCCTGATCGCCGTCGCCGCGATCCCGGCGATCGCGGGCATCACGAAGAGCAGCTACATCCATCCGAGCGCACTGGCGTCCGGCTTCCAGGGCGCCGGCCGCATCGCCGGCGGTCTGTCGGTCCTCGGAGGACTCCTGTCCGCACTCCTCATCCGCAATCCGACGGCACCGGTAGGACCCCCTCGCGACGCGACAGGACAACCGTCGGCCGTCCCCTGTATCACCTGCGCCCTCGACGCCGCCCCACTCGTCGCCGGCGTCGAGGGCGGAGGCGCCCCGAGCCGATCCTGACGCCCCGGGGAACGGTGACCGGGGTTCGACGGGATCCGTTCCCGGGTCCCGGTGTCGCTCCGATCCATGGATGTAGCGCTAAAAGTCCAGCGTGCAATAGGTTGGAGCGATGGCGCACCGGGCGCAGTACGACGGAATCAGGGCGCTGGCGATCGCTCTGGTGCTCATCTGCCACTCGGTGCCCCGGGCCACCGGCGGCGCCAGTGGCGTCAACATCTTCTTCACCCTTTCGGGTTTCCTCATCACGGGCCTGCTCCTGGCCGAGCGTGAACGGTACGGCTCCGTGTGGATGGGTGGGTTCTACGCCCGGCGCCTGTTGCGGCTCATGCCCCCGCTCCTCGTGATGCTGCTGCTGGTCGCCTGCATGCCCAATGTCTACGGAACCAGTCACAACGGGTTCTCGGCGAGTCTGTGGATCACCATCCCGGCCGCGCTGTTCTACGTCGGGAACTACTTCCAGGCCGCCGGAGAGCCGCTCGGTTACCTGTCCCACACCTGGTCGCTGGGCGTCGAGGAGCAGTTCTACCTCTTCTGGCCCATCGGCATGCTGGCGCTGGAACGGCGGGGACGGCTGCGGTGGGCCCTCCCCCGGCTCATCATCTTCTTCGTCGTGCTCCGGGCCGTGCTCGCGGCCTTCGGGATGCATCGGTACGGGTTGGCGGACTGGCTGACCTCGGAGGCCGACTGCCTGCTCATCGGTGCCCTCCTGGCGGTGTGGATGCGCGACCCGGGCACGGTGGCGTGGGCGAAGCGGACGTCAGCCGGCTGGGGGGCCCTCGGGGTGCTGTCCCTCGTCTGCCTGTTCGCCAGCTACAAGAGCCAGGGGATGCAAGGCACGTTCGCACTGTACGGTGGCATCACCATCGTGGGGGCCGCCACCGCGGTCCTGATCGCCCACCTCGGCCAGCGCGACGACGGGCTCCTGTCCTGGATGTTCGGCTGGGCACCGGTGGTCCTGATCGGCCGGGTGTCCTACGGCATCTACCTCTACCACTTCGTGATCTTCCAGTGGGTGCAGCATCAGCGTTACCCGAGCACGGCGAAGACGTACGTCGTCGAGTACGCGCTGACCGCCGCCGCCGTGGCCCTGTCGTGGTTCCTCGTCGAGCGGCCCGCCCTGCGGATGAAGGACCGCTTCCGCCCGGACCGCGCCCCGTTCCGGCGGCCGCTGCTCGACCCCGCCGTCTGACGCCCGCCCGACGCCGTGAGGCTATGCGATCGCCGGCCCCGCGCTCATCGGGGCAGCGGGCTGTAGAAGACCAGACCGTTCCCCTTGTGGTCGTAGACCACGGCCCTCCGTTCGCGGGCGTCGTCGTAGGGCTGCCTCACGATCGCACCGCCATCGGCCTCGACCGCCCGTGCCGCGGCGTCGACGTCGTCGGTCCTGATGCCGACGACGACCTGTCCGGGCATGGGGTGGTCCACGGCCGTGGCGAGCGCGATGGTGATCGACCCACCGTCGAGGGCGGCGTAGTGGGCTCCGTCGCGGAACTTCAGCGCCATGCCGAGGGTCTCGGTGTAGAACCGGATCGACGCATCGAGGTCGTCGGTCGACAGGACCACCATCCGTACGTCGTATCCACTCACCGCAGCCTCCTCGTCCCGATCGAGCCTAGAACCGGATGGCGACGCCCCGAGGGCGCATCGTCACCGGCCCGTCAATCGGTGCCGCCCAGGACCTTCTCCATGTAGATCCGGTGATAGCCGTCCTCGGTCCGCCGGGCCACCTCGGCGTAGCCGAGGTGTCGGTAGACGGCGGGGTTCTCGGTCATCGCCTCGCTGGTGTAGAGGACGAGGCGACGGAGACCGCGACGGGCGGCCTCACGCTCGGCGAACTCCATGAGCTCCCGCCCGAGTCCCGACCCCTGGGCGGAAGGATGCACGGCGACGTTCTCGATCAACAGCGCGCCGCCGCTGGTGCCGGTGAGCGAGACCAGGCCCCGCACCGGCCTACCGAGGACCCAGACCTCCCCGGCGGCGATCGACGCCGAATAGTCCTGGAACATCGGCGCGGGCGGTCTGTCCATCCGTGACAGGTACTTCTCGTACGAGGCCGCCACCAGGTCCTCGATGTCGGCCAGGTCCTCCGACGTGGCCGGCCGGGGGTGCTCATCGGACATCGACCGAGTCTGGCATCCCGTCGGCGACCGGGTGCGACGTGAGCGAGGCGCCACCCCCGGAGCCCCGGAGGATCGCCTCCGCCTGGCAAGATCACCCCATGGAGCAGCCCGGTCGGACCCGGTGGATCCGGCTGGCCGCGCTGGCGGTGGTGCTGGTGGGGACGGTGGGTGCCGTCTGGGCGGCCTGGAGCCGGATCGATCCCGACGGCGACCCTGGCGGCCAGGTCATGGACCAACTGACACCGACGCTGGCGGCCCTGCCGGGCGACGGCACACCGGCACTGCCCACGGTGAGCCAGCTACCCACATCACCCGACGCCCCGTATGTGATCACGATGGAACCCCATCGGGACAGTTGTGACGGCCGGCCGGGCACCCAGGGGTGGTCCCAGGTCGTCGTCCAGGCGGGATTCCACTGGACCCGGGGCCTGCCCCAGTTGGTGGCCCGGATGGCGCCCCGGTTGGCCGAACTGGGTTGGAAGGGGGTCCGACAGCCCCCGACGTCGGGGACCGCGACCTGGTCCAAGCCGTTGCGCACCGGCGGCGACGGGTTCCTCAGCGTGTCGTCCGAAGGGGACCCGAGCCCCTCGTTCTGGCAGTTCGACGTCACGGGCGATGCCATCGGCAAGGCGGCGAGCGGTTGCTGAACCGGGCCGGGGCGGTCGGGCGGTCCGCGGCGGTCGGGTCGGACGGGCCACCTTGCGTCAGTATGGGGAGCCGGATCGCACGACCGGCGCCGGCAGCGGCCACGACGTAGGAGGGTGAGATGTCCGAGAACGAGCCGAGCGGCGTGGTCCCGATCGATCCCGAGGTCCGCGCCGTGCTGCGCGAGTTCTCCCAGTCGACCGTCGCCCTCGCCACCGAGATCGTCTGGCTCCGGATCGAGCTCGAGTCCGCCCTCGGACAGCGCCCGTACACCGAGATCATCGTCGAGACACCACCGCCGGGCGACGGTCCGCCGCCCCCCCGCTACCGCTAGGTGGGGGCGGGTGAGTCCTCGCCGTCGGCGTCCTCGGGCTCCGAGGGCCGCAATGACGTGAGGGACGAGCTGGCGAGGTGGAGCGCGTGCAGGGTGTCGGTTCCCGGCGACTCCACCGCGGCCTTCGCCGCCTTGACCAACGTGACCTGCGCCCGGAAGACCGAGCTGGGCAGCTCCTCGGCGATGGGGTTCAGACTCGTCTCTCCGATGACCGAGCCCTTGATGGGAGCCCCGAAGACCGCCGACCCCACGATGCTCTCCTCGAACGCATCGCTCGCCGCCGTCTGCCGATCCAGTCCTTCCAGCGCGGTCAGGAGGGACTGCCGCGACGCTTCACTCGGATTACCCAGGAACGCGTCCGTCGCATCCTGGACCAGGGTGATGTCGTGCTCGAGACGGATCTCGACGTCCACCTCCTGCTCGACCGGCTCCGATTGATCATCGTGGTGGCCAAAATGCAAGGTCCTGTCCGATCGCTGGCAACTCGGCGTGCTCGTTCACCCGAGACGTTAGCCACAGGATTCCGGCCCGGCGGTGAACCGCCGGGACGGGCCACACCGGCCGAGGCCTCGGGGAAGGCCGAGCCGGGGAGGGGTTCCCGACCCGGGGCGTACACCCAGAGGGCCGGACGCGGAGGAGCATCCGGGACGGGGGCCGGCTTCGACGCGTCCCGCGCCCCGTCAGGGGCGACCACGCGGGATCAGGCGGGCCCCCACCGCTCGGACAGCTCGGTCACCCAGGCGCCGGCATCCTCGGCCGTGTCGGGGGGAGATTCGACCACGACCAGCTGGTCGACCCCCGACCGCGCCAGCTCATCGAGGTCCTGGGGCGTCCCGTCCCGGGTCGAAACGGCGATGTCGACCGTGGCCACGTCCCTACCCTGGTCGCGACACAGCTCCGACAGCATCCCGATCCGTTCCGCCACGTCGTCGATCGGAAGATCGAAGCCGTACCAACCATCCCCGTACCTGGCGACGCGAGCGAGTGCGGCGTCGCTGTTGCCCCCCAGGACGACGGGGATGGTGCGCCCGAGATGGGGCTTGGGAAAGCACCTGACCTCTTCGAACTGGACGAACTCCCCGTGATGAGAGGAGTCGCGGCTCGACCACAGCGTGCGCATCACGTCCACGTACTCCTCCGTGCGCCGTGCCCGCCCCCGGAACGGGATCCCGAGCGCCGCGAACTCCTCGGCCGACCAACCGATTCCGACTCCGAGGACGACCCGACCACCCGACAACAGGTCCAACGACGCCGCCTGCTTCGCGACCAGGACCGGATGGTGCTCGGGCAGCAACAGGACACCCGTTGCCAGTCGGATCCTGGAGGTCACCGCGGCCGCGAACGTGAGCGTCACGAACGGGTCCAGCCAGTCGGCGTCCGACGGGACCGCAATCCGGCCGTCCGGGGCGTAGGGATAGGGCGAATCCGGTCGCTCCACCATCACGATGTGCTCACCCGACCACAACGTGGAGAACCCCGCACTGTCAGCGGCCCGCGCCACGGCGGCAATGATCCCCGGGTCTGCCCCGCTACCGATGCCCAGCGCGTGGAGGCCTATGCGCACCATCGCAGTATGGCAAAGCTCGGCGCCGGTCGGCGTCACCCGCGAGCGACGGGCTCCACGAGTTGAAAGCGGATCAGGTCACCGGCTCGGACGGCATCGCGAAGTATCGCTGATAGGGCTCCGCCTGTTCGCGGAGTCGGCCGGCGTCCCGTCCGGTGTCGGCGAGCCGGTAGCGCCCACCACCACCGTCCCCGGGGTTGTCCGCCAGGAATACCCGCATTCGTTCCTCGGGGCCGGGGCCAGGAAGTACTCGCCGTCCGGATTCGGTCCACCGATCAGGCGCGCCTCGGTGTTCATGGAGAAGAAGCTCGGTGTTCATGGAGAAGAAGCTCGGTGTCTCGACGTCCACGTCCAGGGACAGCTCGGAGCAGAGCGTCGTGGCCCGGCCCAGCACGCGGAGGCCCTCGATGAGCTCCGACTCGGTCTCGGCGTCGGCTTCGACGGATCGGGACAGATCGTCGAGCATCTGGCGCATGAGCCTCCACCCCTCGGAGTGCCAGGCTCCCCTGCTGTTCCGTAGCGTCCATGGCGTCGTCCTTCACCTGGCGTGAGCAAGGTGGCCGCCCGAAAGTACCGAGGTGCGCCGCAGCACGACCACGACCACGGGCGTCCGCCAGGCCCGGAACGGTCTCCCCCACTCGCTGTCGGTCCTTGTCGGTCGCGCCTAGTCTGACCCGGTCGGCCCGGGTCCAAATGACCCCGCGCCGACGGCGGAACGCGGTCACGCTCGTACTCGTGCAGGGAGATCGGAATGTCCAAGTCCTCGTGGGTGTCCAGCGTCGTCCGGGTCGACAAGCCGTGGGGGCACGAGGAACATTTCGCGCTCGTCGACGGTCGCTACTGCGGGAAGGCGCTGCACGTCACCGAGGGTCAAGCGCTCTCGCTCCAGTACCACCGACGCAAGGAGGAGACGATCGCGGTCCAGTCGGGCCGCCTCCTCTTCGAGGTGGGCGGCCCCGACGCCCAGCTGGAGTCGTTCGAGCTGCTTCCTGGTGAGGCGGTCCACCTGCGCCCGGGCACGCGACACCGCATGACCGCCCTGGAGGACACGGTGGTCCTCGAGGCGAGCACCACCGAGCTCGACGACGTCGTACGTCTCGATGACCGGTACGGACGCGGGTAGCCGGCACCCCCCGCGCGGCGCCCGCCGGGTGGCGCTGGCACAACCTGCAAGGTGGCGCTCCGGCGACCGCTTTCGGCCCGCCGGCGGACGCCCTACGCTCGAGCCATGACCCAGACGCGGGATGACTACCGGGTGGTGTCGACAGGCTTCGATGCCGCCGTCAGGGCGGTCGGGCCCGACCAGTGGTGGACCCGGTCGCCCTGCGAGCAGTGGACGGCACGCGACGTGGTCGCCCATGTGGTCGATGGCCACCGGAGCGTGATCGCCGGCGTGAGCGGTGGTGAGCCGGAGCCGCTCGGCGCCGAGGAGGACCCGAAGCAGGCCTGGGAGGACGCCTCCCGGGCCATCGACGAGATCGCCGGGGACCCGGTGGTCGAGGCCAGCGAGCTCGACGGCCCGGCCGGCAAGATGTCGGCGGGCGAGATCATCAGCCGGTTCGTGACCATGGACCTGCTGGTCCACACGTGGGACCTGGCACGGACGGTCGGTGCGGACGAGCACCTCGACGAGGAGTCCGTCCGGCGGGCCTTCGAAGGACTCAAGCCGATGGATGCCATGATCCGACGGCCGGGCTTCTTCGGACCCAGGCTGGACCCGCCAGCCGACGCGGATGTGCAGACCGAGTTCCTCTACTTCCTGGGTCGGCGGGCGTAGTCCCGGTCACGCCTCGGGTGCGCGTCCGGGGACGGTGCCTTCGGCCCGGCGCGGCCTTCCGGACCCACCACCGGGACCTCGACAGGACCTCCACCACCCCGAGAACGACCCCACGGACGTCCCCGATCACCCACCTCTCCTCCCCGACGACGATAATTCCACAACGATCTCCGCGGGAGTTGTCGGATCCGGGCCCCGGCGTTCGTCGTAGGGGTGGAAGGCAGTCCGTGGTGACCGCCACACGACGACAGGAGAAGATTCTGATGGCTCAGTACCTGATTTCCGTGCTCGCCGACGACACCGAGCTCGCGTCCGCAGAGGAGGACGCCGCCATCGATGTGTTCAACGAGAAGCTCCAGTCCGAGGGTCACTGGGTCTTCGCCGGCGGACTGGGTCACCCGACCACGGCCACCGTCATCGACGCCCGCGGCCGGGAGTCGATGGTCACCGATGGACCCTACGTGGAGACGAAGGAGTTCGTCGCGGGATTCTGGATCATCGAGGCCCCCGACCTCGACGTCGCGCTCCGGCTCGCCACCACGGGGTCGAAGGCCTGCAACCGGAGGGTCGAGGTTCGGCCGGTCCTGGAGGGATGACCGGCGTCGAGGCGGCGATCACCCGGGCCCATCGAACAGAGTGGGCCCGGGTGGTGGCCACCGTGGCCAGACGGTTCGGTGACCTCGACGTCGCCGAGGAGACGGCCGGTGATGCGTTTGCCATCGCCGCCGAGCGTTGGCCGATCGACGGCGTTCCCGCCAGTCCCGGGGCATGGCTCACCACCACGGCCAATCGCAAAGCCATCGATCGGCTCCGACGCGAGGCCAGGCGCCAGGAGAAGCACCGGGAGGCGCTGATGCTGACGGACGAAGGCGCCCCGGTCGGCGCCATCGAGGACGACCGGCTTCGGCTCGTCTTCACCTGCTGCCATCCTGCGCTCGCCATGGAGGCGAGCGTCGCGCTGACCCTCCGGATGATCGGCGGCCTGACGGTGGCGGAGATCGCCCACGCATTCCTCGTCCAGGAGGCGGCCATGGGTCAGCGGATCACCCGCGCCAAGGCGAAGATCAAGGTGGCCAGGATCCCCTATCGGGTGCCCACGGAGGAGGATCTTCCGGCGCGTGTCACGGGGGTGCTCGCCGTGCTCTACCTGATCTTCAACGAGGGCTACCTGGCCTCGGGGCCCGGCAGGCAGGTCGTGCGCGGCGATCTGATCTCCGAGGCGATCCGTCTGGTCCGGCTCGTCCGTGACCTGATGCCGTCGGACGGCGAGGTCGCCGGGCTCCTCGCGCTGATGCTCCTGACCGACGCCCGCCGGACCGCCCGCCTGTCGGCGGACGGCGAGCTCGTCGCCCTCGATGAACAGGATCGCGGCGCCTGGGACCACGAGCTCATCGCCGAGGGCCACGCCCTGGTCCGCGCCCGCCTCACCTCGGGCCAGGCCCCTGGGCGCTATCAGATCCTCGCCGCGATCACCGCCGTCCACACCGACGCCAGCGACTTCCAGGACACCGACTGGTCGCAGATCGCCGCACTCTACGACCAGTTGATTCGACTCGACGCCTCGCCGATCGTGCGACTCAACCGGGCGATCGCGGTCGCCGAGCTCGACGGCCCGGAGGTCGCGCTGGCCGAGATCGATCCTCTGCCCCTGTCCGACTACCACGCCTTCCATGCCACCCGTGCGCACCTGCTGCGCCGGCTGGGTCGGGACGAGGCGTCCCGGGCGGCGTATGACCGGGCGATCAGCCTGGCCCGCAACCCCGCGGAGGCTGTCCATCTGATCCGTCGCCGCGGCGAGTTGGACGGGACGTGACTGGTCAGACTCCCGACGGCCGTGGGAGGGGTGCGGCCGGACCGGGAACGCCGGGTCGAGGGCGGTGCGCCGAGGGCATCGTCGACGGTCGGAGCGAGCCGCTGGGCCTCGTCGACGTTGGACCCGCTTGCGCCCGCGTTCCTCGTGTCGGATCATGAGGAGGACCGGGCCGGGACGCCCGCGGTGCCCGAGCGGCCCCGCAGACTCTCCGCTTCGCCTCGAGGGCTGCGGTCACCAGCACGGTGCCCGGACCACTGGGTTCTCGACACATCTGAAGGAGTTCGTCCATGTCACTCGTCCGTGTCCACAACTTCGCCGTTTCGCTGGACGGGTTCAGCACCGGTGAGGGCCAGTCGCTGGAACAGCCGTTCGGGCACGCCGGAACCCGCCTCGTCGAGGGGTTCATGGGAACTCGAACGTTCCAGAAGATCCATGGCGGGACGGGTGGCAGCACCGGGGTCGACGAGTCCTACGCCAGCAACTGGGCACCGGGCATCGGTGCCGAGATCATGGGCCGCAACAAGTTCGGGCCTCAACGCGGTCCATGGACCGACGACGAGTGGAAGGGGTGGTGGGGGGACGACCCCGTCTTCCACACTCCGGTGTTCGTACTGACCCACCATCCGAGGCCGTCCATCGAGATGGAGGGTGGAACGACCTTCCATTTCATCGACGCCACACCCGTCGAAGCGCTGGGGATCGCCCGGGATGCCGCGGGCGAGCTCGACGTGCGCATCGGCGGAGGGCCCTCGACCCTTCGTCAGTTCCTCGAGGCGGACCTCGTTGACCACATGCACATCGTGGTCGCGCCGATCGTCCTCGGGCGCGGGGTGCGGCTGTGGGACGGCCTGGAGGGGCTGGAGGACCGGTTCGCCATCGAGTCGGTCAGCTCCCCGAGCGGGGTGACGCACCTGACGTTTTCGCGCCGATAGCCCGTCTGTCCGCACCGACCTGAGCTGGACGTCTGTCGGCGGGGTCAGTAGGGCAGGTCTTCGGGCGAGCAGTCCCGATAGTCAGGATCCGGGTCGTCCTCGAACCGCACCGCCCCGATCGTCGAGTGGCCTTCGAGCATCGCCCGGGCGATGCGGTGCATTCCGTCCATCACCCGCCCGTCGGAGCCGAGGATGATCGGATAGGAGAGGTCCACTTCCTGAATGAGCCGGATGTGCTCGATGATTCGGCGGACCGTCGGGGTCGGTCCGAACGTGAACCAGAAATCAGTGTCGACATCGGCGATCGAGTCGAGGGCTACCGACGTGACCGGGAGGTCGGCACTGGCGACGACGAGGTTGTCGACGTCCCAGGCATCCAGTCCGTTGGCAGTGGGCCTGAAGTTGTACTGCTTACGCACGTGACCATTCCTTTCCGGCTGCGGACCCAAGGACCGACACGGTGTGCAGCTGGTTCACGATGTCGGCTTGGTTCCTGGTCGGAGCACCGCCGGCAACGGGTCGGAGATCGGCATGATCGCACTTCCGCCCCGGGGTTGTCTCGACATGCCGTCCTGGCGCCGCTCCCGAGTGCTCGGAGCCGGCGTCGGACAGGGAGAGTCCGCGAGACCGGCAGCCGTCCGATTCGAGCACGGTCGAGCGCGGTGCGGGAAGATCTCGCCATGTTCCGAGTGTCTGATCTACTGGCCCGAGAAGCGATCCGTGATCTGGTGGTCCGCTACAACTCCTACGGCGACAGCGGCCTCTTCGACCGCATGATCGCACTCTTCGCACCGGATGCGATCCTCGAGATCAATGGCGTGGCCCACCACGGCCTCGATGAACTCCGCCAGGTGTTCGACAGCGTGTCCGAGCGCTCATCGCGACCGGGAGAGCGTCCTGCCTATCTGCGCCACTGCACCGCCACGCACCAGATCGATCTCGTCGACGAGACCACGGCGAGCGGGCGGTGCTACTTCTTCGTGCTGACCACGGTCGGGTTGGACCATTGGGGCCGGTACCTGGACGAGTACCGCGTGGTCGAAGGCGAGTGGCGCTTCGCCCGGCGCCGAGTGTCGACCGACACACTCGCTCCGGATTCGATCTTCGCCATTCCGCCGGAGTGAGCGGACCGAGGCCGCCGACGGGTGCCAGTTTCCCACTGCGTTGATCGCGACCTCGGCCGGTGACCAGGGTCTCCTGTTCCAGCCTCCGGAACCTACCAATCAGTTGGACACACGACTAGAAACCAGCGAACGTCAAGGGTTCCGCGACGGCCTCGGCGTGGGGTGGTCGGACTCCCTCGCCCGCAGGTGACAGACCCGACGGATCCGGTTACCGTCGGACCATGAACCGCTTCATGGTGATGGTCCGCCGTGTCCGCGAGCCGCGCGCCGCGGTGGGGGTGGCACCAACTCGATAGTCGCTGGGCGGAACGACTCGTCGCCGACGCCGGCATCGTCCCAGGTGACCTTGTCCTCGACGTCGGTGCCGGAACCGGATCGGTCACCCGCGCGCTCGTGACCGCCGGTGCGCGGGTTGTGGCGTTCGAGCTGCACCCGGGGCGAGCCGCGTACCTGAGGCATGAGTTCGACCGACACGATGTGACGGTCGTCCGTGCCGACGCGTCCGACCTCCGCCTTCCGCGCCGCGCATTCAAGGTGGTGTCGAACCCACCGTTCGGGATCTGCACTTCGCTCGTCAAGCGTCTGGTCAGCCCCGGTAGTCGCCTGGTCCGAGCCGATCTCCTGGTGCCTTGGCATGCGGGGCGGCGGTGGACGTCCCGGCATGCACCCGGTCGGGCACGCTGGGACGGTGACTTCATGTTCCGGCTCGGCCGGCCACCACCCCGTTCGGCCTTCCGTCCACCACCGCCGGACGACGTCGCCGTGCTCACCGTCGTTCGCCTCGGTCCACCCCGACCGGGACACCCGACCCCCACGAGGAGAAGCCGATGAGACAGCCGACAACGGCGAGGCTCGTGCTGATCTGCGGGCTCCCGGCCTCGGATAAGTCCACGCTTGCTCGTCAGCTCGCGCCCGAGATCCCCGCCATCAGGTTGGACAAGGACGAATGGGTTACCCGACTGGGCGCCGATGTATGGGACGACGGGTTCCGCGTCCGGATGGAGCGGCAGTTGTGGTCTCTCACCCAGGAGCTCCTGGTCCGGGGTCAGAGCGTGATCTTGGAGTGGGGCCACTGGGCGCGGGTTGAACGGGACGAGAAGCGGCTCGTCGCCCGGGCCCTGGGGGTGGGGGTCGAACTGCACGTTCTGGGCGCTCCCGTCGAGGAGTTGATCCGGCGAGCCGAGCACCGCAATGCGACGGGCGAGTGGACGGCCTCGCCGATCACGCGGGCCCACTTCGAAGCGTGGGTGACGATGTTCGAAGCTCCTGACGAGGACGAGATCCTGCTGTTCGACAGGCCTGGCCACGGCGACTGAACGCGGTTTGGCTACCGTGCGTCGTGCACGGGTGAGCCGAATCGGATGACGTTCCCATCGGGGTCGGTGATCGAACCTTCCCGTTTTCCATACTCCTCGTCACAGGGGCCTTCCACATCGAGCCCGGCCTGTCGCCATTCCTGCGCAACGCGGTCGGCGTCCTGACAGTGGATGTAGAGAGCCGCATGACCCGGCACCTCGCCCTCCGCAGTTCGGGCGAGATGGATGGTGAGGTCCCGGCTCCGGTGCGCGAACGCGTAGGTGCCATCGTGAATCGACACCTCGAAACCGGCCTGCCCGAACCAGGTAGCCGAGCGGGTCACGTCGGCGACACGGAAGATCGGCTCGAATCCCGTGGCCGTCCAAGCTCCCGTCATCAGTTGCATCTGGCCGTCCCGTTGGGCATCGAGTCCGGCGAGACAGTCGTGGCAGATCGGCAGGTCCGGGTGCGAGCGCAATCGCACCCACCAATCAACCGACGCTGAACAGCACGTACACCTAACAGCCATGGCCCCCAGGGTACGTGGGTGACTGGCGTCCGACCGTCCATCCGTGGTCAACGAACGCGAAGGCCGGTGCGAAGCGCACACCGGCGAGGGAGATCTCCACAGGGTCCGGTCCGTCATCGCCGACTGCCGGCGACCAGCAACTCGGGAACAGTGGCCCGAGGTACGGACCCCTCAGTCGTCTGGCTCCTGTAGATAGACCAAACCGTTACCGTCCGGATCTGCGAAGAAGAACATCGGCGGCAATCCGGCCATGTGGATCACCTGGTCATTGTGAAGAAGCGCCTCGGCTCCCTGAAGTCGGCTGTAGGCGGCATCAGCGTCTGTGGTACCCATCCGAACCGCCATCGGGATCTCACTGTCCGGCGGCAACAGCACGAGCCCGACGTCGGAGCCGGGCGGTACCACCTCGACCAGGCGCGCTCCGGGCCACACCTCGATGTCGGTCCTCAGTTCGCAACCTAGTACGTCTACATAGAACCGCAGGGCGGCATCTTGGTCGGCAACTGGTATGGAGACACTGAGAACTCTCGTCGTCATGGCCATCCGGCGAAACTACTACCTGCTGCTGTTCGCCTTCAGTGGGCGCCGCTCGGGCTGCAGGACGCCGTTGCTGCCCGCGAGTAGGTCTCAGCGCCAGAACGTGGTGAGCCGCTCTCCGTGAGCCATCCCCTGCTCGTAACCGGCCTGGGCGGAAGGTCGGCGCCTCGACAGGTCCATCATGTCGGAGCCGAATGCATCGAGCGAGTTGCCATCGGGAAAGATCAACTCGACTTCACTACCGCTGGAGCGAAGCTCTCCGACTTGAGCGGCGAGCTGCATGCGCCATTCGACCGGATGCCGCGACCTGCCGCCGAAAGGCGACAGGACGAGCACCCGCTCACATCCGACGGCCAGATCGGCATTTTCGTTGCGTCGATAGCCGCCGTCGATGAATCGGTCGTCACCGACGCCGAATGGAGGGACACCGAAGCCGTTGGCGGTGCTGGCGGCGACGGCATCAATCAGATCGACTCCGCTGTGGCGGTCGAAGACAACCGGCTCACCGGTGCGCGCGTCGACGGCCGTGATGAGGACCGCTCGTTCCGGCCAGTGGTGGCACCGAAGCCGGGCAGCGACAGTGGCACGCCACCGCGCCTGTCCGGATCCGTCAGTGGCCGCGGCCGTTTCGAGTGCAGCCGCACCCATCCTCCGTCGCATGTCTGCCGCGTCCCTGGCGGAGGCGATGATCCGGTTCGTTCTCTCCATGTGATCGACGACGGGTCCCGGGGGCGGTCGTCCGGTGCTCGTACGGTCCGGATCGCTCCGTTGCGGCAATGGGGCATCGAGGATCGCCGTGAGCAGTTCGCCCAGAGGAGTGCATGTGACCTGAGCGGCCGCCGTCGCTCCGGCCGACGTGCCGATGATCAGATCAGCTTCGGTGACGTCCACACCCGCGTTGAGAAGGCCGGCCATGATGCCGATCTCCCATGCATTCCCCGCGGAACCACCACCGTGAAGGACCAGTGCTCGCCTGCGTGCGGCGCGGTTCTGCTCCGTGTCGTCGATGCGGGACTGATCCTGTCTGGACCGCGGCCAGGCGAAAGTCGTGGGGGAAGAAGAAAGCGAAGCCGGAACTGTTGCATCCAAGGAAGTCGCCTTTCGCGAGAGGCGTGCTGGGCGCTCCCCCGGGGTCGACGTTCTCAGTCGCTCGATCCTCGAAGGGTGTGAGCACCCACGTTCGGTACTGCATCCACGGGGCCACCTCCTTTCGACTGATCAACCATTCCGAACGGTAACACGCCGGTCCACCCTTGTTGCCGCTGCGGACGGTGGCCTGGCTGCCCCTCGACGGTGATCCTCCCTCAGGGTCCACCGCGAAGAGATCCGTGACCGTCAGCCTCGTCGTTCCGGCGGAGCCGTCAAGTTCTGCAGTCGGAGTTGCCCTCGTGCCACCATCTTGCCGTCCGCCACGCTCTCGATTTCGACGAGCCAGAGCTGCTGCGTCCGGCCGGTGAAGATCGGTGTGCCCACCGCCCGCACCCGGCCGGAGCGATGGGGACGGAGGAAATCAGTGGAGTTCGAGGTACCGACCACCGCCATCTGACCGGTGATCTCGTGGGCGGCGAGCGCAGCACCGTGGCTACCGACGGACTCCACGATCGAGGCCCACACGCCACCGTGAACGATTCCATAGGGTTGCTGGTGTCGCTCGTCGATGTCGACATAGGCCACGACCCGTGCAGGGGTCAACTCCTCGACCCGGATTCCCAACGCGCTGTCCCATCCCGGTTGCGGGTCCATCCATCTCCTTCGTCCGTCTGTCCCCCTCATCGTAGGAAGGATTCCCGTCTCCGACACCAGGCCACGATGATGGCGACGACGAGGCCGTTTGGTTCAGGTGCTACTCACGAGCGGGAACGTGATCCGCGTGGGGTGCGAACGTAGGATCTGGGTGTGGCCGATCAGAAGCCTCCGCGTTTGACCGGTGACGAGCGCGAGACCGTCACGGCGTTGTTGCAGTATCAGCGCAACTCGTTCGTGAAGAAGATCAGCGGAATCAACGAGGAGGCCGCCCGGCGCCGGGGCGTTCCGAGCGGGATGAGCCTCCTCTGGCTCATCAAACACATGGCGCGGGCAGAGTCAGTCTGGTTGCTGCAGCGCTTTGCCGGTCAGGAGCCCGTCGTCGAGGACGACGAGGTCGGTCCGGCTGACACGGTCCAGTCCGCCATCACCTGCTATCAGCAGACCTGGGTTCGAGCTGATGCCGTCGTTGCCGCCGCAGGGGATCTCGACGAGCTCTGCGTAGAGGTGGGGGAAGAGGCGCCGGTCAACCTTCGTTGGGTTCTGATGCACCTTCTGGAAGAGACCGCGCGGCACGCCGGACACGCCGACATCCTGAGAGAGCGGATCGACGGAGCGACCGGTCGGTAGCCGTCGGGCCAGACTTGCCCCAGATCTCCAGAGTCTTCGACCGATCCGACCCGCCGACCGTCGAGCCCCATGAACCGGTCGACCAGGGCACGGTCGGAAGACGCGCTGAGGTTCGATGGGCGGAGGGGGTCACGCTCGGCCGGGCTCTGGCGCCCCGGCAAAGTCCACGTGTCTCGTATCGACGACGTCCGCGGATCTACCCGGGGCCGCCTGCTGACTCCAATACAGGTTGGTATGGGCAACCACGAGTTCCGGGGGCGGTGCACCCCAGGCCGTCAGGTCCTCGGTCGTGTGCGCATCGCTGACCAGGATCGTGTCGTAGCCCCTGACGAAGGCACCGTGGAGCGTTGACCGGATGCACGCGTCGGTCTGGGCGCCAACGAGGAACAGGCGTCCGACTCCGAGGCTCGACAGGACCGACTCGAGGTCGGTGCCCTCGAACGAATCGCCGTACTTCTTGTCGACGTGCGGGTCGAGGTCGAGGGGGTTCAGCTCGGGAACTATTCTCCACTCGTCGCTACCGATCGACCGAGTCTCGCCGGAGTCCTGGACCCAGACGACCGGAACATCCTCCCGTCGTGCCTTCTCGACCAGAGCACCGATATTTTGCACGACCGCGTCACGATCATGGTTCCCAGCTACCACCCCGTTCTGCACGTCAACAACTACGAGGGCGCTATTTGGTCGGTTCTCAAGGGTGCTCATCCGCATCCTCCTCGGCGAATTGTGGGCGGTCCAAGTCCTGAGGTCATACCCCACCTGAACAGATCGTGACGCCGGCCATGCCACTAGCCGCCATCAACTGAAGTGGGGAACGCCGGTCCGACGACGGAGTGTTCCGCTCCGGAGAAGGAGGTGCCGGCGCTACAGGGTCCGGGCCTGGGCGGCTTCCGGTTCGGGCCTGCCTGCATCGGATCGGATACGCCGCAGCTGCGACGAGGCACTCCAATAGGCGACGGATACCAGAAGAAATCCGATGAACTGGAGGATGTACCACGCCAACTGGGCGATCTCGGTCTTGCCGGCGAAGGGCAACGAGAAGGCCCAGTCCGTCATGTCGTAAGCCATCGCCATGAACCCGATCGCGAAGAAGAGGTTTCCGATCGCGAACAGCCGCAACAGCACAGTCATGTCAGGGAGCGATGCGGAAGAGCGTTCAATCCACTTGAACCATGCCCAACCGGCAGCCGCGAGCACGCCATAGCCCGTGATGGTCCCCAGCCCGAGAATCATGTCGGCGCCGGTCTGATTCCGTGGAGAGGTACTCCAGATGGTCGTCGTGTAGGCGAGCCATCCCGCGGCGACCAGTGCGAACCCGATAGTGACAATGGCCCGCTGCCGCCGCAGTGTGCTGTTCACGCGGTCATCGTACGCGAGATGCCGGTCGTCGCCTCGGCTTGCGCCGTTCCTGGCCATTCCCTTTCCAACGAGCGGGCCCGCCCCTGAGTTACCCGAGCGGGGGCGCTCAGTCGCTGGAGCCGATTTGTCGACTCATCCGAAGTGCCGGGTAGCCAGGAGTATCGACGATCCGCTCCGCCACGAACCCGAGCCGTTCGTAGAACACCATGGCGTGTGGGTTGGCGGTCACCTCCAGTCTCTCGAAGCCGAGTCGGCAGAGGCGTGACGAGATGTCCAGCACGAGCGCCGTTGCGATCCCCTCCCGCATCCGCTTGGGGTCCACGAAGAGGTCGTCGAGCTCCGCGACGTCGTCGGAGATCAGGTGGGTGGCAAATCCCATGACGGTGGCATCGTCGTCCACGGCAACTCTCGTCCGTCCCTCGACGACCCCTCGGTCCGAGAGGATGAGCCACTCGGGGTGTTCCCCCAAGAGCCTACGGTCGTCCTCGTTGGACCAGGAGGCTCTGCGGAACACCCCACGGAGCTCAACCATGTCAGACATCTCGGCGTCACGGATGAGCAGCGGCATCGACTCGGATCGTCGCACGCTAGCGACGAAGTCCGGGATCCCCGACTTCGGGCTCAGCGGACCGCTACAGCAGCGATTCGAGCCTGGCAGCAATCTCTCGATAGCGGTTGACGGGGATCAGGTGGACGCCATCGAACGCCTCTGACCCGTAGATCGCCCGTATGTGGTCGCACGCGATGTCGACGCCCGATCCACGATTTCGGTCGAGCTGATCGATGATCGTCTCGGGGACCGCCAGCTGGGGAACGTCGGCGGACAACTTGCGAGCCATCGAGGAGCTGGGAAGCACCATCACAGCTGCGTAGATCGGACCGTCGAACTCGACAGACGAGCGCCACTGCAGCAAGTCGTCGATCGAATGGGTCACCTGAGTGAGGAGGAAGTCAGCCCCCTTCTTCCAGGCCGGAATGGGACGCAGGCCCGTTGCCGCGCCGATCCGGAGCGAATCGATCATCTCCGTCTGCTCGGCGAAGGCGCGGGCTTCGGTGATCATCGACTTGACCGTGAGGTCGTCCGAACGAGCGCCTGTCTCCGGTCGGTCGCCGTACACGAACAGGAACTCGTTCACTCCATACGCGGCCGCGGTCAGTAGATCCCTCTGGAAGCCGAGCACATTCCGGTCACGAGCGTTGATACACGCGATCGAGCGCCCACCCATGAGCCGCACCTCGTGCGCCACCGCGATGCTCGACACCGTCGCACGGCCGATGTGATTGTCGGGGATCAAGAAGGCGTCGGCGACCTTGCTAAGTACGCCGATCTGATGACGGACATGCATCACGTCCGGCCGGGTCGCAGGCTCGACTTCGCAGATGATCTCGAACTTCCGCTTCGGCATCGCCCAAGGATACGTCGGGCATACCAGCGACGCCCCGCAATCGAGGAACGTGCCACGGTGCGGCACAGGCTGGTCCGAGTTCACCAGAGACAGTCCTCGACAATGGTCTTGGAATCGACCAGGGTAACCATCGAGGCGGCTGGAACGGACGTACCGGCACTCGGACATCTCGATTTACTCTCCTAAGTCCTGCGACCGGCTGCGCAATACTTCCGGCGGGATCGCCAGCGCGGAGGGTCGACAAGAATCTGCAGATCGTGCGGATCAACAAGCGACTGGCCGACATCGATGGTCGGACGGTTTCCGAACAGATCGGATGCACCGTCGCTGAGGCGGTTCCGGATCTGTGGGCCGAACTCGAGGACGTCCATCGGCGGGCGCTGGCCGGCGAGCCAGTGTCCAATCCTGCTGACCCGCACCAGCGCGAACGGGCCGACGCGGGTCTCGCACTTCCTGGCGAGCTTCTACCCGGTGCTGGTCGACGGCGAGATCGTCGGCGTTGGCAATGTCGTCGTAGACATCACCGAACGTAAGGAGGCAATGGCGTTCCGACAGATAGTCATGGACGACATGGCGGAGGGTCTCTATACCTTGGACGCGTAGGGCCTGGTCACCTTGTCGGCCGCGTCGCTGGAGTCGAAGGGCATGTTGTCGTTCATCAAGGAGGAGATTCGGAGGACCGGGGCGGATCCAGGCGACGTCGTGTTCGAGACAACCGAGACCACCCTCATGACCGACATGAGGGCCGGCGCGGACTTCGCCAGGAGTCTGGCGGGTCTGGGATGCGGGCTGGCCATCGATGACTTCGGCACCGGGTTCGGGAGCCTCGTCTACCTGAAGAAGCTGCCGATCACCCAGCTCAAGATCGACATCGAATTCGTCCGGGATCTGGCGACCAACCGGGCCAATACTTCATGACAGATGCTGCACCTTCCTCATAGCGTTCAGAGGTCCGGCCCGGGTGCTGAAGCCGAGGCACGAGGGACTCGCTCCACTCCACCCGAGTCCGATGTGGGAGGGTCGGATCCGATAGGGGATGGTCGGGGCCGCCGGTCCCGGCGAATCATCGAACCGACCTGGGGCCACTCGCATCCTGCTCTCCTGGCATGTTCGCTGGCCATGCCCACTAGCGGTGTGCGAACGCCCTGCGACCGAAGGGACAACACGGGCTCAGGCCGATCTGAATCCCCACATCGTTGCCCCTCCTGGTTCAACCGTCTGCAGGGCCGTCGCCCGATCGAGGGTCATGCGGTACACCACCCACGGAGGTGGACCCGCTGAAGGAGCACTGAACTCCGCGGTCAGGGCGGCCCCGGACTCGTCGACCCGCGCCGGCCAGCCGTTGGCATTCCACCGTTTCGCCATGGACGCGACGGTGTCGGTGTCCCTGACCTGCTCAGCGGTGCCTTCGACGACGAGATCGAATGCGTGAGTGGCGACACTCAGCGTGCACCGGGGGTCACTGGCGAGATTCCTTCCCTTTCGGGTGTGTTCACCGGTCTCGAACCAGAAGGTGCCATCGACCCACAGGGCACCGACGCCGGTGACGTGGGGACTGCCGTCCGGGTTGACGGTCGCCAACCAACAGGTGTGGCGGTCGGGTCCGCCCGTACCAGGAGCCTGGGACACCCCCTCCTCGAGGCGGACCGCGATACTGCTCCAATCGAGCAGGGGAAGCTCGTAGAGGTCCGCGAGGTTCTTGGTGTCAGTGGGCGCCCTCTCGGGCGAGGAGCTGTCGGTCATGGTTCCCCATTGTGCCCGGATGGAAGGATGCCAGTCACCTACCCCACTCCAGGGGATACGCGTACGGCCTGGCGTGCGAGCCGGACCCCGTGCGGAGCCGCCGGTCCGAGGTGATTTGTCAGTGGCCGAGGCGACGCCGAAGCTCGACGTACACCGCGGTACCGACGACGGCGTCCAGCTCCTCGGCCATCGACTCGACTACCGGCCGGTCACCCACATAGGCCTCGGTGCCCTCGGTGCAGCACCAGGCCATGGTGTCCCCCTCGGCACCCCAATCGCCCCTCGTCCAGCCCCTGACCGTGGCGATCTCGGTCCCGTCGTCCTTTCGTTCCCAGTCGACCTTGATCGGCAGCTGCCAGCAGACCGACGGCTTGAAGTCGATGGGCGACTCACCGGAATCGAGGGCCGCCAAGTGCAGAGCGCAGCCAGCTCCTCCGCTGAATCCGGGCCGATTGAGAAAGATGCAGGCGCCGTCGACCACGCGAGTGCTGCTGCGGGTGGCGTCGCCAAACACACCACCTTCCGCCGCCGTGGCGTGGTACTCGAACCGAGAAGGGTCCAATGTGTCCGCCAGCGCTCCGATCAGTCGCGCCTCGTCGTCTCCATCAAGCTCTGCACCGATCGAACAGCATCCTTGGCCGAGTTCGGCTGCTGGGCGAGGAAGGATCCCCTGGCATCCCCGACCCCAGATGCAGCTCCAATTCGAGGTGAGGAACGAAGTGTCAATGCGCCACGTCGTGTCCCCATCCGATATCTCGGTGACCGGAGATTCCATGGATCCACAGCGTATGGCGGAGTCGCCGGGGAGGCATCATCGGGTGGATCGGAGTCCTGGCCCGATCGGGGGATCTCGCCGCAGTGACGGATGAGCCTGGGTTCGGCGAGCATGGCGTCGAACGTCGCCGTGAAGCCATTTTCGGTTCGCCACGCAAGGTAGTCGTCGTAGTGCCGTCGGGACGACCACCGGGTGTCGCCGATGGCATTTGGAGTTGACCCGCTCTCGCGCGCACGTTGATTAGGCCACAGCGGCCTTCTCGAACTCGGCTGGGGAACGGTATCCCAAGCGCTTCTGGGTCC
>Ga0181528_10000582_pt1 | contig 25457 bp, 21 predicted proteins | sample PEATcosm2014_Bin_47_FD_119742 | JGI IMG/M metagenome (GOLD analysis project Ga0181528, IMG submission 119742) | Peatland microbial communities from MTU Mesocosm Facility, Houghton, MI, USA - PEATcosm2014_Bin10_10_metaG | ecosystem: Environmental > Terrestrial > Soil > Wetlands > Peat | place...
ACTACGAATCAGAAGGCCGGGAGTTCGAATCTCTCAGGGCGCACCATTCCACCCCCGAACAATCAATTATCTACAGATAGGCGTGAGCGGCTGACGGGCTTTCCACGTCCCATGCCCGTGCTGCGTCCGCACTTGAGGACCGTTGGCTTCTGTGTCTGCCGCCGTGTCCACAAGCAGTTCCTCTCCCACAAGAGGTACTAAAGTTTGTTTTCCCAGAGTGCTTTAGCGATTAATATTGATGATTCAGCTACCTTTTGATCGTCCCAGGTCTACTCAATGAGAGACCTGCAATCTATTCCGGTTCCGGGGGATCAAGAGTTTGAGAGGTCAGAGATTGGGGAGATTATCTACCTGGATGTCGCATCTGTTCGGCCGTAGCCCGAACGTAGCCCTCCATGGAGAAACCCCGGAACATCCCCAGCAAGACTTGATTCCAGAGTACGTAGCCCCAGGAAGGCAACGGATCATACCTGAGCGATTCCTCGCATACGCTGCTCTTCTTGGGTTCGTCGCTACCCTCGCGGCATTCCTGTTTGGATGCTACCTGGACCGCGCCCGGGCCAAAGAACATTTTCACCAGGTCGCGGTGCAACACCTTGCGGTCGTGCGAGCAAACGTCATCGGGGTTCTGGACACAACCAGCCTGCTGGCCAGCCACTTTGAGAACACGGACGATAAAGGGAGCAGTCGCACGGCCTTCAGAAACATGGTCGCGCCGGTTTTGGCAAAGCACCGTTACATCCAGGCGCTGGAGTGGATTCCGCGTGTCTCTTCCAGCCAGCGTCCGGCCCTCGAGCGCCTCGCGCGGAAAGACGGGTTGTACGACTTTCGTCTGGTCCAGCCCGGCCCCCGTGGAGACATGGTGACGGAATTGCCCCGCGACGAGTACTTCCCTGTCTTCTACCTGGAACCGATGATTGGGAATGAGCGCGCGTTGGGATACGATCTGGCGACTGATCCGGTGCGCATGGCTGCTATGCAGGAAGCGTTAACCACCGGGAAGACTGTCGCAAGCGGCCGCATCCGCCTGGTTCAGGAACAGGGAGACCAGTACGGCACATTGATTTTCACGCCCGTGTACAGCGCGGACATTGCCGATCCGCAGCAAGCACTAAAGGGCTATGTATCAGCCGTGATTCGCGACGGCGACTTTGTCTCCCTGTCTGACTCCGATTCCCGCACTCTTGATTCCGCGCATCTGGTGGATATTCATCTTTTTGATCTATCGGAAGAAAAGCCGGAACGCCAGCTCTATCCCAGTACCAAGGAAAGTCCTGAGGGACTGCAGAGCGGCCTGCATGCGGATGCAGTGTTTGACATGGGAGGACGCAGCTGGCTGCTGATTGCTACTCCCGGGCCTGGGTTTGTGGGTACGCCCATTTCCTTCGGTTCCTACGCCGTGCTTTGCGCCGGACTCTTCATCACCGCTGTATTTGTCGCCTACCTGAGACTTCGTTTTAGGCGCTCGGAGCGCATCCGTCAGGCTGAGCGTGAAATTGAGAGGCTCAACCGCATGCTCTCCTCACGGAGTAGCGACCGCTGAGCATTGCCGCGAAAAAGACATGCAGTACGCGCCGAGGCTTGGATCCCACCCTTCGGCAGAACTGCGAATCAAAAGTCCGGGAGTTCGAGTCTCTCGGGGCGCACCATAAACCTACATTTGATTGTCAGACGCGGCCGCGATGGCCGCTCTTGATTTGTTGTGACATCTATCGCCGCGCCGGAAAAAAGGGGTGCACTCGATGTGAGGGCACCCCTTTTCCTTTTAGTTGCTGCCGAGGGCTAGCTCTTCTTTTCGGCCGTGGAGGCGGTTCCCTTCCGTAACTCGGACTTTGCGGCCGGCTTTGCGTCCGCGGGTTTCGCCTCGGCGGGTGCTACCTCCTTCTTCACGGAGTGCTTGGCATCCACCTTGGCTTTGGAGCCGCGCTTGGTTTTGGAGTTGCTCCTGGCTTTCGGAGCCGGTTTCGTCTGTGTGGCAAGCGGCTTGCGCGGGATCGCCTTGACCTTGGCTTCGTCCACCGCAGTGGTGCCTGCGGCGTCGAAGATGGCGCCGGAGGGGACGAGCCATAGTTCGACCTTCTGGTCCTCGCTGGTGCCGGTGCGGACATCGATGCGCGCCGCGTCAACTCCCTTGTCGCGGGTCAGGTAGTCCTTGCTGTTGACGGCGCGCTGCGCGGCAACCGCCGCACGTTTGGCGGAGTCGGTGTCATCGGCCGGTGCGGCGTAACCCACCGCAATGGCCTTGGCGTCCGGCGCGGCGGCCATGGCGTCGGCAAAGCGGTCAAGCTCTCCCTTGGCCTCGTTATCCACTCGTGCGGGGCGCTTCAGGTCGTGATGGAAGCCGATGCTGCCGAAGTTGGAAGCCGTAACTTTGGCCACTTCCTGAGGGCTTTCCTTCTCACTGATCTGAACCGTGGCGTTGGCCTTGGCAGAGAGCCTACGGTCGTCCGTGACACTGCAGGCGATCGCGATGGAGCCAGGTTCGACGCCGGCAGTATCCAGGGTGTAGGTGCTTCCGCTGCCTGTAAGCTTGCCGCCACTGGCGCTGCACTCATAGGTAAGCGTGCGCCCGTCCGGACTGCTGCCGTTGGCGGTAATGGTGGAGGCCTCACCCGGATGCACTGTGCCGGGATCGGCGCTGAGGCTGAGGGTTGGCGGATGCTGTTCGTTGACCCTGAACGCGGCCTCGCAGGTGGCTGTCATCCGGCGCTTGCCGCGGCCGTTGTCATGGATAGTGGCCGTGACGGTATAGCTGCCAGCCTTCACGGAGGTCGTGTCCACCGCTGCGCCGTCCGGCTCTCCCGTGGCCGCACCGCCGGTGGTCGTGTACTGGTAGCTGACGTGGTGCTTCGGCGGGAAGCCCTTGGTCACGACCGCAAGTTTCACCGGCGTACCGGCGTCCACCACCTCCGGAGAGGCGGCGCAGGAGGCAACAGGAGGCGGCAACGCAGGCAGAAGGAAGTTGTACACCAGTCCGCTCTGCACGCGATAACCATTCAGATAGTTGTATCCCTTGGCTTGGTCTGCGTTCGGATTGAAGTATGTGTTCAGCCCGATGACCTCAATGGGGCGGATGGTGAGGCGCTCACTGACCCTGTACTCAACACCGGCGCCGAACGAATAGGTAGGCGTGGTCTGCGCTGTGTAGCCGGTAATGGAGAGGTGCTGCCCGCCAACCATGATCTCAGCAAAGGGAATGATCTTCCAGATGCGGCGGTGCAGTCGGACGCCGAAGTCGAAGTCATAGCCCGTGTTGCCGCTGCCGCGATGGTAGCTGAAGTCCGCCAGGATGGCCGCGAAGGGTGTAGTGGGGTAAATCACTTGGCCCGCGGCGCCAGTTGAGAAATTCGGAATGGCCTTGTTCTCCAAAGTCCCGCCGGGATGATAGCTGGAATATCCACCGAAAAGCTCGAGGCCGGGTTCGCCAGCAGGATGACCGATGGGTCCCTGTGCCAGTGCGGGCGTTGTCAAAAGGGCGCATAGGAGCAATCCAAATGTGAGCAGAAGGGCGCGGCGCAATGGCAAGAAAGCCTCCAAAACTATAAGGCGGTGCGTATATCTCCCGAAGGGCGCGGCACACAAAACCTGCTGCACCGGGTAAGCGGCACAGACGAAGGGCGAAGGCGTCTGTAAGGCTGACAGAATGATACGGCGATGCGGCTCCCGGAGAAAGTGATATCGCTCACCAAATGATTACCAGCCCGCTACTCCTGGGGGTGGGCCTGGACGGCCGTCGGAGGATGCTTCCCGAAGTCGGCCCCGTTCAAATACAGTAGAGCCATGCGGATTCTGATTGCCACTTCAAACGCGGGCAAGCTGCGGGATTTTGCGGCGGCGGCGGCCGTCTATGGCGTGGACATCGCCTGCCTGCCCGGCTTCAAGGCGTTGCCGGAGGCCGTTGAGGATGGCCTGACCTTTGAGGCCAACGCCCGCAAGAAGAGCGAGCACTACAGCCGTTACGCGCCGGGCGAACTCGTGCTGGCCGATGATTCCGGCTTGGCGGTGGACGCCTTGGGTGGCGCTCCCGGAGTGTATTCGGCGCGCTATGCGGCGATGGAAACAGCGGCGGCTATGGCGGGAGAAGACGCCGACGTTGCCAATAACGCTCTGCTGCTGCGCAAGCTGGAGGGTGTGGCCGATGCGTCGCGTACGGGGAGGTTCGTCTGCGTGCTGAGCCTGGCCCGCGATGGCCTCGAGGTGGCGAGCTTTCATGGCGAGGCCCTGGGGAGGATTCTGCACGCGGCGCAGGGTTGCGGCGGATTCGGCTACGATCCGCTCTTTTGCTTCCCTGCACTGGGCAAGAGTTTTGCCGAGCTTACGGCGGAGGAAAAGGCCGCGGTCAGCCATCGTGGGGCGGCCCTGCGCAAAATGCTGGAGTGGGCGCGCGGAAACAACGGATAGCGGAATCCGTATCGCTCAATGTTCAATCGCCTCCGATTGGCTGAGCTGGTAAGGCAGTACTTTCCCTTATGTCTACTTGACCGCCTTCGCCCGCTTCTGCGCGCCGGATGATTTCTTTTCGACAGAAGTAGTTTCTTCGAGCGGCTTCACGCGGCTGATTCCCTCTTCCAACTCCACTCTCAGCTCGCGGGCAAACATGATCTCCGGATTAATGCACAGAAAAACGCCTGTGCTGCGCGCCAGCACCTTGCCGTGGCCATCGCGAATCTCCGCGCGGTTGTACAGGGCGCGGCCTTTCACGCGCACCACGCGGCCTATGGCGACCAGTGGCTTGTCCAGCGGCACGGGCTTCAGGTAATCCACGGTCATGCGGCGGGTCAGGGCGACCTTGCCGCGCAGCTTCATGGCCTTGCCCATGCTCTCGTCCAGAATGGTGGCGATGATGCCGCCGTGAGCGTGGCCGGGAGGTCCGGCGTAGTGTTTTTCCAGCGTGAACTCCGAGCGGTAGCTGCGGCCATCCTCGCCCAGGGCGAAGAGCAGGTGTAGCCCTCGCGGATTGGCCGGACCGCAGCCAAAGCAGCCGTCGCGCTGCCAGCCAAAGGTCATCACCTGCGGAGTGGTGGGGTGCGTGGACTTGGACAAGGTTCTCCTTTGGGCGCTGGGGCCCCGGTGTGGCGAGAAGCTGAAAATATTGCGGCGCTGGAGGCTCCCGTGCCGCATCTACCCTGTAACGATGGCAGAGATTTTCTCACGTTTGCCGAGTTCGCGCATGAACGCTTCACGCCGTAACGGCGGCCGGGAGGGCTCGGCCGTTTTGCCCGGCGGAGGCAAGCTGCCGCCCAATCGTCCGCGGCTGCCCGAAGGCGGTGGTGGTGGGGGCGGCGAAGGCGATGGACTGGGCGGCCAGCATGAGCTACTGCAACGCTACCGCCTGGGGCTAATCTTTACGGCCGCGTCCATCGCCATGCTGCTGGTGGGGCTGACCGTGGTGTACGCGGGGCTGCGCTTCGCCGGCTTCTACGACGCAGGTACCAGGATTTTTCGTACGAACTGGGTGAGCGTCCAACTGCCCTACCGGCTGCTGCTGCAGAACACGGCCGCGCTGGCGCTGAGCTGCCTGCTGGTGGAACTGGCGCGCCGTGCGGCCCGCATGGAGGCCATCCTGGCGCCGGTGGATTCGATTCCCGGAGTGAAGCCTGAGCGGCGGTTGGCGAGGGTATGGGCCGCTGCTGCGTGGCTGCTGGGATCGGCGTTTTTGAGTGGGCAGGTGGTGGCCTGTCAGCGCATGCAGTTGTACGGCGCGGCGCTAAGGGGAAACCCTCCGGGAGCGTTTGTCTTGCTGCTGGTGGGGCTGCACGCCATCCATCTGCTTGCCGGGATGGTTGCGTTGGGCTATGCCTGCGTGGGTCGCGGGCCGCGGGAATCCCTCGAGCGGCGGCAGCTCGCAATGGATTCCGCCGGCTGGTACTGGCAGGTGATGGGCGGCGTGTGGCTGTACGTGCTGCTCGTACTTTGGTTGATGAATTGACGCTTTGTGGTTGATGAATTAAAGCATTGTGGCTGATGAACTAAACCTCTCCTGATCTTTGACCAGCCGGCGATTCCTCTTTGAACCTGTCTGCCTCCGGCTCCCATGACTTATAATGTAGGGATTCGGCGGCGAGGCGGGCGCGCTCTGTATGAGTCCCGGCCAAGGCTCGCCGCAGGTCAGCCATGTCCAGTGAATCCATCATCGTGCGCGGTGCGCGCGTCCACAACCTGAAGAACATTGACTTCGAGGTGCCGCACAACTGCCTGACGGTGGTGACCGGCGTCAGCGGAAGCGGCAAAAGCTCGCTGGCCTTTGACACCATCTACGCCGAGGGTCAGCGCCGCTACGTGGAATCGCTCTCCGCCTACGCGCGCCAGTTTTTGGAGCGCATTGAGAAGCCGGACGCCGACCTGATTGACGGCATCGCGCCGGCCGTCGCCATCCGCCAGAAGAACCAGACCAGAAATCCACGCTCCACGGTGGCCACCGCCACGGAGATCTACGACTACCTGCGCCTGCTGTACGCGCGCGTGGGCCGCACGTATTGTCCGCAGTGCGGGCAACAAGTGACGCACGATACGGTGGATGACGTTGCCGCGCGGATTCTTGCACTGGGCGATGGCACTCGCGTGCAGGCCTTCTTCCCGTTGCTGCCGCTCGAACCCATCAAGGCCGCAGATGCCGCCGAGGGCGCGAAGAAGCCTCGCGGGCGGGCGAAGAAGGTTGTGGAACCGGATACGAAGGAGCTGCTGAAAGAGCGCCTCTTCGAGCTGCGGAAGCGCGGATTCAATCGCCTCTACCAGGATGCGAAGATCGTCGAGTTCAGCGCGCCGGAGAGTCTGCTGGAACTGGACTTCGCGCGGCCTGTGCACATCCTTTTGGACCGCATCGTGGTGGACGCCGATTCGCGCTCGCGCATTGTGGATGCCGTCGAGAGCGGTTATCGCGAGGCAGAAGAGGTTCTGTTTGAGACGGCTCCGCGCGAGGGCGAGCCGCAACGGTTGCGCTTCTCCGAACGCTTTGAGTGCAAGGCCTGCAACCTGCGCTTCGAGAAACCCGAGCCGCGGCTTTTCAGCTTCAACAATCCCTATGGAGCCTGCCCGCGCTGCCAGGGATTTGGCAACACGATTGACTTCGACATGGAACTGGTCATCCCGGACAAGAGTAAGACTCTTGCCGAGGGTGCCATTGAGCCATGGACGAAGACCAAGTACAAGCCGCTGGCCACGGAGATGCGCAAGGTCGCTCGCGCCGCCGGGGTTCCGCTGGACGTTGCGTGGGACGATCTGTTGCCGGCGCAGCAGCGCTTTGTGTTGGAGGGCGACGGCCACTGGGGCGGAGTGCGTGGATTCTTTGAGCACCTTGAGCGCAAGAAGTACAAGCTGCACGTAAGGGTCTTCCTCAGCCGCTATCGTGGCTACTCGTTGTGCGGAGCCTGTGGCGGCGCGCGTCTGCGGACCGAGGCACGGCAGGTGAAACTCGCGGGGTTGGACATCTGCGAGCTGTGCCGCATGACCGTCGAGGGCGCGGCCACATTCTTCCGCGAGTTGAAACTCAGCGGCGCCGAGGCGGCCATCGCCGACAAGCTGGTGGAGGAGTTGCGCGACCGTCTGCGATTCCTGAATGAAGTTGGCCTCGAGTACCTGACGCTCGATCGGCTGAGTTCCACGCTGAGCGGCGGCGAGGCGCAGAGAATTCAACTGGCGACGTCGTTGGGCTCGCGGCTGGTGGGAACTTTATATGTTTTGGATGAGCCTTCCATCGGCCTGCACAGCCGCGACACCGAGCGCCTGGTGCACATCCTGAAAGGCCTGCGCGATCTGGGTAACACCATCCTCGTCGTCGAACACGACGCGGAGGTCATGGCCTCCGCCGACTACATTCTCGATCTCGGTCCCGGCGCCGGAGAGCTGGGCGGCAAGCTGGTGGCCAGCGGAACCTATGACGAGATTCGCGCGAATCCGAAATCGCTGACCGGGCGCTATTTGAGCGGCGATTTGCAAATTCAGATGCCGCAGCAGCGCCGCGCGGTAAGCAAGCGCGTGTTGAAGTTGACCGACGCCCGCGGACACAACCTCAAGGGCGTGGACGTTACGATTCCGCTGAACATGCTGGTGGCCATCACGGGCGTCAGCGGCAGCGGCAAGAGTACCTTGGTGCATGACGTGCTCTTTCAGCGGCTCTCTGCCCTGAAGAAGCAGACCACCGGCACGGTAGCTGAGGGTAGCCTGCGCGACTTGGACGGCGAGCAATGGCTGGACGAGGTCGAGCTGGTGGACCAGTCCCCGATTGGCCGCACGCCGCGCTCGAATCCCGTGACCTACATCAAGGCCTTCGATCCGATCCGCGAGCTGTTTGCGTCTCTGCCGGAGTCGAAGAAAAAAGGTTTCGCCGCGGGACACTTCTCATTCAACATCCCCGGTGGCCGCTGTGAGACCTGCAGCGGCGACGGCACCGTGACCGTGGAGATGCAGTTCCTGGCCGACGTGGAACTGGTGTGCGAAGAGTGTAAAGGCACGCGCTACAAGCCCGACGTGCTCGCCATTCGCTACCACGGCAAGAACATCCACGATGTGCTGAACCTGACGGTGAAAGAGGCTCTCGGCTTTTTTACCGGAGTGCCCAAACTGCTGGATAAACTTCGCGTGCTTGACGAAGTTGGCCTTGGCTATTTGCGCCTGGGCCAGAGCGCGACCACCCTCAGCGGCGGCGAGGCGCAGCGCATGAAGCTGGCCGCCCATCTGCAACCCGCCGGTCGTGAGGCGATACACAAGAACGCCGATGGCTCGGTGATCCGGCGCGGGCCGCAGGTGCTCTACATTTTTGACGAGCCTACGACGGGTCTGCACTTTGATGACGTGAGCAAGTTGCTGGCGGCCTTCAAGAAGCTGATTGACGCCGGCGGCTCGATCGTCGTCATCGAACACAACCTGGATGTCATCAAGGTTGCGGATTGGGTAATTGACCTCGGCCCGGAGGGCGGAGATCGCGGTGGAGAGGTTGTCGCCGTGGGAACTCCGGAGGCCATTGCGGCCAACGAGCGCTCGCACACCGGCCGCTGGCTGCGCAAAGTTTTGCCGGCGGTGGAGGCCACGCGATGAAGGCCGCTGCCCTGCTGCTTTCGCTGTTGCTGGTAGCGCAACTATTCGCGCAGAAAGATACAGCGGATTCGCAACACAGTCATCCCCAACCGACGCTCGTGGAGCAGGCCGAGGCCGCGATGGATCGCAGCGAGTGGCGCGCGGCCGAAGAGTTGCTTGCCAAGGCCACGGCCAGCACTCCGCCCGGCAATCCAAAAGACGCGCGCGCCTGGTTCGACCTTGGCTACGTGATGCACGCCGAGAAGAATTATCCTGAGGCAATCGCCGCCTATCGCAAGGCCGCGCAACTCCAGCCGCAGAGCTTTGAGTGCGCTCTGAACCTGGGACTGATGCTGGCCCATGAAAAACTGCCTGAGGCCGAAAGGGTTTTGGAGCGTGCGACCGCCTTGAAGCCTTCGACGGATCACGCGAATGACGCGATGGCGCGCGCCTGGGCAGCGCTGGCCGAGTTGCGTATCCGCGACGCCAAGTCGGCCTCAGAGGCCTGGACCAAGGCCGTCGAGCTTTCCCCGACGGAGCCGAATCTTGTTGAGTACGGTCTGTCGTTGGAGAAGTGCTGCGCAGACCGCCCGGGAGCCGAGCGCGAATATCGCCGCGCGCTGGAGCTGAACGCGAAATCGCACGACGCGCTGAGCCTGCTGACCAATCTCTACATCGGTTGGCGCAAGTGGCCGGAGGCCGGGCAGACGTTGGCGCAGCTGCTGGCCATTGAGCCATCGAATGAGACTGCGCACTTGCAACTGGCGCGTGTCTACAACATGCAGGAGAAATACACGGAGTCGGCCACGGAGTGTCGCAAGGCCCTCGAGTTGAAGCCCGATGACCGCGATGCCCTGCGCGAACTGGGTTATGTGCTGGAGCAGATGAAGCAGTGGCCGGAGGCCGAAAAGAGCTACCGCGCGCTGCTGGACAAAGATCCGAAAAACGCAGAGGCGCTCATGGGGCTTGGCTCTGCCCTGCTTGGCGAACTGAGGTACAAAGAGGCGAAGGAGACCCTACTGCGCTGCGTGCAGATCAATGCCAATTGTCCGGAGGCTTTCGGTCAACTGGCGCGTGCGGCGCAGCGCGACAAGGACTACGAGCTGGCGATTCGCGCCTTGGATGCCCGCGCGAAACTGGCCCCCGAACTGCCTTCGACGTACTTTCTGCGCGCCAGTTGCTATGACTCCTTGCGGCAGTACAAGCCGGCCGTGGAGAACTACAGGAAGTTTCTCAGCGTTGCGGGCGGCAAATATCCGGACGAAGAATTTGAAGCGCGTCACCGCCTGAAGGCCATTGATCCCGAGGAGCGCAGCCGGCGATGAGCGGCCGCGAGTTATGCACCGCTGAATTTGATATCCTGAGATTGTCTTGAACGCCGCATTGCTCTCCCTTCTGCAAGAGGTTTACCGCGAAGTGCGCCCGCGCGCTCCCATGCCGGAGTTCGACCTGCGCTTCTACCCTTTCGCCAACATCAACAACACCATCCGGCTGGCCGACGGTAAGTTGAAGCTGCGGCTCAGCGATCTGCTGGAAGGCGCGCCGGAGCCGGTTCTGCGCGCGATTGTGCACATCCTAATCGCCAAGATTTACCGCAAGCCGATTGACGCCGCCGAGGCCACGCGCTACCGCCGCTACATTGGCGGCCAGGCCATGCAGGAGCGCGCGCAGCAGGTGCGTCAACTGCGCGGGCGCAAGCGTCTGGAATCTCCACAGGGCGAGCACTACGACCTGGAGGCAATCTTCGACGACTTGAATGTGCGCTTCTTCCACGGACTGCTCGGCCGACCGCAGCTGAGCTGGAGTGGAGAGCGGGCGCGGCGATTGCTGGGCCATTACGATCCGGCACACAACACAATCATCGTCAGCAAAATATTCGATCACGCTAAGGTGCCGCGCTACGCGGTGGAGTATCTCCTCTACCACGAGATGCTGCATCTCAAGCATCCCGTCACGCGCGGCAAGGCCGGACGCCGGCTCGTCCATCCCAAGGGTTTTCGCGAGGAAGAAAAGTTGTTTCCGCGCTTGGAAGAGGCGCAGCGCTTCCTGAAGACGTTGTAATTTAAGAAATAGCTTTGTGGTTTGAGAAAAAATACTACATGCGGTAGCGGCCCAGGTCGTCGTCGTTCAGGCCTTCCAGCCAGCGCCGCAAATCGTCTCCAGTAATCCGTCCGGTTCCTCCGGTTGCAACCTTCGAGCTTGCCAGCACGCTCTCGTCCACATAAATCGGCGCGTCGGTGCGCATGGCCAGGGCGATGGCGTCCGAAGGGCGAGCGTCAATGCACAGAGGCTCGCCCGCGCGAGTAGCCCAGATGCAGGCGTAGAAGGTGTCGTTGCGCAGCTCGGTGATGACGATGCGATCCACCACGGCGCCCAGACCGGCGATGACGTTTTTCAGCAGGTCATGCGTCATGGGGCGTGGCGGCGAGGTCTTCTCAATCTCCAGTGCGATGGCGTTGGCCTCAAACACTCCCACCCAGATTGGCAGCACCGCGTCGCTGTTCACGTCCTTCAGCACGATGATGGGCATGTTGGTGGCTGGGTCGAGCATCAGACCGCGAATGCACATCTCGATTTCCATGGTGTCGTTCTCCCTTGACTACTTTGTCGTCCCGGCCGGAATCATCTCTCCCACCAGGCTGTTGGGGTGTGCGCGCGTCACCAGCACCTGCACGTAGCTACCCGGCTTCGGCAGCGCAACGCCCTCGGGGACCGTAAAGTTCAGCGGCTTGTTCTGCGTGGTGCGTCCGGGAATCTGTCCCAGCTTGTGCTGTTCGCCTTCCACCATCGCCTCCACCACCTGCCCGACGTGGCGCTGGTAGTTGCGGCGCTGTATCTCCCGTTGATGCTCGTTGAGCACGTTCAGGCGGCGCGTCTTTTCTTCTTCCGGAATCGCGTCCTGCATGGTGATGGCCGGCGTGTTGGGGCGCGGCGAATACTTGAAGCTGAAGATGCTGTCGAATCCGACCTCATTGATCAGGCTGATCGTCTGCTGGAAGTCCTCTTCCGTCTCTCCCGGGAAGCCGACGATGATGTCCGTGGTGATGCTGAGCTCACGCTTGGCAGCGCGAATCCACGCTATGCGCTCAAGATACTCCTCGCGAGTGTATTCCCGTGCCATGGCCGCCAGTACGCGTGTGCTGCCGCTCTGCACCGGCAGGTGGACGTGATCGCATAGCGTCGGCCCGTCGTCCAGCACCTCGACGATCTGCCGCGTAAAGTGCCGCGGGTGCGAGGTGGTAAAGCGCACGCGGTGGATGCCCTCGACGCGGCCGACCTCGGCCAACAGAGTTGCGAATGTGTGCTTCCCCGCCGGATCGGCCCAGGAATTCACGTTCTGGCCGAGCAACTGAATCTCCGTCAGTCCGCTCTGCACAATCTGCCGAGCCTCTTCCAACACGCTCTCCACCGTGCGGCTGCGCTCTCGGCCTCGCGTGTAAGGCACAACGCAGTAGGCGCAGAACTTGTCGCAGCCTTCGATGATGGTGATGTATCCGCGGTGCTGGCTGACGCGCGCCGTGAACTCGGTCTCAAAGGTCTCTTCCGTCTGGCGGTCGTCCAGGCCCGTGGCGCGCTCGCCGCGTCCAATCTGAATCAGCATCTCCGGCAGATTGCGGTAGCTGGCCGAGCCGGCCACCAGCGAGACGTGCGGCGCCCGCTCGAAGATACGTTCGCCCTCCTGCTGCGCCACGCAGCCGATGACGGCAAACTGCTTGCCCTGTTTCTGCAACTTCTTGTAGTTATCCAATCGGTGGAAGACCTTCTGCTCGGCCTTATCGCGGATGCTGCATGTGTTGTAAAAGATCAGGTCGGCCTCGTCCACGGTCTCAACCTGGCGGTAGCCCTGGCTCACAAGCGAGCCGGCGACCTTCTCGCTGTCATGGAAGTTCATCTGACAGCCGAAGGTCTCAATGAAAAACGTCTTGGGTTGCTGGGTGCTCAAAATTCGGGAAACCTCTAGCGTGCCGGGTGCCACCGCCGGCCCTTTGGATGCCACAGGCGCCGGGCTTGCCCCGCCGCGTGCGCACCACTGTTCCCCTCATTATCGCATTGTAGCCGCCCGTTGTCGCCGCCATCCACAGCCGCGGGTTGACACTCCGCGCGCACGCACTTTATCATCATTCCTGTTACGAACAATCAGCGTGCAACGCGCTAGTTGCCCCCTCGTTCAATGGTAGGACACCTGCCTCTGGAGCAGGCTATCGGGGTTCGAATCCCTGGGGGGCAGCCACAGAATTATTTCCCCCAGACTACAATGACTTTCATTCCATCCAGCGCCCCTATTTCTGCGGCGTTGCGGCCGCAGGCTTGGGCTCGCGCTTGGCTACCGTGAAGTCGAACTTCCGCTTATTACTGTCGATGATTTGCACCTGCTTTGAACCGTGCAGGCGATACTGCACTTCGCTGTGTTCTTTTATCTCCGGCTGTCTGGCCGATGCTTCAATACTGCCTGTCAGTGTGAGGATCTCTTCGCCGGTATCGAGCAGAATTCCATATTTTTCAACAGCGACAGGCGCGGTGCTGTAAGCCGGCCCGCCAGCGCCAGCATAACTGCTTCTGTTGCCGGAAGATGGCGCATCACCGTAGTTTGAGGCTCCCGTTACTGTCTTTACCTGGAGAATCTTGCCTGTCAGGAGTTCTTTGTCGTTCTTCCCGGCAAACAATGGCAGGCAAAGCAGTGACATCAGTGCTGCCAGTAAGGCACAACGCGAAATGTTCACCTTGCAAGACATTCTGCATCTCCTCGACTGCATGAGTTTTGAACTGATTGGACAGATTCGACCGATTACCCTCGGGTGCGCAAGTATCTCTCTGGTAACTTGTCATCAAAGTAAAGGGCCGCCCCGAAGGCGGCCCCATGTGTTTCTGGCTGAGAGCGAAATCTACTCGCCGATGTTCAGTGCGCGCTTGAAGCTGCCGCGCTCGCTCTTGATCTTCTCCTGCAGCAGCGTGATGGCGTAGATGAGCTGCTCCGGGCGCGGCGGACAGCCGGGCACGTAGATGTCCACGGGAATCCACTGGTTGACGCCCTGCACCACGGCGTAATTGTTGAACACACCGCCCGAGGTGGCGCAGGCGCCCATGCTGATTACCCACTTCGGCTCCGGCATCTGTTGGTACAGCTGGCGGATGACCGGCGCCATCTTCTGGCTGACGCGCCCGGCAATGATCATCAGGTCGCTCTGCCGCGGCGAGGGGCGAAACACCTCGGCGCCGAAGCGGGCAATGTCAAAGCGCGAGGCGCCCATGGCCATCATCTCAATGGCGCAGCAGGCCAGGCCAAAGGTCATGGGCCAAATGGAGTTCTTGCGCACCCAGTTGACGGCCGAATCGAGCGTGGTCAGCACCAGGCCTTCCTGCTCGTGGCTGCCGCCGTACGTAACCTGCGCGATGCGCGCCGGAGCCAGCGGATCCTGCACGACCGGCTGAAAGGCGCTTCCTGAAGTCTGCTTGTTATCCATATTCCCCCACCGAACCGTTCATTGTAGCGTGACCGGCCCCGGCGGCGCTACTGGCCTGCGGTGCGGCTGGCCTGTTAACTTGGATGCATGGGACGCCGGGCGGGCGCAGGGAATCTCGCTGCCTGGCCAGCCCGCCAATTCCCCCTTGGAGTGAACGATTTGCCTTCCACCATTGTGAGCGGCGACGAGTTGATAGCGCAGTTGCTGGAGCAGAAGCCCGAGATCGCCGTCTTCGACTGCGACGGAACCCTGTGGGCGGGTGACTCCGGCGCGGACTTCTTCTACTGGGAGTTGGAGCGCGGCTTCGTCTCGGCGGAAGTGGAGCAAAATATTCGCGCCCGCTATGAAGGCTACTTGAGCGGCCAGGTGGATGAACTGGCTATCTGCGGCGAGATGATTCAAATCAATCGCGGGCTGCCCGAGGTGAAGCTCCGCGAAGCTGCCAGGGAGATGTTCGACCGCCTGGTGAAGCCGCGCATCTTTCCCGAGATATTCGACCTGACCCGCCGCCTGGCCGACCAGGGCTGCGAGCTGTGGGCCGTCAGCAGCACCAACAACTGGGTGGTGGAGGCCGCAGTGGAGCACTTTGGCATCCCCGCCGAGCGCGTGCTGGCCGCCACGCTGGAGGTGGAAGACGGCATTGTGACCGACCGCATCCTACGGGTGCCCACCGATGAGCTGAAGCAGGTGGCGATTGAAGACGTCATCGCATGGCCGGTGGACGCCGTCTTTGGCAACTCCATGCACGACTTTGCCATGCTGGAAAGGGCCGTCGTGCCGTACGTCATCAATCCCAATCCTGACCTGGCGGAGAAGGCCTCTGAGTTGGGATGGAGCGTCTACCTGCCACCCGCGGGTCTTAGACCTTAAGGGTTTGTGGCGTGTGGCCGATGTGAGGCACAATACTTTGCAAACGCGTGACGGTGTGTGCGATATGCGAATTGCTTCCCTGCAACCGAGTGTGACGGCGATTTTGAAGGACCTGGGCGCGCTTTCCAGCGTAGTGGCCTGCACTCGCTACTGCCGCGATCTCTGCCCCGAGGTTCTGGAGCACGCGCCTGCCATCATAGAGGATGCCTGGTCGGCCAAGGCCACGGAGATTCTGGCGGCCAAGCCGGAGCTGGTCGTTGCCGCCTCGCCCTATCGCGCGGAATCCCTGGCGGAGATTTTGAAGGCCGGGGTGCGCGTGCTGGCCCTGTCTCCTCATTCGCTCGAAGACGTCTACACCGACATTCGCACCATTGCCGCTCTGGTTGGCCGCTCACCGGCCGGAGAGCGAATCGTGCGCGCCATGACTGACGAGATCAGCCAGACGCGCGAGCAGACCTGCAACTTCATTCCCCAGCGCGTTTATTGCGAGGAGTGGGGCAAGCCCCTGATCGCCAGCCAGCTTTGGGTGGCGGAGCTGGTGCGCGCAGCTGGCGGCATCGTGATTGGCGAGCCCGGGGTGCAGATCTCTGCCGAGGCCGTGGCGGAAGCCGATCCCCACGTGGTCCTGGCGGCCTGGTGCGGCGCTGGTAATCGCGTGCCGCTTGGCAAGCTGCTGGAGCGGCCGGGCTGGGCGGAAACAAAAGCCGCGCGCGATGGTCGCATCTATTGCGTGAACGACGAGCTCTTCAACACCCCGGCGCACACACTATCCGGCGGACTGAGGGCCATCCGCTGGGCCATGTATCCCGACCGCTACTGGCGTCCCGAGGGGATTCGCGGACTCGACGAGCCGGTGGAGTCCGAGGTCGCGGTTGGCTGAGGCGCATTTGGCACATCCCAAACAAAAACAGGTTGTGGCCGCACTGATTTTGCGCGGCACAAAGGTATTGATCTGCCAGCGCAGCCTGCAGCAGAGCTTCGCCCTGCAATGGGAGTTCCCCGGCGGCAAGGTGGAGAGCGGTGAGAGCCTGCCTGAGGCGCTGGTGCGTGAGCTGCGCGAGGAACTCGGCATCGAGGCCGTGATTGGCCCTGAGGTGGCGACCCTCTGCCACGAGTATGCCGAAGGCCTGAGCGTGGAATTGCACTTTTTCGTAGTCCGCGAATTCGCGGGCGTTCCGGAGAATCGCGTCTTCCAGCAGATCCTATGGGTGGAGCGCGCCGCACTTGATGCGGAGAGTTTTCTGGAGGCCGACCGCGGAGTGGTTCTTCGGCTGCGCGCCGGAGAGTTCGAAGCCGTTTAGCTGTTCCCGCCAAAGAGCATCATCAGCGTCAGCACAATCATGATGATCGTCGTGCCCCAGGCGATGATGTTGAAGAAGCGCGAATTCGTGTGGCGCCCCATCAGCTCACTCTTGTTGATGAGCAGCAGCATGGCGATGAGCACAAACGGCAGCACCGCGCCGTTGACCACCTGCGAGAGGATCGTGATCTTGACCAGCGGCAGCTTGGGCCACAGGATGACCCCGGCTCCGGCGACGATCAGTCCCGTGTAGAGCCAGTAGAAGAAGGGCGCCTCGTGGAACTTCTTGTCCAGGCCGCTCTCAAAGCCCAACCCTTCGCAGACGGCATAGGCCGTGGAGATGGGCAGGATGCTGGCGGCAAACAGAGACGCGTTGAACAATCCCACGCTGAACAGGATATAGGCGTACTTTCCGGCCAGCGGACGCAAACTGGCGGCGGCCTCGGCTCCATCCTTCAGGTCGTGGTGCCCGGCGACGAAGAGCGTGGCGGCGCAAGCAACCACGATGAACCAGGCGACGACGTCGGTGAAGATGCAGCCCACGATGACATCCAGCCGCGATGCCCCATACTGCTTCTCGGTGATGCCCTTCTCGACGACCGAAGATTGCAGGTAGAACTGCATCCACGGCGCGATGGTGGTGCCGATGACGCCGATAACCATGTAGAGATAGGTGCTGCTGCGGAAGAGATGCGGATTCGGCGGGATGATGGTGGCCATGCCCGCGGCCTTCCAGTCGGGATGCGCCAGCACTCCGGCGACCAGGTAGGCAAGGTAGACAAAGCTCGCGGCCAGGAAGACCTTCTCCACCATCTGGTAGCTGCCCTTGACCACCATGAACCACACCAGAGCGGCGCAGAACGGCACGCTGATCCAGATGGGAATACCAAATAGTGAGAGCGATCCGGCGATGCCGGCAAACTCCGCCACCACGTTGCCAAAGTTGGTGATGACCAGCCCGGCCATCAGGAGGAAGGTGATGCGGAAACCGAACTCTTCGCGGATGAGGTCGCTGAGGCCTTTGCCGGTGACGGCGCCCATGCGGGCCGTCATCTCCTGCACCACAATCAGTGCAAGAGTCATGGGGATCATCACCCACAGCAGTCCATAGCCAAACTGCGCGCCCGCCTGGGAATAGGTCCAGATGCCGCCGGCGTCGTTGTCCACGTTGGCGGTGATGAAGCCCGGGCCAACCACGGCCAGAAACATCATCAAACGGACTTTCCACATCTTCGTCTTCGAGGGCATCAACACCGCGCCGGTTTGGATTCGCTTTTTACATCGGAACATCCAGAATAAACGGCCCGGAGGCGAAGCTCAAGGCAGACGGGTGGAATTCGCCGGATGGGCGATGGTGCGAGCGTAATTGATTGTGTTCCTGCCGGGCTACATCAGATAATAACTTGCATCACCGGAGCGGTCTTCCGCGTGGAACGAGCCTCCCCCATGCCCCTGGTTTCGAACGATAACGACGTCCGTCAAAGCATCTTCCAGATGATGTGCCTGATCGGCGGCATATTTTCCTGCTGCGTCATCGCGCCGGGAGATTTCGTCGAGGGGTTGCCGCGCGTGATCAGCGTCGGCGTCTTCCTCTTCGGCGCCGGGTTCATCGCAGTGTACCTGGCCTCACGGCGCTGGCAGGTCTATCCCTACTCGCTGGCCGCACTGCTTGTGCTCGGGCTGCTCAACTACGCGTGGTTCTTCAACTACGGCTCCAGCGGACCGGTGCTGCTCGTCTTCTTCTGCGCGCCCATGCTGTTCACCATCATCTTCCAGGGATGGATGCGCTGGTTCTTTGATCTTGCGTTCGTTGCTAACGTCGCGCTGCTGTACGTGGTGGAGTACAAACGTCCGGACTGGGTCGGGCAATACCCTTCTGATCTGTTGCGGCTTGAGGACTTCCTCGTCACCATCCCCTTCGCGGCGCTGCTCTGTATCCTGATGGTGAACAGCGTGATGCGGGCCAATGCCGTGGCGCGCCACCGCCTGGTGCTCTCCAAGGCAGAGCTTGAAAAGACGATGGCGGAGATGCGCGTGCTGAAGGGGCTGCTGCCGGTGTGCGCCAGTTGCAAGAAAGTTCGCACCAATGAAGGCAGCTGGACGCAGATGGAGGTCTACATCGAGCGTCACAGCGAGGCCAGTTTCAGCCACGGCCTGTGCCCCGAATGCATGCCTCTCTACAAAGACGGCGACGACGCCTGAGCCGAAGCCCTTCCCTGTTAGGAGTTTATTTCCTTACAACTGGGCGCGGAGTATCGCGATGACGTCATCAGCCGTGATCACGCCGGTCAAGGTGCCATCCTCATCCACCACGGGCAGGGTGAGCAGGTTGTACTTGTCGAAGATCTCGGCCACTTCGCGCTCGTCGGCCTCCGGCGAGCAGGAGATCAACGGGTCGGCGGCCAGCTCCGCCAGCGGGGTCTCCGGATGCGAGACGATGAGCTTTGCCAACGGCACGGCGCCCACCAGCTTTTCGCCCTCGCCCACCAGGAAGATGGTGCTCATGCTCTCCAGTCCGCCGTCGAAGTGGCGGAGCATTTCCACCGCGTCCTGCACCCGGGCCGTTGGCGCCAGCGCCATGTAATCGGTGGTCATGCGGCCGGCGGCGGTGTCTTCCTCAAACTCCAGGAGCTCTTCCACGTCCTGGCGTTCTTCGGGCTGCATCTCCTGCAGAATGGCGTCGCTGCGCTCGTCTTCCAGGTCGGCCAGCAGATCGGCCGCAGCGTCGGGGTCCATCTCCTCGACGATGTCGGCGGCGCGATCGCTCTCCATGGCGTTCACAATGGAGACCTGCAGCTTGGGATCAATTTCTTCCAGCGTGTCGGCCGCAACGTCTTCATCAAGAGTCTGGAAGACGGCATCGCGCTCGGCCGGACCCAGCTCCTCGATGATGTCCGCGATGTCGGCCGGGTGCAGGCGGCTGACACGCTCCGAAGAGATACGCAGGCGCACCCTTCGCGCCGGATCGGTCTCAATCAGGTTGACGAACTCCCACGGAATGTTCTTGGCCGGGATGTTCAGCAGCCAGCGGCTGAGCGCGTAGCGTGGCAGCACACCCTTCAGCAGGCGGCGGATGGCTCCACGCGCGCCGGCATCCACAAAGGCCACGCGCAGGTGCAGTCCCAGGGCCATTGCCGGATCGTCGCGCTCAAGCGCCAGCTCAATGTCATTCACGCGGACGACTTTGCGTCCGTGCACGTCAATAATCTGCTGATCCAGCAGGTCGCGCTCCAGCAGCAACATTCCCTCGCCGCTGGAATACGTTGGCAGATCCGCCGCGATGGCCGCCGTGTGCACGCCACCGTTGACGGTGCGCAGCAGGTTGATGCCCACCAGGCGATCCCCTTCTCGGGTGCGAACGATGAGCGAGGCGATGCGCGAGGTGTCATCCTGCGGCAGCATGGCAACTTCACGCACCCGGCCCATGCGCGCCGAGTTGGCGTCGTACACGGGCAGGCCCAGCAGTTCGGATAGCGCAAGGTTGCTCATGCTCACAGAATAACCCCAAGCGAAAGAAGCCTCCAAGCAAAAGCCGCGGGAGGGGTATTTCAGGCTACAATCCTCCCATATGGCACAAGGTTCTTCGCTCTCGCGCCCCTCGGGCGGCCACACGGCTGCGCGCTCCACCAATTCCAAAGCGGACAAGCTGCGCTCGCTCGCCGGGCAACTGCTCACCTTCGGCTTTGACGGGACCACGCTTACGCCCGAACTGCGCTCCACCATGCGCGATCTTCAGCCCGGCGGTGTCATCCTGTTTGCCCGCAATATTGATAGCGCCCGGCAGACGCACTCGCTGCTCAAGGCCACGCAAAAACTCTCCGAGCGCCCGCTCTTCCGCTGTGTGGACCTGGAGGGTGGCACGGTGGATCGCCTGCGCGACGTTCTTGGCCCGGCACCCAGCGTGCAGGATGTCGTCGGCAGCGGACTTGCGGCGGCCAGCCGCGAGCACGGACGCCTGCTGGGCGCCGAAAGCGCCGCCTTGGGCTTTAACGTGGACTTCGCCCCGGTGCTCGACCTGCGCCTGCGGCCGTCGCTGGCAGTGCTGGGCTCGCGCACGGTATCCGCGGACCCAGTGGCCACCGCTCGCTATGCGCGGGCCCTTCTGCTTGGCCTGCGCGACGAAGGCATCGTAGGTTGCGGCAAGCACTTTCCTGGCCTCGGCGAGGCCGCGTTGGACACCCACAAGGAGCTGCCCAGCATCAGCAAGAGATGGAAAGAGCTATGGGCCCAGGACCTCGCGCCTTATCGCCTGCTGGCCCGCCAGCTTCCCTTCGTCATGGTGGCCCATTGCGCCTATCCGGAGGTTACCGGCAACGCCGTGCCCGCGTCGCTCTCCCGCAAGTGGATGGAAACCATCCTGCGCAAGAAGATTGGCTACCGGGGGCTGGTCATCAGCGATGACCTGGAGATGGGCGGCGTAATGAACGGCTCCACGGTCGAAGAGGCTGCCATTGGGACGATCCTGGCCGGCGCCGACTGCTACCTGGTCTGCCATAACTCCGAGCTGGTGCACCGCGCCGCCGAGGCCGTGGTGGCAGAAGCCGAACGCAGCAAGGTCTTCCGCACTCGTGTGGAGGTGGCCGCGCGCCGGGTGCTGCTGGCGAAGCGACGCTGGAAGCCCCTGCAGAGGCCCTTCCCCGCCGCACCCACGGAAAACACGCTCAACCGGCTGCGTCAGTGGCTGTGGGTCTTCGCCGAAGAGTTACGCCTTGCAACGCTTGCGCGCTAGCAAAAGTCGGGCGGCCCCCCAAGGGAGCCGCCCGGTCAGGCATTAGTACAGTGGTGCAATAAAAACTCTTAGGGCAGCAGCATTTTCAGCTGCGCCACACTGCCGCCCGCTTTGTGAAACTCGCTGAGCTTCACCGGCAGCGGCTCAAGTCCCTCCGCGCCCAGAATCTGTTCCAGCCTGTGGCTGATGTGCGGCGTGATGTAGTAGCCGTTGATGGACACACCGTTACAGGCAAAGTGCATGGCGTCTTCGCGCGAAACTTCGTGTACGGTGGCGCAGTCCCGAATGGAGGCCAATGTCTCCGGCGCAAAGGCTCCCGGGTAGATCATCACCGAATCCGGCGTCAGCGGCGCAAGGCACAGATTCAGGTGGTAGAAGTAGGCGTCCACCAGTTCCAGCTTGCGTACGGCAAAGCCCATCTCACCCATGACGGAGGCGAACTGGTCTACGGCTTCTCGCGTCGAGCGGTTGCCGAAGCCGGCCCACACCGTCTGCCAGTCGCAATCCCACAGCAGGTCGCCCGCGCCTTCCAGGAAATCCTCGTTCTTAAGATCGAGATCCAGGATGCTGTAACCCTGCTGCGAATACCACTCGGTGAAGTGGCGGACCTCATCGCGGCGGCTGCGGTGCAGCAGGCGCGACGGAACGGCAAAGGAGCGGTCATCGCGGTCCACGCCCACGAAGGCCTGGTCGGCGGTAAAGCACATGTCGGAGAGGCTGGCGTGCGCGGGCATCTCCTGCACGTCCAGGCCGGCGCTGCGGAAGGCCTTACAAAGGCCCTCCCATTGTTCGATTGCCAGGGGTTGGTCCAGTTGCGCGCCGAAGCGGTGGAAGGGGTTGCGAACCTCGTCGAGCGAAAAGAAGTCCGGCCGCACCACAAGCACATGGTTTAGCTGGCGGGCCAGGCTCTCATTGCGGTAGCTCTGGTGCCTCGGCTTCGATACTTGATTGCTGCTCTCCACACTGACTCCGTTCAAACGGACGTGCTTACACGGCAAACCGCGAATCATCTCCAGAGCAGGGACATGTCCTTTTGCCGTGTGTCGATAGTAACCCGATGAATTCCTGACAACGGTGAGGTCTGTCACATCATGACGTGCTCCAGACCCATAGAATGCAGTTCTTTCGCACTTCAGAAACGATACGACATGTATCGCAAGCTTTATCCCGGCACGAATGTGCCACCTTCGCCAGTTCGACCTACATCGCAAATCACCCCCCGCGGCGTTCTTCCGCCCCGGTTTACAATCGAGGCATCATGCCTGAGACAAAGAAGAATCCCTGGCGGCCAACCTGGCGGAAGCTGCTGGCCACCCTGGCTGTTCTCGTGTTGGTTGCCGTAATTGGAGTCCTCGCCGGCGGTTGGATTTACCTGCGCTGGGCGGTGCGCTCCTCCATGCCGCAATTGGATGGCACGCTGGCCATCAGCGGCCTCGCCGGGCCGGTGTCGGTCATCCGCGACGGACACGGCGTGCCCAGCATCACGGCCAGCTCGCTAGACGACCTCTTCTTTGCCCAGGGCTACGTGACCGCGCAGGACCGCCTGTGGCAGATGGACATGACGCGCCGCTATGCCGCCGGTGAGCTCGCCGCCGCCCTCGGCGCGGACTTCGTGAGGGCCGACCGCCAGCAGCGCCTGCTGGGCCTGCGTGAGGTGGCCCAGCGCTCGTTGGCCACCATGCCCGCCAACCAGCGCGCGGCCCTGGAGGCCTACGCCCGCGGCGTCAACGCCTACATCGCCGACCATCAATACGGCCTGCCTCTCGAGATGCATATCCTGCGCTACTTCCCCCGCGCGTGGACCGCTGAAGACAGCGTGCTCGTTGGCCTCAGCATGGCCGAGATGCTGAACCACGGCAGCTACAAGGATGATCTCGGCAAGGAATTCATCCTCTCGCGCCTGGGTCCGGAGCTGACCGCCGATCTCTATCCCGATCACTCTCCGCGAGACATTGCCCCCGGCGGAGTGCTGAAGGCCGTCGCGCCTGCGCCCGTGGCCAGCGACCGTGCCCAGCACGATGCTCCGGCCGCGCTGCTGCACCCGTCAGAACACAATTGGCTCCCAGTTCCCTACGCGCTGCTGGAGTCCTTCGCAATTCTGGAGCGTCCAGACGGGATTCGCCCGGGCTCCAACAACTGGGTCATCAGCGGAGCCCACACGGTGAGCGGCAAGCCGCTTTTGAGCAATGACATGCACCTGCCTCACCAGTTGCCCAACACCTGGTATGAGGCGCACTTGCGCTGCGGAGACTTTGACGTAGCCGGCCTTACCCTGCCCGGCGCGCCCATGGTGGTGGTCGGCCACAATCGCCGCATCGCCTGGGGATTCACCAACTTCGGCCCGGACGTCGAGGACATCTTCATCGAACACTTCAACCCGCAGGGTGAGTACCAGACGCCTGAGGGATGGCAGAAGCCCCAGGTGCGCCACGAGGTCATCCACGTCAAGCGCGCCCGCGATGTGGAGTTTGACGTCCTGGTTACACGCCACGGCCCGCTCATCAGCCGCGAGATGGCTGCGGAATCCAGAGGCAACGACCAGCGCCTGCTTGCCCTGCGCTGGGCAATGCTTGAAACCGGCATGACCATGCCCTTCTTCGAGATGAACGCGGCCGCCAACTGGCAGCAGTTCCGCCAGGCTCTTTCCACCTTCAACGGCCCCGGGCAGAACGTGGTCTACGCCGACGTGGATGGCAACATCGGCTTCCAGGCTACGGGGCGCGTCCCGGTGCGGCGCGCGGGCGACGGCTCTGTGCCAGTGGATGGTGCCGACGACGCGCACGAGTGGACGGGATGGATTGCCTTTGACGATCTGCCCATGGTCTACAACCCGCCCTCGGGCATCATTGCCACGGCCAATGGACGCACCACTCCTGACGGCTACACGAAGTTGATCACCCGCGAGTGGGGCTCGCCGGACCGCACCGAGCGCATCTATCAGGTGCTCAGCCAGCCCGGCAAAAAGTTCACCGCCCCCGAGATGCTCGCCCTGGAGACCGACATCCACAGCAACTTGGACCAGCGCATTGCACACCTGCTGGTGGAGGCCGTGGCGAACTCGCCGGAGGCCACTGCCCGCGCGAAACAGGCCGCCGGACTGATGAAGGATTTCGACGGCGACCTAAACTTCGACTCCACTTCGGCGGCCATCGAACAGAAGGCCCGCCGCTGGCTGAGCAAGACTCTATTGGAGAGCAAGCTGGGCTCGGATGCCGCCGAATACCACTGGTACATGCAGGCCACCTGGCTGGAGAACACCGTGACCGAACAGCCCGCGCGCTGGCTGCCTGCTCCGTACAAGAGCTGGCGGGAGCTACTGCTGGCTTCCGTCGAGGCCGCAGTCAAGCAGCCCGACGCGCCCGCCGACCTAGCGCAGTGGAAGTACGGCGACTACGCGACGATGCAGATTTCACACAAGATTTTCAGCCAGATTCCGGGGCTGCGCGGCTATGCCGGCACGCCGCGGCTGCCGCAATCCGGCAACACGAACACGGTCAAGCAGGTGGGCGGGGTCTTTGCCCCCTCGGAGCGCTTCACGGCCGACCTTGCCGACCTCGACCAGTCCACGCTGAACATCGTCAACGGGCAGTCCGGCAACATCTTCAGTCAGTACTTTAACGATCAGTTCGAGGCCTGGTATCGCGGCACCAGCTTCCGGCTGGCCTATCGTCCGCAGACCGTGGAGGCCACGGCCGAACATCGTCTTCAACTGGTGCCGAGATAGTTAGTTTGATTACGCAGCGCGCCGCGCGGTGAGCGTCCACAGCACGGGCAGGCTGATGACCAGCAGAACGAAGCAGGTGGCGCTGGCCTCCGGTCCATAGCTGCCGCCGGTGAGCGCATGGCTGCCCTTCACCGTGGCCGTGACGATGGTGTCAAACTCCGTCAGGCCGCTGACGGGCAATCCGAAGACCGAGCCCTGGAAGAAATTCCATCCCAGGTGCAGTCCAAAGGGAAACCACAGGCCGCCCGTACGCAGCCGCGCTACGGAAAACAGCACGCCTACCAGCAGGGTGTTCCAAAAGCCGAAGCTCAACGGTCCCCCGGCGTTAGGATTGCCTAAGTGCAGGGCTCCGAAGAGCGC
>Ga0181528_10000583_pt1 | contig 25387 bp, 14 predicted proteins | sample PEATcosm2014_Bin_47_FD_119742 | JGI IMG/M metagenome (GOLD analysis project Ga0181528, IMG submission 119742) | Peatland microbial communities from MTU Mesocosm Facility, Houghton, MI, USA - PEATcosm2014_Bin10_10_metaG | ecosystem: Environmental > Terrestrial > Soil > Wetlands > Peat | place...
CCAAGACCGCCGTCGTCCTGGGCGACGTCACCCTCGGCGACCACGCGAGCGTGTGGTACGGCGCGGTGTTGCGCGGGGACATCAACCGCATCGTCGTGGGCGAATGCTCGAACATCCAGGACAACGCCGTGCTGCATCTCGCGGACGATTTTCCGTGCGTCGTCGGCAACTGGGTCACCGTCGGCCACGGCGCGATCGTGCACGCTTGCACCGTCGGCGACGAATGTCTTGTCGGCATGGGCGCGGTGATTTTGGACGGCGCGGTCATCGGCAGGCAGTCCATCATCGGCGCGAAGGCGCTGGTGACGCAGGGCACAAAAATTCCGCCCGGCTCGCTCGTGCTCGGCGCGCCGGCGAAAGTCGTCCGTAAACTTTCCAAGGAAGAACGCGCCGGGCTGAAATGGTGGGCGGAAAAATATGTGGACAATTCGGCGTATTGTTTGAAGCACGGAATCAATGTTCACGGCGGGAACGGAGCTTGATTGGCAGCCGGTTGGCCGCCGGGCCGTATGGATTATACTCTGGCGTAAGGAAGTGCATTATTTTCATATAATTTTGCAAAAGAACGCAGTGTCGCCCACGGCACATTTATAGGAAAATTAGTGCATACAAACAAAGCTATGAGCCAATATTTACCGCTGGGCAAATTTTCCTTCGGCCTGGGCGACCGGTTTGCGCACCAGGGCCGGGCGCAATTGCGCGCCTGTGTGCACGCCACCGAACTGGGAGCGGTATTTGTGCCGGTCTGGAACAAGTCCAATCGCGAGCACACCTTCGTGGGCAGCGACCCGGGCAGCACCCGCGCCGAAGCCGACGCGGCGGTGAAGGCGCTCGGCTGGAACAAGCCGTATCATGTGGACGCCGACCATATCCGGCTCGAAACGGTGGACCGCTTCATTCCACACTCGGATTTTTACACGATCGACGTGGCCGACAGCATTGGCCAGCCCGCCACTGCCGCTGACGTGCAGGCGTTCGCGGACCGCCATCCCGAACTCACCGGCACGGTTTCCATTCCGCACATTGACCATCCATTTGCGATTTCGCGCGCGGAGGTCGAGCGCGTGGCCAACCAGTTTCTGCTCGCCACGCAGGACGCCGGAAAGATCTATCAGCACATCGTCAAGGCCATGGGGGCGGCGAATTTTATCACCGAAGTTTCGATGGACGAAACCGACAGCCCGCAGACGCCGCCGGAACTGCTCATCATTCTCGCCGCGATTGCCGACCAGGAGATTCCGCTCCAGACCATCGCGCCGAAATTCACCGGCCGGTTCAACAAGGGCGTGGATTACGTCGGCGACGTGAAGCAGTTTGAAAAGGAGTTCAACGAGGATCTCGCCGTCATCGCATTCGCCATCCAGAAATACAGCCTGCCGCCGTCGCTGAAGTTGAGCGTGCATTCCGGCAGCGACAAGTTTTCCATCTACGAACCGATGCGCCGCGCGCTGAAGAAATTTGACGCGGGCGTCCACATCAAGACCGCCGGCACGACCTGGCTCGAAGAGCTCATCGGCCTCGCGGAAGCCGGCGGCGACGGGCTGGAAATCGCGAAGGAGATTTACGCCTACGCCATCCAGCATGTGGACGAATTTTGCGCGCCTTACGCGAGCGTCATTGACATTGATAAAAGGAAGCTGCCGACGACGGCGGTCGTGAGCGGCTGGAATTCAAAGCAATTCACCGACGCGTTGCGCCACGACCAGCACAATCCGGGCTACAATCCGAGCTTCCGGCAGTTGTTGCACGTCAGCTTCAAGGTGGCGGCGAAAATGGGCGACCGCTACCTGAACGCGCTGAAGAAGCACGAGGACGTGGTCGCGAAGAACGTGACGGAAAATCTGTTCGAGCGGCACATGAAGCCGCTGCTGTTGGGCCAGACAAAGGCGGTGCATCCCGCGCGCGCGCCGCAGCTCGTGGCGGTTCCGGCTTGAAGCCGCGCCGCGAATTATTTTGCGGGCAGTTTTTCGTCGAGCCAGCGGATGATTTTTTCCGGAAATTCCGGATCAAATTCCTCCCAATCGGCAATGCGATGCTGCGCGTTGGTTAGAATGAGCAGATCGCAGGAAACGCCAGCCGATTTTGATTTCGCCTGAAAATTTCTCGTCAGATCCGGCGCCACCGTCCTGTCCGCGCTGCCCTGAATTAACAGAAACGGCGGCAGCTCCGGATGGATGTTGTTGATCGGGGAAATTTCCGCCAGCAGCTTCGTTGTTTCATTATCCAAAAATTCCCGGCCCAGCAGATTGGTCATCGAATACCATTTGTCCAGGCCGCCGCGCCGCTGCGCGTCTGCGACCAAATCGGTTGGCGGTGCGAGCCCGACGACCGCCTGCACCGTCGCGCCGTTGGTCGCCGTCATTGCGGCGAGCAGCGCGAGCTGGCCGCCGGCGGAATAGCCCAGCAGCGCGATGCGGCTGGGATCACCTTTGAATTTGGCGGCGTGTTGTTTCACCCAGCGGACCGCGGTTTGCACATCCTCGAAACACGCAGGCCAGCGGTTCGTCGGCGCGAGCCGGTAATTGATGGTGAACCAGGTGAAATTTGTCGCGACCGGCGCGAACACCGGCACGATGTCCGTCTCCTTGTCGCCGGACGTCCAGCCGCCGCCGTGAACGATGATGGCGACGGGAAATTTTCCCTCACCCTCGGGCACATGCGCGTCAAGAAATAATTTTTCGCCGCCGGCTTCTCCGTATTCAATGTTCAAGCGGTTCGCGGCGAACACCGGGTTCAAGGCCGGATTCCAGCCATCGCCGCCACTGAGAACTTTTTGCATTGTGATTTTTTCCGCCTCGGACCTCGTCAATTGCTTGATCCAGTCGGGCCGGTTTGTCGGACTTGCGCCCGCGCCGGTGCTGTTGAATTCCGCATAACGCGCCGTGGTGTGCGTTTCCGGTTTTTTCCAGTCATTCCAGCCTTCCGGGCGGATGACGTCGGACATTTCCGTGTTCAAGAAAATTGTGCCGGCGTAAATCCGCCACGGCCGGCCGAGAAATGTTTTCACGTCTGGTTTTGCGCCGGTGATTTGGCATTTGGAAAAGACAAAGCCGAACAGCTGGTCCACCGGCGTGGACGCGGCGGTGATGTAACCGTTGCCGAGGCATTTGATGTTGCACTTTTCAAACCACGCCGTCGCCGCGCCAAAAATGAAGTCCACCGCGCCGGCGATTTCGCAGTTTTCAAAATACTGCCGGCCGCGATTCAGCAGAATCGTGTCCTGCCAGCCGAGGAAGCGGCAGTTGCGGAACGTCGCGCGGTCGCCGTCCACGCGGATGGCGAGCGCCTGTCCGACCGCGCCTGCGGAATTTGCAAAAGTGAGGTTTTCCGCCGTGAAATCGTCCGCGTCAATCATCGTCGAAGGCGTGCGAAACGTTCCGATCGGTTTGCCGTCAAAATTCGTCAGGCCGGCATACAAGTCGAACGTCAGCACGGTGTTCGTGGCATTTTCGCCGACGAGATGGAAAAATCGTTTCTCGCGCTGGACTGAAACCAGTTCTTTGTAAATGCCCGGCTTGATGTGGATGATGACGGGATTCGTTTCGCTGCCGGACGGCACGGACATGACGGCCTCCTGCACGGACTTGAACGGTGCGCTGCCGTCGGTGGCGACAAAGAGATTGGTCTGCGCCTTCAAAGTCAGGCTGGGAAAAATCCCGGCGGCTAGTGCAATGAAAAGCAAACGGTTCATGGGGCGATAAAAAACAGCGTTACTTCCCGCCGAGTTTGCTTTTCGGAGCCGTGCCGTAGGTCAGGCCGAGCACCGGGGTTTTCTCGCGGAATTTTTTGGCCGACATGCCGGTGACGCGTTTGAAGGCGATGCAAAAGCTGTTGGCGCTTTGATAGCCGCACATGCCGGCGACAGACTCGATTTTGTGGCTGGAACTGATCAGCAGATGTTTGGCCCGGTCAATCCGCACGCGCTGCAATTCCTGTCCGGGGGTGCGGCCAAGATGTTCCAGAAAAGCCATGTGCAGGCCGCGACGTGACATCGCCGCGACGCTGACGAGATCCTTAACGCAGATGGGTTCATGGCTGTGCTCCCAGATGTGGCGCAGGCTGCGGGCCACACCCTTATGCGCAATGGTCAGGATATCGCTGCTCTTGCGGGCGACCACGCCCACGGCGGGGATGCGGACGGGTTGGGCGGGCGCGGGCTTGCCGTTCATCAAATCGTCCAGCAGTTCCGCCCCGCGATAACCCAGGGTTTCCAGGTTTGTGTCCACGCTGGAAATAGGCGTGCGCATGGCGTCGGGCGCCAGCAGGTAGTTTTCCGCGCCGATGATGGCGACCTGTTCAGGAATGGCGATGCCGACGCTCTCGCAGGATTCGAGCACGTCGAGCGCCTGCTGGTCGTTTGCGGCAAAAACCGCGAGCGGCTTGGGCGCCTTTTTCATTTCCGCCGCGAGCCATTTGCGCTTTTGCTTCCACTCGTTGCGGTCGGTCGTGAACATGGCCGACTTGTGCCAGCGCAGCCAGGAGGCAGTTTTCCCGGCGCGCTTCAGGGCGTTGACAAATCCTTCGCCGCGTTCCTCGTAGGACCAGTTGCCACTGTCGCTGTAGAAAAGAAAATGGGTGAAGCCGCGGGTCAGAAAATGGTCGGCCACCAGTTGCGCGGCGTGCGCATGATCTTCCAGCACGCGGGGAAAGTTCAACTGCGGCCGGCGCAGGCTGAAATCCACCGTCGGCTTGTTGATGCCTCTGACGAATTCCGCCAGGTCGTCGCCAGCGCCGAGCCACGCCAGCACGCCGTCGCCTTCCCAGCCCCAGGGAATCACCTTTTCGCGGGCCAGATCGGCGTAGAGATGCCAGCCATGCTCACGTGCATATTTCTCAATGCCCTGATGCAACTGGTAATCATACCAGCCGAGTGCCAGCAGAACGCGCTTTTGTCGTTTAGGCATGCTTCAGGGTAAAAAACTAAATCAAACGGCCAGCCTTTTCAAGCGAATTGGCCGGCTCCCTTTTTTTGTGGAAATGTTTGGAATAAAACTCCGCCCATTCGACAAGCCACCCCGAATGCTCAAATTTCAAATCTCTTTGCAAATATACAGGGCTGACAGGATGGGAATCCGTGATAGTGTCTATTATCCATGAATAACCATGCGCCTGCTGTGAGGCGGAAAAGCGTCAACCAAAACCGAGTCTAAATAAATCAAGTTCAACCGCAGTTCGTGTCATAAAAATCCCCAACCCAAATGAGTCGTATGAAAACAAACCCAATCCGTCTCCTGTTCGCCGCCTCTGCGGCGGCCGTGCTGTTTTGTCAGAGTGCGGTCGCGCAAGGAACCAACTATTACACTGAAGAATTCCAAGGCTATGCCAGCGGCGAGCTGGGTGCCGCCGCCACCGGCGGAGCCGGTTCGTATCCCGCTATTTGGGCTCCTTCTTCCACACAAAACACCATAACCGTCACCAACGGATCCCACAGCTTGGATGGAACTTCTCTTGGTTTGGTGCAATCTTACGGCGACAAGGTCAATTTGCTCGGACTCACCAATGGTGCCGTAGGTGGAGTCGTGAGTGTAACGGGCGCGACGCCGCAGAACGGCTGCTATAACACTTGGAATACTGTCAAACCTTTGTTTAATCCCCAAACTACGACCAACTGTTACACTTCATTTCTCTACGAGTTCAAAAATGGCTATGATCTGACCAACGGCCCTGTTCTTTGCCAGATGAATGACGTGAGTGGAGGAATTACAAGTGGAGGCGGACAGAGGGCGTATTGGGAGTTGCTTGGCCGCTGGACGGGAACCAAAGTCCAGCTTGGAATTGCTAAAAATATCTACCTCACCAACAACGCCACGCAAGTCGGTGGCGTGACCAATTGGGATGCCACCCTGATTTCTCCCGGTCAAACCTTCTTCGTGGTGGTGAGATTGCAGCTGCAAGCCACCAACAATATTGGAGTCGGCGGTGATTACCACACCAACGTAATTGACGACCTTTGGATTGATCCGGCACCGGTGACGTTTGGCACGAATGAAGCCAATGTGCCCACGCCGGACGTCAGTTCGCCCGTCGGTGACGGCACGGTTTCCTCCAGCACTTCCGGACCGGGTCGGTTCTACATTGCTGACACCTATGCTGTCGGCTGGTTTGACGAGTTGCGCATTGGCAACACTTGGGCGTCAGTGACGCCGCCTGTGGGGCAATGTATTACTGCCCAAGTCACCATTGATCCTACCAACGTGACGCAAAGCGCCGAAATCCCCGCCATCATCGGTTGCAGCTATATCGGCACCGGCGCGACCAACCAGTGGCTGGTCAGCAAGAATGGCGGCGCGACTTGGAACAACATTCCGAATATTCAACCCGGGGCCGACACGCTTCCGACATTGGTCACGGGTAATTTGCAATATCCGGCTGACAACGGAAACATATACCGTTGCATTGTTGGAGGCGGGTGTGATGGTGGTTCCACGGATACTTCGCTGTGGATGCATGTGACCCTGACCCCTCCCACGCCAACCCCGCCCGGCGTCATCATGAATGATCCGTTCACCGGCCAAGTCTTTGCTTATCCCGTGACTCCGGTCAACTCGGTTTGGTTCAGTCTTTTGGATGCAAACCAGAACCCGTATTTCAGCGATTATCCCGGCCCTGGCGCGACGGCGACGACCATCTCCAACAGTTCCACGCTCTATGTTGGTTACTTTGTGGATCAAGCTGCGCCGCCGGTTGACCTGGCCATTGGGAGTGCGATTCAGGTAACCTTCCCATTCACGCCAAATGACTTCAGCCTGTTCACGGGCAACGGGGCTTTGCGTTTTGGTTTGTATGATTACCGTGACCTCGGAACGCCCATCAACACGAGCAGCACTTCCTTGACCGGATCTGCGGGGCAGGGTTACGGTGTCATGGGTTACATGTTGAGTTTGAACTTTGGCACCAACTCCGTGGGCGATGCCACGCCGTTGAATCTTTATGCCAGAAATAGTTTGCTCAGTTCAGGACTGGCATCTTCAACCGGCGATTATCTAACCTTGGATTCCGGACCGACCGGTGGTGTGAACACCAACGCAATCACGTTCCAGTCCGGCGTCAGCAATACCCTGATATTCACCGTGACGCGAACGGGCACCAACTCGTGTGTCGTGTCGGCAACCATCACCAACGCCAACGGCTTGAATTGGTCGTTTTCCACCGCTGACACCGCCAGCGGCTTGGGATGGCATCGGTTCGACTCGTTTGCCCTGCGTCCCAACTCCGGGGTGAGTTCGTGCGCCAATTTCTTCATCCCGTCATTCACCGTGCAAGTGATTGGAGGAGTGCCGGTGGTGCCGACAGGTATCACCATCACGAACATCAGCCTGGCAACGAACAGCATCACCCTTGGTTGGGCAGCCGTCCCGTCTGGCGGAACGTATGGCTACTCTGTGTTGGCCTCCACCAACCTTTCCACCGGTTCATGGGTGACAAATGTTTCCGGCCTGACTAGGAACACCTATACAGATGTTAATACGACAACGAACAACCTCAAGCTGTTCTATCGCATCAGCAGCCCGTAAAACCTTTTTGGGTTGATGCAGCGCCCCCGGTCTGAACAAACTGACCGGGGGCGTTTTTTATTGAGACCTCTGTAAAACTCATTCGCTATTTCATCGCTGCTCCCCAATGGATAATCGGGCTTAATAGCTCCGTAGGAGCGGAACGCTGCATGTTTAATGCGGTGTGCATCGCGCTTCCAGTGGCAGCAACACTTCGGCAACCGCCGGCAAGTAAATTTGGCCATGATTGTCTCAACTGGTTTCAAAGGCCCGCAAATTTAAGCAAAGAGTGTGCAGGCTGTTAGTGGCCTGCCGGAGCATTTTTGGTTTGCAGTGCTCTCGTGAGATTGTTCCCCGCCTGGACATCATCGGGTTTCAGGCGCATGGCTTCCCGGTATTCGCCGATCGCCTGATCAGTTTGGCCTCTTCTTTCTTGCGCGATGCCAAGGTTGTTGTGAAACGCCGCGTTATTTGGACTTAAGTGGATGGCATTCTGGTATTCGCCAACGGCTGCGTCCAACTGGCCATCCTGGCAGAGGGCGGTGCCCAGGTTGTTATGGGCATCGGCGTAATCCGGTTGCAGACGGATGACTTCATGGAACTGTTTGATGGCTTCGTCGAGTTGCCCTTCTTTGTAGAGAGTGGTGGCAAGGTTGTAGAGGGCGTCGGGGTAGTTTGGTTTCAAGCGGATGGCTTCTTCATATTGGCTGATGGCGGCGTCCAAGTCGCCTTTCTTGTAGAGGGCAATCCCAAGGTTGTTGTGGAATCCGGCGTAGCCCGGAGCCAGACGGACGGCTGCTTGGAATTGGGTCACCGCCTCATCGAATTGACCTTTCTTTTCAAGCACGACGGCAAGGTTGTAATGGGCGAGGTAATTATTTTTCGTAACGGCGAGCGCATGTCGAAAAATGGTTTCGCTATTCTGCCAGAACTCCATCTGTTGCCTAGTCAACCCGCCGCAGAGAACGATTGCCGCAGAACCTGCCACCGACAATGCAATCACGCGGTAACGCCAATTCCGGGTAAGTTCATACGTTCCCCAGATCGTGAAGAGCAGCACTCCCACAGAAGGGATGTAAGTATAGCGATCCGCCATCGCCTGTTCACCCACCTGAACCAATCCAATCACCGGCACCAACATCCCAAAATACCACAACCAGCCCATCAACAAAAAAGGATACTGTTGCCGTTTCACAAAAACAAACACGGTAATGGAGGCCAGAAACAAACCTGCCAACAACACATATTCCACCGGCCAGTTACCAGGATGAGGATAGAAAATGGCCAGATCGGTCGGCCAGAACTGTTTCTCGAGATAGCGACAGTAGGAAATCAGGGCGTTCCCGGCTCGCATTTCAAATGACAGGTATTCACCGGCTGCCTCCGCACCAGCCGTTTTTTGCACCAGGAAGGTTGCGACACTGGCCACCGCCGCCAGACCCAGAAACGGAATTTTTTCCATAACCAAAGGCCGGAGGCGACCGGGCCGGAACCGTTCCAACGGCCAGTAATCCAGCAGCAACATGACAAACGGCAGCGTCACCAGCATCGCCTTGCACATCAAACCGAGGACCAGAAAGAACAGGGCGAGAACATAGTTCGTTGAGGCGGAGCGGGCATCCCGAGCCGGGTTCGCTTGCGCTATGGGTTTTCCGATTTCGGTGGTCGCCCGCTTTCGCGCGTAACGCGCGTAAAAAATGAGTGTGAGCAGACCGAAGGAGCTGCTTAAAACATCCTTGCGCTCTGATACCCAGACCACCGATTCGACGCGTAATGGATGAACGGCGAACAAAGCCGCCACCAACAGGCTTCGCCACATCGCTCCGGTCAATTGTTGCAATAACGTGAAGACCAGTGCGCCGTTAAGCGCATGAAGCAATATGCTCGTCAGGTGATGACCCCAAGGATTCAAACCGTAAAGCTGACAATCCAGCATGTGCGACAGCATTGTCAACGGGTGCCAGTTTGAGGCCACTGGATTGAAGAAGGCCCATTTCAGGCTTTCCCATGTCAGTCCATTTTGAATATGGGCATTCGCAGTGACGTAGAGATCATCGTCAAAGCTGATGAAGTCGCATCGCGTCGCCGGCCAGTAAAGTGCAATCGTTCCCAACGCCAGCAACGCGGCCATCAGCCACACCAAAAGACACGGCCGGGCCATGACCGGACCGGGCGCTTTTGACGGAACCGGCTTGGATTTTCCACCGGATCTGCGCTTAGTATTCATCGTGGCTTAAACGGCGGAGGCGGGATAATCTGCACGATCTATTTGTAACCGGAATGGCGGTTTGTTGACAAGCTTGGCCGAGCGGCGTTGACGTCGCGCCCTGGATGACAGACGGTCCGGGCAGATCGCTAACGGTTTGACCTGCCGGAGATTTTATTTAGTCTGGTGAAAAAAAGACAATCTTGGCGCGCATCAGCAGCGCCGCGTCGCGGTTCAATTTGGATTCATCCGACAGCCCATGAGTGACTCGCCATCGCAACCCCCGACGCCTTCGGCTAATTCGGGCGGCAGCCGCCTGGACTTTGTCGTGGGCGCTGTGTTGGTGGCGGTGGTATTCCTAGTCTTTGGCCAGACGTTGCGGCACGGATTTGTCAACTACGACGACGACCAGTATTTCTATGCCAATCAGCATGTGCTGGCCGGGCTGAGGTGGGGCGGCGTGACCTGGGCTTTTCAGACCGGCTACGCCAGCAACTGGCATCCGTTGACGTGGCTGTCGCTCATGCTCGACGCGCAATGGTTCGGCCCCGGCGCGGCAGGGCCGCATCTGACCAATGTTTTGCTGCACGCGGCCAACGCCGCGCTGTTGTTTATGCTGTTGCGGCGGATGACCGGCACGCGGTGGCGGAGCGCGGCGGTTGCGGCGGTCTTCGCCATCCATCCGCTGCATGTGGAATCAGTTGCCTGGGTGGCGGAGCGCAAGGACGTTTTGAGCGGTCTTTTTTTCATGCTGACCTTGCTGATGTATGTCCGCCACGCCGAAAAAATTCCGGCGACCAGGGCCGGAGTGTTCTACGGGCTGGCCCTGCTTTTTTTTGCGCTGGGGTTGATGAGCAAGCCCATGCTGGTGACGCTGCCGTTCGTGCTGCTGCTGCTGGACGTGTGGCCGCTTGGACGGGTTGCAGGTTTCAAGCTGCAGGATGAAGGTTTGACCGTTGGGGGTCATCGAACTTCAAACCTCAAATTTCTCATTCTTGAAAAGTGGCCGTTCCTTCTGTTGTCGGCCGGCTCGTGCGTTGCGACAGTTTTCGCGCAACGTGAAGCCGTGCAATCCTGCGTGCCGCTGCCCGTCCGGCTCGCCAACGCTTCGGTCGCTTGCGTGACCTATCTTGGACAAATGGTTTGGCCGGTGAACCTGGCGGTATTCTATCCCTATCCCGAAAAGATGCCGATCGGGCTGGCGGCAGGAGCCGGCGCATTCTTGACAGCCATCACCGCGATTCTTTTTTTGGCGGCGCGGAAATATCCCTATCTTCCGATTGGCTGGCTGTGGTATCTGGGAATGCTCGTTCCGGTGATCGGGCTGGTGCAAGTGGGTGACCAGTCGCATGCCGATCGCTACACCTATTTGCCGCAGATTGGAATTGTCCTCATCCTGGCGTGGGGAGCGACTGATCTGACCGCATCGTGTCGGCACCAACGACAGTTGTTGGGCGCAGCGGCGGCCGGCATGCTGGCCGTCTGGATGATTTGCGCCTGGAAGCAAACCGCCGTTTGGCGTGATGGCGAAACTTTATGGCGGCACGCGCTTGCCTGCACGACCGACAATTACACCGCCCAGAACAATCTGGGTTTTGTTCTGGCCGACCAAGGCCGGACCACCGAGGCTGCCGAGCATTACCAGAAAGCACTCGAAATCAACCCCGGATATGCGGAAGCGGACAACAATCTCGGCCGGATTTTTCTGGATGAAGGCCGGCTTGAAGAGGCGAAGGAATATTTTCAGCGGGCAATCCAGATCAAGCCGGGCGCGGCGGCGGCGCACAACAACCTGGGCATCGTGCTGGCCGGGAAAGGCGATCCCGCCGGGGCTTTCCAGCGATACCAGAAGGCAATCGAACTCAACCCGGATTATGCGGAGGCCTATAACAACCTGGCCATCCTGCTCGCGTCGCAGGGGCGGTTTGCCGAGTCCGAAACCAATTATCAGACCGCTCTGGCGCTGAAGCCGGACTATGCGCAGGCACACGACAACTTCGGCATCTTGCTGGCCCGGACAGGCCGGCTTGCGGAGGCAATGCCTCATTTTCAAGAGGCGCTGAAAATCCGGGGCGGCTCGGCGGAGGCGGAGAACGGTTTCGGACTTTTGCTGGGCTCGCTGAATCTGGCCAATGAAGCGGTCCCGCATTTCCAGAAGGCATTGGAGTTAAAGTCTGATTTCGCGGAGGCCCATTACAACTTGGCCGGAGCCTTGGCCAGTCTCGGCCGGCTGGCCGAGGCAAAGAAGCTTTTTACGAATGGACTTGCACTGGCTGAAGCCCAAGGCAACTCAACGCTGGCCGATGCAATTCGGAAGGAGATGAAGTTCTACGATACCAACTCGCCGACAAAGCCGTGACACTTCAGGACGTCTGAATGCAGCCGAGGTAATCAATTGCTCGATGGTCAAAGAAAATGGCGGGCAGAAATCTGCCCGCCTGAAATCTACCTGATTTTGCCGGAGACGGCTATTGTTGCATAAATGGCTGCCAATCACGGCAGCAAGTTGGCATGAACATACCGATAAGTGACAATTCCGCCGCCGGTGCTTTCTCCGATTGAACCCGATGCGCTGGTGAGACCCCAAGCGTAGGTTCCCGAACTGGTCAGATTAAACGCCGTAGGCGTTCGTTTGGCGCTCTGCCAGGCAGCGTGTGTATCGCCAAAAATGGCATTGATGCCGGAAAAGCCCCCCGCCCGATGTGAAACGGAATCGTAACCCATGGTCTGATCGGCAAAAATGGACTTCTCCGGATCCAGTTCCCCCTGGCTGACCGATGCTTGCGGCCCGATGAAATTGTTGATGAGCTGGGTATTCTTTGACTGGGGAAAATAATCGTAGGCCACCCGGATTTCGTTGTCGCCCGCCGCCTGCGAACCGGAAGTAGTCGGCCACGCATCGCTGGGTGTTCCTGCGGAATTATCATAATAAGCATAGGTCATGTTTTTATTGCCTGCCGGCGGCCCGCCTGCGGGGCAGTAAAAGACCTTGCCGTTGGCGATATACTTGTTTTCCCAGAGATGTCCGATGTTCCACCAACCTGACTTTGTCTGATTGACGGTGCCGCTCGTGGTGGTTCCATCACCAGTGGCCATCGTGGAAGAACCGGGCACGACACGTTCGATTTCGTGTGTTCTCCACGGACTGGATGAGCTCCCGGCACCCAGGACGTTATCCACACAAATTCCCGGCCAGTTGCAGGGCATCAAGGCATTGTATTCGGTGGTATACATGGCCCAGCCCACGGCGCACTGCTTCATGTTGCTCATGCAACTGGTGCGCAGGGCGGTCTGTTTGGCCCGGGCCAGGGCCGGCAGCAGCATGGCCGCCAGAATGGCGATGATGGCAATGACGACCAGCAGTTCGATGAGGGTGAACCCCGCAAACGTTTTGCGAACAGGCCGGGTCTCTGCCTGCCGTTTGAATTCGTTGATCGGATTAATAGTTTGCATAATTCGGAACTTGTTTAGTTATCGTCGGTGCCAAAGGTATTTGACATTAGCCTAGCACGGGCACCCATTGCGGACAATGCCGTCTTCTGCAATTAAGTTTGAAAAATGTGCAGCATCCGTCCGGCCGCGGCGGCACGCGCATTTTGCACCAGGCTTTGTGCCTTGCCGCCGCCGGAAAAAAAGAACGGCGGTTTGAATGCGCTCAACCGTCCCGCATCATTTGGGAACAGTGGAGCACCATCAGGAAGTGCATTATTTTCAAGCTGAATTGCAATCACCAACCGATGACAAACGGTTCGGATTGGCTTAAACCTGTTTCCGATTCAACCCAAGTCCGTCAAATCTATGAAAAAAAAGCGCGCCGCCATTTTTGTCCTGTCACTCGGCATCATCCTGAGTCAGGAGGTGCTGCCGCCAAACGCCGCCGCCGGATCCGCAGCGAAGGTTTTTGACGTGCGCGAACTCGGCGCGAAAGGCGACGGCACGACCATGGACACCGCCGCGATTCAGAAAGCGCTGGACGCCTGCCGAGACGCGGGCGGCGGCGTGGTGAAATTTCCGACAGGAATTTATTTGAGCCAGCCGCTTACGGTCGGCACCAAGACGACGGTGGAAATTGAAACGGGTGCGACACTGCTGGCGACCACCAACCAAAGTGATTTCATGAAAGTGCCGGGCAACTGGCTGGCGGCCACGAGCAGCAGTGAATTCATCCCGTTCATCGGCGGCAGGAATTTGACGGAGGTGACGTTCACCGGCGGCGGTGTGATTGACGGCAACGGCTCGGTCTGGTGGGGCGAGGCGGAAAAGGCGCGCCGGAAAGTTTCCGGTTACACGCTGCCCCGGCCAAATTTGATTGTCATCGAGCGCTGCAAAAACCTGCGGCTGGAAAACATCACGCTGCAAAACTCGCCGAAGTTTCACCTGGTCCCGACCGAATGCGAGGACGTGGTCATTTCCAACGTGACCATTCTTGCGCCGGAAGGCGCGGCGAACACGGATGCGATTGACCCGAGCGCGTGCAAAAAAGTGCTAATCACCAAATGCCGGATCGACGTGGGCGACGACAACGTGGCGATCAAGTCCGGCAAAAAAGTGGCCGGCCGGGAATTTGCGTGTGAAGACATCACGGTGTCCGATTGCACTTTTTTGCACGGCCACGGCATGAGCATCGGCAGCGAGACGGCCGGCGGCGTGCATAACGTGACCGTGAAAAACTGCACGTTCGAAAACACCGAGAACGGCATCCGTATCAAGTCGGACGTCAAGCGCGGCGGCCTCGTGGAAAATATTTTTTACAGCGATCTCACCATGTCCAACGTCGCGCCGGCCATCACGTTCACCTGTTATTACATGAACAACTCGGCGGGCGATGCGGGCCGCAGAGCCGCGCCGGCCAACGCCGCGCCTGTGGCCGGCGAAAAAATCCCGGTCTATCGAAACATCCGCATCACCAATGTGAAAGCGACCTGTCAAAAATCGGCGGGCGTGATTCTCGGCCTGCCGGAGCATTGCATATCAAACGTGGTTTTTGAAAACGTGCAAATCTCCGCCTCCACCGGTCTGACGATAAAAAATGCCAGAGGCATCGAGTTCAAAAATTCCTCGGTGACGGTGGAAAATGGTCTGATCTACAAGTCGGAAAATGCGGAGGTTGAAGGTTTGCCGCCCGTTGAACATTAAGTGAACGACGGTTTTGTCAGCTCTTATACTTCATGTTAGCGCCGGACATGTCATTCTCAATTTTCAAATCTCTTTGCAGAATACAAGCGATGACGAAAGCGCAATCGCTGCTAATCTCACATCATGTCCAATTTTACATTTTGCCGCTCCGGCGGCGTCCGTATCATTATGAAAAATCTATATCAAACTGTTCTCGCCTGCGCGCTCATGCTCGCCGCCGTTTCGCCGGCCTGCGCCACGGTGCTGCTGGACGACACGTTCGCTGACGGCACGCGCAACAACCAGAACCTGCCGACGGACTCGGCGTGGTTCTTTTCCACCGCCGCGGATGTGACGACGACCACCGGCAGCATGTCCGTCGCCGTGCCCAGCGGCTCATTCATGGGCATCACCTATTTTGGAACCAACTCTTCAAGTCCGGTGCAGTTGGGCATCGGCGACATGCTGACAGCCTCGATCACATTCACGCTCAACAAGGTTGCCCCGCTCAATACCTCGCAAAATTTCCGGCTGGGGCTGTTTGATTTCGCCGATTCCACGCTTTCGCCAAAATGGGTGACGGCGGACGGTTTTGGCACCGGTTCACAAGGCACCGGAGTTCAAGGTTATGCCCTGTTTCAAAACATGGGAGTCACCTTCAACTCCGCCTCGCCCATGAACCTGCTCAAACGCACGACGCCAACGGACGCATCCTTGCTGGGCACGAGCGGTGACTATACTTCACTGGCCAGCGGCCCGGGCAGCACGAATAACTTCAACGGCTTCACGAGCGGCGGCCAATATCTGCTGCAATTTTCCGTGCAGCGGGCCGACGCCGTCTCGCTCGTGCTCAATGTGTCCTGGCAAAGCATTGCGAGCGGGGCATCGCTTTCCACCTCGGTGACCGATAGTGCGGCGTCCACATTCAATTTTGACGGCATTTCGCTGCGCCCGTCGGGCAACGGTTCCACGGCGACGAACATTGTTTTCAATGAAGTCCGGGTGGATCTGATTTCCGGCGCAACGGCTCCGGCCATCAACACGCAGCCGCAGGATCAATCCATTTTCGTGGGACAAAACGCGACGTTCACCGTCGTCGCCAGCGGCAGCACGCCGTTGAGCTACCAGTGGTATTACAACAACAACACGCTGCTGACCAACGCCGCCGGCCCTTCGTTGACGATCACCAACGCACAAGTGACGGACACCGGTGGCTATTCGGTCATTGTCACCAACGCCTATGGTTCCGCGTCGAGTGGCTCCGCCAATTTGACCGTCACCGTCCCGACCGCGCCTTCGATTATAACCCAGCCGCAAGACTTGACGGTGTTGCCGGGACAAAACGCCGTTTTCAACGTGACGGCGGGCGGTAGCGCGCCGCTTGGTTATCAATGGTATGACAACAATACATTGCTGACCAACGCGACGGGCAGCACGCTGACGTTGTCAAATGTCCAGCCGTCCGACGCGGGTTCCTATTCCGTGGTCGTGAGCAATTTCGTCAGCACTGCCACCAGCAGCAACGCCGTGCTTACGGTGAACACCAAACCCGTGGCTCCGTCCTTCACCTCGCAGCCGGCTTCGCAGGTGGTCTTGACCGGCGGCACCGCCATTTTTAACGCAGTTGCCGCCGGCACCGCCACAATCAATTATCAGTGGGACAAAAACGGAGCGCCCATTTCGGGTGCGACTTCATCCACCTTGACTCTGGCGAACGTGCAGTCAACCGATGCCGGCAGTTACACGCTCACCGCTACGAACAGCGTCGGCGGCGCCGTGAGCAGCGCGGCGATCCTGACCGTGACGCCCTCGATTCCCGTGGTCAACAGCGAGTATAACCTGACCGGTTTTGCCACAGTTGGCGCGGGCTGCACTGGTGGCGGTGTGATTGCCACGAATGACCCCGCGTATGTGCAGGTTTACACTCCGCTCGATTTCGCCAATGCCCTCCAGTCCGCCTACAAGACCGCCGGCTCGGTCAAGGTCATCGAGATCATGACTAATTTGAGTTTGGGCTGGAATGAAGTCGGCGTGGCGGTGCAGGCGGTCGGTCCGTTCCGCGCGAACACCACGCCGTTGCTGCACCCGGTGCTCCTGACCGTCGGCGAGAGTTTGATTGATATCACCCCCAAAAGCGGGCTGACCATTTTCTCCGCCAACGGCGCGACCATCAAACATTGCAACTTCAACATCAAAAACTGCCGCAACGTCATCGTCCGCAACTTGAAATTCGACGAGAACTTCGAATGGGATGAAAGCACCAAGGGACAATACGACCGGAACGACTGGGATTTCCTCACGATCGGTAATGGCGGCTCGGTGAGCAATCTCTGGGTGGACCACTGCACGTTCACAAAATCCTACGATGGCATTTTGGACACCAAGGCCGGCTGCTCGGACATCACCATTTCGTGGTGCCGCTACATCGGCGACGACGGTGCCACCAATTCCAACAGCTGGCTCTGGCAGCAGATCAATTATCTGGAACAGAGTCCGTCCAGCTATCCGATGTATAATTTCCTGCGCACGCATGGTTATAGCACCACCAACATTGTCACCATCATGCAGGCGCACGACAAGACGCACCTGGCCGGTCAGAATGATCTCGACCCGAAAAACGCGACCATCACGATGACCTTCCATCACCTGTGGATTGGTGTTTGGGACCGTTGCGTGCCGCGCCTGCGCGCCGGCAATGTGCATGATTACAATCTTTATGTGGACGACACCACGGTGCTGGCGGCCCGGCGTCTGCGCGACTCGATCGCGGCCACCATGAGCGCCGCCGATCAAAACACGTTGAACAACACCTACAGTTTTGAACCGCCAGTCAATGGCACCATCTCCACGGAAAACGGGGCCATTCAGGTTGAAAATTCGGTTTACATTGATTGCCTCTGGCCGCTGCGCAACAACCAGACCGATCCCTCAGATCCCGCCTACACGGGGAAAATTCAGGCGCTCAATTGTATTTATCAATTTGATAGCACGACCGTGCAGGGCAACAGCACCGACCCCGGTAGCCCGATGGGACCGTTCCAGGCACCGGTCATTCCCTTTTCCTGGAACACCAATGCGGGCACGCCCAATGGCCAGTTGCCTTATTCCTACACGCCGGATGATCCGGCGCAGCTTCAGGCCATCGTCACCAGCCCGACCGGCGGTGCCGGCGCGGGCGTGCTGACCTGGGCGAAGACCAACTGGTTGCTGACCAGCTATCCCGCCACCGCGCCGTTCATCGTCGCGCAGCCGCAGAATGTGACCGTGGCGACTGGACAAAGCGCGAGCTTCACTGTCTTTGCCGGCGGTAGCGCGACCTTGAGCTACCAGTGGTATTTCAACACCAACACGCCGGTGGCCAACGCCACCAACGCCACGCTCACGCTGGCCAGCGTGCAATCCACCAACGTCGGCGTTTACAGCGTCATCGTGACCAACTCGACCGGCTCCGTCGCCAGCGCGAATGTCTCGCTTAATTTGACTGTCACCACGCCAGCCAGTCCGCAAGTGACCGGCTCGGTTTACACCAACGGGACGTTCAGCCTGACCGTCAACGGCGACTCCGGGCATAATTACATCATCCAGACGTCCACGAACCTGACCGTTTGGACGAGTATATTCACCAACCCCATGCCGACACTGCCTTTCGTTTGGAGCGATACCGGCGCGAGCAACTACAGCCAGCAGTTTTATCGCATTCAGGTTCAGTGAAATCAAAGCCAGAAAATCTAATGAGCCGATGCACAAATTTCAAACTGGTTTGCACAGATGAAGGGCTGACAGGCACCCAAGCCGTGTTAAACTTTTAGAAATCAAAATTGGCAGAAAATTATAGAATTATGAAACCCCAAAATCTATCCCGTTCAACGCTGGGCAAACTGCTTGCGGTCGCCGCCGCCAGTCTGGCCATCCATAGCGCCCAAGCTTCGCTCCTGTTTTCCGAGGCTTTTAATTATAACGCCGGTGCCCTGCAAAATAGTGCCAACCCCGGTGGCAGCACTTGGACTGGCGGTAATTCCGGTTTGACCATTGCTAGTGGCGACCTGACTTATCCCGGTTTGGTGGATCAGGGCGGCAACGAACTTTCAATCGCCAACGGTTCCGCTGGAACCAGTTATATTACATTCGCAAATCAGACCAGCGGACAAGTCTTCTATTCGTTTTTGTTTAATCCGAGTGTAGTTAACAGCGGCAATAACTACTTTACCGCGATGAATCCTGGGATAACCACGCCGGGCGGCAGCGGTGACGCGATTGACGCTTATTATTATACCAGTGGTAAGATTGAAGTGCGAGGCAATGCTCAGTCCGCAACAGCCGGCACCGGCCCGGTCTTGACGCTGGGAACGACGTATCTCATCGTCGAAGAAATTGACCTCACTGCGCATACTGCCAGCCTTTGGGTAGATCCAGACTCAAGCACCTTTGGTGGCACCGCACCTACGGCCACTGCGAGCCTATCAAGTCTCACAGCGACAGCGATAGACAATGTGGGGTTCAAAGCTCAAACTGGCACGGGCGCTTTTTTGGTTGATAATCTTCTAATCGGCACCACTTGGGCGGATGTAACGCCGGTTGCCGCACCCGAACCGTCCACTTTGGCACTTGCCGGACTGAGTTTGGTTGGTTTGGTGACACGCTTTCGCCGCACACGCGGATAAAATTTAGGTTTGAGGTTTCAACGGGTGCTGGCAGTTCCAGCACCCGTTTTTTTGTAAAGAAATGCCTGTCACGACAACTGAAATCTTCCCAAATTTCAAACTCAATTGCACAAGGTCGCGCTGACAAACCCGCAAATCATGCTATCTTTTCAAAGTTCCACTCATGATTAAAATCATCGCCACTGCAACCTGTTTCTGCTTGGTTTCCATTTTCACGCTCCGCGCCGGCCAGCCGGAATGGAAACAGGTTCCGTCCATTTTGAAGCAGATCGTTGCGCCCAAATTTCCCGCGCGCGATTTTGTCATCACTCAATTCGGCGGAGTGGCCGGTGGCCAGACGGATTGCACGGCGGCCATCAGCAATGCGATTGAAGCGTGCGTAAAAGCCGGTGGCGGGCGCGTGGTGGTTCCCGCCGGAGATTTTTTAACCGGCCCAATCCATCTCAAGAGTGGTGTGAATTTGCATCTTGATGCCAACGCCATGCTCAAGTTCAGCACCGACCCGAAGGCATATCTGCCGGCGGTGTTCACGCGGTTTGAAGGCACGGAGCTTTACAATTACTCGCCGTTCATCTACGCGCTCGACCAGAAAAACATTGCCGTGACCGGTGACGGCACGCTGGACGGCCAGGCCGACGCTTCCAACTGGCTGGCCTGGAAACAAACGGCGCAGCGCCCGAAGCTGGTGAAAATGGCGGAAGACAACGTGCCGATGGAGAAGCGACAGTTCGGCGCGGGCGATGATTTGCGCCCGGACTTTGTCGAGTTTATCCGCTGCCGGAACATTTTGATCGAGGGTGTCAAAATCCGCCGGTCGCCGATGTGGGAACTTCATCCGCTGCTTTGCACCAATGTCACGGTGCGCGGCGTGAACATTGTGTCCCACGGTCCGAATAATGACGGCTGCGACCCGGAAAGCTGCAATGATGTGCTGATTGAAAACAGCCTGTTCGACACCGGCGACGACTGCATTGCCATCAAGTCCGGCCGCGACGCCGACGGCCGGCGCGTGGGCGTGCCGGCGCAAAACATCGTCATCCGGGACTGCACGATGCGCGACGGCCATGCAGGCACGGCCATCGGCAGCGAGATTTCCGGCAGTTGCAGCAATGTGTTTGTGGAGCATTGCGAGATGAGCAGCCCGAATCTCGTGTGCGCGCTGCGGTTGAAATCCAACGCCGCGCGCGGCGGCGTGCTGCAAAATATTTTCATGCGGGATGTGAACGTCGGGCTGGTGAAGGATTCGGTTTTGCAAATTGATTTTCTATATGAAGTCGGCGCGAAGGGAGACTTCAAGCCGGTGGCGCACAATGTTGCAATGGAAAACATCACCGTTGCGCAGACGCCGCGCGTGTTGAACGTGCGCGGCTTTCACGCCGCCGAAATCAGCGGCGTGCGGATTTATAATTCCACCTTCAAGGACATTCAGAAACCGGATGTGGTGCAGGACGCCGACGTGAAGCTAGTGAATTGCACATTGGAACCAGCAAAATGACGTGAGCTTTTCAATATTTTTCAGAAGGATTAAAATATTATGAACACCTTTATTGACCTCCGCCGATTTGTTGCGCCGTTGATGGCGGCGGCATTATTTTTATGGCTGGCAACGCCTTTGTCGGCCGCGCCGACGCTGCCGACCATTCCGGCTTACACCACCAACGTGACCCAGTCGCCGTATAATGCCAATGGAAACGGCATCAACACCAACACCACCGCCATTCAAAACGCGATCAATGACGTGAGCGCCAAGGGCGGCGGGACGGTGGAAATTCCCGGGCCCGGCGTTTACCTGACCGGCCCGCTGACCATGAAGAGCAAAATCAATTTGCAGATTGATGCCGGAGCAATTCTGCGGATGCTGCCTTATGCGACCTGGGTTGCAAATTATACAACGACGCCGCTGCTTTCCTCTTCCAGCTTGAACAATCTGGAAATCAGTGGCGGTGGCAGCATTGATGGCCAGGGGGCCGCCTGGTATGCGAGCGACCCCGGCAGCGGCCTCTATATGATCAATTTTTCAAGCTGCAACACGGTGCTGATTCAGAACATCACGATTTCAAATTCGCCCGCCCAGCAAATCGTGTTTAAGAACGGCAAGGGAGGCAACATCACCATTCAGGGCATCACCATCAACACGCCGTCATCACACGCCACCCCACCGGCGAAGAACACCGATGGCATTGACCTGGTGGGAACCAACTGTTTGATCCAAAATTGCTCGATCAGCACCGGCGACGACAATATTGCCATGGGCACCAGCAGCAGCGGAGTGCCAACCTCGGGCATTTTGGTCACCAATTGTGCTTTCGGCACCGGACATGGCATGACCATCGGGAGCAACACCGAGGGCGGCGTCTCAAATTTGGTGGTCATCAACTGCACTTTCAACGGGACGGACTACGGCATCCGCATGAAGTCTGACAACGCGACGAGCGGCGGCAATGGCGAGGGCGGCATTGCGCAGAATCTCTATTATTACAACCTAGGTATGACCAACATCATTTATCAGCCGATCCTGATTTACAGCTATTACAACGAGGTTGGCACACCCACCGGCATCACCCCGGCAACCGCCGCCGGAGAGTCCGTTGGTTCGAGCTTGTATCCCATCTGGCAAAACATCGTCATCAGCAATCTCACGGCTACGGTCGCCAGTGGCGGCGAGGCGGGCATGATCTGGGGTCGTATCGAGGCGCCCGCCACCAACATCACGTTGGAAAAAATAAACATTACCGCCCCGGCGAATTTCAATCTGTATAATGTCAACGGACTCCAGATCGTGGATTCGCATATCACGCCGACTGGCGGCGGCAACACGTTCTCGATCTACAATGCCCAGTTCACCATTTCAAACAGCGTGCCGGTCGCGAATGTGTTTTCCATGGACGGGCTGGCTGGCGCCAACTCGCTGGCACTGTATAATACGCAGGCGGCCATGAGCGATACGTCCGCGATTGGCATCAATCCGCTCACCTTGAGTTCCAGCACCCTGTCAAACGGCACAAGCCTGACGTTGCCGGCTGCCAGCGTGGTGAATTTTATTTTGGGTGCAAATAATTCCACGGTGGCTGTGGCGGGTAATCTATCGCTGAACAGCACAATCAATATTTCCACCAACACTGGCTTTGGTCCGGGCACCAACACGCTGTTCACTTACACCGGCAGCCTGACCGCTTCCGCCCCGGTGCTGGGGACGACTCCCGGCGGATACAATTATTCCCTCGACACCGGCATCGCCGGCCAGGTCAGGCTGTTGGTCACGGGGAACAACACTCCGCCGGTGGCCAGTCCGTCCACTTATTACCGGCTGGCCGGAAATCCGTTGACGATTCTCATTGCAAATCTGGCAGCGAACTGGAGCGATCCGGACGGCGACCCGCTGACGCTGGCGAGTGTCAGCGCCACCAGCACCAATGGCGGAACCGTGACATATGACAGCACCAACATTTATTACAGCGACACCAACAATGTGACAGACCAGTTCGGCTACACCATCAGCGACGGTCAGGGCGGGACGGCCCAGGGAATCGTCACGGTGATGTTGGCCCAACAGACCATTTCCGGATGGACGTTCAGCAATGGCACTTTGACCCTCAACTTTACAGGTGTTCCCAATTCTGCATATTGGGTGGAAGCGGCAACGAATCTGGCGTCGCCGGTGAACTGGCTGCCGGTCAGCACCAATGTCGCCGGATCAAACGGCCAGTGGCAGTTCACCGACGCGCAAACCACGAACTTTCTCCAGCGGTTTTACCGGACCCAGGCCAGCCCTTGAAATCATTGCGCCATCAGCGGCGTGACCATGGTTTTGCAAGGTGCCGAGGAAGCCGGCCGCTCCGCACGGTGCAGCAGCTTTCGGAAGTTATTTCCGGGACCGGATGTGTTCCTTCTTCGCTTCCAGCTCGGTCTGAATTTTCTTGCGCTCGACGACCAACTGCTGGCGGAGCGTTTCGGCCTTTTCAAAATCATCGGCGGCCTTGGTGATTTCATCGCCCAGCGCGATTTCCCGTTCGGCGATTTTCGCGGAATACTGGGAATCCAGTTCCGCAAGTTGTTTTTTCTTGGCGTCGGTAAGTTTGACGGTCGGCACGGTCTTGTTCAGCCGTTCCATCGCGAGTTCGTAGGAGGATTTCATAAAATTTCAAATTTCGAATTATCATTATGCCGCCGGTTTCTTCTTCCACGGCTGGCTGGGAAATTTCATCGGCATCGGTGTCGGTTTCGCCATCGCCAGTTCAGATTCGCTTGGAACAGTTTTGTCCGGCAGTTTAGCCTTGGCCGCATCTTCGCGCCAGGATTCGATTTTCGCCTTCAAGCCGTGTTTCTCGGCAGTCACCTTGTCGCCGGACTTCATGTAAAACAGCGAAAGGTTGGTGTGCACGAGTTGTTCCTGTGGACGCAGCCTCTCGGCCTTGTGACCTTCCGTAATCGCCGCCGCGAAATCGCCCAGGCGGTAATACGCCATGCCCAGGGCGAGTTGCGCGTCGAAATGTTCCGGATCGGCGGCCAGCACTGTCTTCAACTTCGCCACTGCGCTTTCAAAATCGCCCCGGCTGAAGTCGAACAGCGCATCATCGTATGTTTCCTGCGGCGTCATGCGTCGGAATCACGCTACGCGGATTGGCCGGCCGGCGCAAGCGGCGCGGTCCGACAATAGATGGCTTCCGTTTGCCGGCCTGTTCAATCAAAACCGCTTATGACAGCAAACCGAGCATTAGAAATTGACACAATGACTATGACTGCCTACTGTTAATACGCAACGGTGTCGCGCTGTTCGTCAACAACTGCCAGCCCACTTTGCATTGCGGTAAATTTTAACTTTGAAGTTCCATGAGTGATACGATGACAACGGTGCCGCAGTCGGGTGGTGCCCCGAAAATTGCGAAGATCAACGAAGCGGTCATCCGCATAGCCGGCAATTCGCAGGATGGCATCCAGGCCATCGGCGGGTTCCTGGCGCGCCTCGCCGGGCGCAGCGAGCAGGAGGTCATGACGTTTATGACCATTCCCTCGACGATTTCCGGCGGCCCGTCCATCTTTCAAGTTCGCATCGGCTCCGGCGAGGTTTTGAGCGCGGGCGACGAGGCGGACATGCTGCTCTGTTTTTACCAGCATAGCTACGAAGACCACATCAAGTCGCTGAAACTCGGCGGCATCGTGCTTTACGACGCCGACCATGTTCAGCCAAAGCCGGAATGGGAAGAAAGCTACCGGCATGTCGGCGTCAACATTTCCAGCCTGACAGTTGAAGCCGTGGGCGGCACGGGGCGCGACAAGGGGAAAAATATTTTTGCGATGGGCCTGCTGGCGAAAATTTTCGACCTCAATGTTCCGAAACTCACCAAGCTCATCGAGGAGCGCTTTGGCGGCAAGGATCCGACGGTTGTTCAAAATGCGCTGACCTGCTTCAACGGCGGCTACAATCACTCGCTCGAAAATCTGCTCAAGACGTATCAGTTTTACGCGCCTGAAAAAAAGGACCGTCATCAGGTCGTGATGAACGGCAACGAGGCGCTGGCCTATGGCTTGCTTGCCGCCGGCGTGCGTTTCGGCGCGGGTTATCCGATCACGCCGTGGTCGGACATCATGGAATTGCTGCGGCGCGAGCTACCCAAATACGGCGGGACATTTGTGCAGACCGAGGACGAAATTGCCGCCATCTCCATGGCGATTGGCGCAAGCTACGCCGGCCGCGTCGCGGTCACGGGCTCAAGCGGGCCCGGAATTTCGCTCAAGACCGAGGCTCTCGGCTGGGCGGTCATGGCGGAAATGCCGCTCATCATTGTGGACGTGCAACGCGGCGGACCATCGACCGGAATGCCGACAAACATCGAGCAGTCGGATTTGAACATCGCCGTTAACGGCGGCCACGGCGACTCCCCACGTGTCGTCATCGCACCGGCGAACGTTGA
>Ga0181528_10000585_pt1 | contig 25362 bp, 35 predicted proteins | sample PEATcosm2014_Bin_47_FD_119742 | JGI IMG/M metagenome (GOLD analysis project Ga0181528, IMG submission 119742) | Peatland microbial communities from MTU Mesocosm Facility, Houghton, MI, USA - PEATcosm2014_Bin10_10_metaG | ecosystem: Environmental > Terrestrial > Soil > Wetlands > Peat | place...
CACTTTCATCTACGCCCCGAAGGGAAAGGCCGGGGAATATGCGCCCTTTGCCGCCAATCCTTATCGCGGCTGCGGGCACAAGTGCGATTACTGCTACGTTCCGCTCGTGCTCAAGATGAAGCGCCCGGAGTTTGACGCGGGCGCGATACCTCGCCCGGACTTCCTGCACCATCTCCGGAAGGATGCAGTCAAGTATCAGGCGGCTGGCTACACGGGACAGGTGATGCTGAGTTTTACCACCGACCCCTATCACCCCGGTGATACAACCCTCACCCGCCAGACCATCGAGTGCTTACAGGAGCACGGGTTGGCCGTCTGCACTTTGACCAAGGGCGGAACCCGGTCTCTCTGCGACCTTGAGTTGTTCCGGCCCAGCCGCGATGCGTTCGCGTCCACGCTCACCAGCCTCGATGATGCGTTCTCGCTCAAATGGGAGCCTAAAGCGGCGTTGCCGGATGATCGCATGGCTGCGCTGAAGGCATTCCATGCCGCTGGAATCTACACATGGGTGAGTCTGGAACCGACGCTTGACTGCGAGTCCAGCCTTGAGATCGTCCGGCGCACTCACGAGTTTGTGACCTTGTTCAAGATAGGAAAGGCTAACTATCTCGGCGAGTACGGAAAACGCATTGATTGGAGGAGCTACACGGAGCGAATGGTGGAGCTGTGCGGGAAGCTCGGCATCACTCACTACATCAAGAAAGACCTGCAGCAGTACCTGCCAGCGGGCTACGTCAACGTTCTCCGTCATGATCAGCACCACTAGGGTGCGCTGCCCATCTAGTCCGGCATAACAACAGCCCTAACAACCGGGGCGGAATTTGGCCCCAACCGAGCGCACTTAAGGCCCGGAGCGAAAAGTGCGCTCGTACGCCTCAACATCAGCAGCATGTCGCCAATATGCGACGGAAAGACGAATCAGATGAACCATGAAAAGAAGGAAGTACCCATGACGATAATGCTGACGGCGTTGGAGCGCGAGGCGCTGGACGACTGCCTAACCACCTACATGAGGAATGCCGAAGGATTGGATTATGCCAATGGCAATCCGATTATCGCGCAGACTCAAAAAGAACTGGAACTCGACTTATCCTCTGTCGCCAAATGGAAATTCGCCACCTTTGTCGCGGCGACACTTGAAGCGATGATAGCGCGAGACATGGAGTCCGGCTGGTCGAGCCCAAAAAGTCGGAGAGACGCTTGCCTTCGGCTTGCCTCGAAAATCGACGCTGCTGTGGACGCCGCGAATGGTGTAGAGTTCACGGGCTCGGCGGAAGTTTCTCTTCCCAGCGTGGCGCAAGGCTACCTCACCAGGACCGAGCTGGTACCGGGAAAGCGATATGTTCTGCCGGGCACTGGCTCGAACACACACATCGCGCTGATCTATCAGGGGCACGCGGAGGGGATGTGCACCTTCAGTAACGCTGACGGCGAAGGCGAATACAACTATGCCGCCGAGGATTTGACGGAGCTGGTGGCGCTGCCCGAGGCCGACGAACTCGTCCACATCACGGAAGGCCGGATAGTCGCCCTTGAGCCGGGAGATCGTGATAACGGCACCTCGGTAGCTCTGGTTCCCGCTGTCCCGGCGCAACTGGAACCTAAGATGGAGGAAGCCAATGCAGCCAGCCACCCCATCGTTTTTCCCGACGTCGCTCTTAGTGCGGTGGTGGCGACCGAAACGCCGAGTTCTATGGTGACGACTGCCGGGGTTGAACCGCCCATGACCAATCAGGCGTTGGTGAACTCGGTTCCACTTTCCGATGAGCACTCCGCTGAAGGTCGTCCCTACGCAACACTTGACGCTGCCGTTGATGACGCTGCCGTGGTGCCGACTATGGATGGCGAGTCACTGACTGAATCGAGTGACCTGCTCCGTGAGCTGGAAACCTTCCTACGGGAGCGGACAGTACTGCCGGAAGAACGCTTTTATTACCCCCTTACCCTCTGGGCGGCACATACCCACTGCTGGCAAGCATGTGCGGCGGAGCTGCCCTACCTCAATTTGACAGGGGCAAGCGGCACAGGTAAGAACCACACTTTGAAACTGATCGGTTCCCTGTCTAACAACTTCCTTTTCGTGGCCCGGGGTACGGAAGCCGCGCTGCGTGACTTAGTGAATCTTGAGAGCCCGACATTGGGCGTTGCTGAGTGCGAGTCCGAGCTGCGCAAACATAACAGTTATGTCCACATCCTCTTTAATAGCGGCAATGTTCCCGGGGAACCGTTCCGCAAAATCTTGCGCGGCACCTCCGAGGAGTACCATGTTTACTGCCCAAAAATGATGGCGACCATCGGGGATGTCGAGCCCTCATTGCGCTCCCGCTGCATCGTGGTGCCGATGTCGGTGGGCACCCCGCTCATCGGTGATTTGGAGCCCGCGTATCAGCGGGGACGCATTCTCGCGCAGCGGTTGCACAGCCTGATTGAGAGTCGGGAGTCGGAGATCAGCAACTGCTACTACCGTAATGTGGCCTCCAAAACGCATGAGCGGCTGGTCGGGCGGGCGTGGAAGATATGGCTGCTGCTCTTCGCGATCTGCGAGGTGCTGGCACCGGAACGGCTAGTGGAACTGGAGCACGCCGCCACCTTCTGTAGCTCCTTCAAGTCGCGCCCCCTGCGGTCGGTACGCGAGATGCACGCGCTACAGGCAGACCGGGAGTTGGTGGTGAACTGCCAACAGGTGGTGCTGGACGCCGCGTTGTTGCTGGTTGACTACCCCGGGAAAAACGTCGCCACCAACGACCTCATCGCCAAGCTGCTGGCGATGCCGCACGGCTGGTGGGTAGGCTACCAGTGCGTGGATTCCGGGGGGCGCGGCATAGGAATTGGCGACGGCGAGAGTGGGCGAATGACCCTCGCCAAGATGTTCAAAATCGCGGTAGGCGAGATCATCTCACCTCCGGCTCCGCATTACATTGGTCCCGGGAAGACCGCTCGGGGTTACATCGTTGCCGAGGTACTCGCTGCAGCTAGGACGCTAAAGGGGGAAGGGGGTAATGTTGTCCCCGACCCCGGGGACGAAGACAGTGGACAAAGTGGCGGTTAGTAGCTATGCAAAAAAGCGGGTAAGGGGATTTCCGGTGTCTCTACTGGCTTACAGTGGCGAAAGCGGGTAAGGGGGTAATTAGCTGAGCAGAACGAGTACACACACATTACCCCCTTACCCAGTTTTTCAACATGTTAGTAGTGGGTGCACCGAATATCGGAGATTGACCTACGAGCAGTTTGTGGGGAGTGTTGAACGCCAAGGCATGACGGTCGTGCATGAGGCGGCGGCACCCGTGGGGGTATGAATCCCGGCGTGCCGCCGCGCCCTTCGCCTGACAGCCGCAGTCAATTCCTGCGTACGAGCGGGGTAACGACCTCCGCATGTTCTTGCATCGGGCTGGCCTCCCGCTTGGGGTAAGCCAACCCAATCAATTTGGGATTGAGCTGGTTGAACTTCTCTGTTAGCTGCCGCGTCTCCCGCCTGTCGCTGCCGCGAATCATGAGATATTTGTGCTTGCGCGGCATTACGCGATACAGGCACCGCTTCTGCTCAGCTTTACTGTGGGCGCGTAGTCGGAAAGCAATCTCCTCGGGAATCCTATCCCAGTAAATCTTCTCCCCGGAATGCCACTCCGCCCCCCACTCAATACCCAGGACCTTGGCGTATCGCTTCCATGCGGAGCGGGCGCGGAAGAGGCGGTCGCTAAAGTAGCCACGCTCCGGATTGGCCGGGTCGAAGTACATCCTGCCTCCGCCGTAACGCTGACCTAAATATATGGCATTCAGGCTCTGGTAAATTTGCCCCACTTCCCGTGCCTCGGGGTCGGCGAACCCGGTGAACAATCGAAACGGAGTGTGGCTCACCATCCAGTTCATCGCGTTAGCCAGCATCGCCGACGCTGTGTTTTTTGGGGACCAAGATACGGAAGCTCCACGACTGACAAGCCGCTCTAGGTCCTTCGTCTCGTCGCCGAGAAGCTTACTGAAGGCGGTAGGCATACTGAAGATAACGACTCCGGCGAGATTGTCTTTGTATTCCGCGATGAAGCGATGGGTGGGGAACAGGCACATTTCGCCGAGCCATTCGTGGCGCTGAATGAACTGAACGATGCGACGGCACGTCTCGATCTCGCTCCTGTCTACGAATCTGAAGGTCAGGTCCTGCGCCTTGATTGTTGCGGCTTCTTCTGAGGTCAGGTCCGCATCGATAAGGTCTTGCTCTCGATTGTCGAGTCGAATCTGATACTGCCAGCAGTGGCTCTTGTTATAGCTGAACGGGCGTGCTGCCGCTGCTAGAAGTACTGGGTTGAAGTCATCTACTACTGTTGTTCCTGCCGCGACCTCGTTGCTGAGGTCGCACTCGTCTGACTCGTTGAAGCCAGACATTGAATTGTCACCATGGATACCATTGTTGAATTCCATGGTGCGTGATACTGAGTGCCATCTAGCTTTCTAAGTTTGAGTGCTAGATTATCTTTCTTCGAAAATTCTCCAATCCCTCAGGACCACAAATTTACGACTTGGCAAGTAAGCCCGCGTCGGTATTAAAGGAAACCGGGCACCAAGTGCACAGAATCTAGCTTTGAGAAAATCGCAATGGATAAGAAGATTAAGCGCCCGAAGGTTGTGCGGGTGGATAAGAAGGTGGTTACAGGAGTGGATGCTTCGTCAGACCAGTTGCCGGGTGAAATGCCGACTGGAGCTGCACAGTCAACTTGGTATGTACAGGCTATCTGTACCAGAGAGAAGGTTAAGCGGGCTGGGAGCCGCTCCTACCCTAGAGTTAAATACGGAGCCCCATCGCTGGAGGATGCGAAGGCCATTGCTCTGGACTGGGTAGTTACCGACGTGGACCGAGATGATGTTGAACAGGTAACTTTGTCCCAGATGATCAACTGTAAGCTCACCCAGATCGACAGCATGGCCGTCAAATCGCCGGAACAGGCGTCTGAGTCGGCAATCCAGTCCACAGTTAAACGTTGGAGGCTTGCCAACATCCCTGACTTTCCAGAGGAGGCTCGTATCCGCCTCCGCAATCTTGGAGTCCTCTGCGATTAAGCAGTGCTGATATGATAGTGGAGAGAAATCGCGAGTCGCACAGGAAAATCCCGTCGCGTGGGAGCCGCCGACAAGGCGGCTCCCGGCTTCTGATGAAGCGGGTCCGATTCTCTCCGTGCTTCGCACTTTCATTCGTCTTCGCGGGAACTTCACCGCCCCCTGATATTGGCTGGACTGGTGGCGTATTCCGGGGTGAAGAAGTCGCTGTCCCAGAAGGTTTCCTCCTTGATCGTACCTGCGTGCCGATGCGCCCATTCCACCGGGTCAACCTTCAGAGTCTGGATGAACTCTTTCCAATCACCGTCAATGACAGCGTCAATCAACCCCTGATATTCCTCTGTACCATATTCAAAGAACAGCGCCGACCATATTGGGAGAACACAACCCGCCTTACTATCCATCACGTCTTTCCAGAACCGCTTGGCCAGCGCGTCGGATTCCGGAGAGGTCTTCATCGCGACTTCTGTCTCAGCTTCCCAGCCCGCTGTCGCAGCCGTGGTTGGAACCGTCTTCGTGGTAACCGTAAGCTTTGCCTTGGGGAACAAGGAAGTCCACAACTCCTGCCACTGCTCGGGTGTCGGCTTGGAATCGCGAGGAATTTTAGTCTGGATAGTGTAGCCGAGAGCGTTCTCCAGATCAGCGATGGTCCCACCCGCTGTTGCCACCTTACAGAAGACATCCGGCGCTTCCGAGTACGGCACCGACTTCGGCAGATTCTTAGTGGGCTTGGTAGAGGAATTTTCGGCTGATTTCGCGGTCGGATTCGTCGCTTCCACGTCGGTGGAATTAGCCGGTTTCGCGTCGGCGGATTCGACTGAATCCAGCACCTGAATTCCATCCAAAGATGACTGCCGCACCGCCTCTTTCCGCTGCCGCTCTAAGATGCGAGTACGAGCATCCAGCGCCCGCTCTTCCTTGCTCTTTCCCAAACCGCCCTTCACCTTCTTCTTGTGCTCCCATGGGTCGCGGCTGTGAATCAGTTCCGCCTTGTCCATATCGACACAATAGATATTGCTGAGTCGGACATCGTTTCCCCCAACTTTGAACTGGCCACCGCCCCGAATGATGGTGACGATTCCCTTGCCGATCAGTTCTTCCAGCGCCAACTGGATGGTACTCTTGGCGTACTCAGTCTCATCCATCAACCGAGCTTGCCCCGGCCAGCACCAGCCGACCTTGACATCCCACAGCCTCCCATCCTTATCAATATCTACTCCGTCCTCGTCTTCCTCGCGTGCCCAACGGGCGAGGGAGCGGAGAACTAGCTTGGCCTTAACGCTCAGACCTTTGCATTTGATGACTCTGGTCTCCATTGCGTAGGACATTACTTTACCTCCGGAGCTTCTGCTACAGGCTTAGGCCCGGTCTTACGGCGAACCTGAAACTCCTGCGCAATCAAAGTAATTGTCGAGTAACCTAAAGAGGTCAGGTCGCTGAAGGCGCAATATGTGAGCTGAGGCGTGGCGCGGATGAATTCCGCCAAGTCCCTACGCTGATCTTTGTTCATCTCTATCTCCCTATGTGCTTAATACCGAATTGTTCTTACACTTAGGGATTGATAGAGAAGAAAGTGAAACACTGACGATATTCTATGTCGTGGGTAGCGGGTGCCCTAAGATTGTGGGGGATAGTGGATATTCAGAGAGGGTGTGATGTCTGCGCTCAAGACCTATACCGATGCCCGGTATAGTCAACTTAGCTATACCGATAGTCGGTATAGGGGGTATACCGATGCTGGGTATAGGGGCTATACCGATAGTCAGGTTACCCTATACCGATACTCGGGCTAGGGCTATACCGACAGTCGGTATGTATTAGGTTATGGGATTTGGTTAGAGATTAGCTTAGATTGATTAGGGTAATTCCATTACAGTATGTTAGAACCTAGCAACCGTACCAAACCTACCGTAGTGGATCGGTAAGTCTAAATCTGATTCTACATCTAACCTAAAGGCGAAATTCAAAAACAAGCAACACCAAAGGCAAGAACAACACCAACCTCCCTCACTTCGGAGACTAACGTCTCCTACGTTGCGGGTTGTGAAACCCTCCGCCGTTTAAACCAAGTATGAAACCCGGAGTAACATCCTCTACCTGAAGCACGAAGTACAGAGTTCCTCCTCAACAATTCTTATAAGACATCCTCTTACCGAGTACGAAGTACAGAGTCCTCTACCTAAAACCCACGGGTAACCCTCTCTACCCCTAAAAGCAACCCAATATGAGACGGCCACGCGGGCGGATGTCGGCGACCCGGCGAAGCAGAGAGCGCCCCGTAGGGGCGCGCATGTCACGGATAAGGGAGAGTGCCACCGCTGCCACAGCAATAGCTCTCAAGCCAACTCTGGCTCACAACATGGGCAAGGAAGAGCAACATGGCATGGGTTACTTTCGCGGACACCGGACGGTCGGCGGTTCTGTCAGATGTCCCAGCGAGATTCGGTAGGTGAAGTCCACGTCAGGACGTTATTAAGTCCTGTTTCAACTTCCGGTAGATCGCCTGTAACGGCAGGAATCCATTCCTGTATGATTTCATCACCAGCTCGGCTTCGGTATTGGGATTTCCGCGATAGACCACCGGATACTTGAAGTTGAACAATTGCTTTGCCTCAGGCAGGTCCATGAAGCGGGGGGAGATGCGTTCTCAGGGCCGCAAGAGCATTGCCTATCCGTTCAGTTTGAGTCTGGCAGTATGTCGGTGCCGTGGGGTCGATGGCAACAGCATCAGGCGGCAGGTAGTCAGTGTCAATCTGATCTATTGAACCCATGCGCTCGAATAACTCCCGCCTCTGTTCAAGTAACTTGGCGGCGAGAGCCTCAACGGCCCGCCTCTTCTCTTTGCGCTCTTCCAGACAAAATGAGACATATTTGTCAGCGACCCGCGTCATCAAGCCGAGAAAGTAAGTGCAGACTCCTGTGATTGTGGCGAGGGTGAGGGATTGCGTCATGCCCTCATTATCGCACTCAGTTCTCTACAGGCCAGCAACAATAAGCACACGAGATCGTACTCTGAGTTGCGTTGACGTCAACACACTATCCCGGCATTTTCGGGTCACACATCCCGCGCCGATTCCGACTCAGCGTGTGGAACACGTTCAAACAGCTTGTTGCTCCGTGAACGACCCCCCTTGGTCCGGCAGAATTCTGCTTGCGATAAAAGTTTTCCAACTACGCACCTCTTATATAGAGTGCTACAACGTCACACTCATGACGGAGGCAACATGACTGTAGGGGTAACGAAGAAGATCGAAGAGGCGGTGCGCGAGTTGCGCGAGTCCTATTATCAGCGCGTGCTGGCCGACCTGCGCACATCGCCGGAAAGCTATGCCGCAATTGGCCGCAAGCACGGAGTATGCGAGGGAGTCGTCTTTCAACTTGCAAAGCAACACGGCTTATCTCGCAGCCGTGTGAGTGCTGGAACGCAGGGTGCGAGTACTGAAGCCGGGGAGATATCGGTAGAAGGAGGGACGGATGGAGCCGGATTATGAATATGCTGAGTTGCGTGTGAGCTATCCGGGACATCCACGCATTGCCCTCATAGACGGCATCGACCTATCCGGCAACCTCAAACGCATCTGGTGCGTTGCTGATCAGTTCTTCCATGGGCGTGAACGAATCGGTGAGCGTCAACAACTGATGTTCCGACTTCCTGCCGCCCCGAAGATATGGGAAGTCACCGAGAGAATCGGCGAGCGAACACGCTATCGGTACATAACCGTGATTGGCGGTTCGCTCCGCAGGATTGATTACCAGTCGGTCGTCTCAGTTCTGCGGGGCAAGATGCGCCTTGCCGAGGCCGTGAGGTTATGCGGCGGCATGGACATCGGTCCCGACTACGAGGAGATTGGAGTGGACGAGGAATCCAGCGTCGAGCCTCTCCGGTCAAATGTCTCCACTACTGAGTTGATTGTAGATAACGTCGGAAGTGAAGACGGAGAAGCCCTATGACGTCCTGTGCAATTTATCTCTCTATAGTGGTGTGCGGTACGGCCATCTCACTCGGTCACTGGTTTCGAGCCATCAATCGTCAGTCACTGCGAACGCAGTCACCGGGTACACATCGGACGGGGAGGTAGCGCATGCTGACTGCAAAGTTCTTAAAATCCTTGACCGCCCGCCAACACGAGGAATACAGAAGCAAGCTCTTCAATCGCCACGCTGCTGCACGCGCAATCGCAATGACGCCAGCCGAGCCGGTATCAAACGCAGGTCTCGGCGGCGGTGCCGCAATGGTAAAGACGGCACGCAGTAAGTTGGCAAAGAAATCGGACGAAGTGGACACGTCATAGGAGGCCGATGGTCAGGATAGGTGATGACGTGATGACCTGTGGGAGAACCAGCGGCGACCATGGCCCGCCACGGGCAAGCAGTAAGGGGTGCTGAACGCGGTTGTTGCTGGCACAAGGCTGGCGAATAGACGATGACTAACGTTGCCGCCGATCTTCACAGCCCATCAAAAAGTCGAATAAAACCCGGATTTCTCACCCTCGGGCGACCTTCAAGATGGGCGGAATGGCCCACACGGTGCTCACAGTCCAAGCGCCCGCGTCACGACTCAAAATCGTACTTCGGAGAATCGTCGAGAAGGACGTGCCTTTCTGTCGGCGGCTCATACCTTTCAATGGTTCATCGATCTCCCGGAAGGTACTGATGTCCCGCTCGACTGCCTCCAGTATGTATTCCCGGAGTTTCGCGATGCGGTCGAACATGGCATCTTCGTCACCGTCGTCATACGTGTGCACCGAGCCATCGGGGGTGTAGTAGCCGAGGAGCAGCCCGGCACCATGCTTGCGCTGCGCCGACGCCTGAAGGCGGCTGAGGTGGTAGCCGTGGCGAGAACATGGGTACGACGACCCAGAACAGCATTCCGCGACCGTCCCCGTAGGGTGGATGCCGATGGTGTACAGCCGGGAATTGTTCTTTCCCTTGAACACGAACGTCACGCCAGCGTCGTAGTTAATGCGGCTGAAGTTCACAGAGATACTGTAGTCCAGAGGGTAGAAATCTCTTGAACGTCACCTGAGTAACTGAGGCTTACTGTGTTGCAATAGACAAATAAGCAGCACCCGATGGTTGCTTACGCGGTGGAAAAGAAACTCGGATTGACAGGCTAAATGAGGCGTGCAATAACGTAAGCATGGAACCCGTCCCAATCTAACAAGAAAGGACAATCATGGGTTACATTAACGTAGAATCTGGAGATTGCCGAAAGAGAGCGCCCCGGCTTCACTGCTGTAGTAACCTACCACCAATGCTCGTGTATAGACCTACACTCATCATGACCGAAGCGCCAGAGCCGAACTGGCTTGGTTGGGCTGGCTTGGCCGTGACCGTCTGGGCGAGTATCCACAAAAAGCGTACGCGTTAAGGCAGGAATAAGGGCAGACCCTAATCGGCTGCCCTTCGTGTTTACGTCAACAAACCCGCCTCCATATCTTTAGTGCGTCCCAGATTCTGGAACTGGAGGATTCTCGGGCTGGGGCGTTGCTTGCTTCGGCACTAGTGTCAGCGTTCCCTTCACAGAGTAGGTGCAGTGACCGCCACGCTTTGCTTTTGGCGTACCTTCGTCACCCGGACAGTACAATGTCAGTTCTTTTTCGGTAATCCCGTCCCTCAGCATACCGAATGCCTCGTGGTCTAATTCAAATCCTCCCCGGTAACAGCGAGGGTTGTCACACACAATAAGCCCACCTCTGCCACGGAACCGATGAATCCGCTTTCCGTCGTCGCCGGAATGTACAGGGGCTAGTGGAAATCCATATTTGCACATCACGTACTCAAAGACCACGTCTTGCAGCGTGGGAAAAGCTTCGTCAAAGGTTCGGGTCAGTGGTGCGAAGACACGATCTGACCTATCCATTGGAGCGCCCATCGGATTCGCCCTCCCTATGGCAACATTATATTTGCGAAAGGGGGAAAGGTAAGCGCAGCCCGATAGGACCTGCCAGTTCCCAGATTATCGACCCATTTTCCGGTTCTGGCGCTGGCTTTTCCACAGTCGTCCACACTTCCTGCACAACGAAACAGCTTTTCCTCAGTCTCCACAGTGTAGGTGCTTGACAGGTCAGGAATGCGGCCTGATGATTTTGATGGCGATGAAGTTTGGATTTAAGGAGAACTTCATCGTGACGCCTGAGGAAGTAACTCCGGGCACCTGCCCGGTTTGTGACGAACTACTCCGCGAGTATCAGCCATACCCCAGCGAGACCAGTCTGCGATGGCTCACAGACGCACTGAAGGAACACTGGCGAACCGGGCACAAAGACAAGCGGTGCACATAGCCCCCGTGATTGTGAAGTGCCGTCAGAGTCGCTAAAGAACTGAACAGACGACCTTATCGCGGCACATTGCCCGTACCGTCGCCAGACATGTCTCAAACACAAATTGGCAGTTCTGTTCGGTCAGCGCGAGGGTCAACGCTGTAGCATCTCGGGCGTGGGTTACATCATTCCGGAGACGCCGAGCAGCTTCAAGTTCTGTGATGCTGACTGTCCTCCGGTTCACCTTTGCTACGAATTCGAGTTTCTGAAACAATTTACTGCCAGTGGGAAAATCCACACGGGTCGCGAGAGAATAGGAATCGATGAAGTAGTCCAAGGCTTCTTCGACGGCAACCCAGCCTAAAATGATCGAAGAACGTATCAATCGTTGACGTCTCGCGGCGGAAACTGGAATGTCAGGTAATCCTCGCAATTCGTTCAGCAATGCAAATGAATCTTCTAGCGTAGGAATGCGGAGAAGCATCGTCATGATTTTCCACTTGGAATTAAAGTCCGAAATATTGCTTTAGCCAGTCAGTGAGCACCGACTGTGCCGCCGCCGCGCCAATCTTCACGCCGCCAGCCAACACTTCGGGTGCAGCCTTGGTTATCCACTCAGAGACCCTGCCCCCAATCGTCTTCTTCCCATCGGCCTCAATGGATTGTTCAAGCTCTGCCACTTTAGATTCAGGCACTCCCGAGTTCTGTAGGATTGTGGCTAGATGCTGCCAGTCTCCTGCAGCGATGACAGTCTGATGATTGATAGTGGAAGTCACGCTGGAATGCCCAGACGTAATGACGTTCGTACCACCGTAGATGATCGTGGTGACAGTCTGTTCGACTTTGTCGGCTTTCTCTGACGTCAGCATCTTCAAGTTCTCGTCGTTGTCCCCCAGTTCTGACGAAATCTCCAGTGCCATATTCAATACTCGGGTTCGAACGGTGCCTAATAGTTCCACGAAGGTGCTCTTTGAAATTTCCTGCCACGCTCGAACGAGCGCCCATCCATCGGAAACCGGAATCTTATCCCGATAATAGAGAACGAGATTCGACTGCCACTGCATGCTGATAGAGCCAGTAGCAGCTTCTGCAACCAGTGCCTCATACGCGCTGACAGACTGGAAAAGGTACACCTTCTCCGCAAAATGTCTGTGGGACTTCTCCAGCACAAGGGAAGGAATTGGCAGAGTGGCCTCGCGCCCAAAAGAGGCTACGAACTGTCCCTTGGCGTCCGCAGGAATGACGCGATAATCAGGGAGGTCACTAGAATCCATATAGCCATTCAACTCTTGGTTTGCCCAGTTCTTCAGCCGCTCATTCTTAATCTGGTGCGCCAAGACGAGGCACTTCCGGAGCAAGCTGGATAGAGACTTCGTGTCGTCGGTGGCCATTGCGATGATTTCGTTCAGCAACATGGCGATAATCGTACTCAGCCATCCCTGAGTTGGCAATCAACAAAGGGCGGGGGACTGACAGGCAAGCAACTCCGCAAGGAATGGAAATTCCCGACAGCATAGGGCGTCAATCTGCTGTCGTAGGTCCTCATGTGTCGATTTGTGATGAGTAGCAAGGCTAAGGTAATAGTTCTGTCCAGCGTGCTTCGCAAAAATAATCCACTCTCCCGTGAGGTTTACTGCCTCGCGAAGACGCTGCAGATTCCCCTCCACGGCGTCTCTCGTCAGCGGAGCCACATCTTCGACGCTGAAATAACGCAACTCCCCAGCTTCCTCGGCTTCGTTTACCTTCTGCTGGAGATAAGGAATCCCAAATTCCTTCAGACCGCGCTTTACATTCATCGCAAGTTCACTCATACCGCCCTGCATGTAGTGCTGATGCCAAAGACCCCTTAGGGGTGGATGCTTAAACTGCCCCGGCGATTTCATGCCAGTGGGTTTCCCACTTTCTAGAGCCTGAATCTCTTGAGCGACTCGGAAAGGATTAATCGCGCCAGCCTTGAAAGCACCAAAGAGAGTTAACAGGAACAGGATACTGACTCGTCCGGGGGCGATGTGATCAAAGCGCGTCACCTCGATCAATGCTTCGACTTCTGCGGAAACCCGAGCCGATATGTCGTTCCCGCCTTCATCCTTGGCGTCAAGCGTCCACTTTCGCGTGCTCGTCATGAGTGCAATTGTGCCGCCAATATTCAGCGCAACGCAAGAAAAGAAATGTGCGTTCGAGCGTCATGTCACCGATACGCGATTACAGCGGTCGGCGGCTCCGGGGATAGGTGGCTATATCCAATACTACTCAGTACCGTTCCGCCCACGCCCGCAGATTGTCGTTGATGTCTCGCTTGAACTGTTCACGGCGCTGACGTCTCGCCGAGAAATATTTTCCGGAGTGGCAGAGCGTAGAACCACAGTCCAGATTCCACTTGTCGCAACTATACCAAGCGGAGTTGTCTTGGGGTTTCCAACCTTTGCGAAGATCGTCTGGGGAATACGAATCACGGATGGTCTTGCGACGGCGGGTCATGATGACGACACGGTTGTGCCGTCGCTGGGCAAGCGAAAGAGGATGACGCATTTGACTCTCCTGCCGCCCACAGTTACGCGGCGTGGGTGGTCGAGTTGTGCGTCATACGTCCTCCTTGTGTCATTAGATGAACCAGAATTGCGTTCGCTTAGTTCTGTTCCTTACCGTCACGCGGATGTCGAGGGGTTCCTTTTTGCCATTCCTGCCCCTGCCATCTCCGAATTTCTCCGGGCTTGCCGCAGAACGGGCAGAATCTTGGGTTCTCGCTCACTCCCATGCACCACGTCTCATCGCACTCAGAGCATTCCCACGTTACAGAGTTGCACTCGTGCTCGGTATCTATTTCTCTGATCATGGCGGTCGATTAGGAACGAGGATTTAGGCGCGACGTCCCGCGCCGGACAGCCTAATCGCTGTACCAGATTCTACTCGGCAGTCCTCAGGCTGCGCCAGTCTGGCTCCTGTCCACCCACTGGAAACGCGAAATCTCGCTCAGAGGCGACTGTGGCGGTCGGCGGGACGGGGTTGGGCGATGGGTGGTTCAGGAGGTGCATAGACGCATCTCATAGTTTTTGCACCACGCTAGCCACGAATATCGCGGCGGTTACCAGACCGTCTGTGAGCCTCTGGTTCAAAGTTGCTTCAGGGACGATAATTGAACGCTATGCTCACCGATGACCAAATGCGGAAGCCTGATTCGTTTGTGGAAGCTCTAAGCCACAGCATTAGCCGTTTTCCAGCCGAGTATCACAATTGCTCCTTGCAAGCAGTGACTCGTGGTTCAGAACTTCTGTACTGCTTGGTTAGGCTCGGGGTCGTGCCCACGAAAACGGGCGGAGAACTGAATTACGGCAGTATCCAATTGCGGCACGAGTCATTCTCCTGTGAGGACTTCATTTCTCGTCTTGGCACGATGTTCTCATCGGGTTCGCTCCCGGTGGGTTCCGCTAACCTCTCGGTCAAAATCACCCAATTCCACGCTTATGAGCGGTTTTATCCAAGCCACTCCCAGTATCACGGTTGGCCGGGGCACCTCTATGAACTTGGAAATTCTGACTCTGTGTCTCTCGGAAGCTATCCGCTAGTGGCTGGTAGTATGACTCCGTACTTCGATGTCGCGGATGCGGTATCCGATTGGATTGGAATCGGAGTGGGGCGCGGCGGCAGCGGCCTGAGTCTGGGAAAACTCTCTGTGTTCCTCCCCAGATTCGACGCGAGGCTCGACAAAATGAACTTTGCTGACGCTCTCCTAGATATCGAATCCACCATGTCAATAAAGACGGACCTGCACCTCGCGGTGCTTGCTGCGGATGCTAAGGAGACGATTCGTTCTGCAACTCCACTTCTAGCGAAGCAGAGTATCAAATTGATGACTAACCCGGAGAAGCTCAAAGTTCTGATCGTGAACTCTGAGTCCGAAATACTCGACGAGTTCAGTGAGACCGAGCAGGGCGCTTCACGAGAGCGGGTCATTTTCGCGAGTGCGGCGTACTCGACCGAGCTACTGGATATGATTCGGCACGGCGAAACCGACGCGGTGGAATTCAAAGAGTTCATAAGGCTTGATGACACGAGGGACAAGAAGGTCGATGACATCGTCAAAGCGGTGGTCTCATTTGCGAACACTGCGGGCGGTACTATTCTCATCGGAGTGGCGGACAATACCGAGATCCTCGGCGTCGATGGTCAGTTTCCAAACGACGCCAAGAAGGCGCAGACCTTCGTTGAAGATTATTTTCGAGCGATTCGCGAATTACTAAAGAAGCGTCTGAATCGCATTCCGCCTGTAGAGATGCGCTCCGAGTACTTCGGCGACAAGACTGTATTTGTAATCCGCGTCGAAGAAGGCTCTGCAAAGCCGTACTTCAACCTTCAGACACGGGAAATTTTCGTACGACGTGGTGCGAATGATGTGCGCCCCGACCCGGATACTGACTTGAGGCTCATGCTGGATTCTCGGCGTGGCGAGGGGCTAGATAGCATGGGTTGGGACCGATAGCGATTCAAGGAAGTATTTCGACTGTTGATCATGACCGCGCATCCCACAACTTCAAGAACTGAGCTGGAGTGCAAACTTTCACTGGAGTCTTGATCGGCTTGGGCAGGTTGGCCGCGTTCACGAACTTCTGATCGAGCGTGATGTAGAAGTCTAACCCGCTGTGCTCAGCCGTCCACAAGTGGTACAGGTCAGCAGTATGGTTCCCGCCCGTTGCCTTCTTGAGTTCGAGAAAACGAGGGTCACGAATGGAGCCGAGAAACTGGTACCATTCTCCCTTCAGCTCCTGCTTTGATGAATCTGACGTGATGGTGAAGTCGCGCCTGAGCGGGCCGTGAACGAATCTGCAATCAACGCCGCGGAAGACATCATATCCGGAGCCTTTTAGGCTCGGACGCCGCAGGTGCATTTCCTCGAATGTGGTCTCATTGCTCCGACAGAGGACGACGCTTCCCGCCTTTGACATCATTGCTATGGATTTCAAAGCGTCATAGATCGAATTCGATTCTTCCTGACTCTTGCCCGCTAGTGTCCGGATTTTTGCCGCAGCAACATCAACAGTTCCAATAATATTTCCCCATTTGACGGTCGTGGGAACGAGCACGGAGTTATGCGTTACGGTGCACAGCCAGATGTTCGTGTCCAGCAATGCTTTGATTGGTTGCGGATGTTCCATGTGTCGAAGTTTACTGCATCTACGGCGCCCGTTGCCCCAATATCCATCCTTCTATAGCAATCCTTGCTTCGTCAGGCGGCTCTCCGCTGGCTCTGTGCCCGAGCACAACCTCCAGCATGCCGAAGAGTCCGATGACGGCGTCGAAAGCATCATCTCCCTCAGGAAATCCCTGCTCGATGACCTGCACCAAGTCTGGGGGCAACCGAACGTCCCGCGACTGTGCCCACTGAATGAGTGCGGTGCTTGCGCTCTTTCTGACCTCAAGCTTTCCCTTGCCTTTGAGCGGTCTGCCCAGAAGCCAACGGCAAGACTCTGCCGGGTAGGTCTCCGCGATCACCAGATTGCGGGGACGAAGCAGGTCGCGGAGCACTCCATCGAATGGCCACAGCTTAACCGTTGCGTCGGCAAGTGCCGGGACGATCACATCGCGCCAGCCAATGATTGCCCCCTTGCCCACCTGATTCGCTCCCAGTGTCCAGAACAGCGGACAGGCGGCATTCCGTTCAGCGGTCTTCAACTCGCACTGGCGGCGAAGATCATCGATGCAGGTCACCCCGAGTCCGGATAGCAGGTGCTCGTGAGATGTACCGCCCGGCCTGAACGGGTAAAACGGGCGGTATGCGGAAACTTCCGATGCGTTCCCGCAGACGCTATAGAACTCCGTCCACTTCTGCGCACCGAGCTTCATCAGGAACTCTTTGAAGTTGGTAACGCCGATCACTACATGGAAGCTGTTGCGCTCAATGGTGGAGCACGAGATTCACCATCGCGGCGAACTCTATGCATACTTGGGACTGTTGAATGTGAAAGTCCCGCCACTTTACGGGCTCACTTCAGAGCAGTTGCGAGAGATTGCTGGCAAGAATGTCTAAACGCCGGGTGCTCCAGCGGCCACCTTCTCTGCACGGTCCTTGACGATGCGCCAAGGAACCCCGAGTATCAATGCTAGACAGCGTGCCATATTTCAATTTTAGGAAGCAGAGAATAATGATAGTTAGGTGCCCGAAGTGCAAGAGCGACATCGATGTCGGCGAAGATGAACTCGAAGAAGGCGAACTTGTATCGTGTCTTGAGTGCGACGGTGATTTTGAAGTGGCCAGCGTCGAGCCTCTGAAACTCACGAAGGTCATTGATGAGGAGGAAGCAGACGAGGAGGAAGAATAACTGGGGCACACATCAGGAAGTCTCGCTTGCTTTCCGGTACCGGGCGGTGCGTTCCGCCGTATCGGAAGCTCCCCTCCCATGGTGCCAATCTTGTTCTTCCGGTGGTCAGCAACGTTCCGCTAGAATCGACTCCATCCCATGCCGAAAACAAAATCTGATCACCAAGCTGCCCTACTCTCCATTGAAAAAGTCCTAACGCTCCTTCGGTCGGTACAGACGCTGGAGGGTACCGACAAAGATGGCGTCGAACATCTACTGGAGATGGCGGTGGCGACCCTCAAGAAATGAAGCCTACTCAAGAACACGCCCAAGAAATACTCGACTTGATCTCTCCCATCATCAAGACCAAATATGTTGGTCTTCGAGTCCACGAAGGTCGCTTCTCGGCCGGGTCAATCCTGCCTAACTCTTGCAACCAATATCAGGATGTGGAAATGTGGCGTGACGAAGCACGCCGTGAGAATGAACTAGAGTGGGAACATCGCCGCCAGAGCATGAGAGATGCCGGAATTCCTTTTGATGAGGATGCGACCTTTGAGGATGAAGATGACACAGACTACGAAGATATCGGTGGCCATGGTGAGGAATTAGGCGGCACCTGCACTATCGGTATCGACCATGCCACCATAGAAGATGTGCTTGATGCTCTTGAAACAGTGAGCAATTATGGTGGGGATGAAATGGTACTAGTTGCTGGGGATTCACACTGCGTTGCACGGCTATCTTCTTCAGGCATGTGCAGACGCCTCAATTGCGGTTGGAACAGAGCCGAACCTGACACAAATGTTCAAAATACTCCGGGGGCAGCACCCGGCGTTCAAAGACGTCGGCACCCGTAGTGAAGACGTGGTCAAGCTCTTCGGGGCAATGGCAACCGTCGTGGATGTGTTGAACCCGCTTCGCAACAAGGCCAGTGTGGCTCACCCGAACGAACAGCTACTGGCAGAGCCGGAGGCCCTGCTGGTGATCAACTCCGTTCGAACTCTGCTCAACTATTTGGACTTGAAACTTCAGGTCAAGAAATAGAGGGGGTTCTGAGAACAACAGCCGCCGCTTCCCGCGCCACAGGCTCCGCACACGCCGCATCATCATTCTTCACCAGATTCACCCGGCTGCTCACTTCATACCGCCGCATCAATGCCGGGTTGAACGGCTTCAGCAGGTCGCATAAGGCGTCCGTCTTCTGGAAGTCGGGGTCGAGCCACAGGTCGTAGGTGTCGTCGGGGAGGATGACGGGCATGCGGTCGTGAACGTCGGCGCAGATGGCGTTCGGCGTTGTGGTGATGATGGAACAGGTTTCGACCAGTTGCCCCGCTGGATTCTTCCAAGTCTCCCAGAGTCCGGCGAAGGCGAAGATCGAGTCGTCCGCCATCGTGAAACAGAACGGGACCTTCACTTTGCCGTCCTTCTTGTCGAGTAGGGAACCATCGTTGCCGATGGTTCCCCCTCTAAGAACCGTGCGTGAGAGTTTCCATCTCACACGGCTCAAGCCTTCTCGAACGTCCAAAGCATGGACGCGGACGATGCTGCACAACGGCCTGTACGTCTGGAGAGGTAAGATGTCCATTGGGGATCGTAGGGGTTCAGGCCAGAGTGAACCTGAACATGCCTGACGATTCGCACGGAAGCAGCATGAAACAAGCGGGCGCGAACAGAGTTTCCATTTGCGGCCCGAAAGTCTCCGAAGAACCACCAATCGCGGTTTCCCACGCGCTCGAAGTACTTCTGCTTGATCCAGCGGCTCCCTTTTCGGCGATGACGGGCTCGCGCCCAGCGCCAGAGCATTCGGAAGATCGCGGCATCGAGTCGTGCGAAAACACGTTTGGAGACGACATGACGGTGGTAATTGGCCCATCCCCTTATGACCGCGTTTAATCGCGTAATAAGCAGGTGGGCGGCCCTACCCAAGTGTTCTCTGATGATCTGCTTCGCCTTGGTAAGAAGAGATTCGACGCTTTTCCGGGCAGGCTTGATGAGCAGTTTCCCGTTCGGATAGCGGCGGATATTCTGCCCAAGGAAGTCAAATCCTCCCGTGACATGCGTGATGAGGGTCTTTTCAGGAGAAAGGACTAGCCCACGCTGAATCAGGAAGGACTCGACTAATGGCTTGACTGCTGTCTCCAGCAACTCTTTCGAGTGGCCAGTGATGACAAAGTCGTCCGCATAGCGAATCAGATGTACCTGCGCAGCTCGACCACGCTCGGCACCCTTTCCTTGTACCGGGAAACGCTCCCGGAGACAACGTTCGAGGCCATTGAGCGCGATATTTGCCAGCACGGGCGATATGATTCCGCCTTGCGGCGTGCCAGAGATCGTATCAAAGAACAATTGCTTCTCAAGGTAGCCGGACTTCAGCCACTTGCGGAGGATCGACTTGTCAATTGGAACATTGTCGAGCAGCCACTGATGGCTGATGTTGTCGAAGCAACCTTTAATGTCGCCTTCGAGCACCCAACTAGGGTTTCGGTGACAGAGTGCTACGAAACAACGTTCAATAGCATCTGCACAACTTCTCCCCTGCCGGAACCCGTAGGAGCCTCCATCCGCCGTGGTTTCTGCGATGGGGTCGAGCGCCAGAAGGTACAACGCCTGCATCGCTCGGTCCCGCATCGTAGGAATCCCCAGAGGCCGGAGTTTCCCGTTCGCCTTCGGTATGTAAATTCGTCGCTGAGGTTTCGGGTGATAGCCCCGCGCCCGCAGCGACATTACACCTTGCAGCTTCTTGTGTGATGTATCCCAGAGTTCACCGTCCACTCCGGGCGTCCTTCTACCGTTGTTTTCCGTCACACGGCGAACCGCAAGCAATTTGCCGCTTGCCGTGTGAGTCAGGAGATGTTGCAGGGCCTTCACCTTGTTCCATCTCTTTTGCTGCACCGCCTTCACGATACGAACTTGCAGTCGGCGAACATTGTGCTCGACGGTTCGCCAATTGATGGCTTCCCAATCTGAGCACGTGTTTAGGATTGCACCAGCTTGCGCCGTCATTTGCCGATCCTATTAGGCCAGTAGCCAAGTATTCTCGTGACTGAAGACCAAGAGGAAGTCTGCCCCGCTTTCGCAGTCGGGTAATGCTGCGACCCGTATCCCGACCATTACAGCCGGGCATTTGCTTTTTCCTCTCTCCTCTACCCGCACCACCACCACCCAGCCTCACGGCTAGGCTGTCCCAAAGGGAAGCGATACGGGCTTACCATGTTCCACATGCGCGACATCGGATGGGTTAGGCCCCTCCATCTGCACCGGCGGCTGAAGTGTCCATGACGGGTGAGAATGGAACACCCGTTCCTGCCGCAACTGAGCCTGACAGCATCTTTGGCTCTTTCATTCTTGACGACGCTTGAAGAGGTTTGCATTCGCTGACCATGCCATCCACCCTAGCCCCAATCCACCTGATGCTGGCAGAAGCATCGACCCCTCGCGGGTTCGACACCCGTCTCGCGACGGCGGGATACATTTTCCGAGGGCTTTTAGACGACTCGTTACCGATTCGCCCGACCTCGTAGGGTACTGCCGATGGAACGGCAGGTCCGGTCATTTGGCGGTAGCCGGACAATCACACATGCGACTTCATGTCGCACCCACTCATAGAATCCGTCCGCAGGAATCAGGCAACGGTGCTTTTTCAGCGCATCCCGGAAAGAGGGCTTGGTGGCCACCGTCTCCGCACGGGCATTGATCATCTTGTAGCCGATGCTGGCGTCCTTCGCCCAGAACGGAATCAGCCCCCACCGCATCCGGGAACCGAAACGCTTTGGTTCCTCGGCATGCTGGCGGATGACCTCGACATTCTGGGTAGGGGCGATGTTGTAGCGCGGAACCCAGTCGTCCTCGGTCTCAATGCCGAAGCGTTCAGCGAGTTTGGAAGCGCGGGTGAGGCGGAATCGTCCACACATAGTGACTGGCAGTATAGCTGCATTCTGCCAAAATCAATCCATGCGTAGAACACATCAAAGCTTGGCAAACGCACGCGAAGAACTGGTGGAAATCCATGAGGAACTGACGCGGCTACAGAAGCGAATCGAGGCTGTGCGGGATTCAGTGGCGAACACGCTCGTCTCCATCTTCGGAGATCAGTGTCCGGCGTTCTCGGGATTGCGGGAAGAGGAACTCGTGGAGAGAATCGCTGGTTCCGTGGCTACTCGGCTCCGCAGTCTTCCGAAATCTCAAGAAGGCAGCGAAGAGAAGCGGTACATTCGCGAAAAGGCCGCAGCGGCATATCTAGGGGTAAGTGTGGCAACGCTTAGAAGCTGGAGGAGCAGCAGGTCGCCTTCAGCGCCACCATTCACCAAGGTCGGCAAAATGGTGATGTACTCGGTCAAGGAACTGGAGCGTTATATGGAAGTGGAAACGGTAGGGGCGCGAGGCGGAGGATAAACTCCGACCAGAATGTAAAACGTTCCCTGTCTCACCGTGCTAAAACGTGTTGTATGAAACGTTGCATACGCTCGTGATGAGAGCCAGCCCAGTAGATGCGATTGCAAGCAGGACACAGCCGAAACTCGTTGTAATGTTGGCACGTCTTTGGTTGCAGCCTACCGATGATGGATTCCTTCGCGACGGAGTTCAACAGCGCATTGCAACGCAGACAGCGCCGGAACGGAGACACGGCGGAGAACAGATCGTATCGCCCGACGACCTCGATTACCTGTAGCTTTGGCTCCGTCGCTCTGACGAAGTATCCATAAACCACCTCGCCACGCTTTAGCAGACCGCAGTCACGGGTGAGAAGAATCCGCTCTTCGTTGTGGGAGATTAGCGACAATTACTTGTCTTCACGGTCGGTCTCGTAATCAGAATCGAAGCCCAGCATCCGTAGGTATCTCGCGAGTCGTCCGAGATGGGTGTCCAGAATGAAGCGATGGTTGTGCAGGGGCGGGCGTAGGTGTAGAAGAGATCGCGTATCCAGTGACTTGAACACCAGCGCACGCTTTCCGCTGAGCTTTAAATCCATGATTCACTCCAGTAAACCTACTACTACGGTATTGATTCCGAGCCCGGAGGTCAGGATCTCATTTTCCCTCCTCCCGTCTTCTCCAGATGGGCATTGATCTCGTCCAGCGTCTTTGTTTCGTCGTGCCTCAGGAAGATGGTCATCATCATCGAATCAGCGTTCGGAGCTGAAGGCTGCGCATCGGCAATGGCACCAGCGACCATGGCGGCGGCGATTGTGGTGGTGGCCTTCTGGAGGAAGTCGCGACGTGAGGGGCGGTCAGTTTGCTGTAGCATTGGGCATCATCTCCGGTGGGGAGGAATTCTGTCGAGGCCGACAGTTCTGTGATGACTTGTCGCCGGGCAACGATGGCGGGAGCCTCGCGCCGAAGAACAGGACTCCACCCGACACAACTTGCTATTTCGCCAATTGTTCGCCTATCCTAAACCTCGTGGAATACAGTCCCGGAGCTACGAAGAAGGACGGCAGAATTCTCGTGCTGGCAGCCACGATCATCACAGGCTTGCGGCTGGCGCGTGACCGAGGGCGGGAAGCAAGACGGAGCGCGTGATCGACGCCGTCGAAGATGGAATCTTTCTGGCCAACCAGATTTACGAGAAGGCTCTGCTGCGGTTCGGTCAGGGGAATATCGATTATCGGTGGGAGTGAAGGCACACGATGGTACGCGAACGCATTGGGCTGACGACTTGCAGTCTGATGATTCCGCACTGGATGCCGAGACTGCGCCGGGATAGGATGTTGCGCATGGAAAATACAACTTTGAAGTTTCACTTCTACCATCCCGACAACAAGCCCTTCGAGGAACACGACAGCATCTTGGTTGAAGTCATCGGTGCTCAGTGGACAGTCGCAGAGTGGCCTGAGAGGATGCGCTTCGCTGGCGCAGGGCTGGCGGAAGACCTGTTATTGGAGTTGCGCCACTCAGCGGACGATGTGGTCGCTGTTGTCCAATTGGGACGTGACATTGCGAACATCATTCCAGTCATTGACGACGCGATGATTCAGAAGAATGTGAGATTTGCAACCCTCATTGCAAAATTCAAGAACGCTCCGAACGGAGTGGGTTCATAGCGTTGGAGCGAATGTGCTGAACATGTGGACACATCATCTCTGGAGCTTGCTCTGCCGCTCGTGGGGAAATTTGTTAGCCGCCATGGGCACCACGACACTCGGTCTGGTCATTCTTACAGTCGTTCTTTTCGCGTTGGTCTGGGGGTTGAGTGTTTATCTTGGCTGGCGCAAATATCGGCAGGCCGGAGGGACACACGCACTCAAGTCCGCTGTCGATGACCAGATTCTCTCACTGCAAGCTTGGGGTATCGGATTCCTCGGGTTGCTGGCGGTCTGTTACGCCGTGTTCATAGTGCGCACAATCTACATTGACCACCAGAACTTAGTGTCCCGTATCGAAGCACTCCGAAGCCAGAATGTGCAAATTGCGCAGGAGTTGGACATCCACACACACAGCATTGTGACCACAGACCCTGTGTTTCCGAACATCATTTATATGCTGCAAGCTTTTAATATTTTTCGCCATCAACATGAACAGAGTAGGCCGTGCGTCATAAGATTCACAGCAACGCGCAAGTCTCTGCCCCTCGCAAGCATGTTTGCGCAATTCGGAAACTCCGTATCTGGCTGCACTACGTTCGGGCCTGACCCAAATATCTGGATGAACCCCGACCTCGAAAAGGAAGCTAGTGGCGCAGCGCCGGGCGTGATTACGTTGCACGCCGCAAGGGAAAATGCGGCTGCGAATGAGCTGCTCATTAATTTGGGTAATCAGATTCCGGTCAAGCGAAGCTACGATTTACCTTCCGCAAAGCAACGGGAGCGCATGTACCGGATACCGAACCAAGGCACAGAAGACCTAATCTGGCTAGAGTTCGGTGACGATGTGCGCTGGAACAGCGAGGCCATTTGGGAACGAAAGATACAAACAGAGCACAGACCGAGTTAAGCGGCTGAACGGACTGGCTGGCTCGTGACCCGAGGGCAGGTTCGCAGACCGAGCGTGTGTGTGGTCAACGCGGTCGAGGACGGCTTGTTCCTTGCCAAATCACCTCTATGACAAGGCTCTGCTGCGGTATGGGCAGGGGAATGTTGATTTCAGGTGGTGAGCGCATCGAGAACTCACTGGAACGGGAGTCGAGCCCACCGAAAAGCCCAGCCGAAGCTGGGCTCTTGTGAGATGGCGCTGCTACTTGACTTCTTTGATCTCTACCGAAGCGCTCTTTGGTTCGATCACTTCTTTTCCTTCTCCCTTGACCACAGTGAAAGTTGGCTTGTCTTTGAGTTCGAGGTCGCGCCAATAAGGACTACCTCCATTCAATACGTATTGCGTTTGGGTGACTCTCCATTCGCCGAGAGAAGCGTCGACTGGCATGATGATCTTGATCGTAGCTTTCGTCTGCCCGGCTAAGACCGTCGTACGGCCCTCCGCAGAAACGCTGCCCTGAGTTGGCGCGGAACTGTTCATTACAACGTGAACGTCCCCATCACGATTTGGAATTGGATCGATCTTGACTTCGACCTCAACTTCCTTACCCTGCTGCACCTCCACCTTCTTGTCCTTACCCTGATCGCCCTTGAGTGATACGGACGATTGCCCCAACATCGGAACTGTGAACAGAGCCATTAAGAAAGCGACTGCGAGTAGTTTCTTCGTAAGCGTGGCGTGATGGCCGTGTAGACGTTGGCTGATCCAAGCGGCATTCTTCTCTTGTGGCGCGGCCCGAAGCCGTGTTCCCAAAGAGGAGAGTATGGAAGCTGTTGCTAATCCTGTTTC